>Ga0181346_1000130_pt1 | contig 30852 bp, 43 predicted proteins | sample Su13VDMM15DN_FD_130100 | JGI IMG/M metagenome (GOLD analysis project Ga0181346, IMG submission 130100) | Freshwater viral communities from Lake Michigan, USA - Su13.VD.MM15.D.N | ecosystem: Environmental > Aquatic > Freshwater > Lake | place: USA: Michigan | collected 2013-07-15 | reverse complement strand
CGTCTGAAGAGATAAAAGAAATCTTAAATAAGTAATTTTCTATTTAACATATGATTTCATTTTAGTATAATTAACTAAAATATTGAAATATGAAATTAATCAATTTAAATTCTAAGAAAGGTATTGTAAATTTATTTGCGGACTTCATCTTAAAGTACATCGACCCTTCATTAAATACCGTTATAAAAGTCACAGACTTAACTCATTTTTTTGTTATTAATGGGATGACGGAATCTACCGAACTATTAGACTTAAATAAATTAAAGGATGAATTCATCTCAGAGTATCAGACTTTATTATCCGATGTAGGTTATGGGGATAAAATTAATCTAATGGATTTAATCCAATACAATAAAAATCCAAACGAATCGTCAAATAGACAACTATGGTCTACCTTTTATAATTCATCAAGACCTATATATCATTCTGAAGTATTACTAGCAAGTAAATCAGATAAAGATTGTTATTCAATTGATTATAACGATGGAGTGGTATATGAGTTGGATGGTAATTCAATAGTTTCACCATCCAAATTTTACGTGACTCCATTTCAAACTACCTCAGAATTCCCTCACGGATATAGTTTATCGATGGACAGAGCATTGTTATACTATTCTGAATACATTGTTAATCAAATAATGACCCCTTCAATGTCCAATAAAATAGATTTGTATCTTACAACTAAAAAAAATGATGAAGGTGAACAAATTATTGACATTAGGTTTACCTCTCCAATATCAGAAGAAACAATAAAATCAATGATTTTAGATGTATTCACTTTTGATATTTCTAAGTTCACTAAAACGATTGGTGAATATGATTTATGTAATGACATAAAAAAACCAACCGAGAGTAAACCTTGGTTGGTTAATGATATAAATCCAAAAGATTTAATAGTTTTTTAATTGAAAGAACTATAAGACTCTTTAATAATTTTTACTCCGTCTACTATTTCGTGAAAATCTCTTTCAGGGGCAAAGAATTTAGTTTTATGTTTTTCACCATCGGTCTCAATAATCATAAACGCGGGAACAAATTCATTACCATCAACGGCTTTAACGAATAGGTCATACTCTTCAACTTCTTCATCAATATCTCGACTAATGAATGGTATATCAAGTTTTTCCAACTCTTCTTTCATCATTACACAAAATGGACATCCTTCCATAGTGTAAACCACAATTAATTGTTCTGTCATATTAGATTAATTGTTTAGTCATTTCCATAATCATATTGGTTTGTTTTAAACCAACCTCTGTGAACACTTCCTCACCGTTTGAGTATCCTTTAATTGTTGGTACACTTCTAATTCCAACCTCAGCAATAAAATCTCTATCCGATTCAATATTAAACGTATATAACTCAACATTTGATTTCTGTTCTTGTAGAGTTTTACTGGCAGTTTCAAACAAAGGTTTCATAACTTTACAAGGCCCACACCAAGGAGCCCAATAATCCACGATAACTTTATCCCCTTTTTTAATTTTTTCTCTTAATTCTTGTGACGTAATTTCCATTTTATTTTTGTTTTAATTTTTTTAATCCATTTATATAAATTTTGATTTCCTCGTATTGTTCAACTTTATATATAATTTTTATCAGAAAATTAGGACTCAAGTTCCCTCCTTCTCTACTTAAATAAATATAATACCCGTTGGAATATTTAAAGATTCCTTCGGTATGTTTCAAGTCAGCCCCATATTCTGTTTCTAAAAACACAGGACTATATTTTTGTTCAAACTTCTCGTTGTTTAATAGATTAGCGGGGGTCATAACTTCAACTGTAAATCCCAAATCCATTATAGAATATAGACCGTCAAGTGTATTGTAGAATTTTTCAAAATTTTTAAACATAATATAATATAGTTTTTATAATTAAAAATTCAAGTCAATCATATCCATATCATTGTAATTTGGCGTAACACCATTTAAAAATGGACTAACCCAATTTAAATAACTTTTACCATAAGAAGTGTTATCAGTAAATTTAGTTTCAGACTCTACAGATTGTTTACCAAATTCAACAACGACCTTAGGTAATTCAAATCCACCCTCTTTTAAACTCCTGTTTACTTGACGGTCAAGTTTTTCTAAAACTTCAAACCATTTAATTCCTAATGATTGGTTAAATCTACCTAAACTTTGAACCCGACTCATTTTAATATCATTACCCACCTTTTGAATTAGATATTCAATCGTTGCTCTTTCTTCAGAATCAACACCACCTTCTCTTAACGAGATAATAAATGATGACGGCTTATTTACGTACGTTTTAACACAGTTACTTTGTAATGATGACTCACCAATATATTCCAAAGAAGTTGTTAATACAACGGGATAATAAACCCCGTGGTTAACACTATCAATGCTCTCTTGTACTCTATCCATAAACGGTTTAAAGTAATGTCTAGTATATCTACCTCGAGTGTAGTGAGAATATCTATCAGACCAATTATTATGTTCTTCATTGAAACTTTTAGTATCGTTAGATTTCCATTTAATTTCCTCAAACTCTTTTAATTTCACATAAAAATTAATATGGTCAATAAAAGTTTGTAAACCTGAATAGTCCTTAACTTTATCTTTGAAGATTGCAAAAGCGTTTTTCTTTTCTATATTTGAAAAAGTTGTAACATCTCCAGGGATTTGGTACCCACTTTTAAACTCAAATATATTTCTTAAGTCTTCTTCACTCTGATGTCTTAGAAACTTTTCACCAAACAAATTCTCAACTTGTTTATAGAACTCTTCATTAATAACTTCTTTAGTTGAATGAAGAACCCGTTTAATTTTGTCCCCCTTCAACCCTTTATTCAACATAAAAGAATCCACCAATTTATTATCAGTCTTTTTAAGAACTCGTTTGGTTGGTAACGGGATTTTAGGCATATATAATATAAAGTTATCTGGGTACTTAATACCCTTTAAATCCATATAATGTTTAAACATCAACTCATCACAACTTAAAATATTATCCTCCTTTAAGTTAATCTCTTTTAAGAAAATATTGGTCGCATCATTAACAATCTCGCCAGCACTGTCATTCAAATCAAACTTTTTCTTATATGGCGAATAATGGTTATGGAAGTTCATCTTAAGAGCCTCAAATGGTTTTGACCCAAAAAAGTTTTTACGAACTCTAGAACTGAATTTCTTCTTTTTGAACCCATTGGTTAATTGACCAGTATAAAGCTCATCAGTCTTAATCTTATAAGTGATAAACCATAGGTTTGAATGTTTTTTAAAGTATGGTTTACTTTGAGCTCTTGATTTGGTAAAAGTAAAAAGTTTCATAGAAACCTTTTCTTCATTTCTCTCAACAACAAAGGTTAATCTTTGGGTTTCAACCATAACAATAGGATTACCATAATTCTTCTCAAAAGATTCTTTAGTTTCTTCAGAACGTAAATATTTGAAGTATGGATGTTTCTCTGTTGCAGAAGTAATCGCGTATTCATCAGATGATGTTACTGTGTCAAAATCAAAAATATCTGTAATTTTTGAGTCTACCTTTTTTCTATTAGGGATATCATTATACTCCTGATAAAAATTGGTTCTAAAAATCTCAAATTGTTTTTTATATAATACTTCCATAGATAATAAAAAAAAAGGGGGAGTTACCCCCCTGTTGGTTAACAATAAGACTCAGCTAATTCCCAAAGTTTGGTATTAACGTTATTAACAACTGAGATGTTTTTCAACTCTCTCATTGAGGTCAAACGACCTCTACCTGAACGGTATCCAACACCCCCACGTACCATTTTCTCTTGTACAACGTTGAATACTTTCCATAAACTGTTACCAACGTCCCCTTCTCTAATAGGGTTAAGGATTTCTTCAATAGACATTGTAGATGGCATATTACCTTCTTTCCAACGAATTGCCGCGGCCCCTTTAACAAATCCAACCTTCTCGTCCATAGACAACTCTCTACTTTCCATTTTAACCAATGATTCTTGAATGATTGGAAGACGTGAAGCAAAACTATCAGTAAGACGACGAACTTCTCCTAAATCGAAGTTTTGGTGACGGATATTGAATTGTTCCGCTAATGAAGTAGGTACTGTTAATCCGTTAGAACAAACTAAACGGTGTAATCCTGAACTAACTGAGAATGTAGTTAATCCATTGTGAGAGTTACGAATAACCGCCTCAATTAATGAATCCCCAACTGCGGGTAACTCACCATTACGAAGACGAATCTCGTGTGTTGCAAACTGACTGCGGCCTGTTTGTTTCGCAGAATAAACTTGCCAACCTTCTTGTTCAAAGTTTTGTAAAATATCCATAGTCGGAACAAAAGCATATTTGTCTGACATTTTTGGAGACGGTGAAGTTGTGAAAATTGCGGGTACTTGTGATTTAAGTGTTTCAAAATTTAATGGAGTCATATCTTATCGTTTTAGATTACAAAGATAAGAATATTTTTTGAATTACCAAACTTAATTCAAACAAATATCACCAAATTTTGTCTTTAAGAAGAGATTATTAATCACTTCTTCCTCGACAGGTCGGTGAATTTCATTATACATTTTAGCAACAATCTCTACCATTTGTTTTTTGGTCAGAGACGCATCACCATTATCCTCATAATTTTGAGAGGATAGTAATTTGATTCGTTCGTAGAAGATTTCCTTCTTCATATCACCTATCAACGTAAAAAGGTCCTTCGGGTTTGAATCGAAGAACCTAATCATTTGACTAACATATATTTCAATATCTATTTTACTCATAGAGCAAAGTTACATTTTTTTTGTGAAAAATCCACTACCTGCAACACCTTCTTCACCAAATTTAGCGTTAAACGCCTCACTTAAATTAGGTTTAGACCCTTTTAAGTTAACAAACATTAAGTTTGGTAATTGTAATAGACTATCAGGTAATGATTTTAATGCAGAGTTATCTGGTAACGCTAAGAAAGATAAATTACTTAACTGACCAATTTCATTTGGAATTGTTTTAACACAATTCATAAGTAATAATGCTTCTAAATTTTTAAATCTACCTAATGTAGATGGAACATCTAAAGCAATAGTTTCATTTGATTTGTTGTTGAACAACAAGTTGGTAATATCATCAGGTAAACTCGCAAAGAATTCATCAAATCCATATAACGCAATGAACTTAGCCGCAGAACTGTTAGGATATTCAATCTCAACTTTCTTACCCCCTGAAGTAGTCATTCCCTTAGCAAATTCAGGTTTAAAATATTCTTTTAATTCTGACATATCCTTATTCAACATATTGATTAGGTCGACTCGACTGTCAGCTCTATCCATAAATTGATTAGATGGGAAATGGAATTGATACCTTAATTGAGGTAATCCAGTTCTTTTACCAACAGGTCCTGATTCATCATTAGATAATATAACGTATAAAGGCCCGTCTTTGGCATATGTTTTAAAATAACTTGAGTTTGGTGGTGATGTACACCATCTTGACTCTCCATTATCATAATCATAAAACCCTCCGAACCAAGTAGCCGCTTCTTGTTGTTTTTCACCTGTACCCTCAATCTTAATCACAGACCATTTATCTCCTGTAAATTCAATTGTCGCACCAGGGTGAGAGAATCCCTCCCTATCTTTTCTAATTTCTTTTTTAAGTTCTTTCTTTTCAATTTCCTTTTGTTTTTTCTCAGGTAATTGGAATGTACTTAAAAAGTTAAATAACTCTGTAGGATTTGCAATCCTATTTATATCTCTTTTATCTTGAGGGAAATACTGTTTGTATTTTGTAAATTTTTTAAGGTCACCGTTAACTTTAAATAAATCCTCCATAAAAAGTCTTCTACCCTCAATTACTGCTTTTTGATATGCAGGACTTCTATAATCAACCTCAGCACTCATCTCCATCTCAGGAGTTACATAGTGTTTTAATAACCAATTGGTATATGCTCCAGGTTGGACTCTTGATAAATTTTCAACTGAATAATCAGATTCGTCAGTACCATCAGGTTTTTTAGTTGTAGGGTCGGCAAATATAATTTGAGCCAGTATTGATAAATCCATTAACGGTTTTACCTCTTTACCTGACTTCTTATCTTTCTTCTTTGATGCGTATTTGTCTAATAGAACGTCAAATCTTGACTGTTCAAGTATAATATCTCTTAAGGCGTATGCTAGTCTCATCTTTAAACTTTAATTATAAATATTTGAGTTTACGAAAATAGTTTAATAATTCATAATTAACAACTCTTCCCCCATATTTTGTTTAGTTCCTTTCTTAGCTGCGGCTGCTTTAGCAAACTCTTTTTTTTCCCATCTATATTGAGTTTCAGGAAACCAAGTATGTAATAATTCAAAATCATAATACGATAAACTAAACTTACCTTTTACTCCGTGTAACACATTTGCAAGTCTCTCGTGGTCGTCTCTATCAAAATCGTGATTAGAATAATAATTTTCAGTTTTCCAATATGGTGGGTCTAAATATATATATGTTGTTGGTGAATCATATTTGGTAATTACATCTGCAAAATCCATATTCTCAATTTCGGTTATCTTTACAAAATGCTCAACCCAATCAGGTTTTGATAACTTATCTCTAAATGTTAAATATTTTGATTTATATTTCCCTTTCAAATCAATGAAAGAACTTTTCTCAGGTTTACTACCGCTAAACACTTGTGATAATACATAAGCATATTTGGCAGCAACTTCATAGTCGTAAGCCTTTACGCTGAAATTATCGGCGAATATTTCAGCTTGGAACCTGACGAATTGTTCTCGATACATATCAGGTGTTGGGAACACCCCAAATTCTTGACAAGGTATGTTATTAATCGCAGTTAATAACAGTTCAGGATTCTGAACACATTGAAATAAATTATAATTTAGTTTGTTGAAGTCGTTATAGACAACTCTTTTAAGATTTGGGTACTTAGTTAAGTCCATATTAAAGAAACACCAAAACATTCCTCCAAACGTTTCTACGTATGTCTCCATATCTTCTGGGTAGTATGGAACAATCCATTTCCCTATTTTACTCTTTCCTCCGATGTACGATAGCATAATTTTACTTTTTATAAAGTATAGGAAATAAAACAGTAAAAGGCAAATAAAAATACCACTTTTTTTTCTTGACTCATTTGTTTATTTGTAGTAAGTTTATAAAAAATTAAGTATGGTCAAAGTAAAACACATAAAACCAATTTATGATAATCTTGGTTTAGAGTCATTCAAGTGTACGATAGGTGATAATCAACTTTTCGATATTGAAATCTGTGATTTTTTTCACTTCTTGGCGGAGAAAGATAAAAATTTAATGGAATATTCTAAGAAATTTGAGAATTGGGATGAGTTAACTCAAGATTTAATTAGTTTAGGGTTTCCTCTATCTGATTATTTAGAGTTATATATAAACACTCAATTCACTTCTGACGACATAATTGAGTTCACATATTCTGATTTGTAATTATACTTAAGTTATGGAAAATAAAAAATGTAAATTCTGTAGTAGAGCCAAAAAAAAGTTTAGTAAGTATATTGCCCTTTCTATCTATGTAATGTTATTATTAATAATTGGTCAAATAGAACTAATTAGAATTATTTGGAACTTTATTGTTAGTCTTTTTTAAACTTAACAATCAACTTAACAAATAAGTCACCCACTGTTGTCGATATATATCCCTTACCTCTTAACCTTAATGGTACTTGAGTATTAAACTCAATAGGGAATTTAACTGATAAATTACCATTTGGATGTGGTACTTGAAAATCATCTTTAGATAAATCCTTGATGTCAAAAAACATATTATAAACTAAATCGTTCCCTGATTTCTCGAAGTTATTTTGAGGAACCATTTTAACTCTTAGAATTAAATCACTATTAACCCCATTAACATAATCTCCCTTCTGAGTAACTTTTAACATTTGGCCAGTATCAATATTTTTAGGGAAATTAATTGAGATTGTGTCCATAATAACTTTATCTCCTGAACCTGAACAAGAAAAACAAGGATTGTTAATTTTAAATCCACTACCTGAACATTCATTACAAATAATCCTTACAGTTTGAGAATACATACCAGTCCCAACTCTTTGTGACATATATCCTTGGCCTACACAAGAAGGACACTGACCCTTATCTCCCCCAAGACCATTACAAGGTTCACACTTACCTCTTCGACTATAATTAATGGTTTTGGAAATACCCTTATAAGAATCTATAGCCCCAATCTCTATATCAATTATTTTTTCAGGGGTTCTTCGTTGTCGTGGATTAAACCCACCTCCCCCGTTATTAAACATTTGACTTAAAATATCATCAATAGAACTATCATTAAATGGGTTTGGTCCTCTGTTATAATTAGCAAATGGGTTATTCATTTGGTTATCATACTGTTTTCTTTTGGAATCATCTCCAACAACACTATACGCCTCCGCTATATTTTTAAATGTAGATTCGTCCCCACCTTTATCAGGATGGTGTTGTATCGCTAACTTTCGATAAGCTTTTTTAATATCTTCCTGGCTAGCGTCTTTACTTACCCCTAAAATTTCGTAATAATTATTCATATGACAAACGACTACTTAATAGTTCTTTTTAAGAATAAGGTAAGATATAAAATAATAAAGGAATACAAAACATATAAAAACTCTCTAAACTTATTTAATAATAAGTTGAAGGAGAGCGAGGGTATATTGTTTGACGTTAAAACCGAAAATGGTCGAGAATCTTTATATGAGATTGCCTTGATTGAAAAGACTTCTGAAAAATTATTTCCTGTGTTTAAGACTGATGAGTTAGGTAGAAATGTGACAATAGAGTTAGATGACTCCGATTATTCAATATTAAAAATTGAACCGTATAGAATCGCTGAAAAATTATTTAACGTGAAAACTAAAGTAAAATTAGATATGTCACAAATCATTACCAAGTATATCAATACCCCGTCATTAAAAATGGTATCAAAACTTAATAATAAAATTATTATCCAAGATGATGATAAGTTTAATCTTTTCTCGTCCAAATCAATTTACGATGCAAATAGGTTCTTAGACGACCTACAATCACATATGATTAATTCAAATAAGAAAAATTGTATGATTGTTAGAGATACGGATATATCGCAAAAAAAATACCTCTATGAGGTATTAGTTAATCAAGGATTTGATAAGAAGATGTTGTATCGAACATCGACTACTCATCTAAAAGATATATAAATTCAATTCCTGAAATATCCACTTTAAATTGGTGTTGGTTTTCGTCAGCCCCTTTTAAGGTGTTTCTCATTTTTACAAACTCTTCTCTACCTAACTCAAAAACAACTGTTTTTTTTCCTATATAAAGTTCATCAATCCCTTCAGAAATTAACGCTAATTTTTCTAAGTACCCATCAAAACTTTTTTCAATCTCTGCCATAATGTTAGTTTAACCTCTTCAGGTTTTGTAAAAATTTTAGTTTTATCAACTTTTTTAATTGAGTTAATAATATTATTTTTAGTTTTTTCTAATTCGACGCTATCTTTCTCGGTCTCACTGTGGTACCAATTCAAGATTTTCTCCTTGTTCTTCATCATCAAGAGTTACTTTAAATTCGTTTTTAACTTGGAATTCCAAATCTTTTAATTCTGTTAAATTTGATTTATCAAAGAAGTTTTTTAATTCTAAAACTTTTCTTTCAAATAGTTTTTCCTTTTCTTCTCTTTCTAAATTATACCCAATAATGTTATTAAGATTAGCAAATAACTTATCCAAAGTATCTTCATTAAAATTGGTTGCGAATGATAAACATCTAAAGTCAGATTTTCCAGACTTCTGTTCAACTACCATTTTTTCATCCACATATTTTTTAGGTAATTTCCAAGTAGACGGTAATTCAATATCAACCGATACATATCCTTCTAATTTTCTTATAGATAATAAGTAAGGAAATATTTTATGTAATTGTTCGTATAGATTCATTATATGTTTGTTAAAATATAAGTTATTAAGTACGAAATCGATGTTCCGTAAAATATAAGTTCCCTACCACCTAATTCAAGTTTTTGAGGAGGATTCTGTAGTAGGGCACTTATAAATTTAATCACAACTCTAAGAGTTGTTAGAATTGAAAATATGAAAAAATATAAAAATATTGTTTCAGGATTAAGCATTATCCTCAATTTTTCTATCTTCTAATATTTCAGTTCTTAGTACTTGTAACAATGCCTTTAATTCTTGAGCCACTTTTCTTGCTCTTGTTCCTGCACTCTTGTTACCTTTGTAGAATTTACCAGTGTCTACCGATAATTCTTCAGTTTTAAATTTAATTTGTTCAATTGTTGTTAACTCTTCCATTTTTGTTCTAATTTTGTTTTTATTTTAGATATTATAATAATAATTTTTATTCACTCACAAGTAAATAAAACAAGATTTTTTAATTTAAAATATTTTTATCAAGTAATTTATATATCTCAGTATATAGGTCTATATCGGATTTTGTGAAGGTTTTATTTTTATCAAATAGTTCTTTTAGAAAAACTCCAACAGATTCTTTAACTGATTTGTTTTTTTGATTGTAGAAAACTTCTAAAAAAAATGTGGTAAAATATTCATAATGCTCTCCTTCTGTTGAGAACTTAATATTTTCTTTTTTAAAGTTACCTATTGTAGTATTCCAACACCATTGAAAGTGTTTTTTTTTATCCTCGTCATTTAGGCTAACATTAGTTTCATTGCGAGCGTCATCACCACCCAAATAGGTTTGTCCCATCAAACCATATAATGAATGACAAAAATCAAAAAATAACTCACCTTTCTCAGGGGTCATATTATTCATATTGAACCAAATCTCAACATCTTCGTTAGACATTGGTTTGGTTACCCAATTAAAAAAATTCTCCATAGACATTACTATCTATGGAGAATATATATAAGAATAAATAAAATTGTAGGTTATTGTGTTTTTTTGTTATAATCCATTAAATGTTTCATTTTATTAAACTCTTCATTTAATACATTAGTTTCTTTTTTTGTTGATTCGTCAACTTTATTTAACACACTTTGTGCGGTTTTTTTAGACTTTAGTCCACCTTTCTTAGTCACATCACCAGCGAAATCAACAGGTTGAGGGTATCTTTTATAAGAAGCTTTCATCTGTTCTTGTCCATATAAGTTCTCATCGTAATTCTTTTTAAATTTTTCACCAACTTTACTTGGGACTACATTTCCTAACGCTTTACCTTTTTTATCCGTAACCGCGTTACCTGTAGTTGAATCACCTTTTAGGTATTTGTCAATTAATTCATCATCTGGTTTAATTTCATCGTACACTAGATTTGTCATTCCAGGATAAGAAAACGCGTCAATATATTCGTCTACCGCTTCTGATGGAGTGTATTTCTTAATTTTAGCATCTTTATCAATTTGATAATTACTTTTAGGAAACTCTTCAGGATTTTCTTCAAAACTTCCTTTAGTCATATTTTTAAGATACTCTTTCATTTTTTTGGTAACCGCAGCAATTGCACTATCATTTTCTTTTTTGTTAGCACTTAAAACTTTTTCAGTTTCACCCATACCTTTAGATTTTTTCTGTTCCATAACTATAGTTTGAATTAGGTCTATCATTTCAGATTCACTTAAACTTAAAGTGTCTTTTTTAGATTCTTTAACGTCTTTAAGTGTTAACGCTAAATTAACTTGTTTTAATAACTTAGAGTCAGACGCCGATAATTTTTTATCTCCTTCACCTTTTTTCATTAATTCTTTTTTAAGATTTTTTAATTTAGATATCGAAAGTTTTTCTACCTCAGGAATATCTTTTTTCATATCAGTCTTTTCACTTTCATTAATCTCATCAGAGAATGAGAAGTCAAAATCAGATTCTTCTTCCATACCGTGTCTTCCTCCATATTTTTTATTTACTTTATCAACACCTTTATTTCTTAGTTTTGTAAAATCATCTTTATTGATTTTATCTTTAGGTTCTGATTGTTTTGCAATAAACTTTTGTCCTTTACTTAACTCTTCTTCAACAGGATACTTTTTACCTCCAACTTCAAAATCATCTTCACCCGATTTTCTTGCTCTATTTAAAGCTCCTGAAAACGCATTACCCTCTTCCATTTCTGATTTACCACAGTATTCTTCTAATTTACCTAAACTATCTTCACCACCGTTGGCCATCATTTCTTTTATTTTCTTACACCCATCAGGGTTTGGCACTGAGTCGATGTCTTCATCCTCTTGAACCATATCTTTTTGGTTAAACCCATTCATTTTTGATTTAATTTTACCAACTAAATCATCGGCTTTCTCTTGTATAGATTCTTCCAAGACTTTTTTAACTAGATTGTTTATATTAATTTTTCCCATTGTTTTTAATTTTATTATAAATATCTTAAACAGGTTATTTATTCTTCGATTTTTGAATTTCGTTGACAATAACTCGTTTAATCAATGTTTCGTTTATATTGTATTTGTTACTTATTTTCTCAATAACCTCTTTAACCATTTTATTTTCCCATATTTTAAGGGACTTAATATCTCCTTGGTTACAGTAAGGGAACGTTTTACATCTTTTCTTAACCTGTACAAACTTACCTCCAGGTATTAATGGTTTTGAAGCTCCTCTCCAATCTTTCTTCTTTGTGGATTTTGCCCAAGCTGCGGGTGTAACATATGACCCTGCAGATGATGAACCTGTGGCTTCTTTGGTTTCTTCTTTCTTCATTGTACCAAATAATGGCATTGAGTACCCAACTCCTCCTGTACCTGTGGCCTCTTTATTTTCAGATTTCTTTTTACGAAGTGGTTTGTCTTCATTTTCAGAATTCTCTGTTTGAACGTTGTTAAAGTCACCAAAAGTTTCGTTACCAACGGAATCCATTCTGGCGTTAGCATCCGAAAACGCCTTAGCTAATTGGTCTTTATATGATTTAATTACGTCTCCCATATTATGAATATTTTAATCTTGACTCCCAATGACTTCTGTTAGTCCACATTGTATTATAGAATTCTCTAAACACTCTAATAACAATGTCTTTAACTTCATTTTCAAGTTTTCCTTTTTTAATTTGTTTAGCAATACTATCAATTAACTTATCTTCGTATTGTTTCATAGTATTATTACCTAAGAAATCTTTAATTTCTTTTCGAATTAATACTTCAATTTCATTTTTATCCGTAGTGCTTAATGCCATTTTATTTTGTAATTAATAAAAATGATGTAGCAATAATACCTAAAACAGTTCCCGCTTTATATAAAAAAGTGGTCCTTTTCTGAGATTTCAACTCTTTTTGTAGGTCTTTAGACATATCATCATATAGTTTAATTTGTTGGTCTTTTTGAGAGATAATAAATTGATTATTGTTATCTTTATCTTTTAATAAAGAAATAATAGTATCTTTTTGAATTTCTCTTTCTTCCAATTTAATAACTTTATCTTGGGTTAACTTTAACTCTTCCTTGCATCCGTCATACCTAATCAAGTCTTTAACAATTTGTTTAGCGACTTCAGGACTTAGTACCACTTTTGTAGTGTCAGAAGTTTTAACCTTATTTGTATCTGTTTGCGAAAAACAACTCAAGCTCGTTAACACCAAAATTGTCAGCAGTATTAATTTTTTCATCTGTATTATTTTTTACTATTGTTATTGTATTATCAATATGATGAATTTCTTTAGTCACATTTGCAACTTTTTCATCAACTTTCTCAATCTTCTTATCTATTACTTTATTAACTTGTTGAGTGGAATCAATATGTACTTGAAGTGATTCAATTTGGTTTCTATACCCTTTAACGTCAGTTTTAAGTCCATTAGTATTGAATACGTTCCAAATGACTAAAACCGAAATTATTAATAATAAAATTGTCTCTTTGTTAAAAAAATTTTTCATTATTTTGGTCTTGGGGATGTTTTTTTTCTTGAAGCCATAACTTGAGCCCATTTATTTTTAAACTTTTCATAATAACTTTGGAGTTTACCCAACATTTCAGTGAAGTTTTCGTCAACCTTAATCATAGTTCCGTTGATATAAATTCCATTGTTTTCACCAATAGTGAAATAAAATTCAATATCAAAATCAATAATTTTACCTCCCCACTCAACGTCTGTTTTATAAACATTTAAGGTTTCAAAATCTACTAAGTCAGATACTTCACTAACAAACTCGTCCATAGTTTCTTGAAACGCCATTTTCTCATCAGTGGTTAATTCTAAATCTGTTGTTTCTTTACCGTGAAGAGTAATTACCCCACCAGAAACTCTATAGGATTGTTGTTTATCTTCTTTATCTGTTTTTTCTTCCGATTTTGGGTTGGTATTTTGTGAAGTTTCCATTTCTTCATCTGAGTTCTTGCTTTGATTAATCGAATCCAAAACAGGGTCCATTTTTTTTGCAATGTCTTGCTCATTTAAGATACCATAACTTTTTTTAATGTTATTAATATCTTCATTTAATCTACTACCCTTAAGCATCTTATTAGAAGCCTCAAGTAATTTTTTTATTTCATCATACGAATTGTTCATCTTCTATTTGTTTTTGAAAGTTTTCAAAATTAAATGCTGGACTTAATGAAGTATACTCGGAATTAAAATTACTTCTGGAGACTACTCCATCATATCTTTCAACCCCTTCAACTCTCGTATTATGTCCAATACATTTTTTATCAATTGAGAAATCGCTCATTAGTTTCTTACAAAGTTCCGCACAAGAATTAATTTGTACATCGGTGTAAGGTTGCCAAAAGAAATAATCTCTCCACTTCTTTTCGAATACTTGTTGTTTATAAATATCACCAATCCAGTTAACGTAATGGTCAGTCAGTGGTATTTTATTCAACCATCCTAAATTCTCTAAAGAAATGATAATTGAATTCCGATTTATGTTTGTAATCGGGAAATATTCTCCATACCCTGTTTCGGGGGTTAGTCTATAAACAACACCGTCCCTACTTATTAAAAAGTTAGGGACTTTGTCGTATTTTCCATTGTGTCTATTTTTTAGACCACTAATATAATCTTTTAGATTTCGTGATGTATGAGTTAGAATTATTTGTTTTTTTTTCTTTTGTTTACCACTATAACTTAACCCATCAATATTTTCTATTTTAACCATCCCTTCTCAGGTAACTTAATCGGTTTATTTTTGGAGCGTTTGGGTTCTCCTCAGGTTCGTCAATCTCAATTATTAATTTTTTCAATTCTACTTCTTCTTCCTCGGTTGGAGTATATTGATTATCCTCATAACTAACATACGGTTCAAACTCTTCAGACAATGGTGATTGGGTATCTCCAAATTTTTCTTTTTGAATTAACTCTAATTGTTCTTTTAACCTTTTTAAATCTTCTTTGGTTGGCACATACTTTTCTTTTTCGGTCTGAGCTTCCATTTTACCCGCCTCAATACTTATCTCGTCAATATCTATCTCAGGTACTGTTTTAACAGTTTTATCATCATCTTCTTCAAATTTAACTAACATATGTAGGAAAGATAATGAGATTAGTGGTAACATACCTCCAGAGAATAACGCCAAGAATCTTTTATGTCCTATCGGGTCTCCTGATTCAACTCCAAGATAACTAACAATAGGGTCAACTAAATCAACCCAATCTTTAAAAGTTTGACCATTAACGTCAATATATTGGTAAGCGAAAAAAATATTACCGATAAATTGAATTAATGTAACGATTGCAAATGGAAAATATACTTTCTTACCCATCTTTGCAGATATCGCAGCCAATGATGATAACGCAGCGATTTCAATACCTACAGAAAGGTATACTGCCCAACTAACAGGATTAGATAACCCATACCATTTTGTAACGTGAGATATTGAGACAACTGCAACCGTAAGGATTGGGACCAAAAAGGCAATGTAGATTATTGACTTAAAATTTTTTTGAAACCAATTCATTACTTACCTAATTTTAATTTTTTTATCTCATCTTCAATTTGAGTTTGTCGTTGAACGTCTAATAATTTTCTATCGGTGGCTTGAATCATTCTTTTTTCAGATTCTAAACCCATAATTTTTAACTCAATATCTAATTCAGTTTTAGTGTAAGTAGAATCTTTAATTGATTCAACCTCTTTTCTCATTTTACTCAATTCTCTTGAGTCTCCGCAACTTTTAAATAATCCCAATAACGTAATAACTAATGTTATAATGATAAAGTTGTTCTTAATAAAATTTTTCATATTATACTGTTTTTATAAATTTATGAACATCCATAAAAAAATAAATGGACTATGATAAATAGTCCATTAATTACTTTTAGATGTAGTCAAATAAGACAGAACCTTCGTTTCTAAGTTTCCTCAAGGCCTTTTCTTTAATCTGTCTAACCCTTTCTTTAGTTAAATTAAAGTCACCTCCAATGTCTTCTAAAGTTCTGGTGTTCCCTGATAATCCGAAGTAGTCTTCAATAATAAGTCTTTCTCTCTCATCAAGAACCCCTAATGTTTCCATTAACTTTTCTTTTAATAAATCTTTACCGTTAAACGCTTCGTCAGGTCTATGAGCATCATTGTTGGCAATAATATCCATTAAGGTGTCTCCCTCCTCGTTGATGGTTCTATCTAAATAAACCATAGACGGTAATCCTGCCATCTTATCAGATAACTCTCCAATACCTTTTTCAACTGCCTTTTTTTCTCGATGTAACTCCTGAACAATATTAACAGGAAGTCTTATTGTTCTTGCGTGTTCATTTAAAGACTGTAATATTGATTGTTTAACCCACCACACCGCATATGATATGAATCTTAGGTTCTTACTCCAATCAAAATTTTTAATAGCCTTAATCAACCCAAAATTACCCTCAGCAATTAAGTCAGCCAAATCTAACCCTTGATTTTGATATTGTTTTGCGACTGTAATCACAAATCTAAGGTTACCTTGTATAATTTCTTGTTCAACAGAATCCTGTTGAGCTTTGGTTAGATTTTTAGACGCGATAATTGCGGACAATTCTCTTTCACGTTCAGGTGTCATAACTTTAATCTTCCTAATGTCTTTCAAGTAGGTATAGATTTCTTCTTGGTTTATCGGGATTCCCGAATTTTTTTCTTTCATCATATTATTTAGACAGGTTGTTTAAAAAATTAAGTTCTTCTTTATCTAGCGAAGATAAGCCTTTTTCATTGATTTTATCTAAAATATCATCAATACTGTATTCTTTTTTAACGGTTTTAGTTATGTAGATATCCTCATCATCATCAGCACATTCAAAGTCTTCAACGTTATTTACCTCAGTTTTATTATCATTAATAAAATCTTTAATCACCAAATCTAATTTTTGGATAAATTCAAAATCTTCCTTTTCCTCTTCTATTTTAACATCACTGTTTGATTCAATTTCATCAAACAAAGAATCATCCCACTCAATTTCTTTGAAACTTTTTTCTAATTTCTCAAGGTCATCCTTAATAGATTCTTTAATGATGTAGCTAGTCAAAGATTGTTCCTGATTTTCTAACCCAAAAACTTTCTTAAGGTTTTTAATTAAATTGTCATAATATTTATCGTCTTCAAATAAAAACTGACAATTTGTCATACCATCAATTCCCTTAGAAATTTTATCTCGTAAATCATCTAAAGAATCATTTGAAAAAAATTGTACGTTTAAATACTCACTACCATTTTGGAATAGCAGTTTATCATTATCACTAAATCTTGACACTATGTTCAAGATTGTTTTAACAGATTTGTCGTTAAACTGTCCAAAAGAGAATAAAAGATATTTTTTCATAGTCGTTATTTAAATTGTTTTACAAAGATACAAATATTTATTAGAAACACAAAATAAAAATGAAAAAAATACACCTATCCGAATCGGAATTAGTAAATGTAATAAAAAAAATGATAATTGTCAAAGAGGATTCAGAAGTAAACGAATATGCTGGATTCCCTTGGGAATATAGTGTTGAACCTGATATTCCCGAAACTCCAAGAGAGAGACAACTTAAAGGGGCTTTTGGTAGTTACGGTGAGACCGTTATGGAAGACGCTTTTAGATACTTAAGAAAAAATCCACGTCAATTCTTTAAAAAATTATGGGAAATATATGGAGATAAGTCTTACCAATATTTAGATATGGCCAGTGGTAAAAGTGAAATGACGGAAGATAATGATGAGAATATCGCTTTAGCAGTAGGAGCGGAAGGAAATCCTAATTTAGCATTAGCAATGAGTAAAGATATTAACGAATCTGACGATAATAAAGACCGAAGTATGTATGACCCATACTATGGTGATGATGACGAAGATGAGGACGAATATGACCCAAGAAAAGATTTGTTAGATAACTTAAAATCTAAGATTGAATCTGGAGAAAGTTTTGACGAATCAGATGTTAGAGACATATATGATGATGGTAAACCATTTAGAAGTGGTAGAGGTTCAATATATGTAGATATAATGGTCCCTGAAACAGATGATAGAGATTTTGACAGAGAAGTGGCTAAAAAGATGATGGAATATTATTCCAAACAAGTTAAAGATGAAAATTACGTTGGTGGTGTAGGTTTTAAGAATAGAGGAAACCTAATACAACCTTACGACAATATGGACTTTTAAAACAAAAACCCCGATTTCTCGGGGTTTTTTTATTGTGATACTTTACTAATATTGTCCAACTTATTTATTTTAACTATTGAATCCGCCCAATTCGTAACCAAAGGGTTATGAGTGATGACAAATATTTTTTCAAAGTATTCTTTAATCTTACTAAAGAATTCAGATACCATTTCCAAGTTATCGTTGGATATTTTTCCAAACACCTCATCAAAAACTATAATGTTTGGTTTAGGTAATGAACATACTTTACTTAGTACTGCTCTTATCGCTAATGACGCAATTGTTCTTTCATATCCCGAACCTGAGACCATTAGTTTTTCAACTCCTGTTGAATTATCAATCATCCAAAACTCAACTTCATTCTTATCAGAAATTCTTATCTCAAGTCTGAAGTAAGAACTGTCCTGTAATAATCTTTGTAATTCAGAGTTAATCAATGGCATCATAGTTTTCATTATGATTTTACTAATTCCGTTCTTTCCGAAGATTTCTGAATATATTTTATAAATTCTTTCTTTCTCAAACTCTTGAGTAATCGTAACAATATATTCGTTATTCTTAATAATCTTCTCATTAAGACTTTTAATCAGAACTCCATTTGAGGTTACAGTATTCTCATACTGTCTCTTTTCACGTTCCAATTCTTCAATTAAGATGTTCGCTTTGATTAATTTTTGTTCAATCTCATTGTTCTTCTTAATCTTCTCTTGTACATCAAAGTAACGTTTTAATTTGTCATCTAACTTAGATTTCTTAAGTTCGTTACTTTCTAAGGTCAACTCTAACTTACTTTTAATAAGTTTGTTCTTCTCATACAAATCAAACTCTTTCTTTAACTGAGTGAAGGTTTGTTCTTTGTTGGTTAATCCCAACATTAACCCCTCATTCTCTGTATACTGATGGGTTAAACCATCAAGTTCGTTAATTTTAGATTGAGTGATTGCTGCGTTCATTAATTCAATTCCACAGTGTTCACACTTTATCCCATCCTTAACAGAACTCTTTAGTTTGTTGATTTCAGATATCTTATTATCTAACTGAACCTTAACCTTATATTTTTCATTATACTCGTCTTTGACCTTATCGTGTTCGTCTTCGTGATAAAATGATGATGGCTCAACTACATTAACTTCCTCAATTTGTTTTTTAACATTATTATTGTCATTAACAATCCCTTGAATTTCTAACTCAAGGTGAGTAGGATTCATAATAACTAATTCTTGTTCTATGTCAGTATGTTTAGACCCAATTAGACCTTCCTTATAATCTTGACCCTTTTTAAGTCTTGCAGTTACATCGGAGATATTAATATTTGCCTTCTCAACTCCCGTTTCAAGAGTACCAATCTGGTTTACGAATGATTCAATTTCTTGTTTTAACGTCTCAGTATTATATATGTTAGATAACATACCTTTCGAGAATTCAGAATACAATTCTTTACCTGTCTCTTCTTTCTTCTTTAAAAATTCTAACCCTAAGAACTTTGTAAGTACTTGTCCTCTTGCGGTTGGTTTGGATTCGATTAAATCTTCAAGATTAGTTGCGGTCGTTAAAATGGTCATTAAGAAATCTTCTTGCTCCCCAATAGAATTCTTGATAAACTTCTCAGTTTCTCTACGTTGCTCTCCAGTAAAGTTCTGTAATTGTCCATCGGCTAAAATTTTAAAGAAGTCTAGTTCTGTTTTCACATTCCATTCTCCTGCCTTTGATTTTTTTCTTTCAATATTTCTAACAATCAGATAGTCCTCACCATCTATTGTTATGTATCCACGAACTGAGACCTTATCCTTGTCTGTAAATCTATTAAAGATTTCTTCTGCTTTAGTCGTCTTGGTTGTGGTATTGAAAAATAAGAACATTAACAAATCGACAGTCAATACTGTCTTCCCACCAAAGTTAGGTGGGTCAGATTCAACAACGGTAATTCCTCCACATTTCTCAAAATCTAACACTTGGTTCTCACCATAAGATAAGAAGTTTGAGAATTCAATTTTCTTAATGTACCATTTTTTAAACGCCGCAACGTCCTCTGAAGTTGATAGTATTTTATTCTCTACCGCATTGTCTAATTTTAAAACTTCCTCAATATAAGGGTCATAACCTTTTGTTTGTAAAAACGATTTAACCATTTCAGTTTGATAGTTTTTGTCCATAATATTGAACGAAACATCAACTGTCTGCATAGTACCATCTTCAACTAACTTAACCTTAGTTATTACATTAACATTGGTTGTAACGTATTTCTTTTGGAAGTATTGTTTCACACTTTTAATCCTTTCTTGTGTAAAGTTTTCGGGAGTGTCCTCCCAAATAACCTGAACATAAGGATTGTCAAGTTTTGAAACGTCAAGTTTATGACTCATCGTTTTATAATTAAATAATTTCGGCGGATTGAATAAATCCATCAGTGTTTAAGTTTACGGTTTCAGAAGTATCAGTGTCTCCTGACATTTGTAACTTCATATTATCAAGTTGTTTCATAAACATTTCTTGAAACGCCTTTTCTCTTTTCTTAGTGTCGGCCTTAATTTTTAAATTTCTGGCTTGAACTTTTTTTCTGTGTTCTTTGGTTGCTTTTCCCATTTTGTTTTTTTTATAAAATTTGATTATTATTGTCATTTGGTCTGTTTTCTTCAAACCATTCAACTATCGAGTTGATTATCCAAGTAGTCCCTGAGGCTAATACACCATCAAAAAACCAAGACCAATTTCCATTAATGTTTAATAATTCGTGTGTTGGAGAGTATAGGAAAAATCCAAAGAAGAATCCAATCCAAACAGGTAAACACATCATACATCTAAACATTTCTCTGATGAAGTGAAAAAATTTATTGAAGGGGGTTTGTTCGTCGTTCCCCCATTTTTCAATGGTATCTCTAAACCCATTCATTATTTTTCCATAAACTCCGATGTTACTCATTCCATAGATGATTAAACACCATATAATTAATTCTGTCATAATTTTTCTTTTATATTAGTTCCTGGGTGAAATCTTGCCAATCTACTTGTAATGATTCCACTCAAATCGTTTATTTTTGTTTCAAGGTCTTTTATCTTATCATCTTTCTCAGAAACCTGACCTCTTAAAGTTTGTAAAGTTAATGAAATCATTGTTAATTTTTCATTACAGTCTGTACAGTCTTCAACTGTTTTAACCACTTCCACCTCTTTAATAACTTCTTTAACAACCTCTTTGGTTACTTCAATCTCCCAAGGTCGAATCTCATCATCTTCCCCAAGTAACCCATATTTCTCAATATAGTAACCTTTTTTGAAACATTCAAATCTAAATTGTTCAACGTTTTCAACATTGTTAAGTTTACAGAAACTTGAGAAGTCAGTCTCAAGTGGTTTGCTAATAGTTAAGTAATCGTTCAGTTCCATCTACTAAATTTTCTATTGAATCTATCTTAAAAGATAGAAAAGGTTTAGGGTTATCAATGTCAACAAAATTGTAAGTATCACTTTCAACTTCGTATATACCATATCCGTGTTTGTTAACTGTTTCCCCAAAATTTTGTTGTATTGTAGAACCAATCATATAGGCTTTCTTACCATTAGGAATGTTAAAAACTTGTCTCTTGTGAATATCCCCACAAAGTACTAAATCACATCCTGCAAATTTATTAACGTCAAAACCTTCATCAAATTTGTACCCAATGTCAGTTGTTAATCCTTGAACGGGTCCGTGGAATAATCCAATGTTAGTATTTTCATCTTTAACAATTTCTGGTGGGATATTATGGTCAACTAAGGAATAAACACACCAATTAATATTTTGGTCTTTATACACTCCTCGGTTTTTGTAATAAACAACCATTTCATTTTGTAGTGAATCTATGATAGGAGTTAGAGCATCTAATCTCGACATATTGTTCTCAAGGAAATCGTGATTACCAATTATAACAACCGTTTTCGCAATTTTAGAACATTCACTCAGTACCCAAGCAACAAACTCAATTAGTTCAGGAGTCATTTGATTTTTACTGTGAACTAAGTCACCCGTAAAAACAATTCTATCTGGGGCAAGTTCTTTCCATTGTTCTAAGGCAATAGTAATAATTGATTTATACAAATCGTGGTCTTTAAATAACCTAATGTGTAAATCACTAAAATGGACTAATTTTTTAATCATTTTTTTTCTTTTGTTCGTCAAATAATTTAAACTCTTCGTTTACGTGTCCACATCCGTCACACATATAAGTTGGGAATGGTACTAATGTATCTTCCGAACTACCTGTAACAAGTTTAGATACTTTTTTAAGGATTATAACCTCTTTAAAGTAGTGTCCACCACAACTCTCACATAAAACTGTTGGTTGTTGTCTTAAATCAATTTTAGGTCTAAGTAAGTCTTCCATTTTTTCTTTTTTATAATTTTAATCGTTTATTTTTGTTTTGTCAAATATTGTTTAACGTTCATTTCCATAATTGTGGTAATAACATCTTTAGGTACTCTAAATTCTTCATAGTGTCCCGTTTCTTTTACTAAAACTATAATACATCCGTATAGTTTAATATTTTCATACTTACTACCCTTTAACATCTGAAGTAGTAGTTTACCATAAAATGGTAATTGAGTAAAGTAGTGCCCTAACGCATTGTTTGGATGTTTTTGAAAAGGGAATTTCATCCTTTTTGTAAAATTATTCTCTTCAAAGTTTTTTGGTTTGTTTGATTTCCAATCGGTAATGATTAATCCAAATTCAGTTTTTTCTTTATTTGCAATTAACCAAACTTTATCGGGTTGTCCTGTGTAACCTAATCCAGGGTCTCCTAAAACTATCTCAGTATCTAATAGTATCGCACCTCTCTCAATCATAAGGTCTAAATAATCAGTTCCCGCAGAAACCATACTATCACCTTTCAATATTTGTTCAACATCACATTCGAAGATAGGTTGCCTTACTTCTTTGTAATCCCCAAACATTTCAATTAGTTTCTTTTCTAATAAAAAGTGAACTCGACTTCCCATATTCGTTGAGTAATCTCCAGCGGCTTTCCACTCATCTAATAATTGTTGTTGAACCTGTGGGTCTCCTTTAGCTTTCCTATATGAGATACCTTCACTATCAAACTCCTCATAAAAATATTTCATAACTTTACTCACAGATGGGAAATCACTTTTAACTTCACCATCTAAATCTTTCATATAGTAAGTGTGAGTATCTTCAATGAATGTTAATTCAAGTTCTTCTCGTCTTTTATCTAAGATATCTCGTATCTCTGTCGCAATCTTATTTAAATCTATCATCTCATTTTATAATAATGTTCATTTATTTCTCCTCTTAAATCACAAACGTCCTTGTCTGACGGTAATTTAACGATTTTAATTTTATTGTACAACCTACCACCGTTTAGTTCGTTATATAACTTTTGAGCGTTCGCCCAAGCATCCCCGTCTAAACATATCACAACATTACCTAACGCCTTTTCATATATTGTCTCAAATAATAGTGGGGATAAGTACTTACCAAGCATCGGTATACTATTGTCTAAAAAGAATCCGTCAAACACACCTTCAACTAAGTATATGTCTTTAAACCAGTCAATCAAATGTTCATTAAAGATAATCTTATCTTTTTCGGCAACAGGGTTTTTATATTTAAATCTACTATCTCCTGCCCAAGCTCGAGCAATAAAATAATTTAACGTACCGTTTTCGGTATAGGATGGAATAATTATTCTACCTGAATAATCCCCTTTATCACAAAACCCGATTTGGTATTTTTCAATTATCTCATCAGTAATACCTCTACTCTTAAGGTAATTCATTGCTTGTCGATAAATTGGGTAAATTGGATTTGAGTCTTTAAATTTGGTATATCCTTCGGGTAACCTTAATTTAACCTTTTTAACTTGTTTTTCTTCAAATTCTTCAGGTCTTATTAGATTATAGGTTTTCTTTTGTTGTTTAGTTGCAAACTTATCGAATAACCTACCAAGAGGCCCGTGAGTTCCGTGAGTTTCACCACAACTCCAACATTTGTAGACGTGTCTTCCGTAATTAATTTCTAAGTTACCTTTCCCATCTCCTTTGTCTAAACCTTTCTCATCTGAGCACACAGGACAGTCAAAGGATATTTGACCTCTGTTCTGGTTGTGTTGTCGGGATTTACCCAAAAACTCTTCTAATAACTCTACAATGATTTCTATTTCGTCTAACACAAACTAAAGATAATTAATAATTGAATAAAAATCAATTACCAAATATTTTGTTGTTTCAGAAACCCTAACGCACAACAATATGCGTCGGATTGGTCAAAATTTTCTTTTTTAAGTGTGGTGTTTCGTGTGTACTGCCAAGTAATTTGAGGTTCTCTCTTGGCAACTAATTCCCAAATAATCATTTTTTTGTCAATGTCTTTTGGTAAACCTCCAAATAATACGTGTTTACCTTTATCGTTTGGTTGAATTAAATGAGGGAATGCAAATTTTCTTGAATTATATGTTGATATGAATTCAGGTACTACACCTAAAATATCATATATTTCCCTAAAAATTAAAGTATTATATCTTAATAAAGTTCCAATAGTGTAAACATTATTTGAATTTAATAACGGCTCTTCAATGACTACGTGGGTGATTCCCAAGTCTTGGTAGTTAAGAAGTTTAGACCTGAAGATTTCTGATTTAACAATCATCTCCTCCATCTTATTTTCCTTCTTTGGTTTTGGTTGTGGTGATACGTGAGTAAGTTCCAACAATTCTTTAGTGGTAATATCAAATAACGCCCACCCAATGGTTTTAGTACTGACATCAAGACCCAATATTTTTGGGTTGTTTTCAATTTTTTTAGTCATAGAAATACATAAATTTAACTATAGTATAGTTTTAAAAATAAATTTATAAATGATTGTTTAGAAATCTAACTTAACCGCAAACTGTTGAGTACCTTGTCTTAAGATTGGAGACTGTAGTTTTGTGATAACAATTAGGTCTTTATCAACATCAAATAAACCAACTTCAGTTATATAATTTTTACCACCAGGAGTCCAAGTAGGGTTACTAGAATTATTAAATTGGGTTGACGCTAGATTACATAAAAATCTCATCTCATAGATTGTCGCTTCAATATCCGTTTCAATATTACCATAGAAATAATATTCATCACCAAAATTCAATTTAGATTCTTCCCCTGTTGGATTTGGTAAATCAATATAGTTATTCAAATTATAATTTGGAGCAGTTTGATATTGATTATGTGAAATTACAAAAGTAGTCGCGGTTATTGCCGATGGAGGTATACATCCATTTACAGTACCACCACTTAATTTGTCAGTAAAGTCTATTACCTTCCAACTACCTGGTGATGGTTGAGTTGTAGAACCTGTCACTAATTGAGCAAGTATTTCAAACCCTGTTGCGTTGTACCCTTGGAAACAACAACAATCGTCAGACATAAATGGGAATTCGTTCCCAAATCTGATTGACACATTTTGTCTTAATAAGTTACAATCTTCACTAGGTCCTTGTACTTTTGAATAATAATTACAATGTAACGAATCTGTGGTTCCTGTTGAATTAAATCGATAACTAATATACATATACTCTTGGTCGTTACCTATAACCCCGTAATCATCAGTATCGGTGTCACATAAATTAGGGGTTAACAATGATAATGATGGTGCGGGTAATGTCCAATTTCGATTTGATTTATAAGACATTGCTGCAATAATTTCTTCATCGTCAAAAACAATAGTTTTAATATCAGGAAATACTTTACCAACTCTGTTTGGATTTCCGTCATTGTTTAAGTTAGTATCCCATAGGGTGTAATACCTTAAACCAGGGTCATTCATATCTGAATTGATACTAGACTTCATATATTTAACTTGGAAGTAATCCGAATTACCAACATTAGGGTCAACATAGAAGGTTTCCCCCATAGTCCCTGAAGTCGATTTATGCCACATTAACCAAGGGATATGGATTTTAAAATTTCTCGCAAATCCTGTAGTGTCAATCGCATTAATATCGTAAGGTTTCAGTGCGAATTTCTCACCATAAAAACTATCAATTGCATTATTAGTATAATGAACAATTGCAATTGCTTTTTGTTCATTAGGATATAATTTTATGATTTCATCATATGAATTATAATAATATGTGTCAGTTGTTTCGGCGGTTAAAGTTGGGCTTACAAAAAATGTCTGTCCAGATACCTCTTGGTATCCAAAGTATTCCTTACTACCAAGGTAAGGTGATGAAGCGTATTTAGTATAATCTTCATTTAAAGTTGATACTACCCCCGCAGGACTTGTAGACCAAGGAATATTCATATTCCAAATTTTAACATCGGTATTACCTAAATCACAAATAGATTCAAAATTAATAACATCAGGTGGCCAATACCCTTGTGGAGTATTTCCATCATATAACGCGGTCATACCTGACGGATATATTAAAACTCTTGCGTCACCACAACATCCCGCCCCACTAAAGTTTGGGATATCTCTATCTAACGTGATTAAATCGTTATTAACCGCCTGAATTTTATAAGTTAAAATTGGGTAGTTTCCGCTAATGTTTCCACATCCTCCAACACCATCATAATAAATGGTCACAAAATCCCCAACTGATGGAGTTCCTGTGGTTGGTGAACAATTTGACGGACTCAATAACACATTACTTCCATTACATAAACAAGTATCAATAGTATAATTTGAATTGATTGTATAAGCCGAACTAGTTTGTGCGGACCAATTATACGGAGTCCCATTAAAGAATCCTCTAACCGCTGCGGTATTATAAACAGGGGAAACTTGAGAATCCTCTGTCGCTAAACCATACGTTCCTCCAGAAGTCGTCGTAATATAGAAAGGGTATTTCATCCCAATTTTATTACTCTCAGGTTCTTGTGATATATTTTGGGCATTATAGGCTGGTTCGATTACAAAGTTTTTAGTTTGATTATAACCTGGTATCGCAGTATAAGTAATTTCACTATCTCCAACTTGGAAGTACCTAATATCTAATTTTCCTTTAGATAATTTCATTCTTCCTGCGTCAGTAAATCTAGTACTTAATAATCCTGATGTATTTTTTATTATGTATGACATATGAGATAAATATTAATTTATTCGGTTTTTCCACAACATCCACAATCCCCATTATCAGTATTTGGTTCAACGTGTGTTATTGTGTCAAAATATTTAGTTTTTTCTTCAAAGAATTTATCCATTTTCTCAATAATCAAATCACTGACAATAGTAACATTAGTGTAAACTATCATCATATCATTTTTAAATCTAAAAATATTATTGATAACCAAATCTCCTTCGTCGGTTGTAATTGTATCGTATAATGAAATTGTTTGGTCACTAATAGTATAAGATGTGTAAATCATAGTTGTATAATTTTTAAAGGACGGCTACTTGTATTTTACTAGCGTTTATAGCAATAACCCCTACAGAATCACAAGGATTATTCACTTGAGTGTTTTCTAATACCATATTAACTCCTACTGTTGCAGTTGTTATACACGGAGTTAAGAATACCCCATTAGTTTCAGTATCAATACCAAATACTGCATAACCTGTAACTGTATTTGTATTATTAACTGTTAATGAAGTAGCTTTATATACATCGTTTCCTGCATATTTTTTATATGTTGGATTACAAGCCGAAGACCCAATTATCGCAATAGGGTTACTACTTGTTTGGGTAATTACTTGAGGTACAGAATTAATTAATATCTGACTTTGAGTTGTATCAAAGAATACTGAACCTGGTTCAATATAACCAATTGAATATGATAATTTGTAATCAAACGTAACCGATACTCCAACAGGTAATGAAGTTGTGTCAACACTAAATTCAACTTTGTAAAATTTCATATTACCTGAACTACCAATTGAATTGTTAGAAACTAAAACTAACGGTAATGAGTAAACTGAAGGTTGCGGAGCCTCAATAGTGACACTACACTGTGTGGTATTTCCACTAATATCTTTACCGTAAACATTATATGAACCACCACCTAAATTCGTAAAAATTCCTGTAGTGTTTCCAAAGATAATACCATCTAAAGAATATTTCCATCCACCATATCCTCCCGTCGCAGTTGATATAATTGACCCGTCATTAACTCCAAAACAAGTAGCGTCTGTCTCTTCACATATCATATTGTAAACTAAAGTAGGTGGAGTACAAGTACCTTCCTTACCTGTAACAATATAATTCTGAGCATTAGTTCCATAAACATTCCACGGAGTTATTGGTGAGTTAGTTGCATTAGTTGAACGTATTGACATTCCCGCATACCCTGGTAGATTTGTAACTACCCAATAATTATTAGTGTTATTCCAAGATAAACTATATGTAACAGTTGAAATTGTTGTAGTATACTCAGGTTTCCCGTTTATTATTACACCACTAGGGCAGAAATAAAATTGATTATATTGTCCGTTATTTTTATTAGTGATTGTAATACAGAAACAACTATATGTTGGAGGCATAACCCCAACATTAAGACTCTGAGAGATATTACACTTTTCATTAAATAAAAGAACTGAAGTTGCGTTATTAGGAGTAACAACTCCAACCCCTGATAGTAATTGGGTTAAGGTTATCCCTGTTGCAACAACATTACTAGGGTATCGATTAACAAGATTCCCAATCCCTACACTATTATAGTATATAGAATATGGGCCATCTGATGTTCCCCCTGTAATTAATATATTAAAATATCTACTCATTCTTTTTTAAAATTATCAAAATTATATTTTTAGTAAATAACCCATAGTTTTATTTTAACTAACACTCGATGTTATGTTTATATTGGTATTACAATTTGTCAACACAAATGCTTTGTACAATGCAGGATTACCATTCAATACATTATCATTATAAATCTGAGAACCATTTGAATTAATAGTTATATTCAACCCTGAATATCTATATCCTGTAGGTTGACAACCACTAGTCGGAGCGTCCGCATATCCTTGAACTTGAATATTTTGACCTGTAGTTGCATTAATCACAACTGAACCTGTATTAGTACCTCCACTCCAAGTATAAACCGTAGTTGAGCCAACGATAATACTTCCGTGGCTCTTAGAACAATTACTTGTTTTATTGAAATTAACTGTGATTTCACAAACTTGAGGTGTCGGAGTTGGGGTTCTTGTTGGTGTTGGCGTCGGAGTAAAATATGGTTTTAATGTTGCGGTAGGCGTCGGTGTTGGTGTTCTTGTAGGTGTAGGTGTTGGTGTTGGAGTAACAGGGTATATTTCAGTAACACTTCCTGAGAATGAACATTCTCTAAAGATTTCTAAACTACATACGGTATAGGCACTAAAATCTTTATACTTATCATACACTAAAACAGGGTATGCCCCTTCAACTTGATTATATAATGTTTGTCCTGTAATTTGTGATGGAGTTCCCGCAACTGTCCAAACTGCAGTGTATGGTGCAGTTCCTCCTGTAACAATTACCGATAAGACTCCCGAATTTGGAGATTCTTCAGTAGGGTTAATACTAACACATTTAACCCCTAAAGGTAATAATGTTATTGGGGCACATTCATTTTCACTAACCCCAGGGATTGCAGGTCCTGGAGGTAATGGTGGTTGTGGTGGAGGACAAGGAGTACACTCACCATATTCACAATCATTATCAGGGGACTTAACAATAAATCCTGAATCATCATTTAAAATTAAATAAGGGACTAATTGTTTTGGTATTTCAACAACAGTATAACAGAAATTATTTGTTTTAGAAACTAATAAAGTACCAACACTATAATTTGTGTCCGACTTTAATTTATATAGTTGGTGATTACAACAACCTCTAACATATGGGCTTGATTGACAAACAACTGCAGGCCCTAAAGCACTGTCTCCGTCAAAATATCTAACAATAGAACCATTAGAATAATATCCTGAATCCGACATAAAAGTACTACCACTATCAACCCAAGAATAATAGGTAATAGTAGACCCCGTATTTGTGGTAAATGATGGGTCAGTATAAAACGGAACTGCGAATTTATAATTATAACACGCGTCCTCATTGGAATTACCGTACCCTAATATTTGTTCTATAACTGCCATTAGATATTAACTATATTTTTAATCACACAATTTACATCATCAATCGCCTTAACTCCAACTGACGTAAGTGATTCAAACGAGGTTGGGACTAAAAATGAATAAGGAATCTGTAACGCAGTAATTGTATTAATATATATACAATTATTATAAACATTATCACATAGATAAATGTCAAACGGAGGAGTTCCTATTAAATTCGTTATGGTTATTTGTTTTGCCAATTTTATTTTTTTATTTTATAATTATTTTATTATAGGTCTAGAGGTTATTGTAGGTGTAGG
>Ga0181346_1000127_pt1 | contig 31135 bp, 40 predicted proteins | sample Su13VDMM15DN_FD_130100 | JGI IMG/M metagenome (GOLD analysis project Ga0181346, IMG submission 130100) | Freshwater viral communities from Lake Michigan, USA - Su13.VD.MM15.D.N | ecosystem: Environmental > Aquatic > Freshwater > Lake | place: USA: Michigan | collected 2013-07-15 | reverse complement strand
CGCACTGGTTGGTGAAGACACCATGAACATAGTCGCTATAAATAAAACAATTCCTATACGGAATAGTTTATTCAATTACTTCTTAGAACCTTTTTCGTATGACGCAAAGACTTCGTCTACTTCTTTTGCAGTTAACTTACCATCTTCAAGGTATGCACGGCATAACTTTTCAACAATAACTGCACAAGCACCGATACCTGCCATTGCTGCAGACTTCCATACCTCGACACCTAGCAAAGAGCCAGCACCAATTACACCAAGACAAGCCACAGCAAACGCTGCGGCAATTTTTTTACCAATTTCAACCATTATAGTTTCCTAACTGTTATTAACAATAAGCCACCAAAGCCATTGTTATTCTTATCGGGGGATGATTCGCTTGTAAAACTAACTGATTCAATTACACCATCATACTGTTCACCAATACGATAATCCGTTACAGTAACAAACTTACCTGTTTCTTCAATACCTTCAATACGTTGAATGTTTTCCATGGCACGACCAGTATAACCAAAGACAGAACTAAATCTATCCATTTCTTGATCATAACATGACAATGGGTATTGGTATAAGCGTTGACGACGTGTTGCAGGTGTAGATTTAACTTGATAAGCCTCCATCACTGGCAAGTCTTGATCATCTGTTACGTTATTAAATGTAAATTTAAATGACATGTATTCTTGTTTAGTTGATGGATAAGCAATAAGAATATCTTTATTACTTAAACCTTCAGACACATTGATCAGTGATTCTTCCGTACCGTTTCTATCTATGGTTGATACTGTAATGGTATCTCCTTGACCGGTGGTGCACTGTACGTTAATGTACCTAAAGAACTTAGGTTCAATAGTACCATAGCGAATCTTTCCAGTTTGTAACCAACCACTTGAACGCTTAAGTGAACTATGTTCAACTTGAAGTTCGCCAGTCCCATCTTCCTGAACAACCATAACTAAACGATTATTTAGGTTGTAAACTTCAGTTGCTTCTGAACTTGATGGTTGTAAGTTTGTCTGATACTCGAGATCAAATGCGTATGCAAAAGTTCCATCATTAAATGATTGAGTTAAGTCAATGCGAATTAGTATGGCATTTGTGTAAGCACCAGCGTCTGCTTTAGTAGCAGCGTAAATGTATGTACCACGTTCAGTAAATCCATTAACTGGATAAGAAGTTTCAACTAATAAAGGACCAAGAATTAAATCGCCATCAGTACCAACCGGACAAATTCTTATTCCCCTATTAGTTCCAACAACTAAGTACCCCAAGTAGAAGTGAATTGCTTTAACTAACTCACTATCCGGAAGGGTGACATTTACAGTTGAACTAGATAGGTCTGGAAGTAACGTTCCATTGCTTGTGGATGTTGGCGTACCATCAAATGGTATTTTCCAAATCTCACCACTGTTGCCAGCATTGCCCGAAGCATAGATATGTGTTTGACCACCAGCAATGTCATTCCAAACAAAGGTAGAGTCAAGATGTGTTCGTGAATCATACTGCTTTCCAGCAGGTAGTGCTCCGGTATGTGCACTAGTATTACCTTGACTATCATCCAAAAGATTTAGTACATGGTTTTCACCAAAGAAAATAAATCCCTTAGCATACTTAACGAATGCATTTGTAGTAGCAGAATGTCTAGCAAATACTACATCAGAATTCAATGTGCCAATAGTACCTCTGTGAATAGCACCACTACAGGTAGCATAGTACTTTCCACCAGATGTAGTTACCGAAGTAAAACCAAAGTTTGATCCATTGTGACCCTCTGGGTAAGAAGTTCCTGTATGCACGTAATCTGCAGTTGTAGCGGTAGAGTTACCATTAAGAGTAATTCTTTTTAGTATACCATTGGCATCACCAGATACAAGTACATCAGTGCCAGCATTATTACCAGTAGCAGCATTTATACCAGCAGCACCTGTGTATGCATGAAATACTTCTGGTAAGATTGTTGCTTCACCAAAAGTCCATACGTCTACACCACGACTATCAGCAAACCTATGGCTTACATGTTCGTAGTCAGTACCTGGTTCGTAAAACGTAACACCTGCACCGTTATGCCATGATGTCTGTGAGCGTAGCCACCAACCAGTAAGTGATTGCTCACCCGGCTCAGTGCTATTATCAAACTGATCCTTCTTGTACGGAGCAGTCTCACGACGATATGGGTCTTGATTGTTTACCTTAACAATAAACGGTAGATCATCAATAACAACATCGTACGCAGTATCAGTTAACTCAAAAGTTGCTACAGTTGATGGAAGGGCAAGATCAATCGGTGCATCTTCTGTAATGTCATAAGTTGGCATTTATGCTCCTTAGATCTTGATTATGTAATTGACTACGATGTATGGTTGCAAGTTATCGTGTGACAATCCGCCACCAGTTGTACCAACAGCAGGTTGAGAATCGCCAACACCGTTGGCTGTCACACCAGTACTTCCAGTGCCAGCATCATTACCTGAATCAAATACAATTTGACCAGCATGAGTGTGGGCTGGTATTTGTGTTATGTCAAGTATTACAGTCTTTACTCCACCAGTTTCACCAAGTAAATTAAACTCTGTTTGGCTTGCATCAAGACCAACAGGAACTTTACCCTTTAGATTTGGAAGATTAAATGTAGTTGAGTTGTCGCCTATACCGTACGTGGTGCTAACAATTCCAAACAACGTAGCATAAGTACTACGGCTTACCGCAGTTCCATCACACAAAAGCCAACCAGTTGGAGGGGCTGGAGGACTTGTAATAGGACCAGCAAACTGGCTAATAACACCAGTAGGTACAGTTACTATGCTAGCAATACTACTTGTTAATGCATTTAATTGTGTTTGGATAGCAGATGTAACACCATCAACATAACCAAGTTCAGCAGAAGTTACATTACCTATTGAAGTTGCAGATGGAAGCACTACAGTTCCAGTGAACGTAGGACTTGCTAGTGGTGCCTTTGTATCAATTCCATGTGCAGTAGTAGTATTATCTAAATGACTATGTACTAACTGTAAATCAGAACCAACAATCATGTGACGAACTGATTGTCCAATGGTATGTGATTTAACTCCGCCACCCTCAATGTTACGTGTAATCGTATAAGTAGACCCAGATTTAACAGTAGCAAGAACCGCTTCTTCAAGAGCAGTATCAGGATTTATTACAAAAACAAATGGTACCGTTGGAAGTCCGGTTGTACTCTCATTTACAGTAAGTGTAGTTGATGCTTCTGTAACATTTGCTGCTAAAGTTTTTTCTTCAGAAATAGAGGAATAATTACGGGACATGATTTACCTATCGAGTGAAGTGAATGCGGATTGGGTTGCGGTCATTAAGTTTTCTTGCTTCCTCGGCTAGACGCTTGTCGTAAAGAGCAAGTAAGTATTTAGATGCGTTAGTTCCTGCACCGTAGGAACGACCAGCAACTTGAGACTGTTGATCGGACTCAGCAGAACCAAAGGTCAATCGACCGGGATCAATGTAAGAAGTTAAACGTGCTGTTGCACCAATAACAATTACATCCTTACAGGATGCTGGTAGACCAGTTACAATTTCAAAGTCATCATCATTTGAATCCATAACAGTAGGGGCAGACGTATAGAATACTTGAACAGTACGACCTGTCTCTACACCAGAATATAAACTAATACTATTACGAGAATTAAAGGAATCAGTATTAGCCATAGGGTCGACACGCCAGTTGCGAATAGGAGCCCATTCTTTAGATGGACCAATAGTTTCGTATGCTACTGAAAGCACGCTTTCGACTTCCTCTGGCAAGGCATAAGTGGACTTTGCTGGTGAGTATGTAAATGTATGTGTACCAGTGGTGTATAGGGCGGGGAAGGTTGCTAGAAGAGTTTCATTGATTGCATCTTTTACATCCATGGAAGGGAAAGTAGGAGATATAGTTACGCGTGCACCATTCTGATGCGTAGAAGCAGATGTACCATTGTATCCACGACCGTAAGGAGGGATGCTAAGCACACCAGAGTTGCGGTCAAAGGAATCTACATAGATTAATTCATCGTCAATTTGAATAACACCACTTGAGATGTTAGCAGCAGAAGCAACAGTAATACTAGTTGCAGTTGCACTAGCGGCAACAGTAAGATGTGTTTGACGATCTTGACGTAATGTAAACCCTGCTAGTTTACGTACAACTTCATCGGTCATGGAGCCAAATGTTGCCATTACTTCTTTTTCCTATTCTTATTACCCTTGCCAATGTTTTTAGATGCGCTCATTGCTTTAAGGTTAGATGTGCTACCATTCTTATGGTTATTGTCTTTATGATCTACGTGAGTCTTTTTAGATAAGGATTTACCGGTAGCACGTTTGTAATCTAGACGAGCAGCATTAGTTGACGTTGCTTTTTGACCACGTTTAATAACGTAAATCTTTCGACCACCGTTTTCTTTGCTACCTTCGTAAGGTCCGTAGACCTTTTTAACTAGTCTCTTTTTAGCAGCCATTACCATTTTACCTTATCTGCCCAGTACGCTGCGGACATTTTACCTTTAGAAATGTTAGATGAGTGACGTGCCTTAAATGACCGTCTACGTGCAGCATAGGCTGCTGACTCCCCAGATTTCTTTGGGGAGCCAGACACACCTTGCTGACCAAAGCGAATGGTCTTAACCTGTGATCCAACCTTAGCCACAACAACGTGTGACTTTTTAGGGTGGGTAGGTGTACGCTTTGGCTTGTTGTAGCCAGAAACACCAGCACGTGTTAAACGTGAGTCTTTCTTTGCTACCATAATTAACGACCTCTTGAAGCCCTTGGACGACCACGCATACTTATAGGGGGAGTAGTTTGCTTTAGAGGTCTTTTAGGTTTTTTTCGTCCTACTACTTTTTCGGACAGGTAAGGCTTCATTCTTAGTGGAGACGAATTCATTCCGCCATCATTGTTCATCATATTAGTAAACTCCCTCTCCACCCTTGCCTTGTTTGATTACATCTTTAGAATGCTGTAGCATGCTCTGTTGACTTCTGTAGGAAGTACCTAGACGCTTAATTTCTAAACGCAGACCCGGGCTAATGCCCTTGTCTTTCTGAGCAACATGGTACTTTGATACAGTTCCACGCTTACGTGCTTTACGTGCTGGTATAATGTTAGGCATTATAAACCTCTCTTGTAGCGATCGCCGCTCATCTTGTCTTTAGGAGTATTGGTACCACGTGCAATTTTATTGCGTTGCCTGTAAGCATCAGCAGTTTTCTTGGTAGAAATCTTCTTGTTCTTAGCATTAGCAAGTTGAGCCTGTGTAGGTTTCTTTTGCTCTGTACGAGTAGCCTTAATAGCACCAGCCTGACCAGCAATCTTAGCAGCCTTAGCACGGGCTAACTGAGCCTGGCTAGGCTTTGGATTCATTCGGCTTTCTTTAAGGGCGATAGCATTCTTAGCAGCAACTTTGTTATCGTATGCAGCCTTAGATTTTTTACCAGAATTAATCTCAGACTGAGTAGGTTTAGGATTGCCACGTTGGATAATTGGATTCTTTGATTTTTCGTTGACTGGACCAGTCTGCTTGATATTAGGTGGTGTCTTTATTGTGGAGACTGCACCCTTACCATAGAAACGACGAACCGCTTCTTTGTATTCAGCAGTTGCACCAGGCTTGTTAGCAGCAGCAATGTTACTAGCCTTAGTTCCTTGCTTTAGTTTAGAAACAGTAGAAGCGGAAACTTTTACGCTGTAATCACTGTTAGCATCCTTGTATTTCTGTGTGGATTTCTTAATCATTGCCATTACTTCTTACCCTTCGTTGTAGTTTTTTTTGCAACTTTCTTGGCAACCTTTTTAGGTCTTGCAGCCTTTATTGCTTCTTTCGACTTACCAACTGTTACATCTACACCACGTTTGGCAGCATCTTTAGATGCAGCAGTAACGGAGGCACCGGACTTAGGTCCGCCACCTTGTTTAGCAACACGCTTTTCCCAAGCACTAGGCTCAGTATTTTTACCACCAGCATACTTAGAGCGAAGTTCTTGACGATAAGTATCGCCCTTCTTTTCTAATTGCTTTGTTAGACGAGCACGAGTAGCCTCAGTCTTAGTTTCACCAATACGTGATCTGCTACCAGCAGAAGTTACACGACTTGAACCAGGAGCAATAGCCTTACGCATTTCCTTTGCACCAGCAGTGTTAGCCTTTTGGCGCTGCTTAGGTGTAGGAGACTTCTTAGCGGTCTTAGGAGCCTTACCAAGAGCCTTTGGTTGACTTGTAGGTAGATCATTAGCCTTTGTTTTACCAGTACCAGCGGGCTTCGCTACGGATCGAGAAGTAGTAGGATTCTTGAATACTGGACCAACTTTAACTGCTACTGGCTTAAGACCACGTGAAGCACGAGCCTTATTAGCAATAATACCAACACCCATGCGTTCTAGTTCTGCAGTTTTTTGAACAGCCCTAACTTCACCAGAAGATAGTAAACCTTTACGCTGTTGCTTTACAGCCTTTTGAAATGCTTGAGTAGCAGTCTTAGAGCGTGCAGAAGCAGCAGCATACTGAGCATCAAGACTTGCAGTTTTAGCAGCAGCCCTACCAACAGGACCGGAACCAAGTGCAATAGGAGCCTTGGGACCTGCATAACCAGGACCAATAGCCTTAGGTGTAGTACGACCCGGAAGTGCTATTGGTGTTTTAGGTGCTACTTTAGGTGCTACCTTAGAGCCTCTTAGAAGTCCAGCAAGTGCTTTAATCTTTCCTGGTCCATAGATACTTGCTATTATACCAGCAGAAGTAGCCGCTGCTTTACTCCAATTTTTAAATTCTTCAGAATTTGTAATGGCATTCCCAGTTGACTTTGGTGCAACATATGGAGTCTTTCCACGAACAGGTCCATAGGTATAAGACTTTGGTGGAGTTACACTCTTTGGAGATGTGTAGTTAGTTGAACCAACACCTTTAAATGATGGACCGGGAGAACCAGTATAGGTCTTGTTAAGTGGAGCAACTGAGGAACCTAATGCTGTATCAACACGAGACTTACCGTAGAAACGATTCATTGCCTCACGCTGTTCAGCAGTAGCACCAGTCTTAAACTTTGCTACGTTACCTTCAAATGTTTTTCCAGCACGTAATCCCTGAATAGTTGATTCAGATACCTTAATTGACTTGTTAAAGTTAGTTGCTTTAAAATTTGACTGCTGTGATGCAGAAAGACCATCCCAGCCTGATTTCTTTTTAGCCATTGTTATTTACCTTTTCCTTTAAAGTGCGGAGCCATATGCGTGTCCTGTCTTGTCTGATACGTCAAGAGCCTGACGAATCTTATCGGTGGTTGTTCCATCTGGTTGGATACCTTGTGATCTTGCCTTCTTATACAAGTCTAGTTCACTGTCCCATTTTTTATTTGTCCAATTATTTGCAACGAGACTGCCATTGGCATCACCAGTTGATAATTGAAGTGTTTCTATCTTGCAAGTAAAACATCCATCAACATACGTAGTATGTGAATGTTCCTTGTTTATAGTTCCATTGCTCGGAGAAGTTTGGAAAACTTCGTCACAATCTGTGCACCCATAAAGCGTAACAGTATAGTTATGATTTTCATCTAATCCCCAATTAACAACTTTCCCAGTATGACTATGCTTTAGCATCTTTATATTCCTTAACGGTATTAAGAACAAAGAAGTTATAGTTGTCCTTAAGCCTAGAGTCATCGGGATTTAACTCTAGAGCAATTCTTGAATTTTTTTTAGCAGAACCTTTTTTACCAAGATGCCAGCAAGCCATGGAGAGGAGGTCATGCATCTTCCACTTGGTCTGATGATCAGAGATATAGTTATCTCCAGGTGTTAAAGTTTCTACCTTGATAGCAGCGTCATAGCATTCTTGCCATCGCTCTTTAATGTAGTAGTAGTTAGTTAGACCAAGCCATGCTTCTAGTTCATCTGGTGCTATAGCAGTTCCTTTAAGAAACCACTCCTCAGCATCAGGCAAACCTAGTTCTATGCAGGCTTGACCAGCAAAGCGATACACTGATGCTCGCTCTACATTCCAACCACCAGACAGGGCTTCCATCTTATTGGCGGTATCTAGTATCTCTTGCCACTTATTACAGAAGTAATACTCACGTGTCAAATAAGCCACCATACGGCAATCTGAGGGACTTTCCAGTACAGCCCACTCTAACATACCAAGGTACTGCGAACGGGGCTTAGAATCGTCTGGAACGTGTTTTACGGTGGTGTCTATTACTATGTCCACGTCAGGTCCGGGATATGATCTAACGGTGATCTCGTGGCAGGGTTTTACCCACCTATAACCATGACGGGAATGGATGCGGTTATTGTTCATCCATACAGAACCAGTATCCCACATTACCCAAGCCTTAGTGGTTTCGGGTTTCCAGTGAGTCCTGATCTTGTCAAAGAAGTCAGGGTCCGGTACTTCATCTAAATCAAGTGATACACAAACATCTACATCACTTGGGACTAGGGTTAGGGAAGCGTTACGTGCATCATCAAACCTAAAAGGCTGTACACCTATCGTGTGTACCTGCACGTTGTGCTTTTTAAGGAGTTCAACAGTCTTATCTGTAGAGCCGGTATCGGCTACTACAATAACATCTGCACCCTTGCAAGCATTAACCCAACGCTCGACATGCTTCTCTTCATTGAGAGCAATTGCATAAACCGCTATTTTCATATTACGATTTAAGACTTGTCTTGTCTATTGATATTGATTTACAGCAGTCTGCGTATGATTCACAGTCTTGCGTAGGACAACCTGTTCTACAAGCCATTATGCAAAACTTACTAATCCAGTACCAGCAGTAAAGGTTGTTACTTTGTAACCACCTGATGCTACTGGAGTTGAACCAGTTAAACCTGCGCCAATAGTAATTGTGTAAGTTTCTGGATATCTAACAATAACAATTCCTGAACCGCCTGCTCCACCGTAACCCTGGATTAAGTAGTGCCAAGTTCCACCGCCACCGCCACCACCAGTATTAACAGTTCCAGCGTCTCCGTTGCCACCATTTGTTGCACTAGTACTACTATTTGTGGCTCGTACACCACCACGACCTCCACCGCCTGAACCAGCAGCACCGTTAGTACCAGATTGGAACATACCACCACCACCGCCTCCACCGCGGGTTGTGGCAGTACCAGTAATATTATTTGAAAGACCAGAGCCACCCGCTCCACCTACACCAGTACCACTACCAATAGAACCAGCAGAGCCAGCACCGCCACCACCACCGCCACCAGAGTTACCACCTGATGGTGTACCGCTACCGTTATAACCTTGACCTGTAGTTCCTATACCAGCAGTACTTGATGCGCTACCAGAACCTCCAGGTCCTCCACCTGAACCACCAGTACCACCAGTAACATTTTCATTACCACCTAAACCACCACCAAGTGAAGTGATTGCAGCAAAAACAGAGTTTGAACCATTAGTTCCTATGGATACGCCTGCAGCAGCACCACCACCGACAGTAACTGTATATTGTCCACCAGCAATAATTTCTTCCTGTGATTCTGCTGTTGAACCACGACCAGATGTTTGACCAGAAACAGATGTTCTGTAGCCACCCGCTCCTCCGCCACCGCCAATATTGTGACCACCAGAAGCACCGCCACCAATAACAAGAAAGTCAACATTAAGTTTGACAATATAGCGACCTGGAACAGATAAGTTTCCAGTACCTTGACCAAACCAAGTACTTACTTGGCTTGATGAAACCATTCGGTGTAAAGGATTAGCCATTATGCAATCCTGTTTACGTAACCTGAAACTGTGATTACGTTAGTTGTACCAGCATAGGCAGAAATTGTATTAGCAGCAGCACCAGTACCAGTTAAAATTAAACCAGGAATAACTAAAGTTAAGCCAGAAAGAGAAGGAACTAATAGTTTAATTTCATTATCAACTGCAGTTACTCCACCCCATTGAACTGTTAGTGTTACTGCTGCTCCTGAAGAGTTATAGGCGTATAACCAAACTTCATCTTCTACTGTGGCTGAGATGCCAGTTGCATGAAGGGTTGTACCAGCACTACCAGAAGTAGTGGCAGCAACTTTAATTGCTTTACCTTGTGTTGAACCTGAAAGAAGTTCTTTACTAAACGTTGCCATTGTATATTCCTATCCGAATACTTGTATTGCTATTATGAGTTGATCATCATCTGATGTTGGTGTTGCACCCGTACTGCCTGTTGCACCTGTTGCACCAACAGCGCCAGTAGGACCAGTAGGTCCTTGTGGACTAAGAACTGGAATCCATGCTGAAGTACCATTATCATATGCTTTTAATTGTGCCATTAGATTTCTTCCGTTACGGGAAAGACTTCAATGTATTCCATCGGAGGTGCTACAAATACATCGTTAGTTTCATCGTATGTAAAACCAATACCAGCATAAACACCACGAATGTTGTTATTGTAAGAGGTACGAACACAACGTTGTCCACGAAAGTTTCCATACCATTCTTCTGTACTTAAACCTTCAATTAATTCTGTTTCGTCAATACCAGTAATTACTTCGGTTACTATGTTATTGCTATCTAAAAATGCGTAGTGTGCCATTATGACCAACTCACCGTTCCTGTTCCTGCTGTAAATGTTGTTACTTTAAATCCACCTGAAGGTACAGTAGTAAATCCAGTTAATCCTGCACCAATTGTTATTGTACGATTGTCTGGATATCTTACAATAACAACACCAGAACCACCCGAACCACCATTAAGATTTGGTGTATAACCTTTAGCACCACCACCACCAGAGCCTGTATTTATTGCTCCCGCAATACCAGAAGAAGCAGGACTACCACCTGTACCACCACCACCAGTACCTGCAATGCCACTACTACCACCATCATTACAACCACCGCCTCCGCCTCCAGCACGGGTAATAGCAGTTCCTGTGATACTTGATGTTAATCCATTACCGCCAGTACCAGCAGGACCAACTGAGTTAGGTGGACCTGTACCTGCTCCAGCAGCACCTCCGCCGCCGCCGCCGCCACCAAAGGCTTGACCAGTACCACCACCAAAACCTTGTAACGCTGTTCCAGTGCCACCAGCAGCACCGTTGTATCCGCCTCCGCCTCCGCTACCACCAGAGGAACCAGCGCCACCGTTACCAACACCTTGACCACCACCAATAGAAGTGATTGTGGCAAATACGGAATTACCTCCGTTAGAGTTAGCAGCACCAGCACCAACAGTTACCGTGTAATTTGTACTTAATGAAAGAGTTAATGGTGTTTCGGCAGAAGAGTTAGCACCTGATAGTTCACCAGATACAGAATTTCTATACCCACCTGCACCTCCACCACCGCTACGGTCTGCACTTTGACCTGCACCACCACCACCAATAACTAAGTAGTTAAGAGAAAAGTCTGCAGCAGCAACTTGGTCATAAACTTTACTGCTTCTTGGAGAACCTTGAACAATGGTAGATGTACTAAATTTTCTTACAGCCATTAGGAAATCTCCGTACCAAATATTCCAAACGATAAGTCAGCAGTTGAAGCATAAACAGTTACAACATCAGTAGCCGTAAGAGTAATTCCAAGTGTTAAGGCAGTTGTGTCATTAGCAGCAAGTGATACATCGTAAGCAATGTAATGCTGGTTAGCCAAAGTAGCACCTAGTGGGCGTACTGCAATGCGGTATGTTCTTGCAGTAGCACTACGGTTAGCCACAGTAATAGTTGAAACTACTGCTTGCTTACCAGAACCTACAATGTAGATATCTGTAGCAGTTGTTGCTAGTGGTGCACTTTGTGCAAGCACCTTGTATGTAAATGCCATTTTAGGCTCCCATCGTTAGAAATGTATGTATATCTTCTGGAATTGTGATTGTTGTCCAAGCAGTATTGTAATCTGTACCATCTGTTTTAGAAAGTACTTGACCAGTAGTACCACCAATAGGCACAGCAATAACTGCAGGTTCGTCTGTGTCATACCAAAGAACATCTACTGTTGCTGGTTGACTTGTTTGAATTGCTAATGCTGTACTTCCTGTTGGACCAGTTGCTCCAGTAACACCATTAACACCAATAGTTCCGTTAGTGCCTGCAGGACCCGTAGGACCAGTAACGGTTGAGGCAGCACCAGTAGAGCCAGTCGCTCCAGTAGGTCCCGTAGCCCCTGTAGCACCCGTAGGACCAACTACACTGCTGTCTGCACCAGTAGGTCCAGTTGCACCTGTAATGGATGAACCAGTGGCTCCTGTACTTCCAGTGGGACCTGTGATTCCTTGAATACCTTGTGAGCCTGTAGGTCCTGTTGAACCCGTAGGACCAGTGTATCCCGTGGGACCAGTGCTACCAGTTGACCCTGTAGAACCTGTTGGTCCTGTACCGCCAGTAGGTCCAGTGGAACCAGTAGAACCAGTGCTACCAGTAGAACCAGTAGGTCCGGTAATACCTTGAATACCTTGAATACCTGTAGGACCTGTTGATCCAGTAGAACCCGTACCACCTGTAGAACCAGTTGGTCCTGTAATACCTGTAGAACCAGTGGAACCTGTACTTCCTGTTGGTCCTGTTGGTCCTGTACTACCTTGGATTCCCTGTGGACCTTGGTCATTAGAAACAACAATTGATTGCTCATCTATTGAGATTATTGTATTTGACATTATTTTGTTACCTCTGGTGTCACTGCGAATCTACCTTCTAATAGTCTGTAAACTTCTCCACCGCTTGATTCAATTTCCAAATCATACAACCATCTACCAGATGGAACGGTAGCCATAACTGAAGCAGGTACAGTAATTGTAATTACACCAACATTTGAAAGTGTTATGTTAGTTGGAGATACTAGGTCTAGTAATTTTACAGAATTGTTAAATGAACGTCTAACTTGCATTCTTCCAGAGTAACCAGTTAAGTTCCATGGTGTACCATCATTTGAGATAGTAGATGTTTTTGAAAATGTTGCACCCTGTTTGGCTACAATGTTATACTTACCGCTCATAGTTCATCCTTAAGATGTAATGTAATGTGTTCATCTAAACGTTTTTCAATCCTGTCCACCGTACGGGCAATGTCTGGAAGACTACGACCACCATTAGCATGTGGCTGAATAGGGTTTGTCAGTTCTTTAATGTAAGATTTTAATGGATTAACTATTAGGAATTTACCTAACATAGCAACAATGCCGAGGGCTAGCGATACCACAGATAAAGATTCTAACAATGTCATAGTGGACCCACCAAGCCACTTCCGTAGCCAGCAGCAGTTAGTTCAGCAGCCTTTGTATCAGAGACAGTGTACTTATTGCCACCAACGTAGTAATCTTCTGCATTTTCTAAGTCTTCATTCATGGGGTAACGATCTTCATACCACTCACCATTTAACTTTACAAGACAAATACCACGGGGCATTTGATAGAAGTCAAATAAACGATGGTCGCCAATTGGTCCCTCCATAATTTTTGGTGGCTCAAATGAGTACATTTATTCTCCTGATATGATAACAACATAACCAACACCTCCCTGCCGAAGCAGGGAAGTGAGGTTACACAGTTATTACGCTGTGTAGATGGACGAAGCAGACTCTACTCGGTAGAGTGATTCGTTGCGGTAGATAGCGTGACCAAGCACACCGTACCAACCCATTGGGCGTAGACGCATCAATGAATCATTGACAGGTCCAATCACCACGTGTGGCTCTTCAGCAACAACTTCTGCAAGTGCTTGCTGACCAGCGAAGAACGTAGGGTAGATAGTACCGGTCCGTTCAATACGTGGAGATTCAATGAAGTAAGCACCTTCAAAGGCACCAATTTCACCAGCGTAGATGTTTGCAGTGTCTTGGTAGACGTGTGGATCGCGCCACGATGCAGCACCAGTCTCAGCACGAAGATCGTGTGAAACTTCTGGGTGAATTGCTGACCAGAACATGTTACCCTTACGAGCAACAGCCTTGTTTGCACGAAGTTTTGCAACTACGAAACGAACGTCAGCACCCTTGATGGTACCAGTTGATGTGGTTCCAGCATTACCGTAACGAACGTTAGTTCCGGTCATAAGGGTAGTCTTAACCAATTCGTCAATCGAATCAGCCATGTTGAATGCAATGATATTAGCAATTGCAGGATCAACATCTGCAAGTGAAAGAAGATTCAACTTGCGGGTTGTGATAGTAGCGTTACCGTATTCGTTAAGAGTAACGGTAACCTTATCTGGAGTATCTAGACCAACAGAGGCAACGTCTGCAGTTTCAGACAGAGTAGCGGTCTTGCGAGCAAGATCCTTGTACTTCTGCAAAACTACAGTTTCACCTGGGTTAGTTAGATTTGATGGACGCTTGTCAGCAACTGAACGAAGCAGTGGCTGGGCGCGCAACTGGAATTCAACAAGGCGATCATACGCCTTCTGAACTAAACCAGCATCACCAGCGGTACCACCGAGCGCGGAGGCTACGGTAGAGTTAAAACCAGTGCTATTAGCCATGGGATTTCCTTAGGGGGTTAGGGTTGATTTACGAACTATTCTGCGCCGTAAATCATGTTTAGAATTTCTTCGGCGCTTTCCGCTTGATTCAAACGAAGATACATATCCTCATTACGATCAGGCGATGAAGCACCAGCAGTAACAGCATCAATCTGTCTCAAAGCAGCCAAATCATTTTCGTTGACTCTTGAACCAGTTTCTGTTGAAACACCAAATACGTCAGCATACTCATCCAACCAAGAATCAAATTCCGAACTGGAAACATCTATGTCTTGTGGAATGAATGCTGAAATCTTTGGGCTGATGCCTTTAGATTCCAAGACTGACTTGACGGTAGAATCACGTTGTGTCTTACGTAGTGACGTTAACTCTGATTCTAATTCTTTGATACGCTTTTCTTTGGAGCGATCTGAACGCCGTAACTTAGTGACAACATCGTCGCCATTAGCACGTCGCTTAGGTTTGTCTGAGTAGTCCTCAAACATTTCCTCTGAATCGTCTTCAATTTCATCGTACCAGTCTTGATCGTTGCTCATAGCAACCTCTCCCTTTTTTCATTTGTTTGAACGTAGATCACACTTCCATCTCGGGGATCATGGATTGGTTTCTACTACCGCTCTTTTACATCACTAGGGGCGGTAAATCTAGTGTGAGTTTATATTTGTTTCTTACGTTTTAAGGAGCCCTGTGTAATACCAGAACTTCCTTGGAACTGAGAACGCGCTTGTGATCTTAATGACTTAACTGAAGATGATTGCTTACCAAGAACATTTTCTTGTTCAAGTTCAGCCTGAAGGTTAACATCTTTCTGACCAAACATGCTTGCAGCCTGGGTAATTCCAGAAAGTTCTTTGCTAGTTTTTTGGTATCCTTGACGTGCAGTTGCACGATCAACACCCATTCTGGAAAGTTCTCCAGCATCCATCTGAGTTCTCAAACCAAATTCTGCGGCACCAGCACGAACACCAGCAATTTCAATCTTCTTTTTAAGGGCATCGGAACCTTCTCTACCACCAAGCAAACCAATTGCTAGGTCTTCACGGCTTAGGTTGCCATAGTTTGTTGCGAGTTCAGCCTTAAGATATTGGTCTGCTGTATCAATAGCCTTGAACGCAGTATCTATTCTCTTGGTAAATTCTGTATAGTCAACATCTCCACCAATAATTTTTCCAATAGCAGAATCAGTTGCAATAGAGTTAAGACCTAAACCAGTTAAGTCCTGCTTCATTTGCTTTGACATCTCAGCATACTGTGCAACACTAGGAATGTATGATATATTTTCTCCAGCAGCCTGACGACGCTTAAGTTCAGTTATACCAGCAAACCGCTCACGGTAAAGACGGGTAGCCTCACTGGTGTCATTAAGCAACTGATCCGGTAGGTCTACTGTAGTGAAACCAGTTTTGTAAAGGTTTTGTGCAACAGCGTACATTTGTCGCATCCAAGAATCTTCGTTATTAACATTAGCAAATAAGTTAGCAAAGGACGCTCTAAATACTTCGTACGCTGGCATCACATCTGGATTAGGAGTGTCACTAGAGATAGTTGCTCTAGGAACATAACTATCATCTACAACTGGAGCAGGATTAGGAAGCACATCTGTAACAGGTGGCTGCTCCTTCTTTTTATCTTTATTCACTACTGTAGGAGTTTTAGTATTACCCATACCAGTATTTAAACTTTGTGCATACTCACTAGCCATTATACACCAAATCCCATTGCTTTAGCAAGACCATTAGCAAGTTCTCTTGCTTCTGTACGTGCGTAACTTCCGTACTGGAAGCGCGAGTCATCACGAAGATCATTCATGAATTCTACCTTGTTTTTTAAATATGGCTGACCATCTTTTGTCTGTGCATTTAACAACTTCTGCATAGCCTTATCATTTAAATCAATCTTGGTAGATGGGATATCGAGCATTTGTGCAGCAACTTCAACGTACTGATCTACAGCATCACGGATAGTTTTATCCTTGTTTGTCTTTAAGAAGTCTGAGAACGAAGGGTACAGGTTGGCAGCATAGTCACGCATCTCTTGCTTCATAGCAATAACATCTTTACCCATTACCACTGAGTTAATTGTTTTGTTAAGCAAGGAACCTTGACTGTAGGTAAGACCCATGTTTCGTGAGTAGTCTTGTAGGTCCTGATAATCTTTACCAGCCTGACCACCTAGTACTTGACCTTCTTTTATGTAGTTCTGTGCTAAGCCAATTGAGTACTCAAATAAGAATGACTGCTTATCGAAAGCCATATCAGTGCTGGTGCTCTCGCTCGAACTTCCACCAATATCATTGTACGTGGTATTACCTGAAGCATCTACAGTGCTAAGAGATGAACTACCGCTACTACCACGGCCACCACCCTTAGTGCTATATCTTTTCTCAGCAGCACTAAGTTGCTTGTAGTAGTTAGCCTTTTCGGTAGCATTAGCACGACGACCAAATAGATTAAACATTATTTGATCTAGTTGTGAGTAAGCAGATTCTCTAGGAGTAAATGAGAATGACTCTGACTTGCTTCGTGAACTAGAAGAACTGGTAGATGTTACCTTAGTTCCTGGAATTGCTCCACCTAGGTTGGGACCGGTAGGTTGTGTTTCTAAAGCCTGACCAATATTTAAATCTGCTGTCATTCTAACCCTTACCTAAACTCGGTGACTCAACAATGTTAAGTTCATCATCTGCTAAATATCTATTGTACATATCTTTAAACTCTGGGTAGTCTTTTAGAACAGCCTGACCCATCGCATCGCGCCATTCAAGGTAGTAACGGTTAGCCTTAGTATCAAGACCAACAGTTCCGGTACGCTGACGATTAATGTTTAATTGTTCAATAATTACTTGACGTTCTTTTAAGTATACGGCAAGACCTTGAATAGCCTTATTATTTTTTCCTACAGTCTTCATGAATTTTTCATCTTCAAGAAAAATCTGAGCAATCTTAATTGTCTGATCGCTCTTAGCAAGTGTAATCTTACTTTCGCGTTCAGCCCATAGAGGAAATAGTTCACCAACACTAACTTCAAGATTAGTTTTCCATACACCATAGTATTCCCTATAGGCATCAGTTCCTGAAACAACGTTGTTTTTCTTGGCATGTTCTTCGATGTACGCAACATTATCATAGTAAAGAGCATTAGCCGCATTGTACTGACGTTGACGCTCTATCTTTGCAGGGTTATTTGACCTAGCCTTTAGTGGCTCACCATTAACTTTTATGCCGTATAGAATATCATCAGATATTTGGCTATAGAAATCTTTGTCATCACTTTGATTGAATAGTTCACCAATAAATGGGTTATCAGGATATATTGCATCTGCCTTATTAACTAAATTTAAGTTTGGCTCAAGGTTACGAAGTGTAGCATTACTGCCAATTAAACCAAGTTTATTGGTTGAGTTCTTAGCCTGTAGATTACGTATAACAGAAACACCAGAATTGATATCATAAATTTGATTAATCGCTGCTGCAGCACGGACAGAGCCGTCTGAATAACCAAACTGACTTTGATAGTTAGCAATGGTTATGCGAAGTTCATCTACCGATTGGTTACTTACTTTCATAGGTGCGATGTTAGGACCGAGAGCCGCAACTGTTTCAAAAATTAATGACTTGTAAGTTAGTTCAGTAGAGAGTTGATCAATTAAAGTATTGTCCAACGCCTGACCTTCAAGAAGCATTTGCGTACTAACGTAGTCACGTGAAGAATTCCAGCGTGTAGCCCACCTGTCTTCAGCGGACTGAGAAAAGTACATACCAGTCTTTGCTCCGACAACTGCTTGAGCAGAAGTCATCCAACTATTTGACGGGTCAAGATTCTTTAATAAAGTTTCTCTTGTATTTGCACCAGCAGTCTTTTCGTAGTATGGCATAACATACTTTTGTGAAAACAGATCAAATGTTATACCAAAATTTTTACGCATCCATGGATCAATATTAGTATTTTTAGCAAAGAACTTAACTCCAAGCGTTCCTGCTGTTTGACCAATAGGACCACCTGCGGTTGGTATCATACCAAGTTGACCTTGTGATATAACGTCAAATGATACTGGATTAAATTTTATATTTGGTTGCTTGGTGTAGTTTCGTATAAACGAAGGAGCCTTAAGTACTACTTGCTCTTTAGCACTGCTAGTTGACCAAGGATTTCCACTGCCAACTACATTTCCATCTTCGTCATATACATAACCTGCTCGGTATGGTGCGTTGTAAGCCCTTGCAAGTTGATAAGCAGTTGATGGTTCTTTTAAACTAACACCTAACCAGAAACGAGTTGAGTTTTGAGCAGCCATGTAAAAGGGAGTAATAAACTTCAAGAAACTTGCGGTATCGGTATAACGCTCAACACTATACAAGCGTTCCATTAATTCTTTGTACGCTCTATTAGTAGCATTAGTTTTAATGTAACCTGCTTGTCTTGCAATAATTACTTCAAGTTCTCTATCTGTAATATTTGGTTTATCTTTTTTAGCATTATTAATAATTACAGTAGTTAGGCGTTTAGCCTCGGAATCATGAACTAAACTATAGAAAGGATGGCGAATTAAATGAGTTTCCGGAAGGTTACCAATAAAATTAAAAATTCCACCTATAACATTTTTATATATGTTTGCTGGGTCTAGGCTTGATTTTTTAATTCTTCCAACTACTGTATGGCGTTCAGAGTAGGGAATATCAGCCGATAACTCTGGGGTGTACTTACCATCAAGTACTTTTGCATAAGATGCTTGAAAATTTTTATTAGTAGTGAGATCATAACTAGGTAGATATAGTTCTACTTGCGCCATCATTGTATGTAGGTGTTCGTTTAGATCGTACTTGCCCTGTCGTTGAAGATGAAAGAATTCTGTACCCTTCATTTCTTTTAACCAGCCAGTAGCCTCTGGGGTGTTTGTTTTTAAGAATGATTTAACGTTATCAAGAATTTGATTCGGAGTTAATCCATCTCTTTTTCCCTCTAGAATAACTCTGTATACCGGGTCTTTTGCAATAACATTATTTACATACTCTACGTGTGCAGCAATGTAATTTGCATCTGTTGGTTCTATTGGCTTTAGTATTTGACCAGCATCAGTAGCACCATGCATGGTTAATTTATTTTCCATCATTAGAGAGCCTGTACCACCAGAAGAACTAGCACTTGTTGATAGGCGTAGCATTTCTCCAGCCTGACCACCAAGAGAGGCATCAATACTTACTGATCCAAACAGTTGCAGTCTACCAGACTTTCCCATTTTAAGTTCTGATTTAGCGGAACTCTTTGCGGTCATTGGTAATATCTCAACCATTAGTTCATTTTTTTTAACGATTGCAACTTTAAGTAGATCGCTATGAATACCCAATCTTTGAAGACCACTATCAATTCCTGTAACCAGAGCCTTAATAGTTGGAGATGTAGACTCCGCCTGCATTAAAAGAGATTTTCTAGCAGCCTTAATGTTGTCTGTGTATTTTTCAAGACTAGTTAAAATTTCTTGAGTGTTTGCACGATCTAATCCTCTTAAGGCATTTTCAAAATTTATAGAAGTTAAATTATCCCAAAAATCTGCAGTTGTTTTAGTTTTTAAATCTTTTGGATCAAATATAATTGGACGTATTGTATTTTCAATAAACCTAACAAGTCTTTCTGCAGCAGGATCAGCAGAGTTTGAAAAAGATTTAGCAAAATCAAAATAATTTGATAAAATAATTAAAGGTAAATGCACACCATCGGTGGCGTGCCACTGTTGTTGATCTGCAATACTCATGCCCTTGGTTCGCACTTCTTCTGCATACTTTCGAGCAGTTTTTGAACCACTAAGACTTCTTTCAATCAATTCTTGTTGATTGCTAAGTTCAAGATTTTTTTCGCTAAGGGCTCTTGCATTTAATCTAGCACGTGCTCTCACCTTGGTATTTGATGCAATGTTTCTAGGAGCCTGTGTAATACCAGAAAACTGTCCTTGAAGCATTGTTGACCATGCATATCCATAGTTAGTATTCATGTCAGCCATGGAAACTATTGTACGTAGTTCACCTTCAATTACGTTACGGAAGGTGTACTTTAAACTCATAAGAGTAACTGGTTTCCATACGTAGGCATAGTAAGCACTTAGCGTATCTACTGATGTATGATATATTGGTTTAACAACACTCTTAGTGTTAATTATACTTGTTGTTAATCCACTACCTGGTTCTAGTGCACTACTTCTAGCAGCATCAAGAATTTCGGTTAAATCTTTTTTAGTTGCACCGTGATCAATAATTGCTTCTAAAGCATATCTGATTGCACCAACATTTTCAGAAAGAATTTTATCAAACATCTTTACGTCAACTGCCATGTGCATGTTTGGAATTTGTGTTTGACTTATAGCGGTTTGTTTTAAAGTTTCTTCTGCTGCCTTACGATCCGCAGGAATTACCTTAGTACTATTACGCATTTCTTTAGCATGGTCAATTGCCATTTGATCAACTATGGCACTTAAATAATGAACGGCATTTGGATTTCCACTTGCATCGGTAACTGTGTAGTTCTTTTCAATTACTGATTTTATGTTACCAAGTTTAGCGCGCTTTGTATCATTAACTATTCTTTGTGCAAAGTAGATAACTAGTTCACGTTGTTCTAGTGGAAGTTCATCAATAGGTCGCCCAGCGTGCTTTAAAATAACTGATTCTAGTGAGCGTGCTTCTAGGTCTTCAAGAAATTGAAAACGTTCATTTTTGCTAGTTAGTCCACGGTACTGTGAATCCAGAGACATCTGCTCTGCTACACTTAACTTTCCAAGTTTTCCTGCACGACGAATTCTGGAAACAACTTCATTTGCTGATCGCGTAGAAGCAGTGCCACCGGTCCAAGCAAATCCAGATGGAAGTTCTTTTAAAATACTATTTGGACTTAACCACATAACTGCACGAACAAATGGGGCAGATGTACCAGTTGAGTCAGCAACTTGTCGCACTATGTTTCCCTGTGTTACCGGGTCGGCGTAAATATATATTCCCTTGTAAGCCTTTGTCTGTGTCTCTCGACTAATACGCTCAATGGTAGCAGACTTTGCCCACAATGGTCCAACTGTACCAAGTTCATTTATTGTTTCTTCTAAACCAAGATTTGCTTTAGCCTTTAATAATTCTTCTTGTTTTTTTGTTTCGTCTAGTTGTGACTTCTTTTTAATAATTTTTTCATTTGCCTCATTTGCTGCTTTAATTTCAGCATTTGTCATTTCAGGCTTAATAAAAATTTTTTCCCCAAGGCTTTTTATGGAACGCTCCATTGCTGCACTACGTCCTTGGAACGCATCAATTTGTGCAGATATTGCTGGGTAAGATTCAATAAATTTTTGTCTAAGTTTATCACTAGGACTAACTGTAAGTTCAACTACATCTGCCATTAGCGCACGTCCGCCAACAAGGTTAGCGTCAATTAATGCTTGACCTAAACGATCCGGGTTGTTTGATCTAGAAATAAATTTACTTCCGCCAACAACTAATCCTAAGTTATCCATGTTTTCTTCAACATGTTTAAAAACTTCAGTTAAACCATTTTCTTTTCCGGCGCGAGCATCTGCTATATCTTCAGCAACTTTTGCTAGGGAAGATGTGCTCTTATTGTTTCTAACAAGATTATTTACAAGAGCAACTTTACCTAGTTTTGAACCAAATATAACAGGATCAAGAAAGTTAAATCCAAGGTCTGCAATACCTGAAAAGAACTGTGCTGAGCCAGAACTAAAATAAGAATCTACTTCTTTAGCATTAGACCAATCAATTTTTTCAGTACCAAATTTTTTGTTTCTAAATCCGCCAGCAAGTTGACCAATATTAGCAACTAACACACGACCAGGAGAAATAGCACGTCGCCATTCTTCTGCTGGGTTATCTGACACACTAGCCATAGCATCTTTACGAGCACCAAAATAAAGATCATGAATACTTTCGTCAGGATTCTGTCTACGATATTCCGTATTTCCCATAAGTAAAATAGCAGAAAGACCTGGAGCAACTACGTTACGGTAGCCCCTTGATAACTTTTCTAGAACCCCAAGTGTTGGCTGAGATGCTTCTAAAACACTCATACCTCTTTCGGACTGTGCTGCTTCTATAAATTTGTCACCAAGTTGTCCCTTGGCTTGTTCAAACTTATTATTTGGGTTGTCAATAAAATTAGTTACTGGATTAGAAAAAGACATTATCTCTCTCCAATTCTTTGACCATCATTTAAATCAATAAGTTCATTTAGAAATTGATTACGGTCATCTTCCGACTGCCAATCAATTGAGGCAAAAGGTAATATAACTTCAGCATTTTGCTCACCAAATACATTGGTAAATGCTGCTATGTGTTTTGCTAAAAGCATTAAGAGCCTTTCGCAAGGGTCTTCGTGTAGTCCCAGAAACGACGAAATGCTTCAGGAGCATCTGCTTGCGCTGCCATTGTATCGAGTCTATCTGAGTAAGAACGAAGCATTGCATACTTTTCAGGAATCTGTGGTTCAGGTGTATCACCAGGACCAAATGGATAACCATTGGTTACAGGAGTACCCGGCATCTGTGATGGTTCAAATAGACCAGTAACAGGAGTAGGTGTTGAAACCTGAGGTGTGGGACCAGAAGATTTAGTTCCTGATGGCATTGGAGCACCAGACATTATTTCTTCTGTTGCCTTACGACTACCATACGTTCCACCACTTGGAACCATATCGGTACGCTGAGAAAGTTTTCCAGGACCAGAAACTGCCACGGCTTCGGTGTTCACTCGCTGTGGGCGGTAGCCTCCACTTGCCATGTTATTCTCCTCGTCTGATTATCTGGATTTTTCCCCCAGAGTTAATATCAAGTTTAATTGCAATCTTCATTGCTTCTTCTATGGTAGCACCAGCAAATAATGCGCCAAGTGCCCAATTACCACCAGTTCCAATAGAATACATTTTACTGTCACTTCTAAGAACCGAATAGTCTTCACAAATATAAAATAGTTTATTTTCTAAACCAACTAGGAATACTGCACCTTCGTCTTCTTTTAAGGTGTATCCTGTTTCTTCATGCGCTTTGCGCATTGATGGTATAAACTTACATACCATAAACTTGTATAAGTTAGTGCCATCGTATGCTGGTGGCTCCCAGCCGTATGTTATTATATCACAGTAACGACTAGTACCTGCACCACATATTACGTAATCGCCAACTTTAACAATCTTTGGAACATCTCTACTTATGTATGCTCTTTCGCCTTCAGTGGTCTGACTATCCGCGGCTATAATAAAACCATTCTTGGTTTCAACGCCAACGATTGTAGTCATGTTATTTACCCTTTGGCTTTGTCTTTCCGAATTGTACGCCGTGTATTACGCCGCCGCCCTTGCTGGCTTTTTGCTTATTTATAGCAGCCCTTTTTTGAATGGTCTTTCTATTGGCTTCTTTTTTTAATTTTACAGCCTTAGCAAGATTTCTATCTTGTCTCATTTGTTTAGCAAGGTCTGCTTGTAGTTTTGTTCTACGGGCTGCAGTTACAAAGTTTTGAACACCCTTTGGATCTAATGGTTTATTTGCCATTACATTCCACCACCCATACCGGCTAGAATCTGTTCTAGACCCATAGGTGGTTGACCACCAGGGGCTACTTGTTCAGCCAGAGGTTGCTCAGGAGCCATGCCCTCAGGCATTCCACCCATTGCTGCCATCATTTGATCAGGAGGCATAGGAGCAGGTGCAAGAGGTGCTACAGGGGCAGGAGTAGGGAACGCCTTGGATACAGCATCTTCAATGTTAGTTCCATTGCGACGTTCTTTAATAACTTCAGCAATTTTAAGAATAAGTTCAGATGGGTCTTGTCCCTGTGATGCCATCTGCGGAATTGCTTGTGCGGTAGCAGATAGTGACTGAGCAAGAGAATCTCGCATTTTTTCAATATCAATACGTTCTTGTTCACCAGAGACGTTCATAGTCCAAGGTAGTTCGCGCATTACAAAGTCGCGCGATACAAGTCCTGCTTGCAAAGCCTGAAGGCTAAAGATAAGGGCACGGTTAGGATCAAGTCCAGCCATAAGACCGTAGCGTACTTGAATTGTGTAGTCGCCAGAAATATCCTTTGACGGTTGGTATTCAATTTCGTAAGAAGCACCAGAGTGTGTTCCGGTAATCTTCTTCATTTTATTGAATAGACGCTCGTCCATTTCAAAGGCTAGACTAATAACTTCTTCAAATGCCTCAGCAAGGATTTGTTGTCCTGCTTTAACTTGAGTATCAAACCCACCAAGAAGTGCCTGCACTCCAGAACCAGTAATGATGTTTGCATCAATGTTTCCTGAGCGTCCTTCTGGGTATCTTGCACCCATACGGATTTCTTTTTCAAGAATTGATTGTTCTGTGAAAGCAGCAGTAGGAAGTTCAAGTCCTACTCGGCGGATTCCTGCTGGGTTTGAAGATCGTAGAATAGAGTCTGGTCCGAATGCGAACTCTTGGACATCGTTAGGAACAGCGAATGGAGCGTTAACGGATTTTTCTGCTGCGTCCATTGCAAGAGAGGCAAACCTCGATCTAGCAATTTGTGGGAAAATAACATCGTCAAACTGTCCTCGTGGATCTTCTGGGTCAATTCCTGGACGACGTGCAACATAGACCATTAACTTGCCAAGAGGATTATTAGCCTTACGTAATGGTAGATTATCGCGCTCTGGCAAGAATAGAACTACTTGGTCCTTGTCCTCATAACGGATCATTTCCATAATTGAGTTAAGGTCTTTTCCTGTACGTCCGTCACGTCCAAGGATTTGGGTCTCGTATTCCGGGAACTCTACAATGAGTTCACGAAGTGTCTTACGATACCTTTTGGTATATGACACGATTCTGCCGTAGCGGTCAAACTCTGGGTAAGCACCTAGTGGGTTTTCTACGCGAATTCGTGGCATAAGATTTTCAAAGTCTGGTTCAATAATAATTGGCAAGAAGCCGTATGTTAAATACCAGTCTGCACCAACGTACATTTGTGTCTGCAAGCGACTACTCTGTACGTAGTTGTTCGCAATAACAGAACGCTTATCAGCCTTCTTTTTAGAGCGATCATTGTTTACATTAACTGTTGAGCAGTTGAATGAAGGTAACGGGGCTAGAACTTCTGAGATATCCCGGGCTGCAACGTCAATAAAGTTAGCAACCATTGACTTACTAGAGCCTTCAGGGAACATATCAGGTGCGACAGCATCAATATTACCACGACGTACATCGAGAACAATGCTCATTCGGCTATCTCGTTCAAAGTAGCGTTGCTTAAGAACCTCTACTTTGTCTGAAATCTGTTCAACTGTTAACATCAAAATCCTTATAAGAAAATTACTTCTCGTTGCTCGGCAAGATCGTCAAGATTAACAACCATACGGTTATTTGCTTGCCTTCTTGTAATATGTCTATTATCCATGTGGTGTCGCACGTTACTTCCTGCGCGAACCATCTCTTGTGCTCTAATTTCACAGAACCACAAAGCCATAACAAGGTCGGTTGGACCCTTGGTATCAGCCTTCCAGGTGATTAATTGGTTAACTAAAGCCTTTGTGTGTTCATTTACGTTATCTGGCAGTTCAAGAATGTTATCTTCTTGGAACTTACCGTCTCTTAAGGTACCCATTAGTTGCGACATAGCCGCTACACCAAATGCAGTATCCCATTTATTCTTGCCAGTAAAGTGTTCACTGAAGCGTACACCACGAGAGGCGAGCCATTGACGGAATTCTGTGTCTAGGGCATAGTGTTTCTGATGTGCATTGATTTCAATGCGTATTTCTACGGGTCGGTAACGATCTACCCAGTCTTCAATGAGAGATCGAATCTTCTGTGGTGTAGGATCGCCCATATTGTAGCAATCCAAGATCATGCGTTCGCCAGTATCTCTATCAACAGCATACATGATAGCCGCGGTCTTACCTGACATAGCAGGGTCTAGACCCATAATGATAGTCCAATGACCGCCTGATGGATGACCGGGGGCTCCAGGACGGATAGGTCCGGGCTTGCGCATACGATTGATGCACCCATTGACCACTAGCGGTGGAAACACCGCATCTTCCTCAACGTCCTGCTGTTGGTATACCAGAGCCCACGTGGAAGCGGATACCTCGCCACGTCGCCTGTATAACTGTCGTCCATTCCACTTAGGGTATAACCCATACTCATCTGGCTGGGTTGTATCTTCACCGTCCCAAGGGCGGTCAGAGGCTTCCCACAGAGTTACCCAATCTTCGGGCTCATCTGCAAACTCTAATACGGCTGGCATACACAAGTAGGTGAATGGGGTTCTTCCCTGAGCCCAGTGGTCTGGGTTGCGGAGTTCTTTATAAAAGTCTACGGACGATACGCGCGTGCCAGCAATGATGAGTTTACCGTTCTTACCGAGACGGGTAACAACCATCTTCTGTAACCAGTTCATCTGTTTTTCCCACTCATGGGCGTTACTGGTTGTAACAATATCATCCAAGATGATAAGGTCCGCACGGGTACCATAAATCTGCTGTCCAATACCCAAGGCTTGAACAGTAGGGTCCTTTTCCCCCGATGATCTTTCGAGGTAGATACGGTCCTGGGTCCACTGGTCTGCAGTAGCCTTGTAGCCCTCTGAGGGACCGTACACTTGCTGTAACTTAGCCCACTGGGGTTCAGTTAGGCGTTGTTTAATAGAATAAAGGAATTCTTTGGCGCGGGTCTGCGTTTGGGAGGCTATAACGATACGTACGTTAGGGTCCATGCAGATACGGTATACGGAGTAGTTAACCGTTAGTACCGTGGATTTGGCGTGTTCGGGGGGTACGTTTACTAGGAGGCGGTTAGGGTCAGATAATTCATAAACCATGGACTCGTGGAGCCATGATGGTTCATAACCTTCTAGGATATCAATCCAATCCTGCTGATGAGGAAAAACCTTCATATTCAGGAACTCTTCGGAAAACGTAGCAAAATCAATAGTATACTTAGATGTAGAGTCCAGAGACGCTACTATGGAATTGGATCCAATCGTCGCGGCATCTTCAAGGGCTGCGGCGAACTTAGGGTCAGAAAGCCATTCTTTTAAAGCCTCGGGCTTACGACCTACAATAGCGATAGCCTCTACTGCGGTAATACCTTCAGAGACTAGTTCTAATAGTCTTTGCTGGTCCGCGGCTTGCTTAACGCGGGTATGGTGCATTGCACCGCTTTTTGCCGCCACCGGAACACCTCTCAAACAACATCTATAACAACAAGGCAGTCCACAAAGACTGCCGTAAGAAAAACCCTACATATATACTAACCCCATTACAAGATACCCCGTAACGATTCGTTACCAAAATAATATAAAAATATTTTAAAAACCCTTTAAAACCAGCAATTATGAAAAAGAGGCATAACTAAACAACCTGCAAAAATGTAAACCAGAGTAATTATATGGTAGTACAAGGCAAATTAACCATTGGTGCGGTCAAACGATAGGTTTGTTTGTGGTACAGACTGTCTCGTTCATGGCTTTCCGCACCGACCCCCACCCACCTTGCCCCTTGTTGCAGATACACAACCAATTAGACAAAAAGAAAAACCCCGCACCAATTACGGTACGGGGTAATCCTTTAATGCACTATGCCTTTAATGCGATAGCGTTAGATTCAAGTAACGCTTTAGTATCTTTCATTCGGTTACTTAATTGAACACTTACATACTTGAAAGTATTCAAGTCACCCATCACTAGGTGCTTAAACAAGTTGTCTAAGTCGTTCGCTATCTTGTCATCGTTCGACTTAGTGTTGCGACTTGATGCGCTTGCGGTTTCCGACTCACTTAGTTTCAAGTTAGCAGGCAACTCATCGCCAACCTTGCACGACTTAGCAAATGCTTTCGTTATTCCGTTTTTATTGGTGCCATTGTTGAGTGCCTTAACGCACTTTTCAAATGTAGTGCGTTCACCCGTTGCCTTGTTTGCATTGAGTACCGCAAACACTCTGTACGCCATCGCTTGAGTCACTAACCATTCAGTAAGTGAATCAACATTATCTTTCGGCGCGTTAGTGTTTTCAATCTCTAACCATTCACGCGCAATTTCACGCGCAGACTTTGACTCATCAACATTCACAAGCACCGCGTATAATTCTTTCGCAATACTTTTGTTTGCCTTGTCTGTAATCTCTTGCAACTTAATTGCAACATCGTGAGCGTTAAAAGTATCGTGTACGACACTTGTATCCGACACGACAGTTGCGCTTGCAATAGTTACATCAGTAACTACCTCTTGCGTTTTCTGTTTCGTAGTCATTGTGACTAACCTTCCTCTAACAGGTTGTTGGACTATCCAACTTCCTATTACTATTCTATCAGTACCGTCAAGCCAGTACCCACAGGCAGGGGTGCTTACGCCCGCCACAAACTATGTATGTATGTGTGTGTGCGTGTGTGTGGCTAGCAGGATTATAGTCACTTAAAGACTATCCGGGAAGCACTTAAAGACCCTTTGGGCTTGACATAGCAGGCGTTTTGTAGTAAACTGGAGGTACGACAGTTAGTTATACGAAAGTATAACTCGTACTCGAAAGTATCGTGTGCGACACTTTTAGAAAGGAAACTGAAGTGACAAGGAAACACAGGAACTACTTGGCTGAGGGTCAGACCCCCCAGAAAGCCAAGAAGTATGAGCCACGTACTCGTGGTGTGATTAAGTCCACATCTATCGTAGATGCTCGTAAGGGTAAGACTCCCAAGCGACCTATGTCTCGACCTGCCTCGGGCGGTCGTGTTACAACTCGTTTCGATGCTACCATTATCAAGGTAGTTGAGATTCAAGAGAGTGTCGTAGACGACACTATTGACCCTTATTCATACTACGAACTATGGAAGTCTTACGGTGGTGGCAATGACTAATTATGCAAGTAAGCAGGCAGGGCGTATCATATCCCTGCTCGAAAGTCACGACCAAAAACGCATCAACTACAAGGAATTTGAGGTTGGTCTGTATCTTGTTGCTCTAGAAATTGTTGGTGCTATCAGCGATAGTGCTGACGGGCTAGAGTACCGCGAACGTGTTGAGAATGCTATTAGTGAGGTGACCGAATGACAATTCTATTTCAGAATCTAGTGGCTCATTGTTTCTTTTGTAAAGATGCTATGAGTGTCGAGGACGACTATCCCTACATGATTGGGGATAGGGAGGTCTATGTGTGCTCTGATGAGTGTGCTGAGGATATGACGGAGGTGTATGTGTAATGGAAATCACTATTGACATACTCACGCACGAGCCTTATCGTGCTGTGTGTAATGAGTGTGAGTGGACTAGTGTGAATACTAGACACCTATCCAATGCCCTGTACTGGTGGAATAATCACAAGTCAAACCACGAATGGCAACGCTCTTACCTTGAGCCTGTCCCCGCACCTATGAAGCCATCGCAGGTGCTTTCCAATGTGTGACCATCAGATGACACACCTAGATTCGACCAGTTACCCATTGGTAAAGGTCGTATGTAATAACTGTCAAGTAGAGTTGTTTGCTGTGCTTGACAACGAACAAGAGGAGGAATAAGTATGAGTACTACATTAAAAGAAATGGTTTCGTTCCTTAAGGATTGGCGCGACTACATGAATGGGCTTACACCTGCAAGCCATGCAGAGTTGGGCTGGTCGGGTACTGATAAAGATACCCCTATCTATGACCAACTCGAACGCGAGTGGATTAACCAAGGAAAGTTGAGTAAGTTACCATGAACCTAGGAATTAAATGACTGAAATGTACGCGATTGTATACAATGACGATGCACACGGCTACGCTGTAAGGGGTAGGGCTGTGTCGCTAAGTCAGGATTACTATGAAGATATTGAGGAAGATGATGAGTTATCCCTTAATGTCTTAATTTCTGACGAGATAGATACTGAAGAACCATCTGGGCTTGACTAAGCACATGATGTGTAGTAAGATAGACGTATGTCATCACGATGGTCGTGTGACATCAAACAGGAAGGAGTTAGGTTATGCCTAACATAACTGTAATACCATTCGATGAAAGTATCGTGCACGATACTTCTGTTGAGGTGGAGAAAGGTTACTGTGTGCATTGTTATAGCCTCCATAGAAATGGCTTGACACCAACAGACACTAGCCTTAAGCCATTAAGTGAGTTAAGAAAGATAGGTCCTAACAGCAGGGTCTACAATCTCTTACGTCAAAGTGATGCAGATGCATCATTTGGTTATCTGTGTCACGAACACTCTAAGGTATGTGAGTATGACCGTTATGGTGGCGATGACCCTTGTGGTAGTGCCATACCTATCTTTCTTGGCAACAGTAGTTACACTTACTTTTTCATGGGTAGTGATGGTGAAGAAAAGAATCCATCTGTTATGTCGCATGAGACTGACCTAAGGCTAGTAGGTTATGTCATAGACGATGTTACTGTCTGTGTAGAGTGTAGAGATAATCACTTCTACAGGTGTGAGGATTGTGACAATCATTACGATTGCGACAACGAATCAGGTAACAACGTGGAGTATGGTGACCGTGTCGTGTGCGAAAGTTGTTACGATAGTAACTATAGGTATTGCGATGAGTGCGATACCGACAGAAACATTAATGATGATGAGCACTATCATGAGAATGATGATGATAACGATAATGGCAATACTCACATTCATAGTTACAACTTCAAGCAACACATCATTATGCATCAGACAGAAGATGACCTCAAGAATGCTACGATTATTCAAGATAACCAATCTAATTGGGCACACCCTTATG
>Ga0181346_1000126_pt1 | contig 31357 bp, 39 predicted proteins | sample Su13VDMM15DN_FD_130100 | JGI IMG/M metagenome (GOLD analysis project Ga0181346, IMG submission 130100) | Freshwater viral communities from Lake Michigan, USA - Su13.VD.MM15.D.N | ecosystem: Environmental > Aquatic > Freshwater > Lake | place: USA: Michigan | collected 2013-07-15 | reverse complement strand
TTTTTGTGATGCAGGTGTATCTACATCGAGTTATACTAAGCTACACTTAATTGCTTAGCATTGCTGACTACTTATGATTATCCATTTACCTACTCCCGAAAGATTCCTGATATTATTAAATTACAATCAGGTTATCAATATGTCAAAGCATATTCTTTAAGTAATGATAGGACTCTCACTTCTTTGTGTTTTTACATAACTATCCCAACAACGATGTTATAACTCCAACTTTATGATGAAGAAAACTTTATACTAGCAAATATTTAGACAGAGGGTGGGTGGCTATCCATCTGATGAAATTAAAAATTTAATCCAATATTCCCGTGAACAAGTATAGGTTCTTTAGGATACTGGGCAAAAAAACTTAATCATCTGACTGGTTAAACTACTTGTTTATCTTGTAAACAAAGCTCGCAACCTAAGGCAATTAGATAAGACAAAGGCCACAACCTTATTCAACACCACAACCTTGGCTGTTAAAAAAAACAAAGAGAGCAACCCAAAAGGGTCACTCTCTATGTTAAACAGTCCTACCATTTAGGACTGATACCGTATTTTGCCATTGCAGCACACTTCTCATCGAGAGTAGGCTCAAATGCAGTCGGCATATCTTCGGCCCAACCTATGAAGTCAATGGACTCTTTTTCCCGCTCAACAACGTCACCTTTAGAGAAAATGGGAATACCGTCTTCATTAAGGGTTTCTGACGTGCTGTACGCAGTAAAAAAGTCACCGGGCTCATTAAGCTTATACACAACATAACGTTGTTTAGCGGCAATAAACTTTTTAGGAACCCAAATGTCCGCTTTAGTGTTTGTGGAAACAATTTTAACGTTACCATTCGAAGCCAAAGCTTCTTTTTGCGGAATAACATACGAATCTGTGATGATTTTCATAATAATGAATTTAAAAAAATTAAAAATAAAATAAACATATCAATAACTGAAACAAAGGGTGGGTTCTGAAGTGTGATATTAAACTTAATCTTCACTGTCAAGAAACCGAGCCAAATATAACTGCTCTTGATATCAATAGGGGGTATACCCTATCAATAACTAAAACAAGGGGTGGATTTTGTAATGAGGTCCAACACAGTGCCTATATAATACATTTTTAATACCCAGAGAAATACACCCGGGGGGTCATATTATGAAAGGTATATACCTAGGGGGTCTTAGCTGGAATTTTGTCGCAAATTTAGTAAAGATTTGTGACAGAAATTTAAGGTTCCTGCCTTATAATGTATTTTGTTTACACTTATTGGTTCTATTAAGTGTATCTATATTACATTTTTATTTGCTTTTGTCAGAAATTGTTTTTAAGTTTGTGTTTTTAATATATTACCCTTTCGTCTAACTGGCAGGACAAATGATTTTGGGTCATTGAATTGGAGTTCGAATCTCTGAGGGGTAACTAAATAAATTGTTTTATGGAAGATAAACCAGATAATGCTGTATTATATATAGACTTAAATAGGAATTTTTCTATATTAATGGAAAGGCTTAGGCAGTTAGAGGTTAGAGTTAAATTATTAGAAAAGAATAAAGATGGTATATAATAAAGTATATGAATATGGAGGGTATAAGTTTGACATTAAAGTTGAGACTAATACTTCTAAGGATAAAAGGGTAGACGGGGGTAATAGTTATCATACTATAACTGTTACTTGTAAGACTTTAAAAGATTACTTCTATAAAGATGAAATAGAGAATAGGAGGTTAACTGCTTTTATAGGTTTAGCTCAGAATAGGGCTAAGTTATATGTAGATGATATGAAGAATGATGATAGTGCAGAAAGGGAATTAATGAAAAGTTTAGGATTTAATTAGGATATATCAAAAATAAGTTGTAGGTTTGCATTAAAATTAATAATAATGGATGGTAAAAAGTTTTCTATAAATAAGGTATTCTCTACTATAATAGAGAGAGATAAGTTCTATGTGAACCTTATACTATTATCTAAAGGTATTAGGTTATCTAATACTGAGTTATTAGTTTTGACTACATTCTTTAGTAGTGGGTATAACAAATCTATTAGAGATAAGATCATTGAGAATAAGCTAGTTAAGAATAGTGGGAACCTAGGGAATATACTATTGACACTAAGGAAAAATAAGTTATTAGTTAAGAATGATCATTCTGAGCAACTATGTGAAGAGTTATCTGTACCTTTGGCTAAAGATATTAATATTGTAAATATAATTATAAAGTAATGAAAATTAAAAAGATTTTAGGGAATAAGATCCTAGTTAAAAGGGTAGAAATGAAGTTAAACTCTGGTTTGATTGTAGACAATACTTCAGTAGAACCTTATTTTAGAGGTGAAGTTTTGATGATTGGTAATAAAACTACTGATACTAAGGTAGGGGATATTATTAGAACTGGGTATCACCATGGGATGGACTGGAAAGAGAAGATTAGTACCCTTGAGCCAGATAAAGAAGACATCCTAAAGCTTATTAATGAAGAAGATATTTGGGCATTTGAATAATGTTAGGAGATTTTAACATATTAAATAGAATGTCTTCCTTGCACAAGGATAATCCTATCAAACAATCTATAGGAGATAAAGAAATCCTAAAGATTATGCAGGTTATTAATGATGAGCAGTGGAGGGAGACTTTAAGATTAAAGCAATTTACAAACTTTAATGCTGTAAATATGCCAGGCTTAGGTGCATTTAAGACTAAGATGTCACCTTTAAAGAAATATATCTATCTATCTATTAAACAGTTAAGAAGACTTAGGAAAAGAATAGAGAAAGCTAAGGTAGAAAACCCTAACTTTGACCCTGATAACTCTATGACTCAAAAGATACATGATGATCTTGTCATAAAAGTTAAGGCAGCTTGGTCACAATTAAACAATCATAGAGAGATAATCATTATGAGGACTTTAAGAGCAAACCATATTAAAAGAGAAAATAATAAAGAGTCAGAAATTAAAGTGTTATACGAGAATTTTGACTGGAAATTTATAACAAAATACTTAAAAGATGAGTAAGTTTACAGAAATACTAAAAATGATACCTAAAGGTATCTCTAATCCTCAAGATATAATTGACGGTTGGATCAATGATGCTAAATTAGAGAATGGGGATTTGTCTGATGAACAGACAGAACTTATACTAAAAAGAAGGGCTATATGTGAGGCCTGTCCTTTAAATTCTTCTAATGCCAGAACTTCTCCGGAGTATATGGAGTTATATGGTAAGAATTACACAACAAGTTTAAACTCATTACATTGTACTGTATGCTCTTGTAATATTAAAAAGAAATCAGCATGTTTACACTGTTCATGTGGATTGTCTGAGTATAACTTAAATAATCCAACAAACAAACAAGAATTAAAATGGTAACTTATGGAAATTAGAAAAAAAAATCCAAGAGAAGAAATGCAAATTAGAGCTTCTTTTCTGTCAAACCTAGATGCAATTGTAGTAGGTTTTCCTGATTTAACTATACCTCAACACTTAAAAGGTATTATGAGATCTAAGGGTAAAGTACCTTCAGACTTATATAACTTATCAAACGAAGGTTTGTTATCTAGAGTAGAGTCTTATAGAAGAGAATTAGAAGATAATCCACCTAGAGTTTGGGGATCAGATTATGACAATGACTAAATAATAACATGGAAGAGATAAAAGAAAAATTACTACAGAAGCTCAAAGATGCTTTTGTAAAGAAAAAAGAATTGGCAGATTTCTTTGAGAAGAATTCTAAGGATCCAGATACTATTGAGAAAGACTTAAAATTAAAGTTAGGTGCAATTACACTAAAGAGTGTCTTTATAGAGGCTAATATACTTACTGTATGTAACATATTAAATGAAGACTTTGGCTTAGATCTTGAAGCAACTTTAACTAAGGATGAGTATTTCACATACTATATATTAAAGAATCATGCTGCTTATGATTTGAAAGTAGAAGAAAACAAATTAAAGATTAACCCTGAATTTGAATCTTTTATTACAAACTTAAAAACTCAAATAAAAGATGGCAGTAAGTAAAAAACAAAGTACCTATATTAATGAGGAGTTAGATTGGTTAGAGTTTAAAGCTAAAGATCTTAGGTTATACGTAGATAATAATCCTTTTTCTGAGTTAAAAGACAGGATTACTTACAAGGAACTTAAGAATGGAGGTGTACTACCTATCACTTCTGCCACTATAGAGCAACAATTATCTGCTTTAACTAAAGCTCTTAAAGAATATGCCGAAATTATTAGGGTAGTTAATGACATGAGAGAAAAAGAAGAGTTAAAAAAGATAGCAAGAGGAGGTAATTCAGTCTCCTCACTAATGGATAAAGATGATTAGTACTTCAAAAGACTTACTTATAAATTGGAAACAAACTCCTGCAGAAAATTCTCAGGAGTTTGAATCATTTTGGGAAGAGGAAAGACAGAAATGCAAGAATGGTGTAACTATAGATGGGATTTTTATAAATCCTTTCTTATACTGGCACTGTAATCTATGGACAATCATATCAGATCACCTTACAAAAGGTAGGGTTAGACAGAAACCAGACTTCAGAGATTCTGAGTGGTTGATTACTAATAAGATATGGGAAGCAGAAACCTGGAAAGATGAATATGGTAACATAAGAAAAAAGGGAGTTATTGCTGCTGGAACTAGAAGATTCTCTAAGTCTGAAATAGAGGCTTCCTTCTGTGCATGGAAAGCTTGTAATTGGAGAAACTCTCAAGTATTAGTATCAGGTCTTAATGAACCGGATATAAAAATCATTACAGATAAAATTGACTTAGGTATAAATGAGTTACCTAACTATTGGGTTAAAAGTAAAGTAGAAGATAACTGGAAAAAACAAGTGTCATTAGGTCACAAAGATGCTAAAACAGGAGAAAGAAATATATATTCTTCGTTTGCTATAAGAAACTTTGACGGTGGAAGTAATGAGGAGGCACTAGCAGGTCTAACTCCTTCAGGTGGAGTGATAGATGAGGGTGGTAAAGGACCCTTCTTAAAGGCCTTATTAGCCGGTTTACCAGGTTTATCTACTCCTAGTGGTTGGAGAGGAACTTTCCTTGTCATGGGTACAGGTGGAGATATGGAAAACTTTAAAGATTTCCAAACTCTGTTTGATGATCCAGAACAATATAACTTCCTTTCTTGTGAAATTCCAGATGAGAATAGAAGAGGTGGTTTGTTTTTACCAGGCCATATGTCTTATGCTTACCCAAAAATACAATCTAACTTAGCTGACCATATAAATGTAGACCCAAAAAAATACCCTAATCTAGCTAAGATTAAAATAGTTGTCTCTGACAAAGAGGTAAACAATGCTACTATAGATAAAGAGAGAGTAGAAAAATCTAAATCTCAAGACCCATCTGCACTACTAAAGCATATGATGTACTTTCCTAAGAATAGTAGGGAAATGTTTATGAGTGTATCTAATAATAACTTCCCCTTAAAAGCTGCAGAAAATCATCAACTATGGATTAGAGAAAACTTTGAACCAGAGTATATAGACTTATATAGAGATGAAGGGAATAGAGTTCAATCTAAATACTCTGAGTTAAGGCCAATAAGTAAGTATCCTGTAAATGCTACAGACTTTAAAGAAGCCCCTATAATCTTATATGAAAGACCTCAAGACTTACCTTATGGTTCATATTGTATGGGAGTCGATGCTTATAATAAGAATGACTCCTCAGATAAAGTAAACTCTTTAGGTTCTGTGTACATATTTAAAAGAATGTATGACCCATTAGGAGAGTTTCAAAATTCAATAGTAGCTTCTTATGCTGGAAGACCAGCTGAGATTACTACTTTTTACCAAATAGCTTTAAATTTATGTGAATACTATGGAGCAATATGTTTACCTGAGACGAATGAAAGATTTATTGATTTCTTTGTTAATAAGAAAAAGGGAAATCTTATACATGATTCAGTCCAACTTGCAAGAGATATCAATCCTCTTACTTCAATTAGGGCTCCTAAAGGCTTAAACCCTTCTGTGACTAATCAAAAGTATTATATGGAACTTGAGGTTCAATATACTACAGAGGAACTAGAACATGGAGATGGTAATAAAATAGGTATAGTTAGAATACTAGACCCTATGTTATTAGAAGAGATGATACAATATAGGTCTAAGGCAGCTAGAACTGGAGGTGTCCATGACATAAACTGTGATAGAATTGTAGCTTTTGGGCATTGTCTAGTCTTAGCTCAGCATATGGATAAGTATGCTCCTCTAGATTCTTGGAAACCAAAAGATAAAGAGCAAGTATTTAAACAAGATCCTGCTATTAAAAGCTTTTTTGGTACTTTACATAAGAAAACTACAGGCCCTTTTAAATCAATTTCAGACATTCCGGTGAGACCTAAAAATAATGGTATGAGATTTATCTAACCAAATTCACTGAATTTACTTATACTTTATAATATTTAAATTTTATTCATTATAATTGTATATTAAAATACTTTAAAATTATAAAATGTCCTCTTCAGTATTAGATATAAGTAAACCATTAAATGCTTCACTACCAAGGCAACAATTACCTCTAAAGAAAAAATTAGAGGAAATGGATAAGTATGGTAATTCTAAATGGATGAAAGACTGTTTAGATTCCCTAGAGGCTTTAGGTCGTTACCAATTTTACCAAAACTTAGCATTAAGAGATAACTATAGAATCGTTTCAAAAGAATTTGACTTGAAACATTATATGGACTCTTCTAATTACTATGATATTACTTCAGCTGTAACTCAAGAGTTTGAAGTACCATATCACTTAAAACATTATGACATTATAGGTAAGGCTATCATGATGTTAGTAGGTGAGTATGTTAAAAAACCAGATATTTTCTTTGTTAGGGCTTCAGATTCAGAATCAACTAATGAAAGAGTAAGGGTTAAGACTCAATTATTACAGTCTTACATGCAACAAGAGATTCAAAAAGAAATTACTAAGAAACTTGTTGAAATGGGATTAGATCCTGATAGAAAAGAGTTTAAGGATGAACAAGAAGCTCAACAGTACCAAGAAGAAATTAAACAAAAATATAAAGAGTTAACTCCAGAGGGTATTGAAAAATACATGAAGTATGACTATAGAACTTCAGCAGAACATTGGGGACAAGCAGTATTATCAAATGATAGGATAAGATTTAACTTTAAGGAACTAGAAAAAGTTGAATTTACTGATATGTTAATTGCAGATAGATGCTTTTCACATATGTACTTAACACCAACTGGTTATAACTTAGAGTATTGGAACCCAATTAATACTTTCTTTCACCAATCCCCAGAGGTTAGGTATGTAGAAGAAGGTGATTATGCTGGTAGAGTATTCTATATGAACAAATCTCAAGCTATTGATAGATTTGGCTGGAGAATGCAAGAAGAACAAATCAGAATGTTATACCCTAAAGATATGACAGATAGGGCAGGTAATGTTTATGGTGAGTTTTTTAATGCTACTCAATTCCCTTTCCCTGCTTACAGAGATTATGCAAATGTCACTACCTCGTTAGGTTATGACCCATTTAATAATACTCCAGTAGGTAACTTACCAGCTTTAACAACAGAAGATTTAAATACAGGTTTCCCTAACTATCAGTTTGCAACAGGAGACTTAGTTCAAATTACTGAAGGTTATTGGAGAAGTCAAAGAAGAATTGGATTCTTAAAAACAATAGACCCTGAAACTGGAGAACCTATTTCTAGTATGGTAGATGATAATTTTGTTCCTTCTCAATTTGGAGTAGAGGAACTCAAAAACACATCTGTAGCTAAAGGCCTTGATACTCAACCAGATAACACAGTTCTATGGACTTGGGTTACCCACATTTGGCAAGGTTGTAAGATAAATGCTAACTTCTCTCAATCAGTAGAAGACAGAGATAGAAATGCAATTTACTTTGACATTAAACCTTGTGACTTCCAATTTAAAGGAGACTATACACCATTCCAACCTAAGCTTCCTATATGTGGAGGAGTATTCAATAATAGAAATGCTAAATCAAACTCATTAGTGGATTTGATGAAGCCATACCAAATTGCTTACAACGCATTCATGAACTTAGCTTATGGTATTGCTCAAAGAAATAATGGTAAGTTTTTTATTATGGATGCTAGAGTATTATCTAACTTTAAAGATTGGGGAGGTGAACAAGCTGCTCAAAAAGCTATGACTATAGCTAAAGAGTTAGGTTGGTTACCTATTGATCCTTCATCTTCTAACTTAGCAGGTGGTGGTCAATTTAATCAATTTGCTGTACATGACTTAGATGAATCTGATAAAGTAAGTAGACTAATACAATTAGCTGTTACTTTTGAAGAACAAGGCTTTAAACAAATAGGTATTACTCCTCAAAGACAAGGTCAAGTACAAGCTTCTGAAACTGCTACAGGTATAATGACTTCTATAAATAACTCATACTCAGTTACTGAGCCATACTTTGAAAACTTCTATAATTATAAAAGAAGAAAACTAAAGATGCTATTAGACTTAGCTCAATATGTAGCTTCTAAAGAAAAAGATATTATTTTAACTTATACTACTTCTGACTTAGGTAATGCATTTATTAAGACTACTGGTACAGAAGTTATGTTAAGAGACTTAGGTGTAAACGTAGATAACTCTCAAGATGCTATTCAAGATCTAGAGTTTGCTAAGAAGATTGCACTTCAAAACAATACTACAGGTTTACCTATGTCAGCTCTTATCTCTATGATTTCTCTTAAATCTCCTAAGGATATACAAAAAGCTTTGGAAGATGCAGAAGATAAACTTAACCAAAGAAAACAAGAAGAGCAACAACATCAACAAGAAATGCAACAAGAGCAAATTAAAGCTGCTAAAGAGCAACAAGCTCAGGCACAAGCTTTTGAGGCAGAACAAAATCAGTTAGATAGAGAAAATCAAATTAGAAGAGCAATGATTTCTTCTATGGGATTTGATCAAGATATCCAAGGTAATAATATGATAGATGTTGTAGAGCAAGGTAAGTTAGCTATTGACCAATCTAAACATGCATTTGATCAGTCTATGCAAACTCAACAAATGGTTAAAAATCAATTAGATTCTGTAAGAAAACATCAACTTGAAAAAGAAAAAGTTAATTTGACTCAAAAACAAATAGATTTAAAAGAAAAAGAAATCAAATCTAGAGAACAACAAGAAAAACTTAAAAATCAAGGGATTATGGAGCAAAATAAGAACCAAATCCAACTTTCTAATAAGAAGCATGAGTCTGATATGAAGATAGCTAATAAGCAGTTAGAAATGAAAGGTATGGAAGCTCAAACTGCAGAGAAAATTGGAAAAATTAAAATTAATTTAGCTAATATTCAAGCTCAAAAAGCAAAACAAAAACCTAAAAAATAAATACAATGGAAGACCCTAAAGAAAAAGATTTCCAGGAAAGAGAATTTTTTAATACTTTTGAATGGACTTACACTATTGAACATCCAAAAACTTCTGATGAAACAGCAGTAGTAATATTTGCTGACACCTACGAAGAATCTGTAGAAAAATTAAAAGGACTAGGACTTCCATATGATTTAAAGAAGTGGCATCTAGAGTCTTCTGTAAACTTTGAACCAAATTTAAATTCATATATTTATACGGAAGTCAAAGAAGATGAAAAAGATAATAGTTGAGCCATTTCACTTTACAATAAATGTTTTTAATAATCAGAAAGAATGTATAGATTGGGTTATACTTAATCATGCTGACTATGATATTGTAGAAACTATAAAAAATTCTGAAGGGCTGTTTCATCAATTCCAAAATGACCCTAAGTTTATTTTACTTTATAACAATACAAATACACTAGAACATGAAATAATTCATGCTACTTGGTATTTATTAGATTATGCAAATATACCCTTATCTGTAGACAATCATGAAGTACAAGCTTACTTGTTTGAACACATAAAAAGACTTGTAATAACCTAGAGTTTTAATTTATATATGAATGCAACTCTATAACACATACTTGTAAGTGTAAAAACTATTTTGTATGTTTGTATCAAAACCAATAAAAATGTCTGAATTTAATGTATCATCCATGACGGATGAAGAATTAGAGTCATTGTCAAATCCAACTTTTGAAGCTCCTGGAGCTATTAGAGACAATGAAGAAGAAAAGCCCAACCAAGATAAACCAATCCCTACTCCTGTAAGCACAGAAAAGCCAGAAGTAGGTGCTATGAAACTAGAGGATTATCTTGATGAAGACGGCAATCAAATAATTGAAAAAACTGAAGAAGAGGAAGAAGAAGAAGATACTCCTAGAAAAACTAACTCTAATTCAATAAATTATACCAACTATTACAAGTTACTTGTAGATAAAGGTGAGTGGCAAGAAGTTACTGATGCAAATGGAAATCCAATAGATTCTTCCGACATTGATGCTGAAACATTTTCAGAATTAGCAATTCAACAGGCTCAATGGAAAGCAGATAGTGTACTAATGGAAAGAGAACAAGAATTTGGTTCTCAGTATCACGAACTTGTTAATTATATGAAAAATGGTGGTAGAGTTGAAGACTTAGCCAGATTTCAAGCACAAACAACTGACATTGAATCTCTAGATCATACAGATCCTAAAGAAGCAGAAGAAATCATTAAAGCTCATTATGAAGCTTTAAACTTTTCTGATAAAAGAATTAAAACAATTATTGATTCTTTAAAAGATCAAGGAGATGACATTCTAGTTGAAAATGCAGCTGAATCTAAAGAAAAGCTTTTAGAAGCAATTCAAGAAGAAAAAGAAGAAGAATATAGAAGACAAGAATTAGTTAATTCTAGACAAAAAGAAGCTCAACACAGATTTACAAGATCTTTAAAAGAGCAGATCCATTCAGATCAATTAGCTGATAGAGATAAGAAAGAAATGGAGAAATTCTATTTTGAGTATAAACACCCAATTGGAGGGAATCAAGTTGCTTCTGATTTTTATGTTAAGTACCAAGAAATTCAATCAGATCCTTCTAAGTTTTATAAACTAGTAAAGTTTATTAAAGACATTGATAGTTTTGATGATAGAAAAAAAGTAGAAGCTAGTACTCAAAGAAAAACATTTGATTTAGTAAGAAGCGGAGAAGCATTAATTAAGAAAGACACTCAGTCTCCAAATGAAGTTAAATCTACTAGAAAAGCCCCAACAACGTTTAAAAAGTTATTTTCATAACATATACACATATTAAAAATTTAAAAAGAAAAATAAATGGCAACACCTACATTTCAGAATTTTGGGAACAACCTGGTAGTAAAGAAAGCAGATTATCGTTTTCAAGGTATCTTCACTGATGCAAATTACCTATTGAACCTATTTGGAGATGATATTAGATCTACACACATGGGAGTTCTCTCAGCATGGAATCAATGGTCTTTGATCTCTACTCCTTTGTTATCAATGACAGAACTTCAAAAGAATACTATCTATACTAATGGTGATGATGGAGAATTAACTTTCAACATGCCTTACCAATTAGAAGGTCCAACAGTTAAAGAAGATTTAACTTCAGACATGCCTTACCCAGGTAGAGATGGTCAAGAATTTGAAATCTTGATTGGAGATGGTGGTTTAGAGCCTTGCTTCCAAGCAGGTACTAGAATTACTGCAGATTTTAGGGATGGTCAAAACTTATATATTGTATCAGTTGGTTCTGGTTTAGGTCAAGGTTTTAAATACCGTGTTAAGCTTGTAACTAATGATAAAGCTGAATGGTTTAATAAAAAATATTTGAATCCAGGTACTCAGTACTTTAGAATTTCAGGTACTGCGGGTGAATTCACTGAAGATTTCGCAGGTATTGATAACTCATTTGGTATGATGAAATTGAAGCATCAATTGGGTGGTCGTAGAGGTGTTGAATATTCTATTACTGGTAATGCTCAAAGATTGAAACTTCAATTCAAAGGTTCTAATGCAGAAAAATTTGATTGGGTAAATAGTCAATCATTCATGAGTCCTAATGACCCTTCTTTCTACATGGTTATTGGTGAAGGTAATGGTAAAATGGGAACTGATGGTATGCAAGGTATCAAGCCAGGTACAGAAACTTGGTTGACTTATGCAGATGCAATGATCATGAAACAATTAATGCTTGATGAAGAGAGAGACTTAATGTGGGCTAGAGGTGGTGTTATCCAAGGTGCTAGAAACAAATCTCAAGTAATTGGTGAAGGTTTATACAACCAAATGAAAAAAGGTAACTGGGTTAAATTGCCTCGTTATTCAAGAGAAGGTTTAATGAATGTATTTGGTCAAGTGTTTAGAAACAGACCTGACATTCCTGATTACAAACGTAAATTTAAACTTCAAGGTGGTAGAGGTGCAGTTATGGAATTGCAACGTATCTTCAATGAAGAAATGAATAGAACAGCTAACCAAGCTGGTGCAGTTATGGATGCTCAAAGATTAGGCATCATCTCTGGAGATCCAATGAGCTTGAAAGTAGGTTACAGATTAGGTGAAGTTTATATTCCAGGTATGGGATGGTTAACTATCGAACATAACCCAGCTTTTGATTCTCAATTCTCTAGAACTGAAGATGAGCCATTTATCGGAGGTTTCCCTAAGCACTCTTACACATCAGCTATTTTTGATGTAACTGATAGCAACTATACAAATGCTGCTGAAGTAACTTCTCAAGTTGAATGGGCTAAAGGTGTAGACACAGGTGCTAACATTTACTTAGTACGTAATGCAGCAATGCCAGGTACAAAAGTAACTTACATTGCAGGTAGAACATCTCCGTATGCTCCTTCTGCAGGTAGAGGTAATGTGGCTTCAACAAGATTTGATGGTTCAACTACAATTATGGAGAACCAGTCTAACATCTTCTTGAAAGATCCAACTAGATCTATCTTGTTAGAACTTGCTTAAACAAGACTTTTTTAAAAACCAATAAACCAATAATTAAGATGAGTATATCATTAGCTTCTAACTATAAGTTAGAACCAAACATACAAAAAAAAGACATAACAGGATTAAACTCTTACGGAGTATCTAAATATCCAGGAACTTTTACAGGTTATGCACCAGGTTATAATGTAGTAACAAGAAAGTATATTACAGGCTTAGATGCAGAAGCAAAAGAAATCCTGGCTATTCAGGACCCTAAGAAAAGGGAGGCAAAACAAAAAGAGATTAGACAACTAAAAGACAAGTTAGAGTCTTACTATGGTAAACCAGGTTTACTAGATGCGGACTCTACATTTTGGGACAGTTTTATAATTCCAGTTGTTACTTCTAATGATTTAAAGACTTATCTTGAACTAGACGGTAAAACTTTTGATCTTAATCCTACTGATAATCCGGTACACATGTTAGCTCTAATTGTTCTTGATGCTAACAACTTCTTACCAAAAAATAAAGAAGAAGCCGGTTCTCCAGATTTCTTAGATGCCAAGTTTTACTTGACAACTCAAGAAGAAGAAGATAAAGAATCAGAGAGTTTTATTAGAAAAGAAATTGAAGTTGGTAAAAACCTTTCAATGTTATTTGGAGATATAGTTAATTATGAACTTGCTTTTGAAGTTTCTTATTATTTAGGTCTTGCTCCTAAAATGGGATGTTCTGAACCAGCTCTTAGAAAGATGTTATACCAAGCTACTAAAGAATCAAACTTTGCTTCTAAATTTATTACAGCTTGTGGAATGGAAAAACAAGACTTACTAATTGCAAATATTTTTAAGAAAGCTGTTAAATTAGATATAGTTAAGTACAATGGATTTGATAAAATGTACTTTAGAGGTGGTGTAAATTTCAGAGAAACAGAAGACAACTCTATTGCATATTTAAAATCTCCTGAAATGGCTAAAGAACTTGCTCAATTAAAAGAGGCCGTAGACAAAAAAGTAACTACTTCTAAAAATATCTATTAATATGTATAATGCAGCCAGAACTAATATATCAAAAATTACTTTTAAAAGTAAATAAAGGCAATACTGAATTTAATATTGCACTAGATAAACCAAGGGCTGTTCTTATAATAAATGAAGTAAAAAATAGATGGGTTGAGTCTCATATAAAAGATAAAGACTCTATTTTAATTGATTCTTTACAAGAGATAATAAAAACAGCAGAATTTTTAGTAGGTGTTGATAAAAGCATTTATACAGAATACGAAATACCTTTTAACTTTTACGAAGACATATTAGTATCTTGTGAAGCTCAAAGAGGAAAATGTAAAAAGACTATCTATTCTAGAGAGATAAAAAATCAGAATCAGAATATACTTCTTTTTGATTCTAACCAACAACCGGACTTTGATTTTGAATGGACTTTTCATCAAATTATATCAAACACACTCAGAGTATTTGTGAAGGATTTTAAAATAAATAAAGTTACTTTTACTTATTATTCCGTAATACCTGAGTTTGATATAGAAGGATATGTAAATATAAATGGGAATCCATCCACAAACAAACCGATTGATTTATCTGACCAGTATGTTGATCAAATAATTAACTTAGCTGCAGAAGAGTATATGAGAGATTTTGAATCTTCAATAGGTTTACAAATAGCACAAAATAGAACAAGTTCACAAGAATAAAAAAATAATTTAAAATTAATAAAGAAAAATGGCACAAAATTATAAAAATGCATTTCTGACAAACATCATTACTCTCCCAAGTTCAGGAGACACTCTTACTTTAGGAGACAGTCAAATTGGTGTATTCAACGCTACAACTTATCAAGCAGTGTTGACACCAAGTTATCCGTCAGTAACAGAGATTATCATTGCTCAAGGTAGAGATGCTATGACATTCCCAATGGGATCTGGTTTAACTAATGAGACTCCAAAATCTCCAAGAATTGCTGCTCAAAGCATTGTTAAGTGGGAAGCTAAAAAATCTCAAAGACCTCAGAACATGATTGTTACTTTGGGTTTTGATGGTGTAGACACTTCTAAAACTTTATCCCTTCCGGTAGACAAAGATGTTAAGTTTTTCTTAACTCTATCTGGTCAACCAATGGGAAACATTTTTGGAGCAGGTTCTACAACTCACTATACTACTTTAACTGAAGAGTTTACTCCAATCTTACCTTGTGTTGATGATTGTGCAGATAATTGTGGTGATTTAGTTGATTGCAATACAATTGCTGATGCAATTATTGATGTAGTAAACAAAAGAAAAATTGTTGGTGGTCAAGAACTATCTAAATATGTAAAAGTTTCTAAAGTTTTATCTTGTGAAACTCCTTCAGGTTATCCAACAACTAATTGTGTTAAATGGACTTTGGAAATTTGTGACTTAGGTAATATGAGTGCTTTAGGTCAAGTACAAGCACAATATCCTGGTGCAACTATTACAAGAAGTGCAAGAGTTGGTTCTTTATCAACTTATGAATTAATTCTTTGTGATGGATCTACTCCAGCTGATTATGACTTATCAGTAACTCCAGTTATTCCTAACTGTTCAACTTGTCCTTCAGGATACACTTTTACAGATGAGTTATATGCTTATATTGTAACAAGAACAGATGCTGGTAACTTAGCAGCAATAAATGCTTTTAAACTTAACTATGCAGCTACAACAGAAGAAGCTACAGCTATTAGATTATCATATGCCTTAGGTACTTCAACATACCAAATTTTTGCAACTACTTCTACTTTAGCAGCAGCTGTAGCAGGTGATGTTGTAACTTCAATTGGAACTGTACAAGGAATTTGTACTATTGATACAGCAACTACTACTCCATGGACAGAAGGTGCTACTTGTACTAGAGCTCAAAAAACTTTCCAAATCTCATTGAAAGATGATGCTTGTGGTGTTGGTTTCTTAGCTGAATTAGAAGCAGCTTATGAAGGAATTGGTACTGTAAGTCAAGGTGAAACTAACTCTGATAACTGTACTACTATCTACTACATCGTAATTGACAGTGATAATATTTCTTGTGATACTTGCAACGAACCTGGTTATACTTTCTCTGTACCTCAACCTTTTAATCAGTCTATTTGGACAGAAACTTCAATGATTGTTGATGGAACTGGATGTGTATGTGGTGTTAAATTTGAATCTGCTTATGTACAAAGAGAAAGAAAAGAATGTTACTTTACTTCAGTTTCTTATGAAGTTGAACCATTGTTTATCTCTATCTCTTCTAAGAATCCAAATGATTTAGATTATTCTGAACTTTGTCACAAAGATTTCCCTGTAACAGTTGTTCAAGGTGTTAAATATGCAGCAGGTTTTGGTTCTTCAGTAGTATCTGAAAGAGTTAAACAATCTAACTTCTACTTTAACAGACCTTGGAAAGGTGATCCAGCAGAAAGAGATGCAATGGGTTATGAATTAGGAGTAAATCTACAAGGATACTATGATGAGTATGTATTGGTTTTCACAGCTCCTATGCCAGAAGGAAACACAATGTCTCAGTTTGGTAGAAGTCAATTAGAGCAATATGAATATCATATTTACTTCCCAGAAGGTGGTGGATCTGCATTTGAAACAGCAATTAATGCTTTTGTTTCATTCCCTGGTTCAACAATTCTACCAATCACTATCTAATAGTAATTAAAATACTTTTCAAAAAGGGCAAAGCGGTTTACTTAATTGCTTTGCCCTTTTTTATTAAAAAAAATATTAAAACATAAATAAATGGCATTTTATAAAAATCCTTCAGCTATTAGAAGATCTATCTTAGCTTTTGTTAGACACTTACTTTCTAAGCCTTTGTACAGAGCTTTTGATTTCTTACTTTCTCCATGTTGTACTCCTAGTATATCAGCTACAGCTGTTTGTGTAGGATCTACTTACACTGTTACATTAACACTAGCTAGTAGTTTTAATTTTGGTTCTAACAGTCTTGCTACTTTAATTATAAATCCAGCTACTGGAAATAATCAAATAGGTGGTGTAGTACCTTATCTTGGTGGTGACACTATTGTATTTACAACTGTATCAGCTACAGCAGGAGCAGCTACTTTACAATTAGAATTATTCTTACCAACTAATACTACTGTAAATTCAGGAGTAGTTACTTATAGTAATATAGTTAATATTACTTTCCCAGTTTGTCCATAATTTTAAAAACTATTTATAATGTATGGAACATATACCAAATTATTTAAAACTTGTGTTAGAAGTAGTTTCTTTTATATTTGTAATGTTTGGTGTTTATGTAACTTTGGATCGAAGAATTACTACACTAGAAACCCAGCATAAAGGAAAAGTGCAAGATTTTGACGAGAAAATATTACAGTTAAGACAAGATATGAAGGAGCAAATGACTTTCTTTAGAGAAGAATTAAAAAATCATTCTATTGTATATACTGAAAATTTAGATTCAATGCGTAAAGAACATAAAGAACTTACAGCTAGTGTAAGGCAATTGAATGATACTCTGATAAAGCTACAAGCAACAATGGAATTTATTCCAAAAAAATAAAACACTAAAAACCAATAAATTATGTGTACATCAATTAAATGCCGAGGTTGTGGCAAACCTACTCCTAGTTGTTCATTATCAGGAGGGTTATGCCAAACTTGTAGAGGCTTAGGTAAAAAATAAAAATGGCATTAACTACTACATATATAGACTTTACAATTCTAGATACCTATAATAACAAAACTATGGGTATAGCAGACATATCATATTACAGCAGTGCTATGATTTCTACTGGCTATACTTTACAAATTTTAGTTCCAGGTTATGAGGATCCCGCAGAATTAAATTACTATCCCAACGGTGTTACCATATTAAACTCTAATCTTTTAAACATAACTAGAGTTGCAGACCAAGCTGATCTTTTAGATTTGCCTGATGGTGTATACACTATTAAGATGTCTATTTGCCCTTTTGACAATTTTTGGAAAGAAAGAACTTTCTACAGAACATCTAGATTAGAATGTAAGTATTCACAAGCATTACTAACATTAGATTTTAGTCAGTGTACTGATTGTTTTTCTACTACTAAAGTTCAAAATTTAAGCTTAGCTAAAATCTATATTGAAGGTGTTCATGCTAATATGGTTGACTGTAACCTTAAAAAAGCTACAGAACTATATCAAAAAGCTAATGCAATATTAGATAATCTTTTAAACTGCGACTGTGCTTAATTTAAATAGAGTTGTTAATTCTGATATTAATAGTGAATTTATTACTAATCTTCAAAAAGCTGTTAGCAAAGCTTTGGCAAAGAAAATAAATTTAAAGAATACTTCTGATAAGTATGACCTAAACTATTGCTTTAAATTAGACCTTTACCTTAAACTAGCTGAATATAAAAACATACTAGAAAGAGTGCTACATTGTGATAGTTGTTTTAAAGATTATAATATTTCAGATATTGTATCTTCTATTAAAAATAATTTAAATAAAATATAAATGGATTCTTGTAATACTTGTGGTAATAGTTATGACAGATGTCCTGATGTTCTTTCAGGGAGATGTGTATCTTATCAAGGAGCCCCAATACCTTGTTTAAAATTATGTACTGGTGACTCAATTTCTTATATACAAGAACAAGTTGCTTTAAAGTTATGTGAACTAGTTGGGCTTACTGATATGTCAGGTATTATTATTCCACCTTGTTTAGTAACTGCTTGGGGTACAAATGACTATACAATATTAAATCTAATACAAACATTACTAAATAACTCTTGTGCTTTACAAGGTCAAATAGATGCTATTGATACTGCTCTTTTAACATTTGATCCTATGATCACTGTAGAATGGAAATGTTGTAGTACTGCTCCGTGTGTTATTTCACCTTCAATTAAAGTATCTGAAGCAATTCAAAGTATAATTGATTGTATATGTCTTCTTAAAGCTGATGTTACCTCTTTAACTAGTAGAGTAGCTTACTTAGAAGGAAGAGATAGAGATATTGCACTACAAATAAGTGCTATAAATTCAGTATTAACTCCTATAGCTGCTTCTATGCCTTGTATTAGAGGATGGACTGGATGCGCTTAAAAAATAAAATAAAATAATAATGGCAAATAACTGTTGCGGAGATTCTATATATAACAAACAAAAATCTATAATTCCAGTACCTAATTGTGCTCCGGAGTGTCCTCCTGATTTAGGTTGTGAAATTATTATACCAGCAACTTGTGTGTCTATCATTCCTTCTATCTATTGTTTAGAATTAGGAGATAACTTACAAGATGCTCTTTCTGTTATTACAGATGCTATCTGTAACATTATACCACCTTCAGGTTATGCTTACACTGTAGCTGTTGATGCAACTGATACTTGCCCTGGTTACCTAGAAGATAAGATTACTTCTAGTTGTTTAGATGTAACTGTTTTAGATGTATCTGGATGTAAGTCAGTTAATATTGAACCTAAACTTTTAGATTGGAAAAATCTAGTTTTAAATACTTTATGGTATTCAGCAGGACCACCTTCTTATCCCTACCAAGCTCCTCAATATGCTTTAGATTGTAATGGAAAAGTTTGGTTTAGAGGTACTTGTTATCAAAATAATATTACTTTAAGCCCTACTGGTGCAAATGGTTGTTTTGATGCATCTGCACAAATAGATGACATAACTCCTTTATATCAAAGAACACTTAGTAATGTTAGATTTATAATTGGAAATCCAGCTGACTATAGTCTTTTAAATGCATGGTTTTTTAATATGGATATTAAAGCAGATAGCTCTACGCTTATTTATGGTGGGTATGATAATTTTACTCCATCAACAATTGGTGGTAGTTATCTTGTAACTCTTGATGGCTTTTCTTACGAATTAAATTAAATTAAATGAGTTGTACTTCAAATTGCACAGGATGCACTACTTGCATAAATAATACAAATACTACTTGTAATGGTTGCCCACAACAAGTTGGTTCTCAGTGTGTTATTTATAATGGTGAGATATTAAGTTGTATTTCTGTAACAACAGGATTAGATTTAGAAACTATTTTAGGATTAATAAATCAAACTATTTGTGATATTGATCCTGCAGCTCAACAATTAACAGTTGTAGACTCAGCAAATACAAATAATATTACAGTAACCTCAACTACATTAGGAACTACTACTACATATCATGTAGATGTATCTAATGTATTGTTAATGAGGATTACATCAATAGAGTCTAGTATAACTACAATTAATAGTACTTTATTAAATTTACCTATAAATATTGTAAATAATACACCAACTTATTTACTAATTACTCATCCTATTCCAAATAGATGGGAGTTTTCTTATATTGGTCCAATACCAAATAATGATGGAATTGTTTATACAGATAATGCAAAATTAACTAGACCTGTTTCTACAGGAGTTGCAGTAGTAAAAACATTTACAGCAAACTATGTATCAGCATATGGTTTAGCTGCAGGTAACATAATAAAAGTAAGGGGAACTTTCCAAGTACCATCTAGTACAATACCAACATCAAGATCTTGTGAAATATCTGTAGGTGGAGGTGTTTTAGACTTAGAATACATAGCACCTATAGGAGCTGGATCTTCAAATGTTTATTCAGTAGATTTTGATTTGCAAATACATGTAGTTAATGCTACACCTTTAACTACAGATAATGCTGTAATTAGAGGAACTGTTTTATCTACTTTTTCAGACAATAGCCTAGGCTTTGACTCTGATTATGTATTTAGTCCTAATAATTTAGTAAGTCCTAATTTACAACCAATTGCACATACAATGAATAATTATTGTTCATTAGATTGGAGTTCTTTAGTTATAGATGCTTCATTATCTGGTTCTACTGCGGCTATAACTTCTCAAGCAAATATTTTTTCAATAGAATTAGTTAAATCAATATAATGGCATTTACAAGATTAACAAGAGAGATTGCTATACCTGCAGCTGGAGGTACTTTTACTATAGATGTAGATTCTCCAGAAGTTGAGTATACTATAACTGGTATTGCAGTAATGATTGGAAATGTGACTATTAGTCCAATTTCTGCTGGTGCTATACCTAACAATACAAAAGTAATTATAAACTATTTTGCTACTTTAGACACAACTGTTACTACATTTAGTGTATTTGGAGTTTTTTTAAATAGCCAACAAACTCTTAGAGATCAACATATTATTTGTGATTATGTTAACTTGGCTTGGACTGTACAAATTTTATCAAACTTTGCTAACCCTGATATTATAAACACAAGTAACATTGTAAACGGTGCTGTTACAAATGCTAAACTAGCAACAGATTCTGTATCTACAATTAAAATACTAGACTTAGCTGTAACTACTAATAAAATAGATAATCTAGCTGTAACAACAGCTAAATTAGATACAAACGCAGTTACTACTGCTAAGATTTTAGATTTAAATGTAACAACATCTAAATTAAACACAGACGCAGTTACTACAGTAAAAATATTAGATTTAAATGTAACTACTACAAAGATAGATAACTTAGCTGTAACAGACGCTAAATTAGCTGCAAATTCAGTTATTACATCTAAGATACTAGCTAGTAATGTAACTGATGCTAAATTAGCAGTAATGACAGCATCTTCTATAAAATATGGAAATGCTTTAGGAGCTCCTGGAAATTTAGCTTTAGCTTTAGATGAAATACCTGTAGGTAATGGCACTACTGTAACTGTAGTAGATAAAAATGATTTATTAAATGGAGTTGGTACTTATACTCAAATTTGTTTTGATGTTTCTTTTGAAACTGCTGAAATAAATGCTGTTAAAAAAATATACTTACCTTTTCCTTGTTTAATTTATAAAGCTATTGTTTCAGTTACTACACTTATTGAAGCTACAGATGATGCTTATATAGATATTTATGATGCTCCAGCAGCCACAGTTTGCGTAAGTGCAACTTTAGCTGCAGGTACTACAGTGCCAAGTGCATCTACTCTTTTTGTAAGTTATCCTTATGGAGCTCTTTCTGCAGAAAATAGTATTCTTAATGTAACTACTACTAAAGTAACTCCAGGTGGAAGAGCATTTGTAACTTTATTACTTCAAAAAACATAAAATGGTTGGGTTTATTGGTTTACCTGATTATTATAATCCCCTGCCCTAATAGTAGGGGATTTTTTTTTAAAATTTAAAACACATATATAAATGACAGATTTAGAAAGATTAGTAAGAAGTATTAATATAAAAATGAATAATTTTTGTAATAAAGTACGTTGTTGTCTTGGCATAGATTGCCTTAATGGTGATGAAGAACTTTATTTAAATCAAAGAGGAAATTGGACTTCCCCAGGAGGAGGTGTTTCAGGTACTCCTACAGAAGTAGCTTTTTTTGATACAACTACTTCAGTTACAAGTGACCCTTTATTTTCTTGGGACAATACAAAGAAAACATTAGAAATTAATGCTGGTCTTAGGTTAAATGTAGAAGCAAAACCTTATGGAGTTAATTTTTCTTTAGCTGCAGATAAATATCATTATATATTATCAACAGGAACTGGTCTAACAAAAGTAGATTTATCCACAATAATTAGAAGAGGAGCTGTGTTTGTTATATCAGATTTTGATAGAATTTCAGGTATACCAGCTAATAAAATTACATTAGATGCTGGTATAGGAAATCTTATTAAATCAGTAGCAGGATCAGCTCAAACATTTGATATTGATGTATCAGGTAGGAGTGTAACTATACAATTAGTTTCTGTTACAGGGTCTTATCAATGGATGGTAATATAATATGGCAGACTATACTGCATATGAATTAGGCAATATACTAAGAAGATTAGAAAAGAAAGTTGATGCTGCTCTTTGTTGTTGCGAAAGCCTAGAGTTAAAAAACCTAGGCTTAGGAGTTCCTATATATGTGGGTAGATTTAAAAACCACTTAAAAATAAGATCTCTAGTTGCTGGAACAAATATGAATATTACTTATGATAATAATACCATAACTTTTGATTCATTAGCAGGAGGTTTTACTTGTTCAGACTTAAACTCTTGCTCTACTTCAAATCTTCCTGAAGGATCTAATCTTTACTATACAAATGCTAGGGTATTGTCCTATATGACAGGACAAAATATATCTATATTTACAAATGATTCTGGTTATTTAACTACAGCTGTAACTTCAGTAGGTACTACAGGATTAATTTCAGGTGGACCTATTACTACTACAGGCACAGTTACTACTTCTATGAATACTAATAAGTTAGTTGGTAGAAGTACTGTTGGTACAGGTATAATGGAAGAAATAACTGTAGGGGCAGGACTATCTCTTTCAGCAGGAACTCTTACAGCTTCAGGTGCTTCTCCTCTTACAACCAAGGGGGATTTATATACATATAGTACAATTGATACAAGACTTCCTGTAGGGCTTGATACTCAAATCTTATTAGCAGATAGTACAGCTACAACAGGGTTAAAGTGGGGCACTAATACTGCTGCCACACCATTGGGTTATTATGGAGCATTTCAAGACCTAACAAATCAAACAGCTGCTGTTATAAATACAGGTTATCCAATGCTATTAGGAGTAACTGATTTAACTAATGGTGTTACTATTGTCAGTGGTTCTAGAATTACAATAGCAAATACAGGAATATATAACATACAATGGTCAGGTCAGTTTACTAATCCTACAGCAGCAGAGCATAACATTACTATTTGGCTTAGAAAAAATGGAGTAGATGTTCCAGGTTCAGCAGGGATTGTATTAGTTCCTAAGAAACATGGGTCATTTGATGGACACGTATTACCTGCGTGGAACTACCTTATTGATCCTGTTGCAGGAGATTATTATGAGTTTGTATGGAGTACAGAAAACATATCTGTATATATGTCATTTACACCTGCTGGAAGCCCACCACCATCTACTGCATCTGTAATAGTTACAGTTACTCAGCAGAGTGGAATTATGGCAGGTACAGGTATCACTGCTATTAATAGTTTAACAGGTGCGTCACAGACTTTATCTAGTACAGATCTAACTATAACTTCAGCTGTTAGTACACATTCTTTTGTAATAGCAAATAATGCTGTGACAGATGCTAAGTTAAGACAATCAGCAGGTTTATCATTAGTAGGTAGGTCAACAAACTCAACAGGTAATGTTGCTGACATTACAGCTACAACAGCAAATCAAGCTTTAAGATTAGACCCTGCTGGAACTGCATTAGCTTTTAGTACAGCTCCTCTAAGTGTTTTAATATCAAACCATAATACTACAGCTGTTCTATCTTCTACAAACTATATTCAAATAACAGGTGCAGTATCTGCTGTTGGTGTAGCATCAATAGGATCTAGACAAACTGCATTTCCAATAGGAGCTACTGCTCAAAACATGTATATTAAAACAAATACTGCTCAACCTGCAACAGGGTCTTTAGTAATAAGTCTTACTATAGCAACTACTCCATCTGCACTATCTATAACTATTGCTGCAGGTTCTGCTTTAGGAACATTTTCTAACATATTATCTGCTGTTACTATAGCTGCAGGTAACTTATTGACATATGAAATAAAAAATAATGCTACATCAACATCTGCTACTGTTGTTACAATATCAACTTGTTTTTATTAAATAAAAAACCATGGCTGCAAAATACTCTTATATTTATGACAAAGATACTGAAGGATACCCAAGTACCTATAGGGCTATTACTATTTACTCACCAAAAACAGATGTAATTATTTACTTAGATAGTGACTTACCTAACAATACACAAATGGTTCAGACATTTGATTCTAGTGTAACATCACTAGAAAAATATGTAGACTATCTAGGAGATGATCCTGATAGGCCATTTAATCTTCCAGAAATATTATTAATTATACAATAATGAAAAATAAATTACTGTGGTTATTAACTCCTTTTTTAGGAGATGATAATAAACCATCTATTAAAAGATTCTTAGTTTTATTCTTTGCTTATGAAATGCACAGAGTTATAACAAACAGACCTTGGGATATTTATACAGTGTACATACTAATTGTATTAGGTATAAACATAGGTATTATGGTTGGAATAGCAACATATCAAACATTATCATATTTTTTTAAATCAAATCAAAACAACACAAATGAAAAAGAAAACCAGTAACATCTACTTAGAAATGATTTTTAACCCTTATGTAAAGAAGGTTAGTTATGTATTTATATTAATTTTATTTTTAATTATTTGCCTAAGGAGTTGTAATATACAGAAAATAGAAGTTAACAATAAGCAAATTAATAAAGAACTATTAGAAAAACAAAAACACTATCAGGATTCTATTAAAGTTTTAAATAAAAAATTAGAAAAACTTAATGTAAAAAAAGATGGTGTAGTTATAGACTACAAAACAAAAATTGAGTATATTACAAAATATAAAATAAGACTACAGACAGAGTATATTGATACAGGTTCTTTGATTGTTATGTATGACAGTACCCTAGTTATATGTGACTCTTTAAACACAATAAATGATAATATCATTAATACTCAGACTTTTAAAATGAGTGTATTAGACTCAATAAACAGTACTTTAGCTTATAAAAACTACCTAGCGGATAGGTCAATAAAAGAGTTAAACAATACTCTAAAAAAACAAAAAGTAAAATCTACAGGTAAAACAGTAGGATATACTTTATTAGGAACTTGTGTAGGGTTTGGAGTAGGATTTTTATCTGGTTCTTTAAAATAAATAAATTATGATAAAAGAAAAAGCATTGCAAGTAGCAATAACTCAAATAGGACAAGAAGAACATCCAAAAAACTCTAATTGGGGTAAACCTGTTCAAGATTATTTAGCTTCAGTAGGCATAACATTTCCAGCATCATGGTGTGCTGCGTTTGTTTATTGGTGTTTTCAAAAGACTTGTATAGATTTAAAAATACCTAATCCATTGGTAAAAACAGGTGGTGTTTTGGCTCATTGGAATAGAGCTAATGTAAAAAACAAAGTAATCTCTCCAGAACCAGGTGATATATTTATCATGGATTTTGGTAAAGGGTTAGGACACACTGGCATTGTAATATCTGCAACAGCTTCTCATATCAATACTATTGAAGGTAATAGTAATGATGAAGGATCTAGAGAAGGTTACGAAGTCTGTAAAAGAACTAGAGCTAAAACATCAATTAAAGGGTATTTAAGGTATTCTTAGTAATAAAATAAATCATTTAAACAATGTTTAACTCTCCTGAATTATGGGTAACAATATTAGCTGTATTTAGTAGTATGGCTTTTATCATGTTTTGCGTTTACTATGTAAATAAATTATTTATAAATGAGACTAAGGATATTTTAGTTAGATTTATACTTTTAGTATTTGCTTCTTTAGTTGGTGTATTTATAGTAGATAAAGTTATTGCTTTTAAAATAAACTTACTATCCGATGTACAAAATGATCAACTATTTGACTTAATTAAGACTTTAACTTTAATGATATTCTCTTATTATTTTGGAACACAAAAACAAGAAAAAACATAAAGGCTATTAATTATGCCTAAGAAGAAAACCAAAAAAGAAAAAGAAGAGGATAAGTTTATATTCCTTACAGAGCTAGGAAATAAGTATGCTAAAGAGCTCACAGAAAAAATAACTCCTGAAGAACAAATAGTTTACAGACTTTTAAAAGAATCTAAGATACAATTTGATTTTCAAAAGCCTGTAGTTTGTACAGGATTTAGAAATAAATATGTACTTTATATTTTAGACTTTTACTTATTAGACTATAATATTGCTTTAGAAATAGATGGAATGCAACACTATTCTAAAGAAGGATCAAGAAAAGATAGAGTAAGAACTAGGTATATTAAGAAACATGGAATAGAAGTTAAGAGGTTGAGTAACAAGCAAGTAAAGATGTATTCATCAAAAGAATTAGGGGACATGATAAAATTTTTAGTCTACCCTAAAAAATAAATTTTGCAAAAGACTAACTACTTGTTAAAAAAAACCTGTAACTTTGCCATATTATTCATAAAAACCAAATAAAATGAGCTTAAAAGAAAAAGTAGATAAGTATCTAAAAGATAATTTCGAAGCAATAGAAAGTTCTAGAAATGACAGTGACTTCAGATGGACATCAGTTACAGCTAATATAGATAAAGCTTTAGATAGCAACTACGTAAGAAATAGATTTGCTAAGGTAAGAAAAGCTAAAGGGGTTTACAGTTCTACCCACTTAAATTTCTCTTTAAAAGAAGATACTATTAAAGGAGAAGCAACACTAACCTTCACAGCAGATAGCCCTCCTACAGAGCAGCAAATCATTGAATGGTTTAAGATTGATACTAAGAAGTACAGAATTAACCAAGTATATCATAAGACTTCATTTGGAGGTAAGTATGCAATTACAGTTTCTTTACTAGCTCTGAAAGGATCTCAAACTTTAGATGTATCTACAGATTTCTTAGACAAACTAGAAGATGTAAAGCCTTTATCAGCATTTCCTACTATAAAGACTAGAACTCAAGGAAAGCCAAATGTTGCTTTACTGATACCTAAGCAAGATGCTCACTTTAATAAGTATGACATAGATGGTAAAAACAATATAGCTGAAAGGTTTAAAGCATTTACAAGGTCTCTATTAAATCAACTAGAAAAAGTATCAGCTACTAGTAACATTGAAAAGATATTCTATATAGTAGGTTCAGATGAGTTTAATTCAGAGTGGAATGGGACTACTACTAAAGGAACACCTCAACAAAACATACTAACCTATGAACAAGGGTTTGAAGCTATCTCTGAATTTAACATAGCAATAACTAGATTACTAAAAGCTTATTCTACTGAAGTAGAGATTATCCTTTTAAATGGTAATCATGATCATAATGTTTCTTGGCATCTAGCTCACTTATTAGGTCGTTTGTTTAGCAATACTCCTAACATTACAGTTAATTCAGAACTAGTAAACACTAAGATTATTACCTATGGTAAGAACTTAATAGCTCTAAACCATGGAGATGCAACTAAACCTAAAGACCTAGCTTCTAAACTACCTATACTAGCTAAGGATAAGTGGTCTTCACATGATAACTACTTTATCATTACAGGAGATAAACATACTGAACTAGCTCAAGACTTTAATGGTATAATGGCATATAGAGTACCTCAGTTGTCTTCTTCTAAGTCAGCTTGGGATGATAAGAACAACTACATAACATCTAAACCAGAAATGCTTACTTTTGTATTTCAAGAGACGTATTTATCTGATATAATAAGGGAGCCTATTAGATAGTCTCACTAATTTCACTGAATCCACTTATATGTTTTTATAAGTGGATTTTTTTGTTTACATTTAAACGTATAAATAACTAAAATGACAATCAAACAATTTATATCTGACGTGATGAATGATCTCAGAACTCAGAATATTGATGACTTTATTTCACCTAAATTTATCTACTATAAGTCTACAGACATTATATCTGACTTTATGAAGAAGGATAATACTGTAAATAGAAGACTTACTAGACTATCTGAAGGTTGGAAATCTATAGAATGCCTAGATATGGAAGAAGTTCCATTAATAGAGTGTTGTGAAATTGATGCTTTATCTTGTGAAAAATTAATGAAATCTAAATATGCTATTCCCAATACTTTTACTTCTTCTTTTGGCAATATTATTGAATTTGTCTCATCCCCCAACTTGGGATCTTTTTATGACCCAACTACACCAAGGGTTTGGCAAATTATTCAAAAAAGGAAAGACAAAGACAAAAAGAAAAAATACTACTTTATAATAGATAACTTTTTGTATATACCAATACCTAAAGGAGAATTAGGTACACCTGAGTCTATAAGATTAAAAGCTTGGTTTATTGAACCTTGGAAAGCTGAAGACTTAAATGCTAAAATACAATGTAAAGATAACTATTGTACAGACATATATGAATCTCAAATGCCAGTCCCAGAGTACATGCGAAATGACGTATCTAAAGAATTATTAACTCAATTACGTTCAGTGTACTTACAGATCCAAAAAGATGAATATCCTGATATGTCTAGTGCAAATAAAAACCAGGATAGGCCAATACGTAGTGAACCATAAATCAATATAAAAACCAATGAATAAAGATTTATTAAAAAAGGTAGTTGAATGTACAAGACTACCTTCTGTAGGAAGAGCTGTAAAAGTTGCTAATATTACAATATATGACAATGTTAGAAGGAGATTAAATCTAACTAAAGAACAGTTACCGGATAAGTTAATTAAAGAAACAATGTTATTCTTAAATGAACAACTAACAGATTTTATCTTTGACAATCCAGAAGGAATACAGATAATAATAGGGAATAACATGCATGGAGTTCTAGCTATCTCAAAACACTTACCTAAGGAAATGAGATCAGATAAGTTTGAAAAGCTAGAACAAATCGAGAATTACAATATGCCTCAGTGGAAAAAAGATAGGTATATAAAAAGATACTCAACAGATTTAGAAAGAAGAAAAACTAAGGATCAAAAAGCAGATGGTTACTATAATGCACACTCTTTCTTTTATACATACAGGATGATGTGGTTTAACCATAGAAACTGTAAGATTAAAAAAGCTAGGGTATATGAATTTCAAAGTGCAATGAAATCATCAAAAAGATTATTTAAATTAATAAACGAAGGTCAGGACTATTTTGAATGGAATTTCCACGACTTTTACAGATATAAAGTAAAAAGCACACTATAATGAGTCAATCAAGTCAATCTGAATTTTCTATGATCCCTTGTGATCAATTGTTCGGAAGAATAGAGGAAAATCTATCTTCATATCTAGCAAATGGTATGTTAGATGTGACTAGGTTTTATCCAGAAATTAGATGGTTAATACAACAGTTAGGTTTAGCTGTATTTGAAAGAAAAGAAGGTATCATAATGTTAGAAAACTTTAAAGCTAATTTACCTTGTGATTTCTATTTATTAGACTCTGCTTGGCTATGTGACTCAGGCACTACTCAGATAAATGATAACTTTCAAGGTAAGTATGTATTCTATACAGAAAGAAGTTGTGAAACAGTAGTACAGGGTCAAACTTGTCCAGCACCAAATAATGTTGGCTATAGAGTATCTTCTTGCCCTCAAGAGAATGTATTAGACAAAGTAACTATTACAGAATATGTATCAGGTGCTCCAGGAAGATCAGTTAATTTTCATAACCCTGTTTTACTAAGATTAAACAATAATAAAAGTATCCAGACTATATGTAACAAAAAATGTAGAAATTTGTTTTCTAGTTCTTTGTATGAGATTTCTATAAACAAACAAGGATCAGATTTGATAATGTTTTCTAACATGAAGGAAGCTACAGTTTACTTAAAGTACTGGAGATACCCATTAGATGAACAAACAGAATTACCTTTAATTCCAGATGACCCTATCATATTAAAAGCAATGGAAGACCACTTAACTCATTGGTTTTTAATTAACTTATGGATTAATGGAGATGACGCAAACATAGAAAATAAAATTAAATACTGGGAACAAAAGAAAGTTAATTCTTTACAAGAGGCTAAAGTTTACTCTAAATTCCCATCATTCGCTACTTTAGTAGACTATACTAAAACTGTTAGAAGAAGATGGAACTCTTATGATATTCAGAACTTACACTATTAAAAATGGCAGAAAACGAATCATTAGATATAAATCAACCTAAGATAGGTCTTAACTTAAACGCCAGAGATGGTGAGTTAAAGGCTAATGAATATAAGGTACTAGTTAATGGTAATATCCAATCTAAAGTAGGAGATTTTGTAAATATTACAAATGAACTTTCAAATATTTTATGTACCAAGTTTAAATTTGGTTATAAGGTAATTGGAGTTTCACCTGTTACATCTATAAATAAGACTTTCTTTTTCTTAGTAAATCCAGATAGCAATGAATCTGAAATAGGCCAAGTTGATAACATTACTTATAGAGATGTAGAAGATGTTCAGTATTCTTGTGATGCTTGTAATCATCCAACTATGGAAGATACTCCTTTAGAGTTACAAGAGCAATTAGAAAATTGTAAGTATGAAACTATAGTAAATGCAGATTGCTTACTATTTAATATAAATAAGCCTGTAAGATCTTGGGTAAAAATAGATGACTGTAACATAAGAATATACTTTACTGACAATACAGATACAGGATTAAGGTATATGGATTATGATTTTCAAAAGAAAACAATTACAGTTTGCCCTTATACAGAAGGTACTGAACTAGACTGTGATAAAATAAAAGTATTCAGAGACACTTGTTATCCAAAACTAGAGTATATGGATATAATCTCAGGTGGTTTAAATACTACAGGAGTATATCAATTTGCTATTGCTTATGCAGATGCACTTGGAAACACAATGGGACATTACTTTTTTGTAACTAACCCATTTCCTTTATTTGGAGATGCTATATCTCCAGAAACAGCTTATTTAGTTAGTAAATCTATAGCTTTAAGAATATCTGATTTAAATACTGACTTTAGAAACATTAATCTTGTTGTTGTAAAAACAATAGACCATGTAGCTGCAGTGTATTTAGT
>Ga0181346_1000125_pt1 | contig 31374 bp, 45 predicted proteins | sample Su13VDMM15DN_FD_130100 | JGI IMG/M metagenome (GOLD analysis project Ga0181346, IMG submission 130100) | Freshwater viral communities from Lake Michigan, USA - Su13.VD.MM15.D.N | ecosystem: Environmental > Aquatic > Freshwater > Lake | place: USA: Michigan | collected 2013-07-15 | reverse complement strand
ATCAATACAAAACTGTGACATCTCGCCTATTGGCACTTTGCACTCATTAGGAGTTGTAATGTTGAATAACCAGGAAACAAACAACAGAGTTGCCAGCGCTACAACAAATCGCCCTCTGCGTGTAAGCCTCCAAGATTTAGTTGCCTTGTCCATTTGCCGCCTTCTTTCTGTAAAAGTCTGAACTCCAACACCAATCACATTCGGCTATGAAAGTGCCTTGGTCTTTGTTGAGATGAATCATAAGCCTGTTGGCATATCCACCAAAAGAACCACACCATATACAGCGTGGTCTATCATCGTAATCGCCTGCTTGCTTCATTGGCGGCTCTTGTAGATTGAATAAGTTACAGGATTGAATCCTGCAATCTTTAGAGCATCTTCAACAGCCCATTGAGCCTGCTCGCGTTGCATGCCGTTAATCATAGATTTGGCTTTGCCTTCAGGAATCGCAAAATTGTCATAATCAACTAACAATTCAATCTTAAACTTCATACTGTTGCCTCCGCTTCTTCATAAGGAAACTCTCTAACTTTAATATGCGCGTTCTTGATTACAAATGCGCACTCCATGCAGATGGCGTTGCCATTCTGATGCTGTATGCCATAAAAAGTGTTATTGATTAGGCACAAAACACAATGCTTCATCGCTTTACCTCCACTGGTATTGTGCAGTCGCAGGGAATTACATCGCAACCATCATCATCTTTGTATGAAACATAACCCTTGCCGTAACACATCATGCACTTAAGTATTGGTGTTGTCATTATTTTGCCTCCATTGATATTGAATTGCATTGCCTGCATTGCCCGTATTGTTTATTTGTTTTTGTATCTATTTTTCTATCTTGATGCGCGAAACAACCTTTTGGACAAATCCATTTAATTGCTGGTCGCATTATGCACACACCCCATCTGCCTGTATACGATTGACTAGCGCTGGGTCCTCAACCAAAATAATTTTGTCCTTGCCATCTAATGTGTATTTGATGCCTTGCTCTGTAAGGTACAAGCGCATCTTAAGCATGGCTACTTCTGCGCGGTCAGAATTGCCAAAGTATTTGAGTCCAACCACTTTGTAACCAAAACCATATCTTGCATTTGAATTGCGTGTATAAATTCTTGCTGTTTGAAAACCGCAAGTTGTATAAAAGCGCCTTGCGTCTTGTGTATAAAACATAAGACCTGCTTTTGTAACAAGTGCCTTTGCTGTTGGTGTTGATAATGTATTCATGTACTGCCTCCATGTTGTAGGGGGTCTGTCTGACCCGTTAGGAGAAGTATTACGGATTTGTGGCAAAAAAACAAGTACTTATTGTAAAAATCTTTTCGGCGTGTCGTTTAGAACATTTGTTCGGGTGTGTACGCTCCAAGGCTTATTTCTGCCCCTATTCGGTCACTATAGGCCTTCTCAGCCCTTATCACGACCACTTGCCCATCATCTATGTAGGCAATGGCTGTTAGCCCGTCTAGGACCGCCCTAATCAGTTTATCCAGGTCAGGAGCCACGGATGGATATTGCCTTTTCACGGTCCGTGGTTTGGGCAGACAAAACTTGATGTTTATTTCTATTGGCTCTGTTAAAGGGCGAGCGCCATTCTGTCTTGCAGTTAATGCAACTGCGCTACGCCATACGGCTAATTGTGAACCTTTATTATGAACAACTCTGTTGTTGATTATTTTCATGCTCCCCTGTGTCACGGGTAAGCCATCAACAAAAAAATTTATCACATAATAATTGTAACTAAGTTTTGAACAATAACAAATTTGTCTTTGCCTTGTTCATCTTTTACATGCAAGTCGTAAGTTCCTGTGTGGTCAGGTCCATCAATACTTTGTATATTTAACACTTTATTATTTTCTAAAATTGTGTCACCGCATTGCAAATTACTTGCTTTTGTCATTACTAGCGTTGCCATGTTACTCCTCATCGTAACGGTTACGAATTAGTGTAACACTTTTTAATTACGGTTGATACTTTAACTAAGTAACCTTTTGTGGGTGGTTCGCGCCTCATCTGTATCGGTCTATTTTCCTCCAAGATAGCCTGCCGTAATTTATCTGTAGCGACAAAAAGCACCAAAGTGTCTAACTGAAACGCCCAAAAATCTGCCTTACTTATAGTCACTCCGCTAGGTATCCATTTATCGTAATATGTAGAGAACTGTTCTGTTTCTATGTACAGGTTTCCTGTTTCGCGCCACCGTAAATCACGCTTAACTTCAATTTTGCTCTTGCCGTCAAAAAGGCGGCGCACAAGTTCTTCTGAATATTGCCCTTCAGCAAGGTCTATATCCCAATCGCTAAATTTTCCCATGCAAAGAAACTTTCAAATCATTTGGCATTGGCACAGCATTTTTTTTGGCTTCTTCAACTTCTTTTTGCCACCGTAATGTTTCTGCTATCTCGCGCGCGCGGCGTTGCTCAATTATTCGCTGTTCCTCTGCACGCTTTTCATCGCCGGTCTTGATGCGCTCAGGGAGCGGTTCATCATTCCAGCGCCCCGCATTTAACCAGGTGGTCGGGTGAGCCGTAAAAGCATCTACGCGGTTAGGGTCATCTGCATATCGCGCCGCTCCTGCAATAATTACGCTTTGTTCTGCCACCTTACAGGCCTTTGCAAAGGCTCTCTCTGCCGCCTGCTTGCCCACCTTTCTTGGAAAGAGTTTCCAAAATTCCTCAAACAGGTTTGTATCTAAGTTCTTCTTAGATAGTACTTCTAAAGGAGTGCGGTTTTCCGACTGCGGATAACCGGAATTCGGTTTTTGGACTTCGGTAAGTTCATAATTTGGAATGTCATAGACAATGCTCACCGTTTCAAATCGCCCATCATCCTTGCGTAATTTTTCGGTACGCATATAGCCAATTTCTCGCAATTCTTTCAAAGCGGTCAAAATGGCGTGCCTGCCCTCTGACCCTGTACGCGCCAAAGAATCAGCCGATACCCGCCAATTATCAGGGCGACTTAAAATATCTAACAGCACCCCACGAGCGCGATAACTAAGCCGCGTATCACGAATTACGCTGTTTGAAATAATACTAAAATTGTTTTCTGCTCGCGGTGAACGAATAATGCTCATAATGATTCCTTCTTTTTTGTAACACACTCCATTATTTCAACATAACTTATACCGGCTTGTTCAAAAGCAAAAATTGCACGCCTTTGTTGATTTGGGTATTTATCTGAATTATGGAATGAATAGCGCTCAACACTTGTCATGCCGCCCCATACGCCATAGTCCTCATGTTCCATGGCGTAGGTCAGGCAGGCTTTCCATATTGGACAAGCCAAACAGATTGAACGCAAAGCATTGATGTATTCATAGGCAACAATGCTTCGTTCTTCTTCCACATTGTAAAAAATATCTGTGTAAACAGAATCTTTACAAGCCGCTTGTGACCAATCTATTTCATCGTACTTGGGCAACCGATTTCTCCTGACGGGTCAAAGTATGGGCAGTAATCTTTGCAAAATGCGACATGCAATTGTGGTTCAGGAGGTGCATCATCTGTAACCGCCCATTGCCTTAGATTGCGTAACCATTCCAACGCCTCTAAAGCAACATGTGGCTTGTATTCATCTTGCCAAATTTTTATATCTGTCATTTTTCCGTCACGGGGAATTCCAACCAGGGCTACGCCTTTTACCTCATAGCCTTGTTGTTCCAATAACCAGCCATAAACCTGTATCTGCCACTGTTCCTGGCCTTTACCTAAGTACCTCATACTGCTTTTAGTCTTAGTTTTAAAATCTACAACTAGGCCAAGGTCCTTTATGTACAAATCGCAATGGCCTTTTATTTCAGGGTGGTTTAGTTCTATTTCAATCAAGAAATTTTCTCCAAATGGGTCTAGGCGTTGCATTGCCTTTTCCATTCCTGAATGAATAAATGTTCCTAGAATTGCTCCTAGAGTTTCTGTCTGATTAAGTTTCTGCGTTTGTTTTAAATCATGCCAAACGCGGCGAGAGCAACCGCCTAATGAAGATGGCCCTACTTCTACTTGTACAGAACGCGAGCGGCTTGAGTCATAACCACGCAATGACTTTACAACCATGTCTTGTAAATCAATCACAGATTGTCCTCATTCCACTCTTTTGTTTTACGCTTGAATGTAAATTCAATTTGTTGCAAGTCGGCAATAATGCCTTCCATGCGTAACATTGTTTGGGCTACGCCTACGCGTTTACCCAACCAAAATCCAATAAAGTAAGCAAGCGCGACAAGCAAAAAAGTTGTCATAGTTCCATGCTCGTTCTAACTGAAGCGCTCATGCTCCTAGTCAAATCCACTTGGACCCTAATGCGTGAATTATTATTGCGAGCGGCTTTTACCCGCGCTTCAATAATATTAATATTAAAGTGTAAGTTTTCATTTTCCAAAAGCGCCAAATCATCACGCTCTTGAACTGTGTAATTTTTACCTGTTGGAGAAGATTTACTGGCATAAGTCATACGGCTTCGCGCCATACAAACTTCATACTCAGCCTTCTTTTGATGATATTCGGATTCGCATTTATTGAGTTCTTCATGCGCCCCATCAATTTCTTTGGATAGCGCATAAAGTCGTGCCTCAATTTGTTGTGGGGTTACTATCTGAACCATCATTCTCCTTCACAACATGTAATCCTTGAGCCTCTTGGCGTGTTTGTAACTTGATTAGTTTCGCCGCATCACTTGATAAATCAAACGGGTCTGCCGCTACCTGAAATCCTGCGCGCTCCATAGCCTCTGCAAGCACTTCAGGAAACACATCTAGTTCTCTCGCAATAGCGCGAATACCTAAGGCGTTTTGGTGAACGCTTACAATGTATCCTGCAGATGGAACAAACTTTTTTTGTTTGTCGCTCATGCTAACTCCTTCTTTTTCTTATTAATTACATCAAGCAAAGTCGTGCCGTTTACCTTGATGTCTTTTACTAATGCGTATTGGGTATAAACGCTTTTCAATTGGTCCATGGTTACTGAGGTGTCAGCAAGAGCAATAGCCATAGTTGCCTCTGAATGTTGTTGCTCCGTAATTTTTGGTAAAGCAACAGGCGCGGAAATTGTTACGCGTTCCGACTTCTCCATATCTTGCTTTGTAGGGCGTATGGGCTTCTTTGTATTGGGGTCTGTTCCCATATACCCTGCAAGGCTCAACGCCCTTCCTGCGGCGCTTGTAGAGGCGTTTTCAAGGGCGCTAGTTTTGTTTATATGACTACTGCCAACCATTTCCTCTGCATAATCAACAGCCTTCAATAAATCACCGTAATACAAAGATGCTTTAACAATGTATTGCAATGGGCGATTGGTCGCAGGGTCGCGGGCGATGTCTACAATTTCTGTAATTAATCGTAAGTCAGGGTGGTCATTCAGTGCGCGTTGTAATCTTTCGGCTACTGTTTCGTAAGCCGATAAATCAAATGCCATTCTTTCCTTCTTTCTATCGGGGGGCATACGCCCCATGGGTAAGCAGACCCTATACCCGACCCCTGACATTACAAAAGACCCCTGCGGTGTGTCGGAAAAATTATTTGTAAGCAGTGCAATACTTAGGGGTCCAGGGGGTTCTTATGTCACAGGCAAGAGTTCACATCAGCCTTTTCAACTTAATTGTTGAGGTAGAGGCCGACTTTCAATATCCTGACATGATGCAGGATTTATCTAATCGGGCGCTAACCAGTTTTATTGCGACTATGGATTATTGCAAAAGCAATGGCATGGACATTAGGTCAGAGGATTTTGATTTAGAAGATGAAGAATGATGGCGACTGCACCAAAGAGGACTTTGACTCACTAGATGAGGCAATAGACTTTTGGGATAATTTGGGTTTTTAATCCAACCAAATCTTATAGCCTGCGGTTACTCGCCCTTTGATTGGGTCAATAAAATGCAATCTTTGACTTGGTGTCGCAGTCGCGGCGAGCATGACACCTGCATATCTATTGTCTGATTCGGTAGAACCTGTTTGGTAAACACTGCCCAATCCATTTGCAAGCGCCCATTCCGCATGGGTGTGGTAATGACCAATATAGACATCTCTAAATTCCCATGGGTAAGACCCACTGCGCCATCTATTGATGTGTTGGACAATCGTTGCTGGAGATGCAAAACCAGTACGACCAACTTCATCACCATGAATAACGAGCGCGCGATACTCACCGATTTGTACTCTTTGTATATCATCAGGACATTCTTGCCAGGTAAGGCGCTTTTCGCCTGCAAGTAATTGGCGCGCCAATTCATAACACATACGGTCAAAATTGTCAGAACGAGGAACATTGTCACGCTTACTTCCAATACGCCCATGATTACCCCACTCAGGAACTACCGTAACTTTTTCATAATTAGCAAGAGCGTAGCGAACCACATCTACGCAAAGCCTGCTTACATTTACATATTGCTCAAACAGTGTTGAATCAATCTCAAAAACTTGATTAGGGAAATTAAATAAACCCTCAACCATGTCACCGCCGAAAAGTATGTAACAATCTTTTACCGGATGATTTGCTCTATGTATTTCTGTAATTCTTACAGCCTTTTGTGCAAATTCTAAAACCCGCGTACGCATGACTTGAGAGTTATAAGTAGTAGTTTTTTTTGCGCCTTGCCAATCTGTCATGTGCCATAAAGCAACCTCAGGTTTGCCTTTGCCAACTTTTATTGTTTTTTGTTCTATGGGCGTAATAGGACCCATAGCCAACATTGCATCATAAGCGGCTTGATGAGTTGCTTCTACTAAATCTTCAGTTTTTGTTTTTGCTTTTATTAATTGTTTTTGTATTCTAAATAAAGCATTGCGTAATTCTTTAACATTGTCAGATTCAATGCCTTCAGGTAGTTTTTTTAAGTTATCTTCTAGGCTCATTGTTTTACCATTTCATACCCGTGATGTGTATAACCTTGTTTATCTATCCAACTATCTTCGTGACTTGGGTTTTTAAATAATCTTACTGTTTTTAAACTATCCATCATTAATGCTACTTGCCATGGCGCAATGTCCTCAATGTCTAGTAACGCACCCCATATCCTGCCTATTTTTGCAAAGTTCTCTGTTGCGTCACCGTATTGTTCTTCTCTATCATCAAGAATTTTATTTACTTTGGACATTTGCACATACCTCTACGGTGCGCTCTTATTGTTTCGGCAGTTGTTTTATGCCCTTCAGCGCGCAATGCTTTTACAATAATGTTTGCCGAATAACCTTTTGCCCAAGCATCATCTAATGCTTTTTTATCTTTATCTGATAATGAGTTTATTGTCATTTGCCATGCACAATATTGACTATATGGTTTTTGCTTTGATGCTAACTCTTGTAATGATTTTTCTAAGGTCATGCCCACCTCCGCGCATAGCCTAACACAAGTATAAATGAGCAGTTTAGACTCATACTCAGGAGTGCTTTCCCATGGAGGAGGGAAATTAGGCTTTCTTTTTACGAGGCTTCTTTGCTAGGTTTTTGATTTCTTTTTCTACCCAATCTGCGACCTTGCCAAATGCAGGGTCGTTTTTATCAACAGCGCGAATGGATGGGCCGATAATTGCGGCTACAACGCCTGCAATCAAAGCCTTTACATCTGCGTCAGGATTGACTACCCAAACAGCCGCACCCGTCAAAACAAAGTGACGCAATGCGGATTTAATTTTGCTTATAGTTGCTTTTTTTAGATACATTATTTCTCCTTAGTAGGTCTTGCTACAGCCATTACAACAGAATAAGGGCGTTTCTTACGATAAACCCCGCCTCCATTGCTTTGACTATTTTTTTTGTTAGAACTTGTATTGCCTTCTATGCAATACAAATACTTACCTTTATTTTTTACCACAATGCCCACATGGTCAGGTTGGGCATCTGTGTCAAACTGAAAAAAGGCTATATCGCCTGCTTGCGCTTGTCCAATTGGCACTAACTTATTTTTAGCAGTAAACCATTTTAAACCTGCATCGCATGAAGCAAAACCTTTTGCATTGCTTGCCGCTATTGTTTTACTAGCCCCTACTTTGTAATATATCCATGAAATAAACATGGCGCACCAAGGTTGATGATTCAGCCCATACCATTTACCGTATTTAGTGTCATTGTTTGCGCCTTCTTCATATTGTAATTCTTGTTTTGCGTGCCAAACAATTAACTCTATTAAGCCTTCTCTACTAATAGTCGGTATATCTCGTCTACTCTCGTTTCTAATTTGTCCACCTTCTCATCTATGTCACGAATTTTATCTTTTATTGATGTGCCCCCATTGGGTTTAAGTTCTGCCAAATAGTATTTTACTAAATGTCTAACGCTCATGGCAAAGGCTCCAACCAAGGTGCAAACACCAACTGCAATTCCAACCCATTGTTCTATGCTCATAGCGCCCAATAATAACAGTTATGTACTACAAGGTAATAAAATTTGTACCATCATAATATTTGAGGTCGCCTGAATCTGTATCAAAAAATATGTCACCTATTCGCGGATTGCTAGGCGTGCTAGTAGAAAAATCAACATTAGGCGCAGTGAATCTTTGCGCTAATTCTAATTTGCGTAATCTTTGGTCTAGCGTTGCAAACAAAACTCTCAAGTCAGGAGGTTGATTGATGTATGCCATGATGCCTCAATTCGTTGTGTCAGTAAGCGTAAGAGTAACGCGTTCAGGCCCATCTTCGCCGGGTTGCACACTTAATGCCACTATACGATAAATTTCATCTAAAGTTTCAGGGAAACGCTCATCTGTAATTATTAAACGGGCATCATCGCCAATGTTATAAGTGCCAAATTCGGGCGTTACATAGGCAGGAACTACTATTTTAATTGTAGTTGGCGGGTACGAAACAGCATTAACCTGACCAGTAGCCAATTCTTGTAATAATGTAGCATCTGTTGTATCTGAATAATTAGCCTGTTCTTCTAATAAAGCCCAACCGTCTATTAATTTAGAAGCATCTTGCGCTGTTGCTATTAATTTGCCTTCATTTGAACCAGCGCCTAAAGCGTAAACCGTATTAGCGGCAATACTGCCATCTTCCGGATATTCATATTCTACAATATTTCCTGCAGGAAAAATAAAAACAAAAGCCGCTGGGTCATTAACATCATAAACCACACCTGTTCTTGGATAACCAAGAATTAAAGTTTTTATAGGTTCTTCTGTTACGCCATCGTAACTTACATTTATATTGAAATCAAAACCATTTTCTGCGCGAGATAAATCTTGTATAGCAGGATATACGCCTTTTAATTCATAAGAATAATAAACTCTATCAATCAAAACACCTGAAGTTTCACTGCCTGTAATAACTCCTATATCTCCTGAAGATACGCTTTGTGCATCATCTATAAGAGTGCGCGCAATAACTAATTGGTCTGTATTAGTAAAAGCCGTTGTTTGCGTAATTCGGCGGCGTTCAAAATATGACTCAAATTCTCGCGCTGCTAAACTTAATTGTTGAGCGGCACTGTTATAAGTCCTATTCCAAATTACACCGCCCCATACCAACACCCCATTTCTATCAACATAAATAGCGGTTTTGCCAGGTATAGTAGAAGCATTAACATTAAATTCAGGCGTGCTTACGCCCGATAGAAGCAAATGACCTTGCAGAGTTCCAGCCTGGTTTAATTGTTTTGTAAAACCCACTCCAGTAAGAGGTAATTCCGCAATGATTTCATTGGTTACTAAATTGGCAAATAAATAGCGATAGGTTGTAGTCATTCGTCAAATGGTGGTTCCCACAAACCTGTATCCCTATTAAGTATGAAATTAGGACCAGGTTTAGGTGCAATAAAACCACCATCATCGCCTAATGTTGGGTCAAAAGTATATCCAATTTCACCGTAGTTATATCTAAATGGTTCGCCTGGACCTGTGTGTTGATTGCCGTGTGTATTAAATGATGTGCGCTTACATACTGCGCCCCATTTCTCGCCGTAATAAGCCTCCCAATCAGAAATGCCGCCAACAACAGTATTTTCATTTTGTCCAGGGATAATCGCTGTAACAATGTTGTTAGCATCTAAAAAACAATAATGTGCCATTACCAACTCACCGTATCCGTTCCACCTGTAAAAGTAAACACTTTATATCCTGCACGACTTGTAACATTTCTTGTGTAAGTCAAACCATTTCCAATATTAGGGTCTTTAAAATCAACAGGATAAGCAAAAATAACTACTCCTGAACCTCCTGAAGCCGCTTGCGTACCTGTCGTTCCTCTGCAACCACCTCCACCGCCACTTCCTAAATTCATTCCACCTGCAGTAGCGGATGTCACAACGGTGACATCATCTGATGCGCAACCATCGCCGCCCCCTCCCGTACCTCCAAGTCCTCGTGTTGGGGTATTTCCACTGCGACCATCTGCGCCCCCGCCTCCTCCACCTGCATAGGTAACTGATGACCCTGTGATTGATGATGCTGTGCCTGCACCTCCGTTACCCCCAATATAACTGCCTGGAGCATTTGCACCAACTGCGTTTGCGCCTCCACCTCCTGCTCCCGATTGTGATGTATTAGGATTTCTCAAACCATCCCCACCATTATTGCCTTGAGATGGAGATTCAGTAGGTGTATTACCTGCTCCACCAGCAATAATAAGACTGCCCGTTAATGATGCCCCTCCACCGCCTGAACCTCCAGATGTCGCGGCGATTATTCCTCCACTATTTGCTCTACTTCCTGCGCCACCGCCTGCAGAAGTGATAGTGCTAAATACAGAGTTTGTTCCACTGCCACCAACAGTTAATGTATAACCTGTATTGGCGCTGACGCTAAACGAAGCATCTGTGCGAAATCCCCCTGCGCCACCCCCGCCCCCTCCGAAATCGGTTTGTGAATTATTGGCATCTCCACCGCCTCCACCTCCTGCTACCACAAGTACTTCAAGACTTGTCGGAGCAGGCAAAGGAACGCCAAACATTCCATAAGCAGTAGGACTTAATTGCGTTGATGCCATTAATGGACACATTACAATTTCTCCTTATGCGTACTTAGTTTGTGATGCGATAACTGTATAAGTAGGCGTTGCGGCTGTTTTGATAATGGCAAATACATAAGCATCTATGCTTGAAGCATTACCGCCAATAGGTGTTGTGCCGCCTTGCCATTTAGGGGTAACGCCAACGCTATCAATTTGTATAACGCTAGGATAATATGGAGTCGCACCATTTGTATTTAGCCAAACTAAAGTGATTGCATCTCCTGTTGCTAACTTAGAAGATAAAGTTGTACTTGCATTGAATCTAAAATTTAAAGTGTGATTGCCTGAAGCGTTAGATGTGTAATACCAAATACCCGCAGTTTCTACATCGTAATTTATAGTGCCTGTCGCGGCGGCGGCAACAACATTTGTGCGTTCTTCCGCAGATTTTATAATTGGAAAATTATTTGTTGCATCATTTATTGTTGGAGCAGTAAGGGTTTTATTTGTTAAAGTTTGCGCTGTAGTTAAATAAACAACAGGTAAATTGGTAGTAACATCTACGCGAGTATCTGTTATGGCCCCACTTACGATTGAAGTAGCAGCCGCACCGACTGAAATAGTTGCAAGAGAAATAGCGTTAGCGGGAGTTGCAGGAGCAACAGGTGAGCCGGATGGAGTTCCTGCGACTACTTGAAACACTACATCGTTAAAAGCGCCTGTGTAATAAGCATCTCGCACTGTGACTACAATGCGGTCAATGCGTGCATTAGTGGGGTCTGCAGTTGTAATAGTTAAAGTTGTTGTAGCGTCATTATAAATTGTGTAAACACCCATATCTGTTTGAGTTGTACCCACAATAGCCGCCCAACCTTCAGCAACAAGCACTGACATACCTGCAGGAGAATTAGCGGTTACTGCTAATGAAGTAGAACCAATAATGCCTGTAGTTGCATAAAGCGCCTGCATAGAAAGACGGTCATTTTCTGCAGGGTGTGACCCATTTTGTAACCATGAGGGCGGTGTGCGTAGTGTCATTTATGCTCCTAAATGTAGGCAGACTGCCATTCTACGGTAGCCTGAGTTATTCCTGATGAGGTTCCTACTCCTGTAAAATAAAACTGATTATTGCCGGGTTGGGCAGAAAACCAATTTGATGTGCCTGATATTAATGTATTACGAGCGGGATTGCCATTCAATGTAATCAATTTATTATAAAGGTCAATCTCAAAAACATCGTTAGAAGCCAAAGTTACATTAAAATCTAATGTGGCATTTTGCGTATTATTGCCTACTTCCGGATTGGTTATTGGCCCATTTATAGTAATTAGAGGGTAGGTGTCAGTCCATCCATTATTAGTTATTGTTGTTGTTAATGTGCCACTGCCGCCACCATACACTAGATTATAAACTCTATTATAGACGCGCCCTGACGGAGCGCTAAATTGCATAACTGCAGTTTGTTCGTTTGTATCATAATAACGAGGGTCGGCACAAAACAAATCTACTTGAGAAATAATATATCCATAAGTGTAATTTGGATTAAGTGATGCCATGTGATTGCGTACGCGAGCATTAATTACTTGCTCTGCTTCGCCTGCCGATAATAAAAAATACAAGGGCGTTGAACCGCTTGTTTGTGGTTGGAAAGTTCTTTGTAATATATTAAAATTTGCTTGCGCAGAAGCAGTTGAGGTTGCGGTAGTTTGTATTAAAATAGAAATTGTGCGGCCTGCAAGAAAATCCCTACCTGTAAACATGCCATCTGCGTATCCACGGTTATCATCTTGATTACGAATACCAGGTAAACCTTCTAAACCTTCTACAGAGAGAATTTGATAAGGCGACCCTGCGCCTCCAAATACTTGATTGTTAAATGAAAAAGAATAGTTAGTAATTACTTGTGGCATTAGATTGCTACCATCGCTGTTCCGTAACTAATCGCTGATAATGTCGCGGCAGTAATTGTAGATACATCTGCAGAAACGCTAGTGAAGTTTTGTTGCACTGTGACGCTTGTGCCACTTGTGCTAGGAGCGCTTCTATATTCCATTTCCGCAGGAAATACAGCACCTCCTCCGCCTCCTCCTAATACACGCGTATTTGCTAACGCATTTGAAGCGGCTTGCGTTGCTCCTAATGATTGCATAAGCGCGGCGGCTTGTCGCAATTTTTCTAATAAAGCATTTACTTTTTCTTGTGTTTTTTTATCAATTTCATCTAATGATTTATTGTAAGATTCTTGCGCACTTGCAATTGCTTTTGCCAATGATTCTTGCGCGTCTAATAACCCTTTATCAAATGTTTTTTTGGCATCCGCTTCTGCTTTGCGCAAAGCGTTTGTTGCTTCTTCTAATGCTTCTAGGAAATTCTTTTCACTTTCAGCCAAAGCATCATTTAATTCTTTTTGCGCTTCTAATAATTTTTCGTCACGAATTAATTTGGCTTCTGAAAACGCTTCGCTATAAGCGGCATTGGCTTCACTGATACTTTGTAATAGTTCTTTGTTTACATCTTCTAGAGCCTGTGTAATATCTGATTGCGCTTGACTATATTCTTTCGTTAGTGCTTTAGTTGCAAGTGTTGAAGATGTAGATAATGTATTAGCAATTATGTCCATGCCTTCAGAATTCAATGTTTCTAATTGAGCATACATTTTTTGTAATTCTTTTTGTTGCGCAGGCGACAATTTTTTAATTTGTTTAATCATCTCTAAACCGGCATTTGGCCCTGCTTTAACTATTTCTTCTAAGAAGGTTTGAGAAAATCCTGCACCTGCTAATTCGCCTGCTCCTAATTGAAACTCTTTAATACTTTTTAATTGTTCGCGTAATGCTTCTAATATATTTATATTTTTTTCTTTAGACATGCCAAACAAATCGGCTAGGCTAAATTGCGTTCCTTGTTGCCAGGCATTACGCAGGCGCTCGCGGCTCTTTTCTACAATTTCTGCTAATCGCTCTACACCGCGTTTTGTAATTTCTTCATTCTTTTTCTGCGCCGCTTCTTGTAAATCTACAATTTTTTTGTCTTTTGTTTTTTCTAGTTCAATTAGGCGTTTATTGTATTCACTGTGTATTTTCAATACGGTTTCAGTGTGGCGTTTGTTAGCGGCTTCATCTGCTTTGTCACGCCGTTTTTTCAAATCTTCTTTTGTTTCTTCAAAGCGCTCTGCTAGGTCTGTAAGTCTTTCTTGATACCTTTCTTCCAAATCTTCTTGTTGTTCTTTGAAACGCTCATTTATATCGGCAATGCGTTCATTAAATTGTTCTAATGCTTCTAAACGCCGTTCTTCTGCTTCTTCATATAATTTAGCAATTTCTTTATTAATTTTCTTTGCTTGCTCTTTTGCTTTATCTAATTTCTTTTGGTCAGCCTTACTTAAGGCATTACCTTTAGGGTCCTTAGAGCCAGCAAACGGGTCTTTATCAACTTTATCTATTTTATCTTTGGCTTTGTCTGCCTCTTTGCCTAACTTATCTAGGTTAGCCGCCAATTCTTTAGCCTTTTTTGATGCTTTGTCGCCAAAATCAGAAATGCCATCTAAGCCTTTGTTAATTCCGTCTAATGCACTTTTTGCATATTTACCAACGCCCGGCAATTTAGATAATGCAAATAGAAACAAACGCATTGGCCCTGTAACTATTTTGCCAATTGCTTCATACACTCTAGCAGTTATTGGAATAATACTTGCGAAAGCATTTAACGCTACTTTAGCCATAGAGATTACAGCATTACGGAATGTTTCATTACTTTTGAATAACTTAACCATACCTGCTACAAGTAACGCAACCGCAGTAATTATGAGTCCTATAGGATTTAAACTAGCAACTAAATTAAACAATGCTTGTGCAATTTTGGCTTTATTGACTGCAATAGTATAAAGACCCCACGCAGTAGTACCTGCGCCTAAAACTCCAATAAATACTTTTAATTCAGTGCTGTTATCTTTTACAAATTTAAGTAATTTTTCTAAAGCAGGTATAACTTTTTTAGATATAATTTCCATTATTTTTTCTAGTACAGGTAATAAGCCTTGGCCAATTTCTTTTTTCAAATTGCGAAAATCATTTTTTAATTTAATCATTCTGCCTTCAGGAGTGTTAGCAAGCGTTTTATTTAAATCTTTATATGTGCTATTAAGAATTTCTGTAAGTGCGGCGGCGCGCTGTGATTCGCTTCCTGTTGTTAGTAATTTCTTTTGATTATCGGTAAGTACAAAACCTTGTCTTGTTAAAGAAGCAAAATTACCGTTCAACGCTTGGGCTAGACCATTAGTCATAGACCTAAAATCATCCGTAGAGGCTGTTGCTCCTTTTTCGGCAACAACATAATCTAAAATAGCAGGCGTTAATGTGTGGATTGTTTTACTTTGTAAATCAAATGTGGCAAGTTGTGATTGCGTCATAGTCACATTTTCGCTTGATACTACACCCACTTTCTCTAATGCTTCTGCTTGCGCATTTAATGCTGCAATTTGTGCTTCTGTAGCCGCGCCGGTGTTAAGAAGAATTGTGCGTAATCTCGTTTGTACTGCCGCCGCTTCTTGTGCGGCGGCTACAGATTCTTTGAAAAAAGATACAACTTGTGTAGCCGCAAAAGTTACACCTATGGTTGCGGCAAGTCTTTTTAAATTTTTGCCAAAATCAGCAAAAACGCCATTACTTTTTGCCACATTGCTATCTAAACCTTTTAGCGCTGATTCTGCCTGGGCAAGCCCTGTTTTTAATTGCGATATATCTGCTTGTATTTGTACAAGGATAGGAGGAATTTCGCCTGCCATACTATCCTCCCAACCTAGAAGCCATGTTAGTTGTAAATACTCTTGCTAGAGTTCCATTGGCTTGCAAAGTGCTTGCCGCAGGTCCTAAGTACGGATATTTTACGCCTGGTTTCCATCTTGGGTGTCCAAGTTCAACAGCCCTTGCGTAGACCATTGTTGCACTAACCTGGACTGCGTACATAGAAGTAAATCCTTTTTCTACAGGTGATGTAGTAATACTTCTGCGTAGATTACCTGTGCGCACATTAGGACCTGGGCGACCTGAAGCATTAACTTTTGCTTGTCGCTCTACCGCTAAACCTGTCATAGTTATCGCGTATTGCACAGCCAATTCAAGTTTATCTTCAGTAGCGTCAAAACCTGCAAGGACATCTGCAAGATTTGTAATAGTTATACGCGCGCTCATGATTTATTAATTCTTTCTGATTTGATTTTTTCAACCATGTTTGTAATGGCTAATAACCAATCTGCAGTACTGGCAGGCAAGTCATCCACCTGTTGAGGAGTCCAACCAAATTTATCTGCCATCATGTAATAAACCCATTGCTCATCAGGATAAGTAAACGCCTCATGGCGCTCGCCACCCTCCATTAACCATTTTAAGCGTTGGAGTTCTCTGTAGGCACTTTTGGGTCTGCCTCGTTTTCAGGCGTATCTGCCAGGTTAGGGAACAATGCTTGTTGTGCCTCTTTTGTATATTCTACTAATGCGTCATAATCTACTATTTCTAATTCATCAATAGAATCAGGTTTAATGGCTGGAACAGGAATACTCAATGACCATTCTTCAATAAGCATGGTTAGCAAAGAATCATTCATTGCCATGGCGCGGCTTAAATCTGAACCTTCTATATCTATGCTCTTGTACAATTTTTTTCTGTCGCCATAACGAATTTTTGAAGCGTCTTTTAATGTGATGGTTACGCCTGATGGAAGTGTTACTTTTTTAGACATGTTGCCTCCGTTTGTTTGTGCCTTCCTATTATCCTACAGAGGAACAAGGGCGCGGGATAGCGGGGAAGGCGTACCGCTATCAACCTGCCGCCCTTGTTCTGAGTCTATATTATGCGTAGGTTCCTGATGTTTTTGCGTTTTGCAGTGTCCATTCAATAGGAGCAAATCCACCTGATGAACCTGCGTCAGTTGTGTTTGACTGCGCGTTTAGGTCAATACTTACCTGCACATAATCTTCTCCGCGCTCAATTACTGCGGCGGTATATGCGCCCTTAGTAAGTGTTGCTTCGAGATTAACCTCATTAGCACCCGCTCCGTAATTCCATTTTAAAGTAATGGCTGGTTGAGTGTTAGTAAGGAAGCGTGTTAATTCTGCATCAGTTTCCATCAAGAATGTAATCTTTCCTGTGACCTCTAAAGGACCAAGAAAAATGTTGTATGGATTTTGAGTTGCGCTGATGCCATAAACAGGTGTTACAGGGCGAACTAAATCAATGTTCCCTGTCATTGCAGTGCTAACTAGGGAACCGCCAATGGTCACTGTACCGCGCCAAACTGGGGTTGGAAGCAATGTGCTAAATGATGGCGTTGGGTCAGTTGTAGTGCTTGATAAGAAACCTGTTGTTTTTGCATCATACTCCAACATTCCATCTGCGTTGAAACGCAAAGAGAAATCAGAGAACTGGCAACCAGGATAGCGGCGTACATTTACAGCATAAAAATCTGTAAGTGTGTATGAAATTGGTTGTGCGTCTGCGCCCGATGTTGTGCTGTTTAGCAAAGAAATGGTGTGCGTAAACGGTGCGCTTGCTCCTGTTGTTGTAACAGAACCCATAACTCCAGCAATTGCGTACCCAATTGTGTCAATAAATACTGCTCCACCGTAATCAAAAGTAGAACGGGTGCGACCAGGAATATAGTTGTAATTTAAAACATTAGAACCGCGTAATCCTTGGTCATAGAGCGGGTCAATAATGTCTTGTGGTTTTAGTGCGTCTTTAGCGACTGGGATAAAATCCGTTGCCGCCACTGCCGTACCTTTGGTTGCTTCTTTAGCAATACCGAGGTAAGAGCGTACTGATGCTTGTAATGCCATTTATTCACTCTCCTGCTTTCATGTCTGACGCGGCAGACGGTTTGATTGTTGATGGGGTTGGTGCTGGTTTTGCCGCGCCACCTGCTATGAAATCAGGGTGGCTGAAACCTTCAGGCGCTTCAACAGTGTCACCTGGTTTAACGATTCCAAGCGCGGGAAACACGCGTTCTTCTGTTCCTTTATATGTCAGTTTCATTCATGCTCCTATGCTTGAATCATCTCTGTTACCTCAAATTCTAACTCAGCGAAGATGTCTGTAGCGCCTTCTTTGGATGTTGCGGGTTCACCGTAACGACCAATAATAACGGGTTCAGCACCTTGCCAAACTAAAACTCCCGTAGAATCACCAAAATTATGATTACTGCGTAACCGTTCTTTGATGTTGTCTATGAGAATGTCAAAATCAGCCATTGCATCTTGTGACTCTGAGTGCAATGAGTGAACATATAGTTGAAGTATTACGGTGTAATCTACGCGCTTCCAACCGTTTGTTGCGCCTCCTATTGCTAGGCGGTTCTCTCTTTCTTGTGCAATAAAAACTACGCACGCTGAACGAGTCATTTGACCCGGTTGTGCGTTAATTTGAAAATTAATACGCTTAGGAAAAGATACAAAAACCTGATTGAGGTTCTGTATTGGGGGATTGCTTATGAACTGTGCCAGCGTATCCCGTACGCCAACGCGCCCTCCCATTAACGCATCCTGCGATATAGATTGACCATATCAAGCGCCAAAGCAATTTCTCCTGCATAGCGTTGATTGTTGCCAATATTGACTGTTGGCTGTGTAGTTAAATTCATGGTCATAGAAGCATCGCCACGCTGTTTTACGAAAGCGCTGGTCATGAGAATTGTGGCTTGCTTTATTGCAAATGGCATGTTGCTAAAGCCTGCGCCCGTGTGTGCAAATGCTAGAGGAGCGGTTAATGGAATGGTTGTTGAACCATAAACATAACTATTATCAACTGTTACAGATTCCGAAAAAGCACCATCAATAATTCTGTAAGTTTCGCTTGGCAAAATTCCTGATACATTTGCCACTGTTAATGTAGAAGCGTTTAAAGACCCTGTGCAAGTTGTGTTTACATAACCTGCAATATATGTGTACTTAGTAAATAACCGTATGCGTGGTCCATAAGAACCAAAAGCAAGCGGTCCTGAACTTGTATAAGTAGTATTAATTTGGCTTAATGGAATAACTATTTGTTGTGATTCAAACCAGCATTGCGAAGGGTCATTCAAAGTTTGTAAGTTATTCGGGCTACTGCCGTACTGAAAAGCAGATAAAGAAATAATAGGATTTTTAATAGGGTGTAAGTAAATAAAACCATCGCCACTCATGCGCACGCGCTGTGTTTCGATTACAGGACCAGCATGTAAATCTTGGTTTAAGTACCCGTTTAAATATGAAGTAGCGCGCAAAATAACGCGAGCAAGTTCTGCATCTTGTGCATTTTGATTACCGCCTACAACTAAATTATCGTAATCAAGGGATGTTGGGGCATTTTTAAATTCGGCTACCGTGATATAAGGTTGCTCGTTAAAACCTGTTTGTGCCGTTACGCCCACTGTCATTGCTATTCCCCATCTCGCGGTGTGTCAGTTGCTTCATGCCCACAACGCCCACATTTGCGGAACCAACCAACAAAACCACATTGTACGCAATTAAATCCTCTTTGTTTGTCGCCTTGAGCATAAGGATTTAGTGATGCTTCAAAATATCCCTCACGCTTGAGTGCCTCAGCATGTCTTTTATTTTCAACATTATAAAGACCGCCTTTATCCGTACTGTAAGTTTTATTGCCAATTACAGTTTCTTTTACGCCTTTATCCGGTGCTACAAATCTGCCCATAATCTGCCTCCTTAGAAAGAGAGAGCGCGACTTTTCAAATATGCCGCGCCCTCTCCAACTTATTTACTTGTTATGCAGGAATGATTCCTGAAACTACGCCGTTCCAAGCAGGAGCGGTGCAGAAGAAGGTTCCACGGAAGTATGTGGAGAAGTCGTATGAGAACTGTACGACTGGCCACTGAATTCCCATGTAATCCTGAACCATAAAGTTTGCCCAAACATCTGATACCTCAGTATCAGGAATTGGCAAAGTGAAAGAAAGAACAGGCGAAACACCCTGGTTTAGCCATGGGTGAACCATGAGGTCCACTGCTTTTCCTGTTACTTCATTCTGTAGTCCAGTTACGATAGAACCGTATGTAACGCCGTCTTTTCCTGGCTCTTGAATTGTCAAACGGTAGTTAGCGGTTGAGCCACTCTTGATTGCATCAGAGAGTTGCTTACGGTCATTACCATTGAGAAGAACTAGGTCAGGGTCAGCCTTGACATTCTGATACATCGTTGCAAAAACATTCTGATATTCAACGCCTGGGTTAGCAGTGCTGAATGTGCTGTTTACTGCATTGATTGCACCTGAAATTGCAGGGTTAAGAACAGTTGGAAGGATTCCGTCATAACCAGTTGCATAAGCAGAAGTATCTGCGGCTGCGCGAGTAACCAAAGCACCGTTTGTTGTGTAGGTGATTAAGTTACCTGAGTTAGGAGCAGTACCACCTTGAAGTGTTGCTGTTAAGCCCTGGAATGTTCCCTGGTATGTAGCAGTTGCTTGCGCACCTGACCTAACATAAAGGTTGTAACCAAGTGCGCCAACAACAGGTGCAGTTAAAGTTACTACAATAGTTTTATTACTTCCTGAAGTTGTTTCTGCGGCTTGCGCTGAAACAATTGACTCACCAAAGCCGTTTGCAGAAATACCAGCGTCAGCAGTTACAAAAATAATGAACTGTCCATTTGGTAATGCTGTTTGACCTGATGTAGTTGCGGTAGCGGTTGCAGAAGCAATTACTGGTGCAGCAAGTGCGCCTGAGTATCCTGAGGCAGTTCCTCTTGCGAATAGCATCATTCTTTCTTCCATCAACATTGTTGCATAAAGTGTTGATGTTGAAGATAGTTGCCGTAGGTCCTGATAACCCAAACCTGAGAAGTTCGCATCAAAAGATACACTGTCAGATAGTGAGTATGAGTTGTATGGCAATACTAAATCATCTGCCGCATAAGAAATCATTGGTCCACGCTCTAATGTAAGTGAGCCAAATGTGTTTGTTGTGCTTTCGGTGATTCCAGGCCATGTGTTTCCGACTCCGCCTGTACCTGTACCTGTGTATCCGAGGATTCTCTTTACACGGTGTGAAGTACCAACGCCCTTTTTACGAGGGATTCGGTTACGGAGTGGGGTTGGGCGTGGAGTAAGCATCTTTGCAGGTGCTTCCAAATCAAACGCCGCGAATGATGTTGATAGCGGGCTTGTAAGGGTAATTTGCTTCTGAACATCTTGCATCGCAATTCTTTGTGCGGCAAGAGCGTTCTGAAGGCCAGCCATGGCATCAGGGGAAAGTGATTTGTTTGATGCAAGTGCTTCCATTGCAGACATAGGGTCAGCCTTAGGTGCAAGACCAGGAACGGTGCTTGCATTTCCAAGTGACTTATCTAGTGATGCAAGATATTCTTCATGACGCTGTGCGGCTTCTACAGGCGAAACATCGCCAAATAGGTCGGTAGCGCGTGGCATTTCAGCCATTATTGGATTTCCTTTCGTTGTTTGGTTTACTTGCTTTCGGTATTTGCTTTAGCAAGGAATTCCTTTGCTAATGCTGAATAACCTTTTGCAAGTGTTGGGTCGGTTGTTGCTTGTGCTTTCGCGTTATATGCGGCGGCTTTTGTCAGCAAATCATTGCTGGTTTCGCTTACTGGTTTTGCAGTGCGCTTTGGGCCACCAGCCAATGCGAGAGATTTAGCCTCAGCCAACTCAGTTTCCAAACGACTTGCCTTTGACTCTGCCGCCTCTTTTGCCGACAAAAGTTCTGCAATATCTGTTTTTATGGACTTAGTTGCGCTCTTGATTGCTTCCTCTACTATGGCTTCTACATCTACTAATTTTTCATCAGTAGAAACTTCTTCTTTTACATCTTCTTCTGCCGGTACATCTGTATCTGCAGGAGCGGCTTCATCTACCTCATCTGCTTCTGCAGATTTAGGTGTTTCATCGGGAGTGTACATTTCAGCCGTTGTTACATGTGATGGCTTTGAAACATTTGCGTAATCGTTGGTAGTTGTTAGACCATGGGTTTCGCCTGGTTGATTGCAACCACACTCAAGGCACTTGGAAATTTCTTCAGACTTTTTTGCCTCTACAGGCTTGTCTGCTTCTGCTCCCATGTACTTATCAAAACAATCATCTGCTTCTTTTGAACTCATGCCCGCTTCTTTACAGCGTGCTTTGAAATCCATTTTGGACTCACCTTTTTTTGGAGTCATCATGGCTTTCTTTTTTGCAGGTGTTTCTTTTTTATCTTCCGCTTCATCTTTGTGCGCGGCAAGATTTATTTCTTTTTCTTCCATAATTTCTCCTTCTGATTCCTCACCTGCATACCATGCAAAAAGGTGATGAACTGCGGCTATTAGGTGAGTGAGTGAGGATTCTTCATTACTTCCTTCACCCATTTCTTCTGCTTCTATGGCGATAAGTTGAGCCAACGCCTGTCTTGCAGAATCGTAGGTTTGTTTATCGAACTTTAATAAGTCACCATCTGCATAAGCCTTAGAGAGTTCTATGACCTCATCGGCTAATACAAGCATGGCTTCCCTTTCAGTTATGTCAGGTAATTCTAGGGCATCTACTGCCTTGTTTGTTTTCTTTTTGTATTTACCCCCGCGCTTCTTATATTCGCGCACTACCCAAGCATTAGCGTAGGCAGAAGGGTAAACATCAAACTTTTCTTTAGCCTCGCGTTTAACGCGGTTGTATAATTCTTTATCTGAAGGCTCCGACCTACCGCCACCCTGTAATACATTTTCGTAATTTGGCTTTTTATCTTCCTTCTCAATTAGTTCTTCTACGCGTGACATTGTGCTTTCGCCATCTGCCGACTTTGCTAGAACCAACTGGCAATTAGGATTAGCGGGGCGGTCCACAAGACTAACCTCAACAATTTTGCCATCAACAATGCGCCCGTTAGCCGCTTTTTGGTCACGCACTACTCTTGGGTTTTTTATCCCAATACTGAATCCTTTTAATACGCCTGTGTCTACCTTTTTTACTGATATAGGGTCTACAACAAGAGCGTGTATGTAATGTCCGTCTGCGCGTTTTTCGTATTCTTTAGCAACTCCCGCCGCAATATTACTGTGTTGCTCACGAATATTGCCGCCTGTCTTAAACCACTCAGGCATTGCATTGTCTAGCCAAACAGGGTCACAAATTTGCTGGTCAATGTCTAATGAATCATCGGTTGCCTTGCCATACACCAATAGCGTGCCATCGGCATTTTTGTCTGCCTTTATAATGTTGAAATAAGCCGTTGTTAGATTAGTCATTGCTGCTTTGTCCTTTTTCTTTTCTCGTTTAGCGATTGAGTTAGCCCATGATTTTCCTGCATCGCCGCCCCATAAGAGCCATGCGATATACCCCGCAGAATCAACGCCCCAACCTTCGCCTTTCTTATCTACTTCGTGGCGAGCAAAATAAGAAACCATACGATTGACTGTTGATAATGATAATGCTTTTCCGTTTGAAAGGTCACGCGCGCGAGCCACTCCAACAGCCGTACCACCCCGCCCATGCTTTTCGCGTAGTGCTAATCCGCGTTTGGCATTGTTGCGTACTGATTGTGGGGGTACAAAACCATCAGCCATTTAATCCTCATCTTCTATTACAGAAAACTTTGGTGTAACTGTATCAATTTTGTCGTTTTCAAAGTCGTTCAACGCGCGAGCCAATTCTAATTGCCGTTGCTGTAATTCTTTTTTAGCGTTTTCTATACCTTCTTCCGCTGCTTCTGCCAATATAATTAATGGCACTTGTGCCCAATTTGTATCATTTGGGTCGCAGTTTTGTTCTATGCCTTCCATCCAAACTCCTTTGCCAATGCTTGAACCAACCTGTTTTCTGTCTGCCCGCCTGAAAGATACCATTCGGTGAACATTTCAGCATAAAATTCTTTAAGATTTTTGCCTGAGTATTCAGAGGTAAACTCATCGGGGTATTCTTTTTTCAATCTTTTTAGCGTCAAACTTGTTTCTGCCGCCTGTCCTACTCCAATTCTACCGTCTGGGGTTACATCAATCGAATGACCCCATTCGTGCGTTAATGTGTAATCTCTCTGAGCATTGGTTTTTAGCACTGGCATTTTGAAATTGCCTTCTTGTCTTGTAACTTTTAGCGTGTCTGTCAAAACCGTTTCAGGAGTAAGCCACATTTGTGTTCCACCTAGTTCAGCCCACCCATATTTTCTCTTGCTTGTGCTTCCAATGTTAATGTTTAATTTGGTTTTGGGATTTGTTAATTGTAAGCGTTCTACCAATTCTAAAAATTCTTTTCGTTTGTTTTCTGGAATTTTTGCGCCGCTTGCATAGAACCGTACCGACACAGGACCATTTACATAGACTTTGCCGTTCTTTAATATATTTCTATCCGTAGAATTTAATTTACCAAATTTTACATAATCTTCAATTTTTTCCCTTGTAAACCTTGGATTAAGTGCATGAATACGGTCTACTGTTTCTTCAAATAATTCTTCTTTGCCCATAATGGTCCATGCGCCTTGCACAAAATTGGGAGTTCGTGCGGCGTTAATTTGTTCTGTGATTTGAGTTGTTGGATTTGGCGCAGGTGTTGAAACTGTTGGAATAGTTGGTGATACCGCTGTGCTGCCAACACCAGGCATTTCCTCATTAAATCCTGGAATTACAGGAGCCAAAGCACATCGGCAGTTAGGGTGTGCAGGTGGTTGTATATCTCCTGAAGGAAACGGTGCGCCTATGTTTTCTTTTATATTTGCGTTTTTGGCACAAGTTACACAAGGGTCAAATACTAACCATTCATGTTGTTGCAATCCTGCATCTTTGTATCGGTTTACAGTTGCTTGAGATATAGCACGATTTTGTTCTGTGATTGCAATACTTAAAGCGCGAGCAGGACTTGCCACATGATTAGCAATAAGTTTTGCAGATTGTTTGGCATCTAATCCAAGATGTATAGCCTCGCCTAGAGCATTTCCAATTTCGGTTAAAGTCGTATCTGAAAACCCTTTAAATGTTATGCCTTGCGATTGGAATAATTCTTGAAAAGCGCGAGGTGGTTTTAGTAATAAAGCCGCTACAGCGTCACCCGGTTTCCATTTAGACCAATCAACAATTCCTTGTGCCTCTGCTTTTTGCGCTTCTTTCGCTTCCAGTAATGCTTCTCTTGCGGCAGTATCTCCAAGTGCGTAACCCTGTGCCCATATTCTTGCTAATACTTCTTTAAGTGGCTCAAGATTTGGGCGAATATTTACAATTGCCCACGCTCTTGCACGCAAGCGTTGTTGAGGTAGGGATAAATTTGTGTCAGGCATTGTTCTTGCGTAGCCCTCAAATGCGCGCTCTGCGTCAAATTGTTGGCGTAAGGCGGCTCTAATCAGTAATGCGTTTCTAGCCGCTAAACGCGCATCTGCCTCTAATGCGCGCTCCCAAGTCATGTTAAATACGCTTTTGCAAGCGCCTTAGCGGTATCTAAATCACCGTCAAATGCACAACGGTTAAGCGCTTCACCAACAATAGGGTCTAGGCTCTTGAACTCAAATAGTCTTGCGCGTTTTCCTTTAGCCACCCATTTCATAAATGATTTTACTTCAGCCCTAGTTTCTGCATCAACTTCTTCTTCCACTTCTGACGCTTCTTCAGGGGAGATTTCTTCAGGCTGTTCATTGCTTGTATTAGGAGTAGTGGGTGTGGTCGGTGTGGCATTAGGACCTTCCAATGTTGGCGCTGAGGTTACTTCCTTAGCGTTAATAATTCCTTGAGGTGAGAACAAAAAGATGTCAGAACCAGTTACAAGCATTGGCATATCTGCTTGCGGTGTATCTAGGAGAGGCAGACCTAGTTCAGAGCGGCGTTCATTAATTGTTTTACCTGCGCCCTTTATTTCAATATCCGCCTTCCGCGCTGCGGATTCATTGTCCATGCGCTTGCTAGTCATGAGGCGGAACTCAAGTTCACGCGGCATGGCTAGGTATGTGTAACAAAGATTAGAAACCATCTTGCTAATCCATGAGGCTAGTGGAGCAACGCCTATCGCTTCTGCGGTTTCAGCGCGCCCTTCTTCAAAGCCTTTTCCGCCCAATCCGCCCTTAGGTGCAAAACCAATTTCCGCAGGTTGTACGCCAAAGTGACCACAAATAGATGTAATCAAATAATCATCAAGTGTATCTTTAAACTTTTCTCCATAACCATCATTAACTACAGGTGTTAGACCCTTTGGAAGTAATCTTGCGCGCTTACGCTGTTCTGTTTGCCCTGCTAAATCATCATTTAATATGTTTTCATAGGCTCTAAGTAAGTCAGGATTATTGCCCCAATCCTCATCAGTTGTGAACATCAATTCAGGTAATACACCATCTGTGTATTCGGCTCTTAACCATTGTTGGCGGCGCAAGTAAATATCCGCTAATGGTAGGGCGCGCTCAACGGGGCTATATCCATAAACGCTAATGCTTCTACGGTTACGGACCATGTAAGCAAGTTGGTCGCTCGTAAATTCGCCGTCTGCCTTTGGGTCCTCATCTGTTGCGCTAAATTCTGAACGAGGGAAACCATAAAGTATCTGTTGGAACGCCGCGTTTGGTGGCATTGGGCGCATGCCACGGTCATCAATCAAAGGTTTGATGGTTGAGCCGTCTAGTATTTGAAATCCATATAAGTCGCCGCCTACTGTTGGTTGTGGGTATACAGCCCAAGCATCAATTACAAGAATGTCCTCAAGAGCAATATTTAGCCAATCATTCCAAATCAATCCGTTTGCTTTATCGGGTGATTCCCAAAATTCACGAACGCGTGTTATTTCCTCTGTGTATTTCTCGCGCGCGCGAGCCATAGCGCGTACATGGTCGCCGCCTGATTCTGCAACAATCTTTTCTGAAGCATCGTTGCCTAAAACAATATCCCAATCAAGACCGTTTAATTTGTTCTTAGTTACTTCTATACATCTACGGAGAATGTCAATAGAGTCTGCGGCGGCTCGTAATGTCTTAAAAGGTACAAGGCGTGTTTCAGTTACATTTATGTTTTGCGCTACTTGATATTCATAGCGCCTTGGTTGTGGTCGCCCATTGTCTTGCAGGGGATTGATTGCGCCTGGAGTAATCGGTAGACCAGGACCAAAAGGAACAGTGGCGCTAAATGGTGCGCGTGGTAGGGCTACAGAGTTACCGTATGTTTGGCGCATAGTCAGTGCTTCTGCCTGATTACGCATTTCTGATTCCGTCATTGCCACTGAACCCGCAGGTAATCGTGGCGATTTTTCTACATCACTTGTTGCTATTACTCTTGCGATACGGTCACGCAGACCCATGTGTATCTCCCTTTGTTGCCCCTTGCGAATCGGGCGTGTTGTAATGATAGCCATTTTTGCGCTTCTTTGCAGTGATAAGGTGAAGCCATGAATCTAGTGCAGAAGGCAGTTTTAGGTGGGGGCAAATTAGCGCCCTTAGTTATTAGTCATGGTTTGACCAGTGGTACAGGGCTTATGAACCCTTCTATTTTTATAGATGATGATGGCGACATATTGGTAAATCTTCGCCATGTTAATTACACGCTTTACCATGCAGAAAACACCCAACGATTTCCTAGCCGTTGGGGTCCTTTGTCATATCTGCACCCTGAAAAAGATAGGCGATTGATTACAACCAATTATCTTTGTAGGGTAAATAAAGATTTGGTTATGACTGATTACACCAAGGTAGACACATCAGAATTTGATGTAGAGCCTATATGGGAGTTTGTTGGAGAGGAAGATTGCCGCGTTGTGCAATGGGAACGGGATTATTACTTAGTAGGAGTGCGGCGCGATACTACTTCCAATGGACAAGGGCGCATGGAGTATTCCAAGATTGAACTAGATAAAGACGCATGGAGTGCTAAAGAGGTAAGCCGTGTGCGTATTCCTGCTCCTGCGCCTGATAGTTCTTACTGTGAAAAGAATTGGGTTCCTATTATTGATAAGCCATTTCACTTTGTTAAATGGACCATGCCTACTGAAGTAGTTTATGCAGACCCAAAAGAGGGCACATGTGAACAAGTGTTTTTGCGCCATACACCTGCCGCTCCTGCCGACCAGCGTGGTTCTAGTCAGGTAATCCCTTGGGGTAATGTCTACATATCTATAACGCATGAGGTTAATTTGTTTAAAAATTACTTAAAACAAAAAGATGCTATCTATAAACATCGCGTTGTAGTCTTTGATAAAGAAATGAATTTTATTGGACTAAGTAAATCTTTTAGTTTCCTTGATGCCCGTGTAGAGTTCTGTGTAGGAGCGGCGCGTTTGGGTGATGATTTATTAGTTAGTTTTGGTTTCCAAGATAACGCGGCGTTCATTTTACAGGTTCCACAATTTGTCCTGGAAGATTTAATATTGGAGGCTTTGGTTTATGAACATTGAAGATTTGATTATTGAATTATCACACAAGCCTTTTAGCCCTGAACTTAATTTTAAAGTTGCTGTTAAATATGAAGAATTACATCAAAGCGCTTCTGCCGTGTCTTTCTACCTACGAACTGCAGAATACGGTTATGACAAAAACCCATCCTTGGTTTATGCAAGCCTATGCAAGTTAGCCCATTGTTTTGAGGACCAAAAAGATAGAGCCTGGACCGTAAGCAATTGTTTGTTACAGGCTGTGTCATATTTGCCTTATCGCCCTGAGGGTTATTTTCTTTTGTCGCGTTTTTATGAGAAAGCACAACAATGGCAAGAGGCTTATACATGGGCTGAGATGGGATTGCGTACAGAAACTCTGCCTGAGTTACCTGTAGATGTTATGTATGCGGGGCGTTATTGTTTAGAGTTCCAAAAAGCCATTAGCGCTTATTGGGTGGGTCGCCCACAAGAGAGTAAAGAAATGCTTATAAGATTAAGCCAAATGGAGTTACCAATTGATTACCAAAAGGCTATAGAAGAAAATTTAGGGAGGCTAAGTGCTGTTCTTTGATATTGGCGCTAATCGTGGGGATGCAACATTAGTTGCATTACAACAAGGCTATGATGTTATTGCTGTTGAGCCTGCACCTCGTGTATTTGGGCAGTTAATAAAAAACTTTATTTACAATCCTCGTGTAACTCCTTTGCGTTATGCAATAAGTGATACAGATTATCAACTTGTTGAGTTTTATGAATGTGTAGAGGATGGACTAAGCACTTTGAATAAAGATTGGCTTACCAATGAAACGATGCCTTATTGTGGCAAAGAATATCGCACCATAAAAGCAACAACTATTACCCTAGATACCCTTGCTGAAAAATTTGGGCCACCCGATTTAATAAAGATTGATGTGGAGGGAGCAGAGTGGCATGTATTACGCGGCATGACACGCAAGTACAACACCCTTGCTATGGAATGGACATTTGAAACTATGGCAGAGCATGAGGCACAAATGGATTATTTATATGCTCTTGGATACAGGCAAATTGCTCTGCAATACATTGTAAATCACCTAGAACAACCGGAAGATTGGTTTTTATTGCAAGAAAATAATACAAATCAGATGCTTATATGGCATCAAGAAACATCTGATGAGTGGATAGAAAGCGGTTGGCAAAAGGCAGGATTACGCCCCACTGCAGATGTAGGAATGATGTGGGTTCGTTAATCTTTACTAAGTTTTAGATTATGGTTAAACTTCTACCCAACTAAGTGTTGTTTCATCCCAAACATAATCTTTTCCGTCATTTGGATATGGAACTGGAGGTATCCACCAATAAGTTTCTGAGTCAAGAATCCAAGAAGGATAAGGTTGTGGCGCAAAGAAACCAATGCCATCAAAATTATATCCAATGCCAGCATAATTCTTGCGAAATGCAGGGCTACCATCATCGCCATAATGAACGCCGCCGCTAGTCCAGTATGAGGTGCGCTTGCAAACTTGCCCTCTGAAATTACCATACCAAGTTTCGGTGTCTAAACCATCTATTAGTTCAGTTTCATCTATGCCAGCAATAACTTCAGTCACTATGTTGTTTTCATCTAAAAATGCGTAATGTGCCATTAGTTAAAAGTCACCGTGCCTGTTCCCGCCGTAATTTGATAAACTCTAAATCCACTTCTTGTAGGTTGCGTAAAAGTTAATCCACCTGAAACTGTTGCCGCAGGGAAAGTATCAGCGTAGGCAATAATAACTATGCCTGAACCCCCTGCTCCCCCTGTATTTGCGGCGTAAGTTCCTCCCCCGCCCCCTCCACCCGTGTTTACAGTACCCGCAGTACCAGTACCCGTTGGTTGCCCCCCGCCTTGCCAATTAACACCTGCGCCTCCCCCTCCTGAACCCCCTGCGCCTGCATTTCTTTCCCTTGAGAGGGAATCTCGCAGAGTACCCCCGCCTCCACCCGCTCTTGTCGTTGCAGTTCCATTTATTGAAGATGATGTTCCTGCGCCGCCATTTCCTCCCCCGCTTGGATAAGTTCCAAAATAATCAGCGTTTCCCCCAACCGCGCTTGCTCCTCCCCCTCCGCCGGCGGCAAATGAATCTGCATTTCCTCCGACATTTCCTTGGCCTGACGTTCCATTTCCCCCATTTCCAATATTAGAAGCCTCTCGTGTTCCTCCTCCTCCTGAGCCTCCAGTTGCTCCATCATACAAAGTGCGTAGTCCACCTCTGCCACCCCCTGTAGATGTAATAGAACTAAATATTGAATTACTACCATTAACACCAGATGCGCCACCTGCACCTATTGTCACTGTATATGCAGTACCTACAGAAATAGCAAGAGAACTTGCACGATAACCTCCCGCGCCCGCACCTCCTCCTGCAATCACATCTGAACCAGTACCCTCGCCATTTCCTCCTCCGCCTCCCCCTGCGACTACAAGATAATCAACAGATGTTAAAGCAGGTTGTACGGGAGTCACTGAATTAGAAGCGGCAGAAGGCGCAGAAGTTCCCACCGCATTTGTTGCTGTTACCGTAAATGTATATCCAGTGTTATTTGTTAATCCTGATACTGTTATTGGTGAAGAACCTGTGCCTGTTAATGAACCAGGGCTTGATGTTGCCGTAAAAGTTGTAATTGGTAATTTGCCATTATATGAAGGTGCGGTATATGTGACCGTAGCACTAGCATTTCCGCCTGTTGCTGTGCCTATTGTTGGAGCGTTTGGCACGCTTTTTGTAGCAGAAGCCCCTACTCCAGTTGCTAGAGTCATTATGCAGACAAATCGCCCGTTAAAGTAAATGTATTAGTGCCTGTACAAATCAAAGAGGCAAAACTGTATTGAGCGCGCAATTTCAATCCTGGTGTACTTGTAATAGTTACACCGCTTGCTACAACCGTTGTTTGTCCTGCTCCAATTTGTTGTATGTATACAACTTGACCTGTAGAAAATACACCCGATGGAACTGTTAAATTATTTGCAGAGCCAACGGACATAGTTACAATTTGGTTTACATCTCCAAGTACCAGCGTATATGACGCAACGCGTGCGTTAAATGTATAAGTAGGTAAAGCGCCTGTTGTTCCTTGAGTTCCTAAGGTTCCTTGAGTACCCGTTAGACCTTGAATCCCTGTTGTGCCCTGCGTGCCTTGAACACCCTGAGTTCCTTGAGTTCCCAGCGTACCCTGAGT
>Ga0181346_1000124_pt1 | contig 31394 bp, 42 predicted proteins | sample Su13VDMM15DN_FD_130100 | JGI IMG/M metagenome (GOLD analysis project Ga0181346, IMG submission 130100) | Freshwater viral communities from Lake Michigan, USA - Su13.VD.MM15.D.N | ecosystem: Environmental > Aquatic > Freshwater > Lake | place: USA: Michigan | collected 2013-07-15 | reverse complement strand
CGAACCAACATTGCACGCCAGAAGAGTCTTGCCAGTTCCGGCCGGGCCAGAACCTATCACGATGGGAATCTTGGACGTGAGCAAATCTATGTAGCGACGCTGGGCGAGGTTCCGTGCGCTCAACATGGTTGGTATTCATTAAACGGTCAATAACCTTAATACTTGGCAAGTGCCTTCCTTGCCCCCTTGCCACCCGGCTTGTAGTAATTGTCCATGAAAATTCGTTGAATCTTGATAATTTTGTGTTCGTCATGGACCAAGGAACCGTCGGGGAGGATGTGAATGTCCTCCCCGACTGGATTGCACCTCTGGCGCTTCATGGGCTGGTACTGGCGGCTATCGAAGTCGGACTTGTAAAAGTCAACATTCACGATATATTGGTTTGCCATTTGCAGTATCACCGATGTGCTGAATATGTCCGCTCGCGATGCCCTCCCTAAATTTGAGGACCCACTCAAGGTGTGTAGGAGGACCGTTCACGCGCTCAAGACACTTTGGACACTTGCAAGCTTTCATCGACTTGAGTTTCGTTTACAAAATGTTTGGCTGGTGGAGACGGGACACGTTTTTTACCAAATCTCGTCTATGTTCGACATGAAAAAGACAAAGAGGGCAGCGTATGTTGTACACGTCATGAGTATACTAAAAGTAGTAAATATTAAACCACATCAACTGCTGGATTGTGCAAGTCGACCCCAATCTCCGTCTGCATGGTGACCAACCCCTTGACCTGGCTCTTCACCGTGCACGAGACCATCTTACCCTTGTGTGAAAGGATGAGACGCTGACCCTTTGCGATGACGTGCCCGGCGTGATGCGACCGAAACGTGTTGGCCAACGCCTGAAGGTCCATGGGGTCGTCTGCATCTGTATTCTTCAGCCACTCCACCTCGACCGTCACCGCCTTGACTGTAAAGTCGCGCATGGGTATCAAAAAGTCTGTGAGAGCCACGGTATCTCCGGCAAACTTGACCAGTATGCGGCGCTGGATGGCGTTGAGAGCCACGCGACCGGGCTCTATGGCGGCATGGGGGCAGCAGCGGTACACAAATGCACCCATCGTGACGTATGCTGCCCGTGCGTCAAAAGGGTGGACGTACACGTAGTTTGACATGGCCTCGTCATGCGAGGGCATGTTGACAATCTCAAACGTGCGAGCCATCTTTGATTCTTTGATTTTCAAAATGTCTCGCAGAAACCTCGTGTTCACAGAACGTTTTTTCATCTAGAGAGACGGTCCCCTGTCTGTACAGATGGATAAGTTTTTGCAAAATATTTCTGAAAAAATTTTCAAAACTCTCGGACCCGGGTACAGTGAGCGCGTGTACCACAATGCGTTTGAGGTTGAACTCAGATTGAACGAAATCCAGTATGAAACGGAGCGAATACTCCCAGTGATGTACGAGGGGCACAACGTGGGTAACCTCAGGGCTGACCTCGTCATCCAGGGGTGCGTTATCGTCGAGCTCAAATCCGTGACGAAGCTGAAGGATGAATTTAGAAATCAAATTAAAAATTATCTTCGACTGACTGGCCTCGAGTCTGGGTACCTCGTGAATTTTCCAGCTGTATCTGGGAGTGTCGAAGTTGAAAAGTTTTCTACTAGTATGGTAATATGAAGGAGGATGAATGGCACGACAAGGAGGAGGTGTTTCTGGCCCGTATCGAGACGCAGTGCAATTCCATGCAGAGGCACTATGCCAAGGAGTACTCGTATTATAACACCCTTTCGTCGCGCTTTAATATCCCAATCCTCGTCATCTCGTCTGTAAACGCTCTGACGGCAATTGCACTTGGACAATTTGTTGAACAAAATATGGTGAGCATTCTCAACGCCGTCTTGTCCGCGGGGACGGGCGTCCTTGGCTCTATTCAGTTGTACATGAAGTTGAACGAAAAGATGAGCAAATCGCTCACGTCTTCTATTCACATGAAGCGCATAGCTCTCAAGATTTCAAAAGAGCTGAGCATAGACCGGGCTCAGCGCGTCACGGAGGGTGTGGCTTTCCTGAACGAGTGCTTCACCGAGTTTAACACAACCATAGAGTCTGGTAATCCTTTGGAAAAATCAGTTGAAAACTTTCTGGCACTCACGCCAATGGTGAAGATTCCAAGGGGGTCGCTTGCAGGATTGGCCGCGGCCCTGCGGACCCCTCGAGGGGGGGATTCCTCGCCCAGTTGGAATCAGATGCGTCTTGATGCTCTCGATACTCCCTATCGCACAGATGACTCGCCCGTTTAATAGAGTTTAAAGTCGGCGCTGATTCGAGGGACGGCGCAATTTGTATACCTTTTCGAAATGACGCCAAGCACGTCATTCACATGGTCGCGGAGTATCGAAAGTTCTTCTAAAAATTTATCGACCGTCTTGTGAATCAAGAGGCTCTGGAACAAGTCGACAGTCACAGTCTGATACATTTCAAGAACTTGGCGAATGTCCGTCTTCTTCTGTCGCGCCTTTTCGCGCTGCTGAAGCTTCCTCTTGAACACTTCATCCGTGAAATCCGAAAGCATAAACTTGATTCGGATATCACGGTTGTCCTCCACAAAGTCGGTGTGATATCGGTTGAGAACCACGTGTTGAATATGCCCGTGCATCCGGTGAATGACGGGAATGTAGGGGTGGCGTACACACCGATACATCGCATCCATACTCGGGAGGCCGCCACACGGTGCGTCGCCTGGCTCGCGGGGCAAACCTCCGTTGATGCGCATATAGTCGTAGTAGTGCGGGTTGTGTATCCGTCCGCTTTCCACCCGCCCCGTGCGCCAACTGAACGCCGCGTGACACTGCGTACAAAACATCTGGTCACATCCGTCGATTTTGAAAATAAGAGACGCGCACTTGGGGCAGTTTCGCGAATCCTTGGCGAGCATGGCGGCAGTCGCCACATTGTCCGGATTGCACGTATGCGGCGCATCTTTCTCAAGTCCCTTGACTTCGTGACACGTCGGACACGCCCAGTACTCGCACAATCCACACTTCCACGCAGTGCTTAGAAATCCCTTGCATTCAGTCCGCGGACACGCCCGCACAAACTGTCGACGTGAAGCGTTCAAAGAGATTGGTGCCGATAATAACCCCTGGCAGTGCGCATAGTGCTTCAGGTCACACCCAACTCCTGAAATATTTTTTTGAATTTCAAAACCCGAACGACTCCTCTCAATCAATCCCGTCATGTCATCCATCTGAACAGGAGTGCTCGTGAGTCTGTGAAAATCGGCCCATAGAAGACCAATGGCGTTCCGCGCCCTATCGCTCAGTTCCTCGTACTTGCGCTTCTGCGTCTCCGCCTCGACCCATGGCTGCGTCGCGGGCATGAGACTCCGCTCACGGTCAAAGAGCAACTCCTCCCTGCGCGCCTTGAGAGTTTTTGATACAAATTTAATAGTGAATGCGTTCCAAAGAATCTCGCGGTTCCACCCCTTTCGACAATTCATACAGTGTGGGTCCTCAATGGAATCTAGAATGTATCGCTCCGCACAGCTCGTGCATTGCGCAAAGGAACAATATTGACAATTTACGCGCTTATGATTTGATAGATTAAACGGTTCGCAGCACACATCGCACATTGCGCCTTACGTTACTTGGGAGTCTTTTCTTTTACTGGCTTGGTTTTCGGCGCAACCCGAGGTCGCCGTGCGGGTGGCACGTACTTTGTGCTAGGCTCTGGAAGCTCAACCTCTGGAGGTTCGGGCCACGGATCTTCGTCGTTCATATCAGCCCACCGTGTAGACATTACTACTTTTGGACCATCTTCTTCTTAACAGCCTTGATAACCTTCTTTGTCGACGACCCGGGCCAGCGGCGCTCGAGGTCCTCCTGAAGCTTCTCATCGTTGTCGTCGTACCATTGCCGCCGAGCCCGCACCTTTTGTACAGCCGCCGACGAGTATCCCACTTGCGTGAGTTTTTCCAGAGGGATTTCCGGACCGTATTTTTTGATGAGGGCCGCCATTCCGTCAAGGTTAATCTCTCGTGGAGGAGAGGGAGTCCTGATGACCACGGGAGGGCGCGCTGTGAACCACGCCTCGCACTTTTCAATATAGGCCTGACCAGAAGCCGCGTCCATATTTCGAGCAACGTGCTTGTACTCGAGAGGGGGCGTCCACTCTTTGGCCTGCGGGGGGGGTGAGGGGCGCGTTCCAAGGAGCCTGGCGAGGTCCTCGGGGCGGAGAATTCCGCCCGCCCGAGAACCGGTCAAGTATGTGCGAGGCGAGGGACGCTTGAAGCTCTCCATTGTGTTTTTTTAGAGACTCGGGGACGCTGAGGTGTGCACAAAACTGGGTTTTCATTAAACTTACTCCTCGTCAAAATCGCTCTCAGCCTCAAACTCTTCAACCTCCATGTCCATCACTGCATTTCCGTGTGTTTGGCACAAGTCGCAGTCCATGTGCATCTCCGTGTCCGGCTCGTGCGTGTGCATCGGGTCCACCTTGACGACCGCCTTCTTCGGCTCGGGCTTGACTGGCGCGGGGGTGTCCTGCTTTGGCTGCGCCATGTGGCGCTTGCAGAAGCACTCACCCTTGAGGGCGCTGAAGGAGCAAGGACCCTTCTTGGCCGTCAGAGCCTGGCACTTGGCAGGACCGCCCTCGACAGTCACCTTTGCCACACGCGGCTTCTTCTGCTTGGGAACCTTGATGGCTGACTCAGCCTCTACGATATACTTGGCAGTCAGCTCCTCCAGGGGAATGTTGTAATCAGCACTCACACGGAGAAGGAAGACGCGGTCGCGCTCACGAGCCAGAGCGTCGCAGGCGAGGGCAAAGGTGGAGGCGGCCATTTGTCTTGTGTGTTTTGTGAAAAGCACGTAGAATCAGTCTGACTCTTGGTCACTGAACCAGATTTTTTATGAGGGCGTTGACCACCGCCGCCTTTGACTCGGCGTTCTTCACACGACCCGACTTTATTTTTGAAATTAAATCAAGTGTGGAACGAGCCGCTGGAACGAGGTTTGGATAGTTCTTCTCGTAGCGCGTCACAATCTGTGCGAGCTGGTTCGCCCTCACAGAATTCTTCTTTCCTTTTTCAGTTTTGAACGGGTTGCGCTTCGCCACTTGACTGCTCTTGTGAATGAGAGACCCGGAAAGGAGCGCCAGAGAATTGATAAACTGATACTTGAGTTTCTGAATGGGTATCCCCGTTGACCGTGAGAATCTGTCGCTGAGCCACGTGCGGTTCACGCCGGGGTAGAACGCGAGGGCGGCGTCCGCCACGTCTACAACCTTTTTACCTATGAGAAGTTGCCACGTGTGGACGAGGTACGTGCGTCTCCGCGTCGCCGGGACTTGCACGTCGGGGCGGAGCGTCTTGCGCCCCCTCTTCATTCGAAACTTGGCGTTCACCCCCTTGTAGTTTTTGTTTATAAAAGAAACAAAACCCTTCATGTGCTCGAGCATAAAGTTGTGCATAGCATCACCCTTGATGGCCAATTCCTTTTGACTTTTAATTTCTTTTGAAACGGCGAAACTGAAATCAAAGTCGGTGGTTCTTCGGATCATCTGAGGAATCTTTGCACTTGCAGAACGCTGACGCAGGTACAAATTGACAGCCTGCCCGCCAGTGCAAAACACCGTGAACCCTCTGGTTGGGCGCACGAGCCTCTTGTTCTTCTTGCTGTATTCGAGAAAGAGGCGGGCGACCGTCTGAGGGAACACCATGGTCCGCTGTGACGCGACGGGCATGCGGTCCTCTGCCCTCTCAATCTTCTGGTACGCGTTCACGAGCATAATCTCCGACCTGAACATGCCTCTGTGAAAAATCGTCTTTTTCGCCTCGGCGTAGTATCCGTCGTACCCCCGTTTGATGAGAAATTCTTGAGAAAAGAAGATGTTCATCATTTTGTTGAGGTTGGCCCATGACGCGCGCTGTCCGGGCTGATTCAGATTCTTGAGATTTTTAGGAATATTCTTAGCCTTTTTCTCCTTGATGAGGGCGTTCAGCTGTTCACGGACCGTGATTCCCGTGCCGAACGCGAGGCGAAGGCGCGCCTTGGTCTGCGGCTTGAGGTCCGGTAGGGCGAGAACCTTCTTGATGTTTTCATGAGTCATCTCAAAGAGGCGCAAGGTCTTCTTGACGCGGTACGAGCACGCCTTTCCGTACTCTCGGGCGTACTTTGGGTCGTCAGTCAGATAGAACGACCTGAGGTCTTTAAGAAGGGTATCGCAAGGCACGGGGAGTCCCTTGTAGAGAATCGTCCCCGGGGCGATAATAATCTCTGAAAAGACCTCACCCATTAATTTCTAAAGAGAAATTAAATGGCTTCCCGATTCGTGGGGACTCTCATGAACTCCCGGACACAGGCTCACGCCTTTCACCTGACGACCCCCTCCTTTGCCGAGCACAAGGCGCTCCAGGCGTACTATGAGGGCATCGTCCCCTTGCTCGATTCTTGGGCCGAGGCGTACATGGGCAAGTACGGCCGCCTCCGCTCAGTCACCGTGAACAAGCGCTTTCTGAAGGATCCGCGCAAGGCGAAGGAGTACTTCAAGGCGCTCCTGATCCGTGTGCGCGCCCAGAGCCGCCTGTCAAAGGATTCGTACCTGCGCAACATCTACGATGAGATTGTGGCTCTGATTCGCTCGACTCTGTACATGCTTACTCTCAAGTGAATATAGAGAATACACATCTAAACACTCTATGAACCTCGTGTATTTGGTAGTGGGAGCGGACCCCAATTACAGTAAGCTTACCGAATATTGTATCAACACGATTCGTTGTTATCCAGAGAATCATAAACACGACATTATCGTCATGTGTGACGCCGAGTACGCTCACAATCTCAAGGGCATTCCAGCCAGGATTCACATCACGCCACCAAACATGACGGCTATGCAAACATCCATGCGCAAGACTGAAATTTTCAGCGTACCGGGAATAGAAAAATACGATAAAATTCTATATCTAGACTCTGATATCGTCGTGAGTGGAGCGCTTGATACTATTTTCAGTCTCGTGAATGACCCTAAAAAACTCTATGTGAAACCAGACGGGGGAAATCATACTGACGTATGGTGGTCTCGTCCGGACGCGCCCCACGACGCCGCGACGCTCAAGCGCTTCAAAGAGCATAACATCTATTCGTTCAATTGTGGGCAGTTTGCTTTCAAAAATTCTCCAGAAATGCGTCGGCACTTTGATAATGTGGTCCAAGAAATGAAGCGCGTTTTTAATCCGAGCATACACTTCTATGAGCAGGTGTTTATGAATACCTATTTCTGTTTCAACGAGGCTATCCTGTACGACATCGCGCCCAAGTGCCGTGTTTTCACCCTCAACGAGGCTCATGAAGTCACGAGCGCCATAGTAAATCACTTTGCAAACGTAAATTGCCACTGGACGCGCAAGCTTGCGCAAATGAGGATGTTTCAAGTAAAGAATGGGTTCTCTATTCCATAAATGTTCACCGTTGACTGGACCACGTGGAACGTGCGCTACTGGAAGCCTATTTTTGCGGACATGAACTTCACCCCTTCGAACGTTCTAGAAATCGGCGCCTTTGAAGGGCGCACGACGTGTTGGCTCCTCGACACGTACTCGGGGGCGCACGTGACGTGCGTAGATACGTGGGAGGGGAGCGAAGAGCACGAGCAGTCCATGAAGGATGGCTTGTTTGACCGATACATGGCGAACGTGACGCGTTTCGGAGACCGCGTGACGGTCCGGCGTGGCATGTCGGGCGACGTCCTTCGCACGTTCCCCACGACCGAACCCTCGTTCGACCTCGTCTATGTCGACGGGTCCCACTATTCCCGGGACGCCCTCGAGGATGCGATTCTCTCATGGCGCCTGCTCAAGCCCGGTGGGTTTATGATATTTGATGATTACACGTGGACCATGGAGGGCACCAAGCTCGAGGACATTAAGAATCCCCGTACAGGTATAGACGCCTTTTGCAAAATCTTCGAGCCGATCCACATCAAGGAAATTCCCGGACAGCTTATTGTCCGAAAGCCGGAGTGACTTCGGGTGTGATCCAGGGGATGTGAATGTGCGTCGAGTATCCCGGCATGGGAGAGACGAGCCCACGTCCCCGGCTCAGTAAATCGCAAAACAACTGAAAATCGTGCGACTTTCCGTCGCCGCAGTGTTTGTTCAGGATGTCCAGATCCTGACGAAGCACCTCGTAATGCGTCGCGAACGTGAGGGTCGTGCTGTTCGTGTACTTCCAGTGCACGCTCGGCGTCCGGCACACGAGAGTCACCTCGCCCGGGTGATTGCGGATCAGCGGGTTCACCCCAAGCATGTACTTGTCCGGGTGGTCGTAGAGCGTTGCGTAGTGTGCGATGGTCAGACCCTCTTGCAGTATCGCCTCGGAGCCGTCCCTATGCCAATAGTCATCCTCGCAAAAGTATATAAAATCCCCGGGCTTGCACAGCTCGAGAGCCTTCTTGAACGCCCAACACGTCGAGTCGCCTCCGTTTCCAATGTCCGTCACCTCGACATCCTTGCAGCGGGTCCGGAGCCACTCGGCCGTCTCGGGACGAACGCGATCAGCAATCACGTGAATATCACTCGTCCCAAAAACTTTTAGAAAATTTTCAAAAACACTTCTTTTACAAAACCCTGGAGGACGGGGCTTGGCCGTCCCACCGTTTGTCGCGTCACTGAACCGGTACCAGACGTGCATTGATTATCCAGATATTTCAATCTTTATGACGTGGGTCAGGTCAAAGATCAGCGAGCCATTTATGACGAGCCGCCCCTTTCCTATAGAATTGAAAATGCGCAGATAATTTGGACCTATGCCGAGACGCACGAGATCCGTCACATCCTTATCGTCGAGGGTCGCGCTCACGAGGTTGAAGAGCCGCCTGGTCGGACCGTCTTCCACCGTGTACACCTTGTATGCCCGTGGCGTGTACTTTTGCGTGTCGTGAAATCCTAGGGTTCCGTAAAAGTCCTCACCCTCGGTCGCAAACTTGGCGCACACGGCCCGTGACTCGGGTAGGACAGCCTCTGGGAACTTGTTCGTGAGGGTCCAGCCTATCCAGATATCCTCCGAACTGGGCACGGGGCACTTTTCCCTGCAAATTTCCGCCATGATCCGCGGGTTCCTGAGAGAAAACCCACCGTTCCCCTGGAAGACGCGAGCGTCTGGCGTGGGCTGATGCTCCCAGTGAGCCCCGACGTAGTCATAGTGCATGAATCGTAGGATGGTATTCTGCCTGATGCCCGTGTCGATATTGAATATCAAAACACGTGAAAAGTTTTCAAAAGTTTTCCAAAAGTTTTCAGAAGTCCAGAGGGTCATGCACTCGTCGCGACCGAAGGGTTCGGGCAACTGAAGCAGCCTGACGGTGGTCGGTTCGGGTCCTAAAATTTCTAAAATTCTTTTTTTATTTTGTTCAGAATGCATGATGCAGAGTGCTGCATAAGGGAGCATACACGAGAAATTCCTTAGGGCTGGTCCTATGTCTGGGTGATCGCGTGACTCGACCAAGACCCCGACAAGAGGGCTATCGACTGGGTGCGTCTTGAAATCGAATTCCCATGGTTGGCTCTTGAACGCGTCCATATCAATTTAAAAAGAGCCACCTTTAAGTTAATATGAAGGTGCTCGTTACGGGTTGCGCCGGGCTCATAGGAGCCAATTTCTGCCAGTGGCTTCCTTCCGATGTGGACGTGGTGGGCGTCGACGACCTGTCAGGTGGCTACAAAGAACACGTCCCAGAGCGCGTGACGTTCGTACAGGCGGACCTCGCGTCAAAGGATGAGCAAGCGGCTATCGAGGCTCACTTTCCAGTAGACTTTGTGTTCCACTTTGCCGCATACGCAGCCGAAGGCCTAAGCCCATTTATACGTCAATTTAATTACAGAAACAATACAATTGCCACTGCCTTTCTGATCAGTATGGCCATCAAGCACAACGTGAAGCGCTTCGTGTTTACAAGCTCCATGGCGGTCTACGGGGACCACGCGCCTCCGTTTTGCGAGACGCTCGTGCCACGGCCCATCGATTCGTATGGCATCGCCAAGTATGCGTGTGAGATGGATCTTAGGGTGGCATGGGAGCAGCACGGACTCGAGTACTGCATCATTCGCCCGCACAACGTGTACGGCCCGGGGCAGAACATCTGGGACCCGTACCGCAACGTGCTCGGCATATGGATGTACCAAGCGCTCAAGAAGAACCCTATGACCATCTACGGTGATGGGGACCAGTGTCGCGCCTTTTCGTACATAGACGACATCATGGAACCCCTTTTCAAAGCGGCGGTCGATTCCCGTGCCAAGAACGAGATTATCAACTTGGGCGGGAAGCACGAGACGCGGCTGATTGACGCGTGTCATCTCGTGGGCATCGTGACGAAACACGTAGACCACGTTCACCTGGAGGCTCGGCACGAAGCGAAAATGGCTTGGAGCACCTACCAAAAATCAGTTGAACTCCTGGATTACACCGAGACGGTGTCTCTCACAGAGGGTCTGCGACGCATGTGGGACTGGCTCGCCACACAACCCGAACGTGAACGGAAGGTTTGGAACGAGTATGAACTCGAAAAGGGAATCTACTCGTTTTGGAAATCAATAACTCCTTAAAGCTTGTAAATTTATAAGGTTTATAATGGAGGCCATCTTCAAAAAGTATGAAGATGCGGGGACGGACAAGAACACAACGCATTCCTATCTAGATGCGTATGAACGTGCATTCGAGTCCAAGCGCCAAGAGCCCGTGAGACTCTTGGAGATTGGTGTGTTTTCAGGAGGCTCCCTGTGTGCGTGGGGCGACTATTTCTCCCACCCCGAATCAGAAATTGTAGGCCTTGATATAACCACTGTTCATCTTCGTTTTGATTTGAGCAATCCAAAACTAAAGATGATGATTTTAAACGCGACCAAAGCCGAGGATGTTGCGAATATCGAGGGTGATTTCGATTTCATCATAGACGACGGGAGCCATATATTGCGTGACCAGGTTGTCTCTTTCAAGCTTCTCAACTCTCGCATCCGCACAGGAGGGGCGTACATTATCGAAGACATTCAGAGCATAGATGACGCACAAGTTCTATTGACCATGGGTGAGATGGCTGGCTGGGACGCGGAATTGGTGGACACGCGGCAAAAGAAGGGGCGTTATGACGACATCATGATTATATACACGTTAAAGATGAAATAGTCTTACTGCCTAAATGAAAGTCATCGTCAGTCTCACGAGCATCCCGAGCCGGTTCGACAAGCTCGGGCCGATCCTAGAGTCCTTGACCCGCCAGACGTGTCACGAGGTCTGGCTCAACATTCCACGCAAGTACAATCGCTTCCCCGAATGGGACGGCCAAGTACCAGAGTTTAGTCATCCGAAGGTGGTCCTGAACCGCGACTGTGACGACTTTGGACCGGGCACCAAGTTTATCGGTCCGGCGCTCAAGCTCTTGCCCGATGACCTCATCGTGTACGTGGATGACGACACGGCATACGACGACCGCCTCGTCACGAACCTTCTCAAGTGGCACCAGACTGACACAAAGTCGGCGTGGGGCCTGTCGGGCTTTACGTTCGAAAACTACTTCAAGGGTCAGTTTCCACGACAGCACGGCGCGCCTCTCGACGTGCTCGAAGGCTACGGGTCTGTGATTGTCAAGGCGGGTTGGATTCAAGACGCCCTCCCGGAGTTCAAGGAGCTTCTTGATGTGACGTGGCACGATGATATGATTCTGTGCAACTTATTTGCAAAGATGGGCATCGCGTGCAGGACGGTGTTCAGTCCAGAGTGTAATATCAGTCACGTCCGGCAGTTTAACTATGGGTTTGATGAGGATGCTCTGCACAACATTGCGGGCACTGGAGGGCATCAGGTGAATAACAAGAAAATTCTAGAAAATTTTAAACATAAGGGGAAGCTTTACTATCAGTACACCACGGAATGCTCGTAGACTGCTTCATGTTCTATAACGAATTGGACCTGCTCGAATTGCGCTTGGAGATGCTCGACGAGCACGTTGACCGTTTCGTGCTCGTCGAGTCAGAGGTGAATCACGTGGGAGGGCCCAAGGAGCTCTACTTTCAGAATAACAGAGAGCGCTACGCCAAGTGGATTCATAAGATTGAGCACGTCGTTGTGACGGCGGAAGAGGCGCCCAAGGATCCAAATCCATGGGCCCGTGAAAAGCACCAACGCGAGTCTATATTACGCGGCCTCGTGGACGTTCCGAAAGAATCGATTGTGATGATAAGCGACATTGACGAAATTCCAGACATGACAAAGGTGCCGTACGAACAGCTCCCTCACATTGTGTGTGCAGTCCACATGTGGATGTTTGAGTACTCGTTCAAATATCTATTTACAGGTGAACCCTGGTACGGCACAGTCATCACGAACGCGGAGCTCGTGAAGCGTCAAGGTCCCAACTACTTTCGCGACAATCGATGGAAGTTCCCCGTCTTTCGGTTTGCGGGCTGGCACTTGAGCAGCTTTGGGTCGGCCAGTCACATTCACAACAAGTTCCAGACGTATGCTCACGCGAAGGATGGGCATCACGCGACTCAAACTCCTCAAACTTTCGAGTATTTCATCTCGCAAGGGATTCACAGCGATGGACAAACGCCCCTCAAGCCTTGTCCGCCCGAGGTGCCTCTACCAGGATTGCCTGAAGTTCGCATGAGACTAGGTCTCGAGTAAGATTCATCAAGAGCCCTTTTCGTCTCAAGAGCCCTTTGATTTCTTCAGGGTCGAGCCATCTCAAAAGGCTCTTCTTTTGAGAAATATTTTGTAAATTGTTTCCAGAATCAAGGCGTGCCTGACACACGGGCCACGTCACCTCCCTGAGTTCCTTGAGCTCGGCCTCGACGTTTGTAAGACGTTCGAGCACGTGCTTGTGAAACTCATCCATTGGTAGATATAATCCCACGCCTTTACTTTCTCCGCAAGGGTCATGACGCTCAGTCTCGTGAACATTTGTAAACTTTTTTTAATTTGTATGAAGTTAAAAACTCCAGACCATCTTCCGTTAATGCACGCAGCCCTTATCACGGGCGTGACGGGTCAGGATGGAAGTTACCTGGCCGAGTTTCTCCTATCCAAGGGGTACATCGTATACGGTCTGACGCGGTACTGTTCAGAGGCGAAGCACGAGCGTATCGAGCACCTCAAGTCCAATCCGTACTTTCACATCATCCAGGGGGACCTCACCGACACGGGCCGCCTTTCAGCCATCATCAACTCTTTCGAACAGTTTGACCGTCTCGAGGTGTACAACCTCGGAGCGCAGTCCCACGTCAAGGTGTCGTTCGAACAGCCAGAGTTTACAGCCAACGTCGGCGCCCTCGGAACCCTTCGCATCGTCGAGGCGATTCAGCAGTCGGGGTTTTCAAACAAGATTCGGTTTTACCAGGCGGGAACCAGTGAGATGTTCGGCAAGGCGGAGCCTCCCCAGAATGAACAGACGGCGTTTTGGCCCCGCAGTCCGTACGGAGTCGCCAAACTCTTTGCGTACTGGATTACACGAAATTACCGCGAGTCGTATGACATGTACGCGTGCACGGGCATCTTGTTCAACCACGAGTCGGAGCGCCGTGGCGAGGATTTCGTGACGCGCAAGGTGGCAAAGGGGCTCGCCAAGTACCTCAAGACGGGTGCAGTTCTTGAGCTCGGAAACCTCGACTCGCGCCGCGACTGGGGACACGCTCAGGATTACGTCGAGGCGATGTGGCTCATGCTCCAGCAAGAGGGTGTGCCAGAGGATTTCGTCATTGGGACGGGGCGAACGCACACCATTCGTGATTTCATCGCCGAGTCGTGCAAGGCGGTGAATCTCACGCTTCTGTGGCGTGGGGTTGGGCAGGATGAAGAGGCGGTGGACTCGGACACTGGAAATGTCGTCATTCGGATCAACCCGGAGTTTTATCGCCCTGCAGAGGTGGATTACCTCCAGGCGGACCCGACGCGTGCACGCATCTTTTTGAAATGGACGCCAAAGGTTTCATTTGAAGAGCTCGCACAGCGCATGATTCTCAGCGAGATGAAAGCATAAGGCTTTGAACTCCTTGTGACCTATGTTGTTCATAGGACCGACGACCCTCGCCGGAATTGGCCAAGTCACGAAGCGATATTCCACACTCGTGCCTGGCGGGGAATATGTGGAATTTGGTCAACGTCCTACAGTGGACCAGTACGACACGGGATTTGCGTTTGTTCTCCCCATTGAGAACCAGTTGAATCTCGTCGACCAATATGCAACATTTTGTAAAAAAATGATTTACATGACTATTTGCGAGACTGAGACGGTCAACCCTCTCTATGGGATGCTCGTTGACCGTTACAAGACTTTGTATGTAGCCTCTGAATTTTGCCGGAGCGTGTTCCGTAAACAATTCCCTCAAGGCGACTGGCGCATCCTGCACCTGTGGGCGAGCGCACCCGAGTCGCCCCGTCACAATCCCGTGACGACCCCTTACATCTTCTACACCATAGGGAATGTCGCGGATCCGCGAAAGAACATAGTCGCCCTCATCGCCGCCATGGCAAACTTTCCAGAGGCGCGCCTCCTCATCAAGGCGACGTGCACGCAGCCCGTGGCGTATGAGCATCCGCAAGTGACGATTATCAACGGACTTTTGTCCGACGAGCAGATGGAGAATGTGCACGCCAAAGGGCACTGTTACGTCAACTGTTCACACTCTGAGGGGGTTGGTATGGGTGCCGTAGAAGCGGCGCTCCGTAACAAACCAGTCATCATCACAGATTATGGGGGTCTCAAGGAGTACGTACAGACTCCATTCGTCGTCAAATGTACGCTCGGACCAATTGGATTTGACGATTTCCTATTCACCAAGGACCTCGTGTGGGGTCATCCAAGCTATGATGACCTCGTCAAGCACATGAGGACGTGCTACGAAGGACGTGTGAGCACGTGGGAACATCCTCAGACCAACGGGCTGCTCGCGACCGTCGCGGCTGGGCTGCTTTCCATCCAGGTGTAAGTCGCCCACAGAACAAACACAAGGACAAGGCTGGAACTCACCAGGAAGCCATCCTGTGTATTCAGATAAAGAACGACATCATCAACCGGCACAAAGCCCGTTGGCTTGGTGATGATTTTGGGGACTGCCCTGACGACGAGAAAGTTTATGACGAGGGCGATCCAGACAATTGACCAGTCCATTACACTTTACTTAGAAGTTTTCACTGGGTCATGTTTCCTGCAGAAGCGGCCGCAGGTGGCGGCAAAGCCACACTGGCGCCCCTCGAGCGTCCTTGCTTGACACTTGGTCTTGGTAATGGCGGAGGGGAGAGGAGCCTCTGGCTTTATGAGGGTGGCCAAAACAACGACTTTTGAACGCTCAGCCTTTTTGCGGAGTGCTGTTTGTCTTGACTTCCAGGCTGAGTCGGCGAAGCGCTCCGGCTCTGGGTGCTTGTCGCGAATCGCGCAAGTGTAGTACCGAGTCCAGAGTTCGTTGGCCATTTTTGTTTTGTATTTAGACCCCGCGTTGTGAAACTCTTCGCGTACACAGAACCTCATTTTTTTCACGCTCACTCACAGATGGCGGACGTGAAACGAATGGCTAAGATTATGAAGCTGAACAACGTCGATGGGACGGTCGTCCATCACTGTGCAATTATCGTAAAGTACCTGACGCAGAAAAGGATTAACTCTCGCATTATCCACGGATACTGTATTTCACCTGGTGAGATTTGTGAGCACTACTGGGTACGAGTAAATCCGGAGGGTCTCGATTTGGACATTGGCTACGAATTGGCGTGCTTGTGGAACCCTGAACTCGTGGCTCTTCAGACTGTTCTGACTGAGGATTTCCCAGTGGGTCTGAAGGGTCCTGACGGAAAGGAACCCGATGTGCTTCGACAGGAAGACAATCAAAGACTTTTTGAGTTGTATGAGACGGACCCGAAGACGTTCTGGTTCGACGCTCCAATGAAAGTCAAGTCGTTTTTGGTGAGCAAGTTTTCTAGACAAACTTGATGAGTTTCACAAGTTCGGGAGGAATCATCTTCTTCGCCTGACTGTACAACATTTCGAAAACGGGGTTTGAGTTGTGAATCTCAATCCGGTCCATGAATGTCTCCTCGTCTGAACGGATAGTGTACAAGAGATTGACGAGCTGTGCCGTCGTCTGTGGGTTGAGACTGGTGACGCCGACACCCTTGAGGTTCAAAATCATCACCTCACGCATGTTGTTTTTACGGATGACATCCTCAACCTGAGCAACCACAGGCTTGAGACCCTCTGCAAACACCTTGGCCTCTTCCGGGTCTGTGGGCTGACGCTTCAGGTACTCGTTTCCCAGGACCTCGATGAAAAGAGTTTGGCCCTCGGGGTAGAATCGAAAGATTTCCGTCATTACTATCTATACGTTAGATTCTTTTAACCGGAAACACTCCCACAAGTGACGATGCGCGCGGGGAGGAGAAAGAGCCGAAAACTCGTCAATCGTGTACTCGTCACCCATGGATGTGTTGCACTTGGCACAGATGGGACGCAAGTTGCTAATGTCCGTAGCGCCCCCCTTGCTCTCCGGAATGTTGTGACCGACGTGAAAATTAAAAGGGTCCATGACGTTTGCACACCACGTCACGAGGCACTTGTGCTTGAACAGACGGTCCCCGCAATAAAGAAGCCATACTTGCTCACGCAACGCACCTGGAATCTTAGTCTTCATATTATCAAGTAATTGAGCGTTTTTTTAAGTGGAGACTGAAGTCCAATTAAAAAATCGCCCTGAACAGGTTTCGAACCTGTGACATTCAGATGGCAGGAGCGAGAACAAGTCTCGCCTTAACAAATCAGCCCTTCAAGGGTGTCTGACGCTCTACCGACTGAGCTATCGGGGCATGGTGAAAGGAAGGTGGCTAGCCTCTCGGATCTGACTTGTGTGATTCGAACACACGACCAGCGGAGCTACAATCCGATGCGCTACCACTGCGCCAAAGTCAGGTGAACCTTTTAACGACGTGTTCAGGTCGAGGGAAACCGTGCTCTTGACGGGGGTCGAACCCGCGACTTCGGGCTCATAAGACCCGCACTCTAACCAACTGAGTTACGAGAGCGTAAAAATCTTTCGCGCACCGTGAATCGCCGTCCTGCACCCCGGGCACGTCTCCTTGTTTCGCGTGCGACCCCAACACGGCTCACAAACGACGTGCCCACACGGGTCGATGAAGAGGTCAACAAGTCTGTCCATGCAAACAAAACAAGTAAATTTTCCGTACCTTTCAGCATTCGTGTCCAGGAGAACCTTCTTCATCGCCTCTACCCTCCCCACCGCCTCCCCACATTGTAGAGCCAGGGCCTTGTTTCCCTCATCAGACTCGTGTTTGTCTACAAGTTCAGAGAGGCTGTCTTTTAAGGCCTGTGACTTGACGTTGTCTAGGACCATCCGCAGGACGTCCCGTTCTTCATTCACGTTTCGCAAGGCTGTCATCTTGCGTGTCATGTCGGTTCTCGCCTTGGCGAATTCCATCTTGAACTTTCCAAGCTCAACATCAAAATCTTCCCAATCCTGGCCTAGTTCACAAGGGGTGGATTCGATGGGAAGCTCGATACTGTCCAGGTACGCAAAGTTCATACTTGTACAAATAAAAATGTCCTTAAGTAATAAATATGGCGTATTATAACCAGCAGCCGATGGCCCGCGCCTACCTCGAGCCCACGAGCTACCATACTTGGAATCTCGCCAAGGGGCTCTATTTCGCCGCCGCGAGCCTGCTCCTCGTGACGGGCATTCAGGACTTTCTCGACCCAGGTCGTCGTCAGATTCCCGCCGTCAACATCAAGGCTATCACGAGCATCATCATAGGGTTCTTCATGATGTATCTTTTCTTCACCGTCATCAACACCCCCAAGTATGGCGGTCGCTAAGTTATTTTATTCTCCAATAGTAAATGCCGGAGCTATCCGCAACCGCCCTCTTCGGTGCCGTCCTCTCCGTCCTCTTCTTCTCGCTCGGCACGTCCACGATTGTCCAGGCGAACAAGACGGCGGTCGTGTCCAAGAATGCCTATTCGCCGTCGGAAAAGTCGGCGGTTCCCAAGGATTACGCCAACATCGTGTTTGGGTCGCTCTTCCTCACGTTTGCCATTGTGCTTGCGTTCTTGACCGGCCGGGCCGTCTTTAGCGTCTGAGCCGCCACGAGATGCCAGGGACTTCCGGGTCTGAAGGAATTGCTCGCGTGTAAGGGGTCTTGAACGTCACGTACGGGCTGACCGTCTTGGCGAGCAGCGCAAGCGCCAAAATAATCAAAAGCCAAATGAACATCATTTAAAGTATACAGATGTTTTTTAGGTAGATGCATGCAGTATCCGATTTCATCGACTCGATCAAGGAGTCGCTGACAGATGGACAGTACAAGGAGGGCATGGAGATATGCCAGGCTATATTCAAGCAGAGGGAGGCGACGGAGAAGTTGTATCGTATGACTTATCTCGCACCGCACACATTCGCATCCGACCACTGCGACGATGAAGATTGTGATGACAGGACGCTTCAAATCACATTTACAAAAAAGACGGGACTCGTTCATCTCACTGATGCGCGAGCCGCCCAAATTCGCACGAGCCACGTCTTTTCAGGACGGACCGAACACATGAAGGATTTTATAGACGTTGATGTTCTCATGGCTTTTCCTATTGAGGGTGATGACATTGGGATGCCTCTGGAGTGGTTTGAGTTTCCGGTTCTGTCTTTGGAACCCTATGAATCCTCTTGTGATCTTCACACGTAGCCACGTCCGGGAATTCAGCAGTGCACGCGGCGATGCGCTTGGCCCACGTGATGAACGTCCCGGGGTCGAAGGTTCCCTTCATGTAATTGCAATTCTTGCAGCACGGTCGACAATTCTCCACGGTGTAACTCTTGGCCGAGTCGAGCCGGTCTATTCCGTTCAGACGCACTTCGAGGTCCAGGTGGCCACAATACACGCACGGGAGGATAAGCATCTCACCTGCAGCTTCGTCGGATAGGTTCCACGCTATACCCTTTTTGATAGCCTGACGACGAGACGAACCCACCCTATCGTGAATATTGAGACGTTTCCAAAGACTTAGGCGCTCTTTCGTTTTTTCATTTTTAGACCATTCACATTTTTGGTTCAAGTCGTGTTCTTTTTCAGGTATTTCTTCATTTTTTTTCCCTTTTTCGTACTCTACCCAATATCCAGATTCACGCATTTTATCCATTATTTCTTCGTGGTACTCCTTGCGTTCTGGACGGGCGTCGCTCTTTTTGCCCTTGTCGCGACATTTTAGACACGTTTTACAAGGTTTTCCATTAATAGATGATAAAAATTGAGATATAGGCTGAGGTGCACGTGTACAGTTCGTACACGCCTTCAGTTCCCCCGACATTATAGTTATGGTTGGTTTAAGTCCCAAGAGTCGGAACGCGCCTCTTGGGGCTAAAGCCCAGTTGCGAACAACTGTCCCTTGCCTGTATTTTTTGTATTTCGCGTCGCAAATAAAATCCACCCATCAGTTGGAGAAGGCGAGGCCTCCCATCCCGCTTTGTATCCGCAGGATGTTGTAGTTCACCGCGAACAGCTTCTGGATGCTCACCTGGGAGCCCGTCTTCAGGGCGACGGACACCTGGGCGTTATCAATGCGAGAGAAGTTGCAAGTGCCGGTCGGCTGGTGCTCCTCGGGCTGCAGCGCGAAGCTGTAGCAGTAGATGCCCGGGTAGGGAGTGCCGGTGTGGTACAGGTAGGGCATGTACGTGTTGAAGTACTTGCCCAGCTGCTCCTTGAAGCGGTCCTGGCCGTTCAGAATCAGCTTGAACTGGTTCAGCGGGCCCACGGCGTACTGACCCGGCTGCTCGACACCCTCCTCAATCCACAGGGGGGACAGGGCACCGTTGGTGAACAGGTGCGGGGTACCCAGCACGTGGGGCATGACGTAGTTGTTGGACGTCTGGAAACCAGCCACGCTGCAGGTCATGTTCACGCTCGCCGTGTTGGTCGAGAAGTTCCACATGCTGTTGGTGCCGGTGGCGGTCGCGTTGGAGTAGCACCAGATCAGCTCCTTCACCGGGTGGTTGAAGGACAGGCGCACCAGCTGGGCAGAGTCGTTGATGCTGGCGATGGAGTCACCGCCGGTGTGCTGCACCTGCTCGATCAGGTACTCGTGGCCCTTCTGGGCGAAGCGGCGACGCTCCTCAGTGTCCAGGTACACGTAGTTGGCCCACACCTGGAAGTCCTGGCTGAAGTAGCTGCCGTAGTTGGAGGTCAGGTCAAAGTCCAGGCGCACCTCGTGGTACTGGAGGGCAATCAGCGGCAGGTACAGGCCGGGGTTGCGGTTGAAGAAGAAGATCAGAGGCAGGTACACGCGGGCCGTGTTGACCGTGCTCACCGAGGTCACGGAGCTGGAGGTCAGCTTGCCGTAGGCAATCTTGTCCGACTCACCGAGGAACACCTCGGCGTACAGGCGCCACCAGGTCTGGTAGTGCTTGTCGATGCGCTGGCCACCGATGGTCAGCTCCAGAGCAGCAATGGAGCGCTCAGCCATCCAGCAGGTGTCGATGGCGGCGTTGGTGGACACCACCGCGTTGGAGGCGGGCAGCAGGGACACGTACATGTTGCCGACCAGGTCACCGTTGCGGGCAATGGTCACGGACACGCGGCCAGAGCCGGTCGCGGTACCGTTCACCGTCTGCTGGATGTTCTCCATCGCAAAGTTGGTGTGGCGCTTGTACACCGCCTGGAAGAAGGTCACCTTGGGCTGACCCGTCAGATACACATCCTGAGCACCGTAAGCAACGAGTTGCATAAGTCCGCCAGCCATTTGTACTATACCCTGAGAAAAAAATTCTGGAAAGTCGCACTCACGCGGTGGAAATTTTCTCGGGCTAGAATATAATGAGTACCGCAAATGCCAAGGCTGCAAACATGTCAGCCACTGCCGCTGTGAACGCGGCCAAGCTGAACTCCTCAGCTCTGGCTGGTCCTCGGACCATGAACGGCCTGGTGAACACGACCGCTGTGAACGCAACCGTGGCCCAGGGCCCCTTCCCCACGAGCGTTACGAACGCCGCCGCCATGAACGCAGGCGCCACGGCCAATGTGGCCAAGGCTGCCAACGTCGCCGCCATGGCCAACGCTGCGGCTGCTCAGGCTACGGCCAACGCCACCAGGGCACAGGCTGCGGCTGGTAACGCCGTCGCCAACGCCGCCGCGAACCCCACGCCGACCAACATGAACCTCGCTGCCCGCGCGGCGAACGGTGCTGCGGCTGCCAACGCATCGGCTGCCGCGAACCTCGCTGCTGCCCGTATGGCGTTCAAGAACCTGGCCAAGGCGCTCAAGAACGCCAAGGTGAACGCGACCAACCTGAAGGCGAACATCAACGCGTAATAATCTTGAGAAACTCTTCTTGGTCACTGGTATAAAATGTCTAAGCGCGAGGCTGCACCCGAGGATATTCCCGAGGATGAGGATATGGAGTTTGACGACGAGGACATGGATGACGGTATTGACCTCCTGGACGCCCTGAGCCAGATGTTCACGACCGAGGATGGCGAGACGGTCGCGAGCGCCCTGGTGGGCCTCAGGGCGGCGACTGAAATGCAGAACAAAATTTTGATTAAGATTCTGAGTGCATTGAGCAAGCCAACTTCGGTGGGGATCCTCGCGCCGTCTTAAAAAAATGTAACCCTAACTTACAAATGGAGCAGGTACAGACTATCGACCGTCAGACTCCCGAGAAAACAAACGAAATCCGAATGGAACTTCACCATTCCGATATCGTGAACATGAACGCCCAGGCCCTCAATGACTTTGTGACGAAGCTCGAAGACCACATGTGTCTGAACGTCAAGGGGGACAAGTACGTCCCTTGGGTCAACGGGTCGCAAATCTTTGGTTTTGAAGATGGTCAAATTCAAAACGTAAATATTGATACTATTGGAGTCCAGCGCCGTAATTTCGTTACAGTGTTGTCCGACGTGTATCATCGTGCTGGTGAACTCGGCATCCGCGACGAGACCAGTGTTGACGTGACTGGTCTGCAGTTTCTACTCGGCCAACGCGTTACCCGCCTCATCGAAACCGTGGACGACACGTACGAGATGATTTTCCGCTGGGTTCGAACCTATGAGCGGATTAACCACCCCACGTACGTGCCGATCAAGGGTGACATGGAGTCCCAGCTTTTCAGGTGTCAGACGATGGGTGCATCCGACCCAGCAACGGAAAAGGAGGATACATCTTCTTTTCAAAAGTTTCTCTTGTATTTGCTTGACCAAGCCTACAAACTGAAGATGCGCAGGTACAGCGACCACTGTTGCAAGCAGGTTGCGACTGACGAGGGCCACCTGACCAAGGCGTGGAAGCCCATCATGGAGATTCGTGATTTTGTATATTACTATTCGCAAAAGGAGGAAAAGTACGACATGTGGAAGCACATGACGAGCAAGGGGTCCATCGTCGCCGACACGATTCGCCACTTGACAAATTGCCGGGACCTTCAGTTTCCCCAAATCAAAAAAAACAGAAACGTGTGGTCATTCAAGAATGGAATCTTCGTCGGAAAGTTTTGGGACGACAAGACGTCTTCGTACGACGCGCGCTTTTACGAGTACACGAGCGACAACTTCAAGCATCTCGACCCGACCATTGTAAGCTCCAAGTATTTTGAGCAAGATTTCAATACAGACCACGTCGACGTTCGCGACTGGTACGACATTCCCACGCCGCACATGCAGTCTGTGATGGAGTATCAGGGATTTTCAGCCGACGTCTGCAAGTGGTTGTACGTATTTTGTGGCCGTCTGTGCTTTGACCTCAACGTCATGGATTCGTGGCAAGTCATCCCCTTCCTCAAGGGTATTGCTCGGTCAGGCAAGTCGACAATTATTACTAAAGTTTGTAAAAAGTTTTACGAGGGTCAGGATGTGAGGACGCTCAGCAACAACATTGAGAAGAAGTTTGGACTCGAGAGCATTCATGACGGCTTCATGTTCATCGCCCCTGAGATTAAGGGTGACGTGGCTCTCGAACAGGCTGAGTTTCAGTCGCTTGTGAGCGGTGAGGATATGAGCATCGCCCGCAAGAACAGGACCGCCCTGAGCCTCACGTGGGTCGTCCCTGGTATTCTTGCAGGGAATGAGGTTCCCAACTGGCGCGACAACTCGGGGTCTGTTCTTCGTCGCTTGATGACGTGGAATTTCGGACGTCAAGTGGCTGAGGCTGACCCGCACCTGGATGACAAGCTCGACGAAGAGATGGCGGCTATTCTGTGCAAGTGTGTTCGGGGCTATCTGGATTATGCTCAAAAGTACAGCGCACAGGACATTTGGAACGTCGTGCCAAAGTACTTTCTGGATATTCAGACACAGGTGGCGATGGTGACGAATACCCTTCAACACTTTCTGGCGTCCGAGAAGGTTACGTTTGGTACGAACCTCTGCTGTCCGCAGAAGATGTTTGTCACCACGTTCAATCAGCACTGTCAAGAGAACAACCTCGGGCGACCTCGGTTCAATCCAGACTTTTACGCAGGCCCTTTCAGCTCTCGCCAGTTGGACGTGCGCCCGGGAACGCAGTGGCGCGACCAGACGTTGGCGTCCCAGCCGATGATTTACGGTATGGACCTCGCTCAAGATTTAAATACCGTCATGTAATAATGAACAGAGAGACGGCTGTCCGGAAGATTCAGGCGGCTGTTCGTCGACCTAGGTTTGTAAACAAGTTTCTCGAAAACGAGTACGCGCTCACGAAACCCGTCGTCACGTCGACGATAGTGTCCATGGCCGTTCCGTTTGTTGACATTTCAGGAGCGCCCCTTCCCGCAGGCGTCGATGAGCTTCTCGGCTACACTGTAACTGGAAAAAAGCCCGTGATTCGCAAGGTGCGAGGACGCAACGCCATCCTCGGAGCCGACAAGACGGAGACGACTGACGTCAAGCGATGGGCGTTCACCGTCAAATTTAGCAACCCCAAGTCCAAGGCGTACGTGAGCTACATGGATAAAGGGCGCCTTCAGGTGAACACCACCGGGCCGTATGAGCGTGTCATTCGCTTTTTGAACAAGACGTACCTGCCCGGAATATTTGGCCTGCCCGTCACCATAGAGAAGATTGACACAAAGATGAACATTAATCGTTATCTGAATCTCGCAAGCATCGGGAAGGAAATCATCGAGAAGCTCCCCAAGTCCAAGCTTCGCAGCTGGGTCTATGAACCAGAACTCATGCCCGGCGGCTACCTCAAGTTGGCCTCGCCCCGCGTCACAATCATCATGTATACGGGTGGTACGATTCTGACTCTCGGAATCAAAAAGTTTGAAGATGTTGGCGTGACTTCTAAAATTTTGGAAGATTTATTTGAAAAGTACAAGTTTGACAGGACCAAGGTGTTCAAGTATGCTCGGCAGGGTGATTACATGGGAATCGCCAAGCCGCCCGTGGCAGCCAGGAAGAACCTCGCGGCAAAGAGGGCCAAGATGACCGAGAGTCGGTACATGCTCGCCGCCGCGTGGAACAACACCAAGGCGGGTCACTACGTGCGCCCGGGACCGAACGGAAAGCCTCGGTTTTACCCGCTCGTGACAAACCTCCGGCTCGTTCGCCCCAAGGTGGTTCGCGCATACGCCGATGCGGGTGTGAACATTCCGAGCGGTGTTCGAAACGCGCTCGGCATCGAGGCTGGTGCGGAACCCGCAGTCAAGGCGGAGGCGCGTCGTGCACCCAACTGGAGCTCTCAGAAGAATGGATATTACGTCAAGCCGGGACCGGGTGGACAGCCGTACTTTTACAAGGTGCCCAAGGGGAAGACGGAGGCGCGCAAGACGGTCATTGCCGCATACGCCAAAGCGGGGCGCAACGTCCCTCAGGGTGTCCGCATGTTGTTCGGCATCGAGGGGAGCACACCCCAGGCTGCTCTGAAGCAGACGCACTACGTAAACTACAACGCGGGTGGGCAAATTCGCATCAACGGGCGCCAGTTTAACCGTTTCACGCGCCCCGAGCTTGTTCAGATTGCTCGCAATCTCAACATTCCAGAAGTTTCAAACACCTCAAGCCTCAAGAATATCGCTGGATACATCACCCGTGCAGTCGCACCCGTCGTCAACCGGCCAAACGCCATGCTCAACGGGGTGCCCGTCTTTTTCATGAACAACGGACGCGTCAAGCGCGGCTCTCGGGCCCGGCAGTGGGCGACCCTTCCAGTCGCGGAACAGAACGCGCTGGCGCTGGCATTCTTGTCGAACGACGAGCACGCCAAGTTTACGGGCCTCGCAAAGAAGAACCGTCTCCCCTTCATTCTGGGTCACAAGCAGCAGCACACCGAGGAGCGCATCAACAGCGCCAAGGCGGCGTCCGTCAATCAAACCACCTCGAGCGCATCATCCGTGACGAACGCATTTGCCAAAAACTTGGAGGATGAGATGCGTGCGTACGCCCTCCTCGGCAACGGCGCGTCAAACAAGAACGTCGCCAACTTCAAGGCGGTCATCGCGACCCTGCCAGTGGGTGCTCGCGGAAAGGTTCTCAAGCCGGTGATGAACAAGGCGCTCCGGCAATTTAAAGAAGGGAATAAATCCAGCGAGTACATGGCAGCCATCAAGGTGCCAAACTGGCTCCCGAAGAACCGGGCCGAGGCGTATAAAAAGGCTCTCGCGTCAATCGCGCTCCAGAAGACGGCCAAGGGGAAGTTTCCGAAGAAGGAGGCGGTCCAGCGAGGCATCAGGGCGTGGCTCGAGAGCGAACTCCCTCAGAGGGGGCGCGTGTCGTACACAAAGGAGAATATGTTTACCGGTGAGATGATCAAGGTGCCTGCATGGAATCCAGCCGTCATCAAGACGCCCAACGTTCCGAACCAGCCGGGGCGGGTGCCCATCAACGCCCCTCACACCGGACCCGTGAAGAAGGCCAAGAAGGACCCTCGGGAGAACAAGGCGTATGCCATACCCAAGAATTACGCGGCTGAAAACATGGTGAATGCAATTGCAGGCCTCGGCCTCCCAATCGTACCATCGAACAGCTACTCGTGGACGTTCCTGCGCATCAAGGGCCTGAATGAGCGGTTCTATACAAACTGGTTGAACTTTGCACCTGGCCAAGTGACGCTCGCAGACGGAACGGCCGACCTGGACAAGATAAAGACGGCCAAGGGGCGCAAGGAGTGGCTGGCGGTCCACAAGCCCTCTTTGAACAAGACGACGTACAAGGCGCTCTCCAACCACGTCAAGGTGCTAGAGAAGCGCAATCAGGATCGGCGCGCGGCGGCTAAGTAACGCACTCGAGAATATTGAAGATTTTATACACGAGAGCAAAGAGAGCGTCGCGATCCCCGAGCGTCTTGGGGTTGATAATCTCAAGCTCGATCTGGTATGACGTGTCCTCATCAGAGTCGGGGTCCTCCGGGTCCCCCTTGATTTGAGAAAGATCGATGGATAAATTCTTCCGAACAAACGACCAGCGGCGCTTCTCCTTGACGGACGCCATCTCCTCGTCATCCTGTTCGTACGGAACCTCACGAGATATACCGAGCCGGACGTCAAACGGACATCCGGGCAAGTCAAAGTCGTTCGTCACGACGCGACTCTTGACGACTGCAACCGACTCATCAGTGGCTTCATCCACAGTGATTCGTTTGTTTCCAGAACCGTAGTAGACTGAATACGTCTTGGCCGTCTTGGACTCCCAGCCATCGTACGCGTTCAGCGCCTTGCGCAGCGTGAGGAACGTCTCAGGCCCGATGTTCGTGTCAAACTTTGTCCCCGTCTTGCGACCGAGACGCATCTCAATCTCGATGTTTGCATCCGGCCCGTACTTGCGAATAATCGGCTCCCAAGAGTCAAAGAGCTTACGTGCGGTTTCCATCTTAAACTTTTAGAGCGAGTTCTTTTTAGATGAGAGGTCTCCCAAACCTCGGGAACACGTGCTATTTCAACACCGCCGTGCAGTGTCTGGCACACGTGCCGCTTCTCGCAAACACTCTGTTCAAAGGGTATGACGGTCCGTGTATCCTGACGAAAGAGTTTGCTCTCGTCACGAAACAGATTTGGTCAAGTGATGGGCCTCTCGACCCTCGTCCCCTCCTTCAGGCGTTCAGAACACGTTTTCCTCGATTTTCTGGCAGGGGTCAACACGATGCCCAAGAGGTTTACCTCTGTCTGGTTGATGTATTGGAAACTTCTCTAGGAAAAAAGTTTATTCAGAAAATCTTTACAGGAAAGGAGATTCAAGAGACTGTGTGGCCGGGCGGCAAGTCCACACGCCAGGATGACTTTGTCTCTGTCACGTTCCCCATGGTTGGTGGACCGGGCGGGACGATTTCACTTGAAGAACTTTTAAAAAAGAAGGAGAAGCACGAGGCTATCCAGGGGTACACGGATGACAAGGGTCGGACGCACAACGTCGCAGCCATGAGGCAGCGGGTCGAGCAATGGCCCATCGTCGCTACGTTCACGTTTGGAATGTACGGACCGAAATCAATTGTGAAACTTCCTGAAATTTTCCAGGGAAGGAGACTTTTCGCAGTTGTGATGCACATGGGTATGATGCACGGGGGACACTACGCGGTCGCTGTGAGATTCAAGGACAAGTGGACAATAAAGGATGACGATACAGTCAGTGAATTACAAGAGGCGCCACTTGAGGGGCCATTCTATATGGCTATGTACAGGCTAGAAATTCGCGAAACTGAATGTCTTCTCTCAAATTCACAAGCGTCCGAAAGTATGTCCGTCGATTGTTCGGATACGTCTTGTCCGTCCGAATCTTCTCGACCAACCACCCGAGCTGCCCGTAGCCGCACTCTACAATCGTCCCATCCGGGTAAGGCCCTTGCTTCCCGTGAAGAGCCGCCTCCCGATACTCGTGTCCCCTGTCCTGTACGTAGAGCTCGTTCCCGTTCCGTACCGAAAAGTCTATCGTGATGCGCCCACGAGGCTTCCACTTGAAGAGCGTTTCGTGCGTCCCCATGCGGATGGGGTCATTCACGGGCGTGAACACGAGCCCATCCGTCTCCCACGGGAAAGATTCAAGCGTGGGGAGAGTCGCAAGGCACTCCAGTGGAATCATAGTCTTGATTCGAATTTCAAAAGGATCCTTGGTTGACCGCACGACAGACTTGAGGAGAACGCGAGCCATCTCGAGCCGGTCAATAAGCGTGTTGCGACGCACGTCACGCCCCTTGACGCACACAGAGTCGTACACGAGAAAGACGGGTCGCCCACCCGCCTTGAGTTGAACCAACTCGCCGTCGAGTATCGTCCCACGTGGAATCATAGTACTCACGGGAGTCATGGCAAATGCCCGGTCAACGAGACACGCGACGCGGCGCCCATCGTGCTCACAACTCACAAGCATGTGACGCACACCATCCGTCTTTTCGCACACAAAGTACGCCCTCTTTTTAAATTCTATAAAGTGCCTGCGCTCAATAGAGACGGGCTGCGGTCCTGGGAATCGCTCTGCATCCGCAGATTCCCAGGACTGTTGTATAAACGCCTTGATGACGTGTTGCATATTTGATTTTCGGGGCGCGTCTCTAAGGCCGCAACTCGACACCCGACGTCTCCAGGATATTTCCAAGACACTCGTGGACGAAATGACAGATGACGGTCGCTGAAGTGAGCGCACCCACCTTGATTCCAAGCTTCTGAAGCGTACAGAACATCGTTTCATCGAGGGGAAGTTTCACAGGAATCTTGTCCCCTCGGAGCTTCTTGTCGACTGGCTTGGCATCCATGGCCCACACGCGGGCAGTCGTCTCTTGAACCTCGTACAAAGAATCCCCGAGTTTCTTACCCACGACCGTGTCAAACTCGAGGCCGCGCTGACACGCCGCCTCGGTCGAACCCTCCTTTGTCTTTTTTATAAATTTAGCCCAGTTGATACCCTCCTTGACGGATGGAAACACCAGGGCATGGAGACCCTTCTCAAACGGCTCGAGCGTCTTGGGCAGAGAAGCCTCGTCGAGATTCGTGCCGTACTCGAACCATACGATGCGCTCACCCGCCTTGAGCAACTTGGGGAGACCCGCCTTGTCATTCACAAACGCGATATCGAGATGGTGACCACGCATCATACACTGCATGTGCAAGTTCATGATGGAATGAAGAGTCGTGGCGGAAATGGATTTATTTCGCGTCACGGCACAACAGTGAATGCCAGTCATTGAATTTAAAATGATTTACTTTTTTAAGTATGAAGTCAATTGCGCTCCTTGCTTTCGAGGCTCTCGTCGTAGGTTTGCTGCTTTCTATCCTGTTCATGTTTGTGAGTCGATTCATGGGAACCTTGCCAGCCGTCTTTGTCAGCGGGGCGGTGTTCCACCTGCTGTGTGAGGCGACGGGAGTGAATGCGTGGTATGCACGGACTTACTTCATGCGCTCGTCCATAGTCCCGTGAAACCGGATATTCCCAATGTGTCCCAGGGTTGTCGTCACGTCGGCGTAAATCTTCCCATCCATCTGCTGCCAGCGACGACAGAACGCATAGTCCTCTGAGAGGTACCGGCGCGTCTCAGGGTCAATCATACAGTCAAAGCACGCGTGATAGGTCTCGAGGTCACGATTCTGGTGGTCATTCTGACACATGAGCTCTGGATACTTCGCCTCCATCTTGGCAAACACGTCACGCTTGATGCACATGAAGCCCGTCGGGCCGTCCAAAACCTCAACAAATCCATTCACAACGGGACTGTTTGCGTGCTTGAAATTCATCACGAGACTGGAGCCCATCTTGTTCGGATCACGGTCTGAACCCGCCTTGACGCCCGCGTCAACCTGGTCCCACATGATGCACTTTTTGGGATAGCACGCCACGGCGACGTCGTGACCCGAGTCGAGCAGACGCATCACCGACTCGGGGTCAAAGTGAATATCCGCATCGATGAAGAGAAAGTGAGTCGCCTGCGTCTTTTGCATGAAGCGTGCAACGGCAAGATTGCGTGCACGGTGCACAAGCGACTCGTTCTCGGTCGTGTCGAGCATCATTTGGATTCCACGCTGGGCACATAGACGCTGGAGACGCAGGAGAGACTCGGCGTACGCAGCAAGACACACGCCCCCATAGCAGGGAGTACTGACGAATAGAATCATTTACATTTACGGAGGGCACTGCTCTAAGTCCTTCTCCACAATTCCCACCAACTTTGTAAGCGTGGGAACGGAAACGTCACAAATTTTACAAAGCTCCGCCTTGCTCATCCCCTTGGATCGGAGAAAGACCCACATGACGGCGCACGCCACCGCCTTTGGTGTTCTCCCTTGCAGTCCAGCCGAGTCTTCGAGAGACTTGCACGCCTGCGCGATCCGCATCTTGAGCCGCCCCCTTTCTCCGTCCCCTACACACGTCACCGAGTTGAAAAACCGCGAGACGAGGTCCGATGGCGTCGTCACAGACACTCGAACCTCTGGATTTTGATCCAGGAATATCTCAGTCGTCCGAGCCATGTCACGCACTGGAATTTCAAATGCCGACGCAATCTCTTGAGTCGTCCGAGCCACGCCAAACTCCTTGCACGCCTGGAATATGCAGTTCGCCTTGACGCCGACACGCACAGCACCTCGTGTGAGCATTTGTTCACTGAAATGTTTGTACTTGATTTTCGCAGAGTACATGACGTTGTCAGGGAGACCGAGAACAACCTTGCCCACTCTGTCCATCTCCGCGTACGAATGAAACAGACTCCGATCCTTGTGATTCATGGAGAGGTGAAAATTGATGCGAGCAAGGCGCTTCATGCTCCCCGTGGCGCTCGCACGAACAGTCATGATGGTCCCAGACCCCCAGGCGGCGCTAAAGTGGTCGAGGTTTGTCGGAGCACCAACTCGTGACGGGTCAGCCGAGACGCCATCATCCATACATCCTCGCCACTCTGGCTCGTCCGAGACGTACGAACTGTCAGCCCGTCCACACTCTGTACACGTGGGAAGGCTATCAAAGTTGAGAGTCTTGCGCCCGCCGCACTCGCACTCGTGGTGGGGTCGACCGAATACGACAGCTTGTGCAGAGTCTGATAGACACTGGTCAACCTGTTCCCATATCGTGGTGAGATTCATTTTGCTTTTTCCCAAGACTGCGTCAGGGTCTTGGGAAAAAAACACGATTTCCTAGTAATGGATACCCTCCTTATGGCTCTCGCCTTTGTCCTCCTATGCATCGCCGGATGGCTCTTGTACAAGCGTTACTCTGCCAGATATCAAACTCCTCCTCAGGTTGTAGAGCCCGAGGACGAGGAGGAGTTTGAGGAGGAGCCCAAGGTTCAGGAGACCAAGGCGGACCCCACACCCGAGCCTAAGAAGGAGCAGTAATAATTCCATATTCCAAACATTTCGCCGAGTCTAAATATAAATCCTTTTTTAAAAGTTTTTTGAGTTTTTGCGGAGGGATGGACGTCTCCGTCTCGTACACCTTCTTCATGCGCTCCATGTCGTTTGTAAAATTTTGCATATGATCTTTCAATTCTTCATATTTTCCCCAGACTCCATCCGCGCTAAT
>Ga0181346_1000118_pt1 | contig 32186 bp, 53 predicted proteins | sample Su13VDMM15DN_FD_130100 | JGI IMG/M metagenome (GOLD analysis project Ga0181346, IMG submission 130100) | Freshwater viral communities from Lake Michigan, USA - Su13.VD.MM15.D.N | ecosystem: Environmental > Aquatic > Freshwater > Lake | place: USA: Michigan | collected 2013-07-15 | reverse complement strand
TTAGATGCTGTGGTGTTAAAGTTAAGTGCTTGTACACCAATGCCAGTATTTGCACTTCCAGTGGTGTTAGAGAACATTGCATTATTACCAGCAACAGTATTATTATTGCCTGTAGTGTTGCTGTACATAGATTCTCTACCTAGAGCAGAGTTTCCGCCCCCAGTAGTATTAAATCTTAATGCAGAAGAACCAAGTGCCACATTACTTGTACCGCTTGTGTTGGCTGGTAAAGCACTACCGCCAACCGCAGTATTACTGGCGATAGCACCAGCACCTCTACCTACTGTTAAGCCTTGGATAGAAGCACCATTAGCTAAAGTTAAGTTAGTGCCATCAAAAGTCATGTCAGCATCACCGCTAACTGCTTTAGAGCCGTTTAAATACAATACTTGGTTAGCTGTACCGCCATTCAGCGTTAATGTGCTAGATAAAGTAAGAGTTGTAAAACTTGCTGGTACTGTACCACCAGTTAATTGCCCGTAAGCAGCAGCATCTGTAGAGGATGAGCCATTTGCCAAACCAGTAACCTTGTTGTTACCCATCTGCAAGTTGCCAGTCATAGCTGTTTGACCGTCAGCAGCTACTGAGCCTGTAAGAGCCGTTGCAATATCACTTAGGGTTGTATTCGCCCAAGATGATGAAATGGTTGTACCTGTGACAACTGGGTTGCCAGCTGGTAATGAATATACTCCTGAACCGTTGCGTGACATACTTTATTCTCCTATTAATTGATTTGCTGGTTGCAACATGAGCAGTCTAGCTAACTCTGAAGTTGGTCTTGGTGTTCTTTGGGCCAATCTGTTCTGAATTGGGCTAGATAAAGCAGCTTCTCTTAGTAATGGTCTACCAGCGGCCGCCCCTAATAATGCTGGGTTTTGCGTTGCAAGTGAACCACCTACGCCAGCCATGTAATCTAATGGGCTAAATTGTGGCAAGCTACCCATAGATTCAGTTGTTTGCGTTGCTTTAGGGAATCTAGCACTAAACTCAGCAACATCTTTAAGTTCACCGCTTAAAGGTTTACCTTTGGCTAGTTGAGTAGCTAGTTTTTTAGCATCAATCGTGCCTGTAACCGTATTGGCGGCTTTTTCTACAGAGTAAGTTTTAGCAATTAATTGGCGAGCATCTCTAAACTTATCCAATAAGTCTGTTTGCTTGGTGTTTCCAAGATGAGCCTCAATTGTGTTCTCAAGAACTTCAGCAGCTTTTCTATTTGCTCTACCCAAGGCAGTATCGCCTTGTCTAAATGCTTTATCTGCATCATCTCTAAGCAAATTAATCTTAGAAGTTGCAGCACCAACATCAAAAGTAGGTGATTTTAATGAATTAACTAGGTCAATAACTTCGCTAGGCTTGGCGTTTGGAAAGCCTTGTTGCGCTTTAACGGCATCTTTAGCAATATCATCTAAAGCTTGGTTATATTTAGAGCTTGTCTTAATTGTTCCTGACAAGTTTAGGTTTTCGTATGCTGTACCAGCAGTTTTCCTAATACCTTCTAAAACATCTCTAGTAATAACTGTGTCTTTTGGCAATCCCAAAGATTGTGCCGTTAATTCATTAGTGATAGCTTGGTTTCTAGCACTTGCGTTTTGCGCTGTTGCAGCTTTACCTGAAATACCTTCAACGGTTTTATTAATAAGATTAGGATTAGCTTGAGTCGGTGGGATTACATAACCCAATGCTCTAGCCTTATCAATAGCAGCAGTCATTTCAGGGGTTTGTGGCTTACCTCTTAATGCAAAACCAAGCTTTTCAGCAGCAGTAGGGATAAAACCAGCACCAGCACCAATAAGACCTTCTTTGGCTTGTTGCTTGTAAAAATCAACCCCTGTTTTTCCTGTTTCCTGTGGGGTTAATAGCCCCATAGTTGTACCAGTTAGCACATTTTGAGCTAATTGTGAGTTGGCAAACGAAGGAATCATGGAAGAGCCCTTCATAATCATAGAAGCTGGAGCAATTGAACCGCCAAATTGACCAATACCATAACCAATAGGTGATGCTTCTTTGTATGGTTTTGCTTCTTCTGCGTATCTCTGTGATGCTTCTTGACCCACATTACCGCCTGACAATAGCTTGGCAGTACCCAATACAGGGTCTACAAACATAGATTTAACTGCGCCAGCACCAACGGCCTCTAATGGGCGTGGTTGGGCTTGAACATTAAGCTGAACATTGCGCATCGGTCTGCCAGTAGCAGCACCACCACCAGTTTCACCAAATTGTTGTTCTGCAACATCAGTTGGTTGAACTTGACCATATTTTTCCCAAGGAGCAGAAGCTTCAGGGGTTGCTTGATATTTTTCCCAAGGAGCAGCCATTAGTTCACCTTTTCATAGTTTTTAGGGTCTGCTGGGTTTCCACCTTTAAACCTATAACCATCAACTACTTCATTTATTTTTGGTGGCGGTGGGGCTTTTTTTGCTCCTGATGTAGGTTGCATTCTAACTTCTGCACCAACAACATCGGGAACATTTAATTCATTGCGCTGTGCAATATCAGCATACTCTTTACGCTTCAAATTGTATTGCTCACCAGCAGAGTTGTAAAACTCTTTTGCTAAACCTCTGAATTGTTCTTTTTGTGTTGGGCTTAAGAATTGACCAGTTGCAATCTTGTTGGCGTAGTTATAAAGCTGGTCTAACTTGCCAGTTGCTTGCATAGCCATTACCAACTCAGACTCACGAACAACAGATGTTGGGTCTAACAACTTCATAAGTTTAGTTGATGCCGCTAAGTCACCAGCAGCATTGCCAGCATCCAAACCTTTGTTAATTTGACGATAAGCACTATCAATAGCTTGGAAATCTTTGTAAACAGGTTCACTGCGGAAATCGCCACGCAATTTTAATGTGTTATCTAGGCCTTTTTGACCTGTATTCATAGCACCTGACTGTCTAAATTCTTTAGCTTTGTTTTCAACAGCCAATCTTTCTTGCGGAGTCCATGTGTTTGGGTCTTTATTTTGTAAGCCTAAGAAAATAGTAGCTCCTTGAATATCAGCTGGAAGCTTAGTACCGCCTTGTGCAACTTGCTCTCTTTTGCCTGTTCTTGGGTTGAATACCATCTCAATTTCACCTTCTTTAAAGGTTTTAGGTTTGAGTTGTTCAACAGCCATTTGATTAAGAACTGGGCTTGTAGAAGATAAAGCAAATTGGAAAGCTTTAGATGGGTCAGCAGAAACTTCAGGCGCAGTGACTTGTTTGGTTGGGCCTTCCATGCCAGCACCGTAAGTTGCTTGCTCAGGTGAACCATACATAAGTTCGTTGTACTTAATGACATCTTCGCCTGATTTTTTGCGTAGCATTTGTGCAAGGTCAGCTTGCTTTTGCTCAACATCTCTTTGGCCTTGTGAACCACTGTAAACATCAAAAGCATTAGCCAAATACTGAGTCCAAGATGGCGCAACATAACGACCACTGACCATTTGACCTTCAGGCGTTTTCATACCACGCTGTTGAAGCATCTCTGCAAGTTTTCTTTGGCGTTCTAACCCCAAAATCTCAGAATTAGCTGGATTAGTTGGGTCGGTTATAAATGGTGATTGAGCCATGTTATTGATTCCTTAACAAAGAAGCTAAATTTTGGTTTATTTTATTAAAGTCTAATGACTCTGTTTTCTTAGATAAATCAGTTTCAGGCGTTGCTTGCGTTTGAATAGGCAGCTGCGTAGTGAACTGGAATGGGTTTTGGTTCATGTTGTATGAAAGCGGAATGTCTTGTTGTGAACCGCCCAAACCTCTAGCTAACAACATGCCTGTATTGCTACCTTGTTGCTGTTGTTGGCCATCTAGGAATGATTCTCCAACCTTTTTAACTTTATCCCAAATAGGTGTTGATGAAACACCTTGAATACCAGCAGTTCCGCTTGGCAATGAACTTGCGCCACCCAAATAACCTAAACCACTAGCAGCGTTTGAGCCATATTGACCAGCCATTGCAGCGTTAGCAAGCTGAGAAGCAGTTAATCCAGCAGTTCCAGCAGCTAATGAGCCAGCACCACCAAGCCACTCCATACCACCTAAAGAAGCAGTATCAATACCAAATCCACCAATTGTTGATGGATTAAATACACCAAATTCACCGCCAGTCGTTGAGATTCCCCAAGGGCTTGCAGCTTCTGAGCCACCTAATAACCAAGGGCTTGAGCTAGCGGCTTCTCCAGCAGCTGCTTCACCAAATCCAAATTCTGTGGGCATACCAAAATAAGCCGCCCCCGTGACTGCGGCAACCGTACCCCAACCCCCTGGAATTTCATCGTTTACTTTGTCATCAATCCAATGACCAGCATCTTGTACTGTGTCATCTACCCAATCAACGGCATCATCAACGATGTCTACAGCACCGCCAACAAAGTCACTAACAGCATTAACTATGCCACTAAAAAATCCCATGATTAACCTTTCACCAACACCATAGTGCTGTAATTTTCATCATCTGAAGGTTGAACATTCCAATCTGACTGCTGTGCTAATTGAATAAACTCTTGATTACCAATGTCTGTGTATAACTTTTGTATATCAGAAGAAGTAAGCTTTTTCCAAAATGCAATCATCGCCTTGTATAACTGCAAAGGCGCATCATTTGTATATAACTGAAACTCAGCAACACCTTCAGCAATAGGAATCAACAAAAGCAAAGTATTGCCTTCACGCAACATCACGCCACCAGCTTCCATAGATTTTTTAACAAAATCTACTTCTGTTTGAATGTCATTGCCACGCTTTTTGGCTGTTACGGCAATAATTTGACTTGGCTTCATGTTAGAACCAACCTGTTACCGTGTCATACAAGCTACCAAGCCCTTTTGAAATGCTTGATACTGTATTAGGATTACTTAGCGCACTACCGCCTAACTGAAATAAACCACCTGTTAATGCAGATTTTTCAGCAGCATCAGCGTTTTGCTGGGCAATCTTAGCCGCTTCGCTAGATGTGTAAGCACCTAAAATATCAGGGCCAGCAACGGCAGCTTGTTGGTAAGGATTAATGTAAGTTGGGGCAGTAGCAGTTCTAAACGCACCCAACTGAGCCAATGGTAAGTTGTAACCACCCAAAGCTTGGTTATAGGCTTGAGCTTGAGCTTGATTACCTAAAGCTGCACCTTGCAAGTTTTGTGTGTATAAGTTCTGTTGAACTTGCTGACCAGCTAAGGCAGCTTGGTTCATCAAATCATTTTGTCTTTGACCCAAATCTTGTTGAGCTTGCATATAAGCTTCAGAGCCACGCATGATGCCTTGATTAGCTAATTGCGTATCCAAAGACTTCTGCTGTCTTTCCAATTGTGGTGCTAGGCGTTGCATTACCAAGCCAGTGGCTTTATCCCAGCCTTCCTTTCCTGAGCCTTCTACCTTTGTTTGTGGGGCAAATTGGCTTGCATTGAATGGAGTTGATGTTTGTGATGCTAGTTGGTTAGATAAATTGCCCAACGCACCTTGAAATTGTGGAGCTAGATTTTGATTAGCTGACCAAATAGGATTGCCAAACTGGTCTGTGCCTGTTTGAGTGTATTGTAAGTTTCCGTAAGGTGTTGATTGATTTATACGGTTAGCTTGCGTAGCAGATTGCGCACCAGCAATATTGCCCATCGCTGTTTGTTGCGCTGATTGAATGTATGGATTATCGCTTTGCTTAAAAGCATCTTGATAAGCTGGTGATTGCACCAAGTTACCAGTTCCACCTATTAGTCCTAAACCACCCATTTCAATCTCCTATTCGTTTCCTTAATGAGCATTGAAGATTTAGCCATTTGCAATCTTCTTTTCTCATCGTCATTAAAAGTAAATCACCATTTTCATGGGCATCTTCAATTAACGCTTTATCTTGGAAACCAAGGTGTCGGTTTAGTTTTATGGCTTCTTCATTTGAAGCATCCATAGTCGCTAATATAACCTTTTTTTCCAATTTGTTAAAGGGGTAATCAAAGCAAGCCCATAATAAATTTTTATCCATCCAATTTTCACCAACTGTACCTATGTGCATAGCACAAGAACCATTGACAAAATTGCAATACGCTATTACCGCAACCAAGTTCCCGTCTTTTTCTTGCCCTATAAACTGAGCATCTTCAGGAAACTTTTGACAAAGTATGCGAGTAAGCCAATCTCGCATATATTGTTGATTATCGGTAACAACAGTCCTCAAATAACGCCACCAGCTTCCATTACAAAGTCTGTTGATGCCCAGTGAACTTCAATGCCTTTTGATGCCACATTCAGTGAAATACTTGCACAGTAACCAATGCCTGATACGCCTTGCCAGTCTTTATTGACCGTTAAAGTGCCGCCCCAAAAGTTATTATCCCAAGTGGCTACATCCCATATACCAATAGTCAAAGCTGTTGGGTTAAATGAAACCTGACCCAATTGAGATTGAGTATCAAAATCGGTGTTAATGGCACAAAATACGCTTGGCAAGCCGTTATCGGTCAAGAAAATAGGTCTTACAAGGGTAAAACGCTTGTTTTGACCACGGCTATCAAAGTAGTTGTAAGCTTGTTGAACTGTGGCCGTAATCACATTACCGTTATCGGCAAAAGTATCCCAAAACTTACCAACAAAACCGTTTGAGCCAAAATAGATGTTTTCGTTGTGAATTTCAAAGTTTGTTGCTTGAACCCCAGTAAATCTAGCCCATGATTTTGTAATGTTGTTCATTACATACTGCTCAAAGCCTGTATTTGTAGGAATGTTCACAATCAACATGTTGGCTTTAGGGAAGTATTGGATTTCCCAGCCAAAATTAGTGCTGTACAAGCTAGTTGCGTTTGCAAAAGCACCATAAATCTTGTCTGTAAGGTTTACTCGTGGGTCTAAACGGCTAGACTGTAAGGCAGAAGCCAATGGCACAAGACCTTCTTGAGTAATTAGCAGTAAATCACCGCCAAACTTAGTAAAGCATCGTCTTGTAAAAGCTTGACCTAGTTGCCAAACACCTCTTAAAGCCCATTTTGTTACATCGCTTGGGTCTGTACCTTCATAAACGATGACTTCGCCCATGTTAGTTACAAAAACTGCGTAATCATCAACACCTTGACCAGCATCAATAGTCCAAGTACCCATTGCTTGGATGTATCCACCCATTTTTGCAACAGAACCAAAGTCTAGCTTGCTTGCAGCACCTGATACGGCTTTAGTGCCTAAATACCAAACATTCATTGAGTTCTTTTCTACATAAAAAAGTCGCTCTTTGAACACATTGATATTGATGAAAGTGTTTGAATTTACGCCTGTAATGCCAAAATTAACGGTATAAGAACCAACAACGCTTGCATCGGCAGCTGGGGCTGTGGCCATTACATAGGTAAATGTCGTGCTATTAGTTACCGTGATTAAATAAGTGCCGTTGTAGTTAGATTCTGTAGCACCTGAGATAGTTACCTGATTGCCAGTCACCAATCCATGAGCAGAGGCCGTTGTTAGGGTCGCTGTTAGGTTTCCTGTGCCACCCCTAGTGATGGTACTAATTGTTTGCGCTGTGCTTGTGGCAGCCGTTTTAATCCAAGATGTGCCGTTATATAGTAAAGCTGGGTCTTGACCGTTCACTGCTGATAAAAACGCATCGCCAGCACTATTGGCAAAGTTAGCGTGTTGCCATCTGCTGTTGGATAAGCCTGTATATACAGAAGTGGCTGTAGAAGTGGCGGTATTGTAGATAACACCGTTAGCAACTGCAAACAAAGTCTGCGATGTTGCGCCAGCATAGTTCATCAAAGTATCAACTGAGCCAGTTATGCCACCTGAATGCTGACTGTAGCCTTTACGCATCAAGATGTCGGTAGGAGTAGGGAAGAAATTAACCATCTCCACCGCATCAATAGCGTTCATTTCAGCTAAGGAATCTCTAGCATTCCAGCCACCAATAGGTGAGGGCAAACTTGCCGTTCTAGCAACTCGTCTTTGTGGGAAAGCCATAATTAACTTCCGTAGCCAGTGTCAGGGATGTTTGCGTAACCGATAAGAACCTTAGATGGGTAAGGTGCGAATGATAAGTTAGGTGCGCCTTTGTCGTTAGCTTTGGCCACATTCAAATAGCGGTCATATTCTTGTTGCAATGAAGTGGTATCAAAGCCTTTAATCTGCCAATATCTAAGCTTTGTGCCTAGAATCATAATTTGGTCATCAAATATGGTCGTATCTGTATCAGCTGTAAAGCTGTTTTTTACTGCGCCTGTTGAGCTTTCAGCCCAGCCTTTAGAGCGATACTCGTAGCCCAAATACTCTTGGGTGTTCATCATTGGCCAAATATTGAAATACTGACCTAATATTCTCCAACGAACTCGCGGGCCTGTTGAGATATAACCTGATTTAAGCCATTGCCATTGTTGAGCATCTTCAGGGCCTAACATTTCCCAGTGCTTGGTCTTATCCCATTGAGTGCGGTCTGTGATTGTTTCGTAGTCAGGCGGTAAATCGTACTGTGTCTGACCAAAGGTAAGCGTAGTACCAACAGCAGTTTCTTGTGCTGGCTGATTTAGGGTAACAGTTGAACCACTTACGGCTACCACATAGCAGTCTTGAGGAATGCCAGTGCCTGTAACCATCCATTTATTAGGCACGATGCCTGTGGTATTGGCCACATTTAGAATGTCATAAGAACCATCTAATACATCGCCTGTTGTGCTAACAGATTGCGTGTAAAAACGGTATTCTCTTTGTAATGCTCGCCAGTCGTACTCTTTTGTTAGGTTATAGCCTTGACGGTTCATCAAAGACAATAGCTGAATCACATCTTGATTGGTGTTACCAGCAACATAAGTAGGTGCTACTAATCCAAGCTCGTTAGAGGTGTCTTGCATTAGTTGAAGCATTGTTAATGACATGGCGAATCCTTTACTTTAGTGGTTTGCACCCTAAGTAATTAAGGTTTTCTTCATTATAACAATTACTGCACAAAATAAAAGGGGGCGAACCCCCTTATTTATTCTTCTACTTCTTCAACCTTCTTTTTTGCTCGTGGTTTCTTTTCTGAAGCCATAAGCAATAAAGCTTTCATTTGTTCTTGCATCTCTGACAATTTGCGGTCAGTTTCAGTCTTAATTCTCTCGTTTTCAGCTTTTAGTTCAGCAATTTCAGCTTCACGCTTGGCTTCTTCAGCAGAATCACTAGCTAAGTTTAAGAACGCTCTAGCCTTGTCACGCAATGAATTAGGGGACATACCAGCAATCATGCCAATTCTTTGCAATTGACCATCGTTTGCGTTAGCAACTAGCTCTACAGTAAAGAACTTTAATGCTCGCAGTTCTTCGGCAGCACTGGCAGTTAATTGTGGCCATTCACCTACAGGTGTACCAACAATTTGAGCTTGTCCAGCTTGTTTGTTTTGAAAGTGCGCCCACTGTCTTGGGAATCGGGCTTTGTGGTCTTCTCTAGCGATGGTGTCAATTTGGGTCAATTGGTCACTAGGAGTCATGATTTTGACAAACACAACATCTTGAAAAATTGGTCTGCCAGCTTCTTCTGAAGCAAAGTTTTGTTTTACAGGTTTGATGTAGAACTCAGCATACAGGTTCTCATCTCCATTACGGATGTCTGATTCAATAGCCATTTAATACTCCTTAAGGGATTAAGGTTGTTAAAAGAAAAAAGGGCAGTCCGTTAAGACCGCCCCTTTAGTTTACTACTTAAGTTACTTAAACGCTAGTAGCAGCGAACCATGCGTAGTCACCTGATGCTAGAGCTACTGCTGGGCTTGTGTAAGAGCCACCTGAAGCTGTTGCAACAAATGTTGAAGCATTGATTGAGCAAGTTGCTGTAGAAGCTGTAACAGCTGCACCAGCTACTGCCAATACATAACGCTTGCCGTCTGAACCAAATACTTGTGAGCCAGCTGGGCCGTTCACAGGTACGCCAGTACCAGCAGAGTTAGGGTTTGTTTGGACTACTTCTTCCAAATCAATACCAGCGGTTGGGGTAATTGAATATGCCATTTTAAATTTCTCCTAAAAGTTAGTGGATGTTAATGCTATTAAGCAATCAACACGCCTTGCAAGAAGCTGTTAGAACAAGTCAAGTTACCAGCCCAACCGTATAACTTCACGATTGCATCTTGGTTAATCGCTTGGCGCTCACCACCGATAGGTACAAAGTTACGCTCTTTGTGTGGGCGCAAGAAGATGTAGTTTGTGTTCAAGAAGAACATGTGGTTAGCTGTACAAGCATTACCCACACCACCGTCTAACACCACATCTGCAGATGTACCACCACCGTAGAACTTCAATGATGCAAAACCACCAGCAGCTGATTCTTCGCTAGTAATACGCTGAATAGCTTGTAGTGACTGAACATACAATGAGTAGTAGTTGTTGTCTGCAACGATAAGGTCAGCCTTGTCATTACCACGAACCAACTGGATAGCCAATGAAGTCATGTATTTTTGGATGTTTGTAGAAGATACTGCTGCGCCACCGTCAGCTACACCAGCATACTTCTTAGACTGCCAAAAAGTCCAGTTTGCACGGTTAATACCACCGTATGTGCCTGAAGTAGGAGCATCAGGTACGGCAGCTGCCAAACCAGTGATGTTCTTACCACCGTTACCAGTACCGTCACCATAGATGTCAGAACCAATACGGTTTAATAGGCGAGCTTCAGAAACTTGCATACGACCATCTAAAAGGTCAATGATTGCTTCTTTGCTTGAGTTTTGCAACATTTCAAGACCGCTCATTGTTACTGAGTCAGCATACTGAGTAATGCTGAACTGAGCAGCAGAAATAGGGCTGTCAGGAGTAATGTTAAGAACTTCGTAACCTGAGTATGAGTTAGCGTTGTTCGTGTTAGGGTCGTTATACATGATTTCTTCCAAAATCACATTACCGCCTGAGAATGGGCGTACATTGCCCTTAGACTTCAAACGCTTCAATAACGCATTGTTGTTTGTTAAGTTGTCTGCCAATTCACCGCTACGGCTTTGGATAGTCGTTGCGATAATATCGGTAATTGCTGAGTTAGCGAATGCCATGATATTTCCTTAATTTAGTTTATTAAACACGACTGCCTAGTTCACCCATTTGTTCGGCTAATATAGACCGTCTATCCTTTTTGTCTGTTGCTCCAGCCTGAGTGTTAGGTGTAACGCTCTTAGGACTAACCGCAGCAGCTTTGGCTTTCGCTACTCGTTGTGCTTGACTTGCTTGGTTTGTAGCCTGTTTCAGAAGTTTATTCTGTTCGGTCTGCCAAACTTCATCATTCAAACGCACAGCTTTTGCATAAGCCGTTTCAAGGTCGTTTGCTAAACCGTTCTCAAGTAATTGAGCCATTTGTTCACGCACCGCCTCAAAATGTGGATGCTTCTCCACATCACTACTAAATCTTTGTATCTCGTTCATAAGAACGCCTTGCTCTTGCTGTTGCTTCCAGCTACCAACCTGTTGAACTTGTTGTTGCAACTGTTGAATTTGCTGTTGTAACGCATAAGCCTGTGGGTCTTGATACTGTGTTGTATTTTCGCCACTGTAAGCTGAGTTTAAATCAATTCCGTAATCTTGTGCAAGTTTGTTAAATAATTCAACCTTTTGCTGATACGGAGCTTGAGTAAGAATCATGTGTGCTCTACCCAAGTTGTTAATCCAAGCTGCTGGGTGAATGTTATTTTTTTGCAATTCAGGGACAAAAGGACTAATCGCTTCAGTCAAAGCACGAGCATTGTCAGCTTCGGCCTTGTAAGCAGAAACACCCTTTTTGTATTCGGTTTCACGCTGAGTTGAATATTCCAACATCTTGCGAGCTTCGTCAGGGGTTAGGTTTTCACCTTTGTCTAGCTTATCCCATAAAGGCAAATACTCTTTTTTCCATGTGGTTGGTCTAGCAACAGTAGGCGTGTACTCTACTTCCTTAGCTTCCACGGAACCGTCTGATTCTTCCGCAGTTTCAGCAACATCAGGCGCAGACTCCTCAACAGGTCTATCTTGCTCTGCTTTAGACGCAAATTGTCCTTTTTCGTTGCGTATTGGGTCATCATCTACCTCAATTTCTCGTTCTTCAGGGGCTTCCAATGTGCCATCTTCAGCTTGCTCCATTGCTGCCATTAATAGTTCTCTGCGGTCTTGTTCTGACATTTTGCTCTCCAAGTTGTCGGATTATCGGTATCTAAGCTTTTCATACGCTATTTCAGCGATGCGTTGCTTTAGTTGTGGGTCTTGCTTTGGTGTTGCGTTACTCATCTTTTCGTTTCCAACCTCAATACAGCCATGTTGTTTAAGGTGACTGCGGTGCTTAGACTTAGAGTCAATCCATGAGCCATCAATTTGGCTGACATAACCTTGAATGTCTGATTGAACCATTGGCGCATAACGCCTTTCTTGTATTTGCTTGGCTTCCCATGACTTTTCGGCTTCTTCTGCGCCTACAGTTGGTGTCCAAAACTCAATAAACTGCTCTTTATCTGTCTTGGCAGTAGATTCAGGCTTGTCGTATTCGCTTTTGCATAGTGGGCAAATATGTTTCATTACATCCTCGCTATTAGTTCAGGTACTTTGTGGTATTCATCAGGGCGTAAGCAGACAACGGAGTCATACCATCGGGCATTCTTCCACCGCCAGCATACAAAAGACTCTTGGGGTAGCAAAACAATAGTTTTAACGCCTAAAGCACCAGCCAAATGAGCGGTTCCAGTGTCTACAGTAACCACGCCTTTCATGGCCTTCATGTGTTTAGCGGTAATCGACCAGTCTTTTTTCCACCCATCGTTTGGTAAGGGGTAGAAATTGGCATCTGTTTCAGGGTTTAACGAATAAACATCATCACCCACCAAGGTTTCCATGTGTTCGGCAGAAATAGACTTAATCCAATGCAAAGTCCCCTTGCTTGCAGACCAATTAACGCCTACTTTCTTAGGAATATTGCTTGGTTCGGCTTCAAAATAGCCTTCTGAGCCAACAACTTTCTTATTGCTTACAGGAAATAGTGATTTAGCATAAGGCATGGCGCAGTCAATGTAATACGGTAATGACATTGAGCCAATCCATAGGTCACATTCGTGGGCTGGGCCTTCTTCTGTAAGGTTAGTTATTTGGTCTATGCACTCCATCTGACCAAGTAATTGCATAAGTGGTGGAACGCACAAAACAACCACCTTTTTTGCACCCAAGACTTTAAGGGCTGGCAAGAATCTAGCGTATTGGAATATATCGCCAAAGCCTTGCTCCATCTGAACCACAATGGATTTACCAATAAGTGACTCACCGTGCCATGTTTTAGGTGCAACAGGCAATCTTGCGTAGGGAATGGTTTGATTGGCTAAGATGTCTTTATGCCAACGGTACTCAAAAAGCCTGAAGCCAGCAGAATACCTACCAGCATGTAGGTTATCGTAGGCTTTCTTATACTCTGCGTGGGGATTTAAATTAGTAGTAATAATGCTTCCTCATCATCTCGTTCAGCAGCCATTTGAGCTTCGTGAATCGCTAACAAAGCCTGAGCTTGTGCTATTTGATTCCGTAACTCAACCGTTTTCAGCAGTTGTTCTTGCTGGCGTTGAAGATTGATAATGGTCGCATTGAGTTTCTTTGTGTCAATTGACGGTTTATCAATCTTAACTTCTGAAACGGATTCTACTTTAGTTTGTTTAACTTGTGAAGGTTTAGGGTCTACCAAGTCCCTGATTTGTTGCTTGCGTAGGAATTGCTTATCTAACCTAGCTTGAATCTTTGCAGCTTCAGCTTGGGCTAATTTCTTTTGAAGCTTTTTAAAGCGTTTAACTTCTTCTTTAGTGAAGCCGTCATGTGTATCAACTTCAACATTACCGCCTGTAACAGTACCAACTATGTTACAAGTATCGTCTTGGTCTACTGCGTAAATAACACCTGTTACTGGGTCTACCTGAAACCCTGAGTTTTGAAACGCATTTGACTGAAACGCAGTAGTCATTACGCTCCCCAAATAGCCACTGTAGTAATGGTCAGAGTATCTGTTGAAGCATCAGTTGTTAGGGTTACGCCAGCACCAGCAGCCACTGTCAATGTGTCGTTATTGCTATCAGCAACAATGGTAGATTGTCCAGCAACGGCCACATTTTTAAATATACTTTGTGAACTACCTGTGTCTGTATTAGTGACTGTAAAGTTAGGATAAGTGCCACTTGTGCTAATACCTGTGCCACCTGAAATGCTTACAGTTTGGTCAGGAGCAGTATTTGTTACCGTTACCACATCGTTGCCTTGAGTTACAGACATTGCTGTTCCAGCGGTTACTCTTGTTTGGAATGAAACACGAATTGTCAGAATGCCTGAACCGCCTGAGCCTGATTTAGCTACCGCAGCAGCAATAACAATAGGGCCACTCGTTGGGAAAACCTTGGTAAAACCGCCTGTTACGGCAGAGTTGTAGTAAAGAATGTCACCATCTAAGAAAGCTGAAGTATCTACACCTCTTAGCGTTCCCATGCTTTGCACTAAACCAAAACCGTTATTTGCAATATCTTCGGCAGCTACACCAATAATAGCTTCAGCAAATGGAATAGCAGTAGCTGGAGCAGCAGTTAATACCCCACTTGAGCCAACCGCACCAGTAAACATACATAACTGACCCTTAGTGATTGTGGCACTAGCTTTTACATAAAAGAATGTATCTTCGCCAATATGTTGCACGACATTACCGCCAATCATGCCTAAACCAAGAGTGTCGTTGCCGTTCCAGCCTAATTGACCAGCACCCAATGGTGTGTTGTAAGTTGTGTCAAAGTCTACATAATCAATGTCAGTTATGTGGCTAACACCAGCAACTGCACCTGTATCGCTAACAGTTACTACTGAGTTTTGGATTAGCTTGCCAGTTGTTGTATCAAAACGAGTAATTGCGTTATCTGTTGCAGAAGCTGGGCCAACTACATCGCCACCCAATGATGGGCTTGAGTTAGTGATTACTCCTGTGCCGCTATCGTAACTAATGCCTGTGCCAGCACTTACTGATGCTCTAGCTCTAGCAGTTGTGAAGTATTCGTTTGTGCCTTCAGCAATATTGGTTGTTGTAAGCACCACAGTACCAACTTGACCGTTTACTGAAGTCACAGCATCGGTGTTGTCTACTTTTTGCCATACAGAGCCGTTAAATATCGCCCAATCGCCCACTTTCCAATCAGTAATGCCGTTTAGGTCTGTAGAACCAGCCACATCAACGACATAGTAATAACCCTGTGTGCCTGTTGAGCTAGTTAAAGTTGGTGTATTTGTACTAGCATTCCATGTGCCTTGATAGTTAAGGTCGCCTTGCAATGGAATCTGACTTGTTGGCACTTTACCGCCAGCATCAAGCGTGGCAACACCTAAAGGTTGCGCTTTTTCGCTTGTAGGAATGTAACCACTTACCGTTGTACCGCTAATTGAACCGCCTGTGATACTAACATTGTTGGCGTTTTGCTCGGCCATTGAGCCTAAGCCTGTAAGCGTATGGTCAGCGTTCCAATCCGATGGGCGTACTAAAGAGGTATCTGTGGTATCAGGTACGGTGCTAACTTTGGTGTGTTTGACGGTAATAGCCATTATTGATTATTCCTAATGATAGTGCCACCTGAAATATTGACGGTTTGCGTGATGTTGATGTTGGTAGTGTCAAGGTTTAAATCTGCGCCTGTTACACCTACTGAACCATCCATCACTACGGTTGTGCCGTCAGCCTTGAATATACGGAAAAAACTAGCTGTTCCACTAGTTACCGCAACTCCATTATTGACTGTGCCAAGCGTTAAAGTTCCATTGGTATCCGTGCCAAATGCACCAGCCAACACACAAGTAACCAATAAGGTCTGTGTTGTTATGCCAGTATTAGCATTAGCTGGGGCAGTGCCTTGGTAAATGTTAATAATTGCACCACTACCAGCGTAAGCAATCAAGCCCTCGTTTTGGGCGTGACGAGTACCGTTGGAATACTTTAATGCGCTCATTGAACACCTATAATCTTACCGTCTGCTCCACGAATGACTTGTTTAGGTCTGCTGCTATTTTGGTTAATGTTTTCAGCTAACTGTGCAATCATGTTGGCAGTCTGTTGATTACCCTGTTGAATAGCAGAAGCGATTGGCGCAAGCGGATGTTCCATAGCTTTGGCCATATCTTCATCTAAATCATAGGCCTGTGGCAATCCTTCGCCACCGTTTACGCCAGCAGAGATTTGAGCTACTTCAACCTTAGCACCGTTGTTTACATAAGCCAACAACAACTGGGTATTACGCTCAGTCATCATCTTCATTTGTGCCATCTTCATTTCCATCTCTCGTTCAGCAGCATCTCTTTGCATTTCCATCTGCATGCGAACTTGAGTTTCCTGAGATTGGTACTCTTGTTTAGCTCTTTCCATCTCAATTTGTGATTGCATCTTCTGCTGTTCCAACTGCATCTGAGCTTGCATCTTCTGTTGCTCAAGCTGGGCTTGCATTTGCATCTTCTGAACTTCAGGTGTTGGCGGTTTAGGCTGACCTTCTTGTTCTTTAGCTTTTTCACGGAATTTATCGGCAGTTTCGTCAATAATTCCTTCAAGTTGCTTGCCAGCTTTAAACGCAGTCACGGCAAACTTAAGCATTTCCATCAACATTGGTGTTGTTTCAGGTATTGCTGTGGCCATTGGCACTGCTTGTTGGAAGAAAGCACCCATCGCTTGCAAGAAAGCCATACGGTCAGCTTTTTCTTGTTGCTCATCCTGATAAATCATTGAATCGCTAGTAACTTCAATGCGGAAGTTCTTAGCTGATTCTGACTTTAATAGCTGTAGAGCTTGCGGTACAAGCATCTTATCGTTGTCAGATAGCTGGTCAGCACCTGAAATCTTAATAATCGTATCTTCAGAGAAGTGATTACAGATAATCTGCGCCTTAATGTTCAACAGCATAGTGGCAAACTGCACCACATGGTTTTGCATAGTCTTTAAACGACCAGCAGCATTGTTTGACTTGATAATCTGTGCGCCAAGCGTTTCATTAGGGTCTGTTTGACCACGCTGAATGTCGGCAATACCCATCAACTCATAGATTTGACCCTTAACTTGCTCCATAGCTTGGTAGCACTGGGCTAAAGCTTGAGCAAATGGGGTAATGTCTACTAGGTCAATCGCACCTTTCATGCCTTGCTTTTCAGCAAAAGCCATCCAATTGTGGACTGGAATCAAGGTGTTGTTTTCGCCCTCAGAGAATAAACGCTGTAATTCGCTTGAGGAAGCATCGTAAACACCACGAACCTTCAATGCGTTAATCAAGCCATCAATACGGTCTGACAATGTGTCCAATTCCCTTGCTTGGTCTTGGTACATTACAAAGTCAGGGATTGGTTCTAGGTTTTCAGTCGTTAAGTTAGCAAACAATGGCTTCGGACATGGCCAAAAGTTCTCCAACTGCAATGGGTCATCACGCTCATCAAGAATCTTGCCTAATGATTTGCTAATCCATAGTGCTTTGCCTGATTCTTTATCCCAAATCTCATAGATGGTGGCTTGCATAGCCATATCTTGTTGTTGGGCATAAGTCTTTGAGTCATGCGGTGTTGAATCTAATGGGATTTGATAGCCAAGTTCTTCGCCAAAACGATTAACCAAGGCATCACGGTTCATATAGACTTTACGCCATACCGCAGTCACTTCTTCCCATGTTCTAGCTACTGAATGGCCAAAGTCACGCCAGTGAACATAATCAATGGGTGCGCACTCGTACTCAATACGCTCAGGGCTTTCGTTCTCTAAACCTTCTTGTGATTCGTCAGCTTCGTCAATATCTTCGGTAATCTGTACGCCATCTTCAGGAAAACCTTTTTCACCAGCAACAATGTGCGGTTCATAACGAACCCAAGCTGTACCACGGCCACCAATCATGCGGTCAAATACCACAGAGACCATAGCGGACTTGTAATCAGTGTAATGTTCTAGCTCATACTCTAATGCTCGCTCAAGCATCATAGAAGCAACACGACCAATTGGGTCGTTGTCACGGAATCTACGGCTTACATCAGGTCTTGGTAGTCGTGCAAAGATGGCTGGAATAACCGTCTGCACATTGGAATATAGGATATTGAATCTAGCGTTAGGATTGTTCTGAGTCCTAGAATCGTCACGGTAGCGTTTGAGGATTTTATCTGCTCGCCCTTCCCATTTCTTAAAGGTGCGCTCATAACTGGCAATCTCGTTGTACCAGTTCTCATAGGTGTGCTTTGACGAATTTTCCATGCTTATATTCTTCCGCTAGGTTTTGTGGTTTGAGTTCGCCACATATCATTCAATGTGGTTTTGTTCTCACCTACTACAATACCCCGTACAGAGTGGTCTTTCGGAGTGGTTTTATCTTCTTCTTTCCATGCTATTGCAAGCATACGAAAAGCATCTGCACCGTGAGAAGTCCAATCGTGTTTGGGTTTATCCCTAAAAACCTTCTTGTCCTCATCGTATTCACGCTGATACTGCCGTAAGCACTCTATACCGTCATGACATCTATCTGCATCAAACCAGCTTCGCATTAATGCAAGTCTAGTGGCTTGAATACCGTCTTGAAGCGATAAGCTTGGCACTATTTTAAGCGAAGTCAATGGAATTTTGCTAGATATTTGTTCAATAATTGATTTTCCACCACTTGCTAGTGTTTTAGCCCTTGCATCATGGGGTAAATAATGTGTGCCGTATTTATACCCAAACTCTCGTTCTTTGGCAGCCAATAGGTCTGTGTAATAACTGACTTGATGGCCGTTGCTTGAATGGTAGTCCAGTATCCGTAGCTCACCAAATACGACCTGATACCACCAAATCGCGGTATCGTCTGAGTAACCCAAGTCCCAAGCAGTGTGGCATGGGAACATTTTATCGTACTCAACCGTGGTAATGCGCTTGGCATCGGTAAGAACTCGCATCTCTTTACCATAAAACGCACCCATAATGGCAGCTTCAAAGCTACATTCAAACTCTTGCTCGTATTGGTCAGGTGACATGGATGCCTGAGCATCTTCCAATTCAGGCTGTGGCAATAGGTTTGTTTGGCTTGCTCTTAGCGTTCTTACAAACCAGTTGTTTTGCTTAGTGGCCGTGTTGTATATATCGTAAAAGGCGTTATGACCTTTGGGTGTGCCAATAAATACCGCCCATCCACCCCTGTCAGCCAATAATGGGCGTAAAACTGCACCCCAAACGCTAGGCTTCATGTCGGCATATTCATCAAGAACCACGCCATCTAGGTATAAACCACGCAAGGCATCAGGGTTGTCAGCACCAAATAGCCTTATTTTTGCACCGTTGAATAGCTCCACCCATAGCTCTGATTGATTGGCAGATACCCTAAAAGGTTCTGAATACCGCATAAGATAGTCCCAAGCAATAGTCTTACTTTGAGAATAATAGGGCGCAAGATAGCCGTACCGTGCATCTTTCTTGTTTTCAAGCAAAGCCCTACGGATTAGGTCATTAATGCAAGCAACGGTTTTACCAGCCCTTCGGTGGGCTACTAATACTGCCCAACGCTGGGTTCTTTCGTGAAAGTCTGCAAATACCGTTCTTGGGCGATATTTAAGCTTTATCGTCTTCATCAGCCCATGCTATTTGTATTGAGCCACCGTTATTGCCACTAATCTCATGGGCACTCGTTTCTTTCCATCTAGCCCTAGTTTTTAGCCAAAAGATAGCAGCAGCCGTATTACCCTTCTTGGCTTGGGCGAACAATGTGCCAGCAATAGCTGAATTGGCATCAATACGCCCTTCATCTAACTCGTCTTGGTAATACTTGGTTAAGGTATCCGCACTAATTTTTAGGCGTTTAGCTATATCTTCGTGTGGACAGCCCAAAGCAGACAGGCGTTTAGCCGTATCTCTATCAGCCTGAGTGGGAGTATGAGCTGGTCTTCCCATTTTTGCCATTTTATAACTCCGCTAAAGTTGCTTTTTTACCAGTAAATTCTTCCCAGCGCTTAACGATTACATCGCAGTATTTTGGGTCTAATTCCATTAATCTAGCTTTTCTACCCATCTTTTCGCAAGCTATCAGAGTAGAGCCTGAGCCACCAAATAGGTCTAAAACTACATTATTAGGTTTACTTGCGTCTTCTAAGGCTTTTTCAATAAGTTCTACTGGCTTCATAGTAGGGTGAAGGTCGTTTTTAGCCGTTCTTTTAATATCCCATATATCCATGCCGTTATTACCGCCATAAAAGTTATGGTTATCGCCAGTCCAACCGTAAAAAATAGGTTCATACTTACTCATATAGTCGCTATTGCTAAGGGTATGGTTGCCTTTATCCCAAATAATTAGGCTTCTAACCTTTAAATTGGTTCTTTCTAGCGATTTCCAATACTCGCCTATACCTAACCTATAAAAAGTAATATAAAACGCACCTACGCAGTATGCGTAAATAACTGCGTTAATAGCATCAAAGAAGTCTTCTGCCTCAGTTTTAGACATTTTGTCGTTTTTGATGCCACCATGTTTAGCGTTAAAGCTTTTAGAGCCGTCAGCGTGTATTCCACCAGTAAAGTCCATGTTATAGGGTGGGTCAGTAAATACCATATCAGCTTTACCAAACTCTAGCAAGTTATCCACAGCATCCGTACTAGTGCTATCACCGCACATAAGTCTATGATTTCCAAGGATATAAATATCACCAAGCTTAGTAATTGGTTCTTTAGGAATATCAGGTACAGAATCTTCGTCTGTTAGCCCTTGGGTTATTTCAGGTGCTAATAAAGCATCTAGCTCTTTATCGTCAAAGCCTGTAAGAGATAGGTCAAAGTCTGCATCTTCTAGGTCTTGAAGCTCTAGCTTTAAAAAGTCCATATCCCAGCCAGCGTTCATAGCCAACTTATTGTCGGCAATTACATAAGCTTTCTTTTGGGCTTCAGTCATATCTTTTAGCTCAATGACAGGGACTTTTGTAAGCCCTAGCTTGCGAGCAGCCATTAGACGGCCATGACCAGCAATAATGCCTTTATCTCCATCAACAAGAATAGGGTTTGTCCACCCAAATTCTTTAATGCTGGCGGCAATTTGTGCCACCTGTGCATCATCGTGAGTTCGTGAGTTCTTAGCGTAAGGGATTAACGCTTCAACTGCAACTTCTGTGATTTGCATAAGTCATCCAAGTAGTTAGATAACTTAATTGTATCGTTAAAACTTATCTTTAACAATCTTATTAAATTCTTTGTTTAACATCTCTCTGCGAGCCACTCGTTTAGCTTCGTTCTTTTCAAGTGTTGATTCTTTGTGTGGCCTCAACAAAGCATCTTTTTCTTTAAATTCTCGTTTCATTGGTTTCATCACATATCCTTCATAGCTTCTTCAATAACTTTGCGCCTTGGTTTAGCAGTTTTAGCTGATTCTTTTAATGCTTCTGCCGTTGGTGCGCCCTCTGAACCTACTTTTCTCATCTTTTCGCCTGAGCCAGCTTTGATGCGTTCTCTTTTGGCGTGAATTGCAGCATAAAGTCCATGTTTCATTTGTACGCTCCCACTACAAGTTTAAGTTCGTCATTGCCTAAAAACTTGGCAACTGATTGACAAAGCATATAAAAATCTTCATAACTAAAGTCAGACTTCATGCGGTTTATTGCTTGGCATACCAATATTGTATTTTCTTTTGTGTATCCAATGTTGCTATCAATACGCTCAATAGATACTGTATTCAATTTACCAGCTTCAAGGGTCATTTCTAAGCCTGAATATGCACAAATCATGGCTTGGTCGTTCCAAAACCCTACTACATCATTAACTTCTAAGGCAAATTCTTGATTGCGTTTTTTGGCACTTTTTTTGGCATTTTGTAGAAATACCTTAGCCCTAGTTTCAATCTTAGAATTTACTTTATCACGACTTTTAGAATTACCTTTTTTGCAACACGCTTTACACCAGCTATGTAAGCCATCATGCGTTTGCTTATGCTTAAAAAATAAGCTAGTTTCTTTGGCTTCTTTGCAACAAAAACAAGTTTTCATTAGCACTTCCACCTTGCTCTAGCTGCTTTACCTCGTTCCCCTGTCCATCCTTTAGACCTTGCACAAAAGCTTTCGTGGCGTGGGCCACTGGATTGGGGGGCTTGTAAATTACTGCCGTTCTTTGCGTTATACGCTTTTCTACCAGCTTCAGTCATGCCAGCACCTTCTTCAACTGACAAGTAGTGCCTACCTTTGCCTTTGGTTGTCTTGGCAATTGGTTTGTCGTGCTTATCCATAGCAGCACGGATTTGGTCTTTACGACTCATCTCTTTCACCTAAAAAGCGACCATAAGCTTCTTCAAGTTTGGCTTTACGGCTACCTTTTGCGTTGTCACGCTCTACATTTAAAGCAATCGCCACGGCTTGTTTTTTAGGCTTGCCAGCTTTCATTTCGGCTTTGATGTTCTTGCCGACTGATTCTTTGCTACCTGATTTGTCTAAAGGCATGATTACCCCAAAAATTTGAGTTTATAAGTTGTTGAGTCAATTAAATCAGCTATGCCATCAACTAAATTCTCAAGCTGAGAGTCATTAGGAAGGTCTTGACGAGCATCTTTAACGAATCTTTGCAATGATTCAAAGTACTTAACTGGGTCTTTTGGTGAATGGTAGACATTTGGGTATTCTTCAATCAAACCATAAATACCTTGATAGGCTTCTACATATCCATCAACAAGGTCTACGATTTCATCGTAATAAGTACCTAAAGCCATGTGCTGTGCGAATGACTTGGTTTTGAAGTGCATTAAGTGTGCGTTGGTCGCACTATGCAACAGCGTTAGGGTAAATAAAGCACACTCTTTCATAGCATCTCCAAAAAGATGGGTACTCTCCACGGATTTCCCCAAATATCACTCTCGTGAGCCTATTATCGCCTATTTCTTTTCTCAAAACAAGAACCGCATAACCATTTTTGATTCATTCCTTCGTTATAGGGTACATAACGCCCAAATTCTTTTGGTTTTCGTAATTTACAGTTTGTGCATTCTTGCAAAGTTCTGTCACCAGTTTCTTTATTGTCGTGTCGCATCAATCTCATCAATCATCACTAGGCATCCACCGCCTTTGCGGATTTCACCCCTTTGTACTATTAAAACATCAATCTGTTCATCGTCATCAAATACGCCAGCATCGGTTAAAGCATCCCAAAGGGCCTTGATGCGGTTATCTATGTCTTGCTTACGCCTATCCCTTGGATAAAGTGTAACTTGCATTTGTAGGCGTTTATCGCCCATTTTAGGCACTGCATTGTCAAGCACATAGTCTTGCACTTGAAGTTTAAACTCTTTGCCAGCTTTGCTGATACCCATTCTATTTCTAAAAATGGTGCGGTATGAGTTTACCGATGGGGGTAGGGGTAGGTTAAGCACTAGCAAGTAGTTTCTCCGTCATTTTAAGTAAATCTTCTTGTCCAATTTGATAGTGCTTTTCAAACCCTTTTGCTCCAAGACCATGTACACCTGTATTTCCTCGGTGGTGTTCAACACAGAGTCCGATAAATGGTGCATTAGCTCTTTTACCGCCAAATCGTCTAATGTGGTGTATTTCAACACCCCCATCGTAGGGCAAACCCAAGTGACGGCATAACGCACATCCAAGTCTTGCGACTTTGGAGTATTGTTCTTTTTCACTTTTGGTCATTTAGCATCTGACGAGCAATATCTTCAAGGTCGTGGGTCAGGTCTACCAACACAATGCTAATGTCGTAGGCCCCATCCCAGTCTTTTTTAAGGGTTGCTTCTTCGTAGGCTTTAGTTGTTCGTTTGATTTCAAGCAATGTTTCAGCAAAATCAATGTATTTTGGGCTTTTAACGGCAAAGTTAATTGCCTTGTTGAGAGTTTCGTTCAAGATTGATTCCTTATCATTTTGTCAAATTGTCTGTCGTTGGCTTGCTGGGTGCGCCATGTTTCCCATCGTAATTCAGCACATTTTATGTGCAGCTTAAGCATTTCTACTTCGTGGGTAGCTATGCCAATAGCCTTGCAATGTTGTTTGTATTGCGGGCTTGAGTATGCTTCACGCTCCTGACCAGCTATCGTATTCTCGTTACTGGCTTTCATCAAGTCCGCTTTGATTGAGCTTTTAGCGTTTTCTAAATCAGCAAGAACTGCCTTTGCCTTCGCGAATTCAGGTGCTTTTTCAAATATAAAATCTATGCAAGCGTTTGGGTCAATTTCTTTCATCGCCATTCTCCTTTTTCACCCCTGTTACCTTTTGCCCATTGTTCTGCAATGCTTCCACATAACTTTGCGCGTCTTGAATTAAATTGAGCATTTCGTAAATACTCTTGGAATTTTGGCAATCCCCATTCTTGCCTCCATTTAATGAGTTGCCTGACTTCGCATTGGTGTCTGTAGTTTTCATCAAAATGGGGCATCCTCGTAAACAGGTCTTGGTTGTCTAACTCTAACAAAAGTCCACCCTTCCCTTAAATTCGTAATGTGTTTAGCTTCCCATAGGCTGCTGACAATACGCATTTTGTCGTTGTTTTCATCAAATATGTGGTATTTCATGCGCCAGCCAATCTTAATCGTTCACGGTATTGGCCTTCAGTTTCACCAATCTTTGGTGGCAACCCCATTTCTATGCCTTTAGCCATAGTGCTAGAAACTGAAGCATCCCAGCGTGAATATGATTTGTCTTGAGTAAGTTGGGCTTGCCCTACTTTGGCCCAGTTGTCAGCAATAGCGTTTCGGAACGCAGCATCCCAATCAGAATATTTGTAGTTTTTAGCTTTGCATTTGTTGATGAAGCTTTCAAGATGTTTCTCAAGTTGAGTGTGTCCGTTTTTTAAAGCCCATGCTTTTATAGAATCTGAAATTTGAAAATCATCGGAGATGGGTGTGGGTGTCTTACTCTTACTCTCTCTCTTACTCTTCTCTGTCTCTACTCTACTCTTCTCTGTAGTAGCACCTTGCAAGCTTGTTGCTAGCATACCGCTATCTTCAATAAAAAAGCCGTTATCAATCAAAGGTTTAATGGCACTAACGACCTCTTTTTCGGTCATTCTAAGCCTAAACGCAATTTCTTCGGGTGTTCTGTGGATAACTCCATCATGCGACTCACTTGCTAGCAACCAAAGCATCGGTGCTAGAGCTTTGCTAGCAACAGGCAAGCGTTGAAATGCCATGTCATCAAGCAAGTTTTTGTGGAGTTTTATCCACGGTGGTGAACGATGTTTGTAGTGCTGGAAATTGTCCCAATTCTTAGGAATTAGTTTCATTATCTAACTCCTCTGCAAAATCTTTTTTTGCTTGTTCTGCTTGCTCAATCAAAGCTTTGTGATTTTTAACAAGGCCGCGCAACTGCCCAATAGTGAGCATCACAGTGACTTCTTTACCAAACTCTAGGGATTCTTGCTTCAGGCATATTAGCCCTGAAACTGATGGGTATATTTCAACACCATACTGGGTGGGGAACTTCAACATATTTTTATCCTCGGTCAAAAGGTAGTCGTTAAAAAATGGTAGGCAGACTGGTGACTAATCAGCTTTTCGCAGAATCCTCTGCTAGCCTTACCCTTACTATTCTAACTCTGGCCAAATAAATTTGTAAACTTTTGGAAACATATTTTTTCTGCTCATTAAGCCACAGCTTTTCTTCTCCAACTCAGCCCCTAAAAAAACCATTTTGTCGTATGGTATGCCCTTGGTTTTCCATTGGGCAACAGCTGGTGGGCTTACTTTGCATAGCTTGGCAACAGCAGTTGTGCCACCTAAAAGGTCTACAATTTGTGAGTCAGTTAATTTCATAATTAAGCTTAGTATAGCCTAAAAAATATATTTTGCAAAGGGTATTGACAATCTCTTTTAGTGGGCTTAATATTTAATTACTGCAATATCGCAGTGAGAAAAGGAGTATTTATGAACCACGATGAATTTGTTGCCATGCAACAGCAAGAAGAACGCCTAGAACTAGCTTTAGAACGCATGGAAGCTGGTGATTTCTTATCCGATGATGATGTTTCTATCATTCGTTGGGCGTGTGGTAAACCTTCCAAACCAAAATCTAAACTAGCCCCAATATTTGAGGACTGGGCATCTATTTTCCGTAAACAAGGAGTAATTTAATGATTATTAGAGAAAACCGTACAGAATCTACTTTTAAGCTACCGCCATCAGGGTCACACCTTGGGCGTTTATACAGAATCCTAGACCTTGGCACTCAGAAGGTTGAATGGCAAGGTGCAATCAAAATGCAACGCAAGCTGATGTTTAGCTTTGAGTTACATGGCGAAGATAACGATGGCCACCCACTAACAACTAACGATGGCAAGCCATTGATGATTTCTAAACGCTATACCATGTCTTTGGGCGAGCAATCTACCCTACGCAAAGACTTGGAATCATGGCGTGGCAAGAAGTTCACAGCAGAAGAATTGCTAGGTTTTGACCTAAATGTATTGTTAGGCAAGTTTGCTATGTGTAATGTCACTCATAATGACCGTGAAGGTAAGACATACGCCAATTTGTCAGGACTAAGCCAAGTGCCAGCAGCATTGAAGAAGATGCCTGAGCCTACTGGCGTAAACGAACTGTTGATATTTAGCTTAGATGCTTTTGACCAAGCTAAGTTTGACGGTCTTTCAGACGGACTTAAAGACATTATTAAAAAGTCTGCTGAATGGCGTGGCACTAACGGTGAAGAAGAAGCTAATAAAGCTGTTTCTGTTGCCTTGGCCAATATTGATGATGACATGCCCTTTTAAGGAGTAATTATGAAAAAGCTATTAGTTGTTGCACTTTTAACCATTTCAGGTATTGCTACGGCATCTTGCCCACCATACTCACCTTACGGTTGCCGTCAAGGTACAAACGGTAAGATGGTTTGTGGATGCGGTATTAGATAAATTTTAGGGGCAAAAGCGGATGCTAAATTTGGATACATGGAGTCAGTAATGACCACAGGGGGTTGCTATGCCCCAAAGCAGTATGGAGAATAGCCAATTTTTAGACGCAGCGAGTAGCCCCACCTTAAGGATATTATGAGTTTTTTAGTAGCCAACATCCCACCAGTTAAATGCTTTGTTCGTAAAGAGTTTTTGTATAACCACGAATCAGGTCACGGTGAGCTAGAACCATGCGTATGGATGACCGCTAAAGCAATCAAAGGTCAAGCTTTCCGTATTGAGTCTATGCTGACCAATTACGGTGCTTTGTACGACAAGCTGCCGATTAGTGCGTATGTATGGAAAGAAGTGGCTGACCCATTACCACTGGATTTCTTGCAGATTTGGGATTGTTTGTCATATGACATGGCCGTGGTTGAAAAGTCTAATCTTCGTGGTTTAAAGGTCAAATACTTTGGCAAAGATAAGCAGTTTCATTTTGGCAATTATTTATTCACTATTGACTTTGCTAGTCCTGATGCTAACCGCTTGGATACCAGTTTTAGTGAGGGTGTAGAAGAACATAAATCCTACAATTTTATTAAACTAGACAATGGCCAATTTGCTTGCCAGCCTAACAATAGATGCCTTTGGTACGATGTTTCATTAGTCCCAGCGGTATTAAAAACACCTGATTTTAAGATACCAACTCAGATTTACAGCGTTGAAAACCATGCTAAATGGACTGCAAAAGATGAGTGGTTTTATAACTTTGTAGAAATTAAAGATGAATAGAAAAGAACTTTTACAAAAAAAACTATTGGAGCAACTAGCTATTACGCCTATGACTCGCACAGAAATGGCTGAATTTTTAGATGTTAGCGTGGTGTTTATTGCTCGTTACATTACCCAGCTAAGAACATCAAAGCAGATATACATTCACCATTACGAAAGAACGCCAAAAGGTAAGCCAAAGTCATTCTATGCAACTGGTAATTTACCTGATGCGCCTGAATTAGCACCAATACCTCAGCATGAGTTACAAAAGAAATACAGAGAAGCTTCTCGTGGAGAAAAAAAGCCTAAAAAGTTCTCACCACGCATGGATGTTGCCGCCAGTTGGATGTTTAACCCATGCTAACCGTTTTGTGGGTCGTAATCGGTGGGTTTGGCATGTTAACCCTAGCTATCTTGTCTATTTTGTTTGCCCTTTGGTGGACTCAAAATGACTAAGGTAGCCATTAAAACCGCTTGGGTGGCATTATTTATTGTTGGCCTAGTGCTTATGTATGGCCATGGCTATAAAAGCGGTAAAAACGCTCAATTAAGCTTTGAAGATGTATTAAAGATAGCTAAATCACAATTTACTTGCAGAATGGAAATCAAATGAAACCTGTTGCATGGACTGATGATTTGTGGAACATCTTTTTAAATGACGAATACTGTATGTTAGATGATGACATGAAGAAAGACATGATTCCACTCTACACCGCACCAAGAGAGTTAAGTGATGAGGAAATAAAAGCAATAGCCAATAATTTAACTTGCACCCCAGATAAGAATTGGAATGTTTTATTTGCTAAAGCAATACTAAAGAAAGCGAATGAGAAATAATGGGAAAAGAAACAAAAACAATTACATCATATAGATGCGACAGATGTGCTGGTATTGAAGATACAGTAGATTCAAAAGGCAAATATGAATGGGGTGAAATGGATTTGCACTATGAAGGGCATATAGGTGGCAGAAGTGTTAGTGGAGATGCTGGCGGTAATACTTATAAAAGAAAAGTATGGTTATGTTTGCACTGCACTAGAGACTTTTTAAAATTCATTTACAGAGAGCAATACTAAAGAAAGCGAGTGAGAAATGATAATTAAACAAAAAAATAGCGAATCCTCTCATTGGTACACCAAAACAGGTAAATCAGCGTATCAGGTAGAAGGTAAAACAGGGCTTAGGGCTACCACCTTGCGTGATGCTCGTAAGCTAGACCTCGTTCCTAGTGTGACAACTATCTTAGGTGTGGCAGCTAAACCAGCGCTAACCCATTGGTTGCAGACTCAGGTGTTGTTATCAGCTTTGACATTGCCAAGAGAGCCAAACGAACCTGAAAGCGACTGGCTTGAGCGAGTAATGGCTGATTCTAAGGTTCAGGGCAGACAAGCAGCAGACCGTGGCACTGCTATCCACGGCATTATTGAAAGCTATTTTGAGCAAGTTTACCTACCTGAGTGGCCACAATATGTGAAGAACATAGATAAAGCCCTCATAGATGCGTTTGGAAGCCAGCTGTGGCTATCAGAGAAGTCTTTTGCCCATGAGCTAGGGTACGGTGGAAAAATTGACCTATCAGCCGAAAATCTAGTCGTGGACTTTAAGACCAAAGAAACTGATTTATCCAAGGTTGAGCCATATCATGAACATGAAATGCAACTGGCAGCCTATTGCGTGGGCCTTGGCTACAAAATAGAGGAATGCAGAGCCGCGATTGTATTTGTCAATGGCACTACGAATGAAGTAAAGTTATGCGAAATACCCCCCGATTCCCTGAAATCGGCATGGGAATGCTTTGCCCATCTTTTAGCGTTTTACCGCTTAAAGAACAATATCTAAAGGATATTCCGCAGAACCCGAGCATGGTGCATGGGCTGGACTGTTAATCCATGGTTAGCTGAGTTCAATTCTCAGATGCGGAGCCAAAACTTTACAATCAACTAAAAATAACCTTACAGTTGTTGCATAAAAACAACACAATCTAAGTACTTTCCCTAATTCTGTAAATATTTCTTGCATTATCACTTAAGTTAGCTAAACTGTCATTACTGCAATAACGCAGTGAGTAAACAAAGGAGAAGCAAATGGAAGTATATGAATACGATTATGACGGCATCAAATTAGAGATTCACTATCATACAGAAGATGGTGATGAAAGTGTAGGCATGTTCGGTACGCAGATTTATGTAGAAGGCGTATTTCACAAAGGTGAGGACATCACCGACCTTATTGCCAAATCTACTTACGAGTTTCTTGAATCTGAACTTAGCGAGGCTTTAAATGGTTGATATTCTAAAAGGTTTATTTCTAGGTGTTTGTTTCTTTGTTGTTCCTTTAACAGTATGGGTAATCCGCACAGGGGGTCTTTAATATGAATCAAAAAGAGATGGTGTTAGCTCACTTTAAAAAGCGTAAATCAATCACTAGCTGGGAAGCCATCCAAAAGTATGGCATCACACGCCTAGCAGCCGTTATATGCGATTTAAAAGGCACTCACAACATTATTGCTATCATTGAAACAGCAGAAGGTAAGCGTTGGGCTAGATATACCTACATGGGGGCAAAATGAACAACTTTTTAATGCACTTATGCACTTGGTTATTCCTAGCCCTAATACTCTGCATTTTTTTAAGCAATATTTGAGTATTCTTCAGCAGTCAAGATTCCTGATACATATTTATTCTGCGGTTTAAATATGGTCAGGAATTGGTTTCTCATCTCAGGGGCAAACGATACATGCACCCATCTACCAAATTCATGAATCACTTGGTCTACCTGAATATCTGAATCCTTTAAAGCTTTGGCCACAGCATAAGGGTCGCCATAGCTAGGACAAACAAAGTCAATAGCCCAGCCATCCATGTGACTTGATTTAGCAGCCCCACCAATGGCTTGATTAACCGCTGGTAGGCGTAACCATGAATTAACTCTAATCGGCTTGCCTAACAACTTCCTAATGGCTTCCATGCCTTCTGCTGCCTTCTTCATGTTTTCTAGTTGTTCATGGCTTGGTTCGTTAGGAATACCCATGCGAACAGCAGTTTCGCTGAATGTGGCTTCTTCAAGGGTGAAATTAGTACTTAGTTGCATTGCGTTTATCCATAATTTTTTCAAGGGTTCTGCCACCAAAGTATGCGGTCATCACCACCATACCCCATTGACCAAGTAAATTGACATATGCCTCTGAAATTTTAAAACCATAACCATCAACAACAGCCATTAAAATAAAAGCAGTCAAAATGTAAACTAAAGTCATGGGGCGAATGTTTTTAGATAACCATGAATCGCTAGACATATCAGCTTTCCAACGCTCTGATACATTGTTTTGCTCGTTCATGTCAGCTTGTAAATCAGCTAATTTACCTTCTTGCTGTAATTTTGCTAGTTCAGCAAGGGCTTGGGCTTTGGCTTCAGGATTAGGCAATACTCGGTCTAAGACCTTTTCACCTATGCTAAGTATGGCAGCGATTGGTAGCATTATTTCCTCATTAACATTGATGATGCAATTATTAACATGGCTTCAGGGTCACTGGGCTTTTCTTTCCAGCCTACAGTTATTTGACCAATAAATTGATTGTTACTAGGTGGCACGGCAATCCTACAAGTGTAGTTAATGCCTAAGTTTTTATACCAAAGACCTATTTCTGATTGTGCTTTAGGGTATTCAGAGCATGGTATTTCATCGGCCATCATCTTGATAATATCGTTGTTGTTGGCTAAGTTTTTGCTAAACAAACCAACATCGTGGCCATCAAACTCTTTATATCTTGATTCAGGAATGTACGCTCTTTCAACAATTCTTTTGCCAATGACCGTATTTACTGAAAATATGACCACGACATCTGCGTTTGAGCCTTTAAATAGCAGTCTAGAAGCATCGTCATAGCGGTCTGAGTTCATGGTAGGTAGTTCTTTGGACTTTTTGTAAGCCCCCAACATAACCTCTTGGTTCTGCCAAATAAAGTAACCAGCAAAGGTAAGAACCGCCATAATGATTAGCGCAAATAACCTAAATGGGCTACTTACATAGGCTAATATTTGTGGCAGTAAATCTTTCACTTGTCAGCTTTAGAATCTAACTTTTCAGAAATCTTATCCAGCTTGGCAAATATGACATTGGCTACTCGGTCAAAATCTTCTCTTTTGACATACTCACCAGCAACAACGACCTCAATTTTATTAACTTTTTCAGCTAATTTTTCATCAGACTTGCGTAAGTCACGATGAGAATCGTATATCCACTTGAGAGCCGCACCCAATATAAGGTTAGCTACGCCAAATACCCAATTAAGTGCGGACTGCTCCATTATTGCTCCGTTTTAGGTTCTAATGATTCTTTCAGCATTCTGATAAAAGCAGCTTTACCAACATTTAGCTGGTCTAGCGAGAATGATGCTCCACCAATTTTGCGGTCTAAGTCTTGAATATGATTAACCATCACCTGTTGGCTTTGGGTTAATTCTTCATAAAAATATTTAACATCATCAAGCACAATCGGGGTTTTTTTCGTGTTTTCACCCATGATTTTCTCCAAAATTAGGACTGAATCGGCAGTCCTTTACCGTTTAAATTGAAGCTGCTTGCAATGGTGCTAAATCTTCAGTAGTCCAAAAGTCTTTAGCAAGCATGATTACTAGATGCTCTTTGTTGCGAGCAATAGTATCAGCCCATTCTTCGTCTGTAGTGTTCTCAGGCTTTTCACC
>Ga0181346_1000117_pt1 | contig 32277 bp, 24 predicted proteins | sample Su13VDMM15DN_FD_130100 | JGI IMG/M metagenome (GOLD analysis project Ga0181346, IMG submission 130100) | Freshwater viral communities from Lake Michigan, USA - Su13.VD.MM15.D.N | ecosystem: Environmental > Aquatic > Freshwater > Lake | place: USA: Michigan | collected 2013-07-15 | reverse complement strand
GTTTGATTTATTTAAAGCCGCGAAATTAATGTTATTAAAAGCATTAGTGGGTCTAGAGGTAAAATTATATAAGTTGTATTGAGTATAAATTTTATCACCCTTAATTGAGAAATTTAGGTTTTGAGGGTTAAAATGCTCATTAAATAGTGATATATCTAACGCGATACCCTGTTTTTCAATACCATAGTACACTTTAACATACTCATCGTTATAATACGTGTTTATGGCGGGAAATGACATTAAATGCTTTACAACACTAAAAATAGCTTCTTGAGTTTGATAGTGTTTGGAAATTGGGATAATCGAGTTTAAATAGGGTTTATCTCCGTAAAGTTGTTTGAAATGAGTGTGTATATGAGTATCAAAATCATGTATATACGGAGGGGTGGTGGAGGTGGACAGTGACAAAAGTTGTAAATCCTTTACTTTACTATCTAGAAATTCTTCCCCCAAGAGTTGTGCCGTCATTTTTTTATCTAATACAAACACATTTTCATGTTTTAAGATAAAATCTTTTACTTTTTGCTCATCTACAGCAAATGCTTCACTATGGTGAATAGTAAACATTAATCCCTTTGAATCTATTTGTTTGAAATAAATTAGGGAAGTTTGTGTTAGTAGAGGGTGATATTGTGGGGAAAGTGGGATAACATTTATATAACAATCTCCGTAAGGATGAAGTTTAGATAACTGTTCGGTATTTTCGATTAAGTAAAACATAACCTTTATTTTTGTATAATGTAATAAGGCTCCCTATGGGAGCCAAATTTATTGTAATATAATTTTTATTTTACCATGGTCTAACATACCAATTTCCTATTTTAATATATTTAGTTGATTTTTCTAATTCATCTTGATTTTCAAGAGTTTTTAAAACTACTAAAAACATAGTTCTGCCTGGAGGGCCTATTAAGATGGATGGGAAGTTTCCATCATTCCCATTATTACGAGTAGTATAATATTCTAATTCGTTAGAGATAGCTTGATCTAGAGACTTAATATCATCTTTATTACCTGCAGCATATTCGGATTTAATAAAATTTACTAATTCTTTAAATTGATATCCTGATTTTTTATCAGAGAATCTCATTCCAGAGAATTCTTCTTCATCAGATACAGATGGTTGGGATTTAGTAAAATCTCCTTTTGCTTTATTTTTAGCTTTTATGGCAGCATCTAATCTGTTTTTTAAATCTTCTATTTCCTTATCCATATCAAGGAGTTCTTGAGGATAATATTCAGCTCTTGCTTCTTTAGTTAATATTCCTTCAGCAAGGAATTTTTTTAAGTTAAATGTATTTTCCATTTTTTTTTTATTAATTTATATGTTATAAATATATGAAATTTTAGTTAGATTACCTAACTTACTCGTGCAAATTGTTGTAAATCACTTAGATATTGTTTTATACCGATAAAACTTTTTTCTGCTTGATCTAATATTCTTTGATTAGTATCTATTATACCGGCTCTTGTTGTTATATTGTTTATTCTTTCGTTATGGAGTGGACCTGAAATTTGCCAGAAAATGGAGATAGCTTTCCATAATGCAAAATTTGATCCATTTTTATTGGTAGTTAAATCATTATAAGTTTGTTGAGATATTTCCATTATTTTGAATGTAGTACCATTTCTTTGTCTTGCCAAGTATCTTGTTATTTTTCCTGCTTTGTAATCTGCGTCTGTTGGACGTGGAGTAAAAGGAGTAGGATCAATTAATGAAATTGGGGAAGAGGGATTTAATTTTCGGTACTGAATTGCTTCAGCATCGTAAGATGCGTTAGGATTTAAATCTGATTGTTTTGGGATATTAAGTAAGGGACGTGAATTTAAAGTATAGGGATTTGCTCCGGTAAAGGATTTACCATCAAATGTAGTATAATAAGCCCCAGTATAATCCTTCCCATCGGCTGTCTTGAATTGACCTGGGTTAGCTAATTGGTTTTCTATTATTCGGGATTTAGGATAATATGGCATACTTATGAATTAGATATAAAGACAAATGAGGAAGGTTTTGGGAGTGCAGTTCTTGCATATCCAGATTTTGCATTATAAAATACATCTTTACCTGCATATCTCCAATAAAAGGCGTTATTACCACTTTTAGGATTTCTTTCTGTTACACCTACTGCGGCATTACTACTTGGGGGTTCAGCTAAAAATTCAGTTCTACTTCCAACAAAACTTGCAGCATTTTGCATTAGTGTTAAGTTTTGGATAGCATTATATGAAGTATTTATTGCTTTTTCAGCTTGTGCTTTTGAAACTCGTCTAGAGTTTTGATAAGCTATAATTGATGTTTGTTTATCTTTAATAGCAGCCCATTGTGAATAATTATTAAATGTAGGTTCGTATTGACCACTGGCTATTACAATTTTTTTAATAGAAGATCCATAGGCTTTAGCACCTAATCTATTATAAACAGATTGAGCTACATCAGCCATACCTTGAGAATTATCAGGATAGTTTTCTGCTGCACTTAATGCAACTAAAGCCCAAAAATCTGCATTTTCTCCTGTTGGGATCGGACTAAAGGGTTCGGGTTCATTATATGAAGGGACATATACTGGTTCTTGTTGGGCTTTTCTAGATGCTTTTTCTTTATCAGTTAAAGGATCAAATCTAATATTTAAAGTTTGTCCTGTTATTTTAGTAGTCCATTTATTATTAGTAAAATTATGTTCTATTGTATGTAAAATAAATGCAATACGAGATTTACCTTCTCTTGTTAGGTATGAATTTGGAAGGGTATTTGATGGGATTTCAAAAGCGGAGTTTGGGATAATACCCGATATTCCATCCATTTCTAAGCTAAAATCTAAAGGTACTATAATTGATGCCTCATATTGTTGGTCAGGAGTTGATATACCACCTTTAACAATATTAGAAAATTTTTCCCTGTATGTATTTAAACAGGATTCAAATTTATCTGAATTATATTTTCCGTTAGCCATAATACTTATTTTAATCAAATCGTTGTAGTTCTTCTTTTTGAGCTTCTTTTTGAGCTTTGGCTTCTGATTCTGTTATACCTCCTCCAGTACCATCATATATGTTTATAATAAGATCTCTTAATTCTTGGTATTTAGCATCAGATGCTAATTTTTCCTCATCTTCTCTTTGTTTTTTTTCTTCAGGAGTTTCTTTTTTTGTTGGGGAAATATCTGTAGAATCTACTCTTACTACTGCTAAACGATTAGTTAATCCCTCTCTTAATTTTGAAAAAGCTAAGGCTTCATTTGATATATTCACTCCTGTGGGTTCGGCTTGGGATGATATTACTATCATAGCAGCAGTATTAGGTGATATTTTAGAAGTATAATTAAAATTATAAGCTAAACTACCTTTTCCTAAAACAGGTATTACAGTATAGGGTTCAATAGAACTATTAGTAATTGGGGGTGTTGTTCTTTTATCATCAAATATTCTTATACATCTAGTATCGTCATCTGGTACTATTCTAAAATCATTAAATCCTCCACAAGCTTTAGAAATTGATTTTAATAATTCTTGAAGAAAATCTACAATATATACATCTCCTTTGGGATCATTTGAAGATAGATTTGACATTAGTTTTGCAACATGGTTTATATTTACTAAAGTATACATAAATCTACCACCTAAACCCTTATCATCATAAAAAGGGGCATTAACTTTTAATATGTTTGTAAACATTTCTGATTGTATACCAAAAGGTAATTTTTCAGATCCTATTAAACACACTGTTGGATCTAAGGAACAATGTCCAGGGAAAGTATAACATCTATTAGTTTCAGTGTTAACATCAATATAAATATAAGGTTTTTTATTACTTCCGTTTTTATCAAATAAATTACCAGTAGACATTATTAATAATAATAAATTGCCTAAGGTTAAATATATTTGACTTAAACCTTGTTGATCTTGACTTGTAGGATTTTCTGTGGATTTTGTTCCATTTATTTCATAAGGGATATTTACTCCTTGAAAAAATAAGGTAGGATCTATTTCAGGAATTATTCCATTATTAGATGTAGTATTTTGAAGTCCTGATATTATAGAAAATTGGAATCCTGATTTTATTAGGGGTGTGTTTAAATCGAAAATATTAGTTGTTTCATTATCGGAAATAAGTTTTATATCTAAATTAGAAAAATACTGTTCTAGTGATTTAAAATAATCTCTCCCTATAAATGATTCTCCGGCACCTAACCCTTCTAAATTATTCCAAAGATAATATAAAGCATTATTTAAATATGATTTATTAGCATCAGCTACTACAGGGTAAATACTACCTGTATCACTATTTGATGTAGGTCGTCCTGATTGATTAATTTTTAATGATTCTAGTACATCTCCTGCTCCTACTAATGATACAGTACATTTAAAAGTTCCATTATCTTGTAAAGAAAATGACCAGTTTTTAATAATACCCCACATAGCATCATAATTACCATCATGATATACACGTTTTGTTTGAATTTCATTCATTAAGGCTTCCTTATCGGGTACCCCAAAAAAGTCCATTGGTAATGGGATAGTTTGTAAAACTCCTTGATTATTAATAAATGGAGTGTGACCCCATTCTATTAACATACTCATACCAAGTTTCATATAAAGAGCATCCATTATATCGAGTTGACCTTTGTTATAACAAACAAAATCAATATTAGCTTCTCTTAAAGTACCTAATTTACCCCCAGTTTGTATACTTAAATTAGTAACACCAGGCATAGGTCTTTGACCAAAATCATTTCCCCCTATACCATAGGCACCATCTGAACCAAATCCTTCTCTTAAATTGAAAGAACCATCTTTAGAAGTATGGTCAGTTAAACCTGCTTGAAGAATATATTTTTTAGCTAATTTGTCTCCTTTTTCTAAAAATCTAGCATTATCTTGATCAACATCAACACCTGAACTTATTCTAATCCAAGAAGATTTGTTGTTTAACCATTGTAAATCAGAGTTTGTTCTAGGATCTTTTAAAACCAGGGATTTTCGAGCTTCGATTTGCTTGGCAACATAAGGTTGGAACTCAGTTCCACATATGTTAGTATAATTTTTATAACTTACAGAAGTATCTGCCATAACTTTTAAAGAGTATTTGCTTTATTAAAAGCATTTAATAAATCTGAAGCATTAGCTGGTATTCTTAATTGTATTCCTGTTGGAGGAAACATTGAATCTCCTTCTAAATCATTAACCATAGCTATAATCCACCAAAGAGTTGAATCTCCATAAAAATCATTAGCAATTAAATCCAATCTATCTGTTGCACCTGTAATAATATAACTATCATTTATACTGGCATTAGTAGAAGGATAATAAGTTGGTTGATAAATGGTTTTACCTGAAGTTGAGGTAATACCCGTATCTGATTTCATGGTAGAAATGGATTGGTATCTACTTGGCATAGTTTATGTTTTAATATAAATATGTAAGATAAAAAAGGCTCCTGATGGAGCCTAATATTTTAAGTTTGAAAATCAAAATCGGGTCTTTCTAAATAATTATTTTCTATTTTATCAGATAAAATGATTGGTTGTTTAAGACCTTTTTGTGGTAATTTATCGTAGATAGGAGCAAAGGACATTTGGACATTTAGGATTTGAGGAACTTCCATTTGACCTCTATCATCCCCAGCAATATTACTAGATGGATTTAAAGAACCACTTATTTCAGGTTGTTTCATTTTTATTTCCCAAGGATAATTATCTTCTACTGATATGTTTATAGATTTAATTATACCAGGCATTCTATAAAAATATTCTCCTATAGTTAATTTATGTATAGTACCTTTCATAAAACCTTGACCACTATAATCTGGGTGTAAGGTTGATGCTAGGTAATTTAGTTTTTGGTAAAGTTTTTCCATTTCTTGAACGGCTTGAGCAGCTACTTTAAATGTAAAACTTACTTCTCTATTAAATCCTTGATAAGTGTAAAAATTTTCACCTCTACCCATATATCTTTGACCATTCCAATCTGCTGATATGTTATCTGAGAAGTTGGTTATATATGCTCTAAAATGCATCCTCTCAGTTAGAGATGAGTTAACATTATCTATAGCTTCTATACAAAATTTAATTAAATCTCTAACATCATCACTATCCTTTTCAATAGGTTGATCATCTCCTTTTTTAAAAATAGGAGACATATTAACTTTATCTTGCCCTTCTTTAAATTCAGTATATGGATCAATTCTATCTTTTTGAAGTCTTGCTCCAGGATTACCTATACCTACTCTTGTTGCTATATTAACTTTAGGATCTCTATAATTTTCTGAGGCTACTTTACCAAATAAATTTTCATATCTAAAATCAGATACTATAGGGTTTTCTCCTTCAGTTGAAGCATTTTTTGATAGCAGTAATTGATTGTAAGATAAAGTATTATTAAATATCTGACCACCAATTATTTGTTCAATACCTTGTTCAGGTCTTATAAAATCAGGTGATGATTGTTGGTAAGAATTTTTTGGAGTTTTTTCCCCAAAAGCCTCATAAAAATCTATATTTTCTTTACCACCTGAAAAATCTATTTTTTGAGGAACAAATGGTGGGAATGAAAAATTATTATTTTTAGTTGAGAAGCTATTAGCAGCAGTTGTTTCATATCCCCCACTTACATCTATTATAGAATTAAAATCTATAGTTGAGGGAGTATTAGCTCCTATACTTGCAAAATCGGGTTTAGTTTTAGGTTTTGGATTATATAAACCATCTACTAATCCTCCAATTTGATTAACTTTAATATAATCTGTTAACCCCAATGAGTTTAAATAATCTATAGTACCAGCATCTGGTGTAGATAAAGAAGAATTAGTGTTTACAGCTCTTTCAATAAAAGTATTTCCATCTCCATAAGAAGAACCAGGTCCACCTACATAATCAAATAAAGTGTTTTCATCTCTGGATATTCCTAATTTATCTAAATCTAATGTTATATTACTAGAATTAGAATCAGTATTAATTTTAGAATTATAGAGTGTTACTAAACGGTTTTGCCCAGCATTGTTATTTTTAATAACAATCTTTTCATATTTGTTTCTATCTTGTAATAAATCATTGGTATTAAATCCTGCACGTGGAACATGCTCTCCACTATCTTGTCCTTGCAGGGCTACTTGAGCTAATAGATTGGAGTTTGAGTATACTTGAGTGTTTATAGCACTCCCTCTTTGTTCAGTTTCAATTAAAGGATTAGACTTTTGAAGTCCAATTTGTTTAGAAGTAAAAAGGGCACCACGTGGAAAGTCATTTAGAAAACGGGATATTCTCACAGTATCTTTAGTAGATGCTCTAGTAGAATACATTCCCCCTCTAATGTCAGTATCCAAGCTAGATCTTGCGATTCCAGCTAGGGATTCCCCTTCTGGTGAATCTTCAGGTAATCCTTGTTTTATATAAGGAAGACCACTATTTCCACCACCTGGAGTGTCTTTGTAAACGTTAGACTTTTTTAGGTTCGATTTTAAATCTATTAACGCCATTTAACTATCTTGGAAGATTATCCAAATAAGGTGTTTTTCCTGGTACTTGAGGTGCTACTCCCCCTAAATCTAATCTAGATGGATTTGGTTTGTTTGTAATATTTGGATTACCTGTGATAGAATATTCGTTGTGTAATTTTGATAATTGTTGTTCAGTAGTAGTTGGGATTATTATTCCTTGATTTCCTAATACTGAATTTTTTTCTTGGCCTAGTATTGACATAATGATTGAATTTAATGTTTATAATAAATATTGAAAAATTATAATTTACGTGTAGCTATACCCATTGGGGTTTGTAGTAATCTTGAGGCATTAACTCCATCTATATTTGTTTGAACTTGTACTCTAGACATGGCTTGAGCCATTTTATCATAGTCAATGGCCTCTCGTCGTTGTTGTTGTTGTGTAGAAAACCCAGTTGTTTTTCTATCCATAGCTCGTTCAAAACTACTATTAGATGTTGGATATTGACTTTTTAATGCTTTAGAGGCACCTGGGAATGCTACTAAGTCGTCATTAGGGCTTAAATTAAATAAACCTCCTTCTTTAGTAGAAACTGTTGTTTTACCATCTGCTGGAGAATTAATATCTCCTGCGGGTTTTGGTGTTGTAAATTTATTAACTACAGCCATAACCGCGGCTATACCTGCTATTATACCTAAAGCCCCTAAACCTAAAGTTAAGGCACTAGCACTAGCTACAGCAGCAGCAGCTCTACCGGTTTCTAATCCTAATAAAGTAGCAGTTTTAGGAATCATACCTGCTAAAGCTATTACAGATTTACCTATAGATTGAGCTACATTAACTGCCATAACAGTACCAATAAGACCCATTACACTATATAAAATCCAAGAAGAATCTATCATAGCAGATAACATTTGAGCAGGACCTGCTAATAACTCAGTCATTTTAGCTATAGCAGTATTAATAGATTCTTGAGCAGAAAGTCTTCTAACTTCTCCTTCCTCCATCTTCATATTCTTAGCTATTTCAGCATCAGTAAGACCAGCTTGTCTTTGCTGGGCCATATACATTTCAGCTAATTGGTCTCTGTTTAATCCTAAGGCTTTAGCTGCGGCTTCTTGTTCTATTCTATTTCCTGAAGCAAAGGATTGTACTATTTCTTGATTTTTAGCTATTTCTTGGGTTAATTTATCAGTTTGGTTGGTTAAAGCATAATATCTAGCAGCTTCTAAATTTATTTGTTTTCCTGATATTACTTCATATTCATATTCTGCTGCTATAGAGGATTGAATATCTAATAAAGAGTTTGATATTCCTTCTACTTCTGATAGGTTTAATCCTAGATCTCTAGCATTAGTAGCAGCTTCTGTTATTCTTTTAGTACTATTTCCTAAAGATGCCGCGAGAGATGTTGAGGTATTATATACATCTCTCATTATAACTCCTTGAGCTAAAGCAGATCTATTAGTAGCATTATGTTCTTTAGTTCCTTGTTTAATAGAAGCATTCATTTGGTCAATACTTTGACCATTAACTTGAGACATGGTAGCAGCCTTATTAGCTTGCTCTTGAGTCATACCCATAGCTTTTACCATTTCAGCTGCTGATGCAAGAGTATCAGGAGTGAATATAGCTGAGGCATTCATTCCAGTTTGTTCAGTTAGAGAAGCAGCTGTTTGTATATAATCAATACTTGTTATTAATCTACTATTGAACTGATCCATTAAAGGGATCTGACCACCTGTTAGATTTTGAAATTTGGATTGGGCTTCGTCTAGTTTAAAGAAACTTTGAACAGTTTTTGTTATAATAGCATCAGTCATATTGGTTAAAGTAAATTGTTCCTTTAACGATATTGCTATATTTTTATACTTAGATGTTTTTTTATCTAATTCTTTATTTTGCTCAATTAATGCTTCTTTTTGCTCTAATAAATTTTTAAGTTCTTTTCCCCCAAAACCATATCTTATTTGAGAATCAGATAGATTTCTAGAATTTAATTGGTTTATGTTTTCTTGGGTGAGTTTTATCTCATTTTGAGTGGTTTTTTGCTGGATTTTATACTTTTTGGTATTTTCTATAGCATCATTTATAGGTTTAGATATACTAGTTAATCCTAAATTTTTCATAAAGGTTCCTATACCCCCTAATGCCCCCCCTAATAAACCAATTTCTTTATCAACTTCATCTAATATTTTAACTTGATTATTTAATTGTTCAGTATAAAATTTATTTATTAAAACTAAATCTCGATATTGTTTATTTAATTCGTTTGCTTGAGAAATAGCTTCAGCAGTACCTATTTTTCTTAAAGCTGCTGTACTAATTTCAATAGAACGAAGTTTAGCAGCTCTAGCTTCTATTTGTTTTTGAATATCAGCTTGTTTTAAAACTCCTTGATTCATCCTTTCAAAATTATCTGCTAACTTAGAAGATTCTCTAGCAGCAGATTTAATTGAATTAGATATATCTTTTTGAAAGGATTGTATTACAGTATCTGATGCATTTAAAGCATTTGAAAACATATCTTGAATATTAGCAGCAACTGATCTGAATGTTTCTTCAGTCATTGCGGCTATATCCTTTAGGTCTTGTCGAGTTTGATTTAAATTAGGTTGATTGGGAGTAGCCATAATATCTTAATATATAATATAAATATTGGGTAGACAAAAAGTGTCCGCTATTTGGCGGACACTGACGCATTATATGTATTTGCTTGTGGTATATTAGGTCTAGCTAATTCTTTACCACTAGTATTGGTTAATTGGTTGTTTTGTTTATCTGCTACTTCTTGTTCTTTATTATACCATTCTTTCAGTTTATTAAAAGTAAATTTTCTAAGCCAAATAGGCATTTCATAAACAGTTTCCCAATCATATCCTCCTTTTCCATTAAATACTATTTCATGTATTTCGGAGAATAAATTAAATCTATGAGTTGAAGTCAGGCCAAAAAAAGTTAAGGCTGATTGGTACAGCGATGTCCTCCCCGTCATCATCCTTAATAGTTAAATTAATATCTGGAGATATTCTTTTTATTTCTTGACGTAATGCTCTTGAGTCTCTTGCTAAAATTTCATTATCAACAAAGTCTCTTACATTTTTTCTTTCTCTATCTCCATTTACTGAGGTAATCATATATTTTAGACGAGTAGTAATTTCAGGTGTTGTACCATTTGGGAATAATTTTTTAATTCCTTTTAATTCTTGTTCAATTTGAGTCTCGTCACCATGAGTTAGTAATTTAAATGTAATTTCTACTTTAGAGGCAGGTAATGTAAAATTAAATTCATTTCCATTAGAATAATCTACGTCTGTAGGTAATTCTTTATCTCTAAGAGTAGTTAAATCTACATTATATACTCTACCGTTAGATTCAAATTCATAATCTTGACCATATCCTAATATACGAGAAGCAATTAAAATAGCGTTTTTATCGCCAATAATTAAATCTTTTAAGTTAGTTTTGGTTACGATTAGTGATTCTAATAGTTTGTCTAATACAACTCCTGATTGAATGTAGTTAGTGTTTGTTAAGATATCTTCTTCTTTGGCACTCATGTATTTCATTTCGATAGTACCGCTTGAAAGGGGATTGTCTTTTGAGTAAAGTAAACCTTTTGAGGGTAAGTCTACAATCTCGGTAGGGAACTTGAACTTAGGTTCTTGTGCAACTTGATTTTCCATAAATTATTTTATTGTTTATATATAAATATAGTAGGAATAAAAAATTATGCATAAGCGTATGCTAATTGAAATAATTCTTTATTTACACGTTTATCTTCAAAAGGATCATTAATACCTGTTATTAATCTACCTTCAGGATTATAAATTCTATCAGATTGGGTTATGTTTTCTTGAACACGATTGTAAACTGACCATAAGTCGTTACCTTCATCTTCTTCTCTAACTACATTCAATAATTGCTCAACATTTATACCGTGATCTTTACCAAAACGAGCTTCTGCTGCCCAACCTGCATAGGCTATTGCTTTTGCAGGATCTAATTCAACATTTTTAAATTTGTTAAATTCTTCCATCACAATTGCTACTTTTGAATTTAATCTAGCCATAATATCAGGTAAACTAAAGAAACCCTTTTGAGTATGTTGTGCTTTTTCTGAGCTATATTTATGATGAGCAATCATTCCATTACTACATACTTGTCTAAATGCACCTAAATCCATTTCTATGGGTTTTGAGCCATTACATGAATTTGAAATATTTAATGTAGCAATAGCTTCAGTTTGACCTTTATTATTTTTAATACCAAAATCAGGGTGTTGCATTTTGATCATATGAGATTTGATTCTTCGATCATTACCTCTTTGTTCGTAAGCACCATTAATATTCCAACCTTCTTTTTGAAATCCCTCAATAGCATCTAAGGTTTCAATTTGATACTCTTTAGATTTAATTTTTTGATTATCTCTCCAACCTTTATCAAGTGAAGGAATAAAAGCTTGTAGCTTATTTAAATCATTGTTTAAGGGAATAAAATTACTTTTTGTTGTTCTCATTGTATATTGGTTTTATGTTACCTTTCTTATCAATAGTATAACTTGTTGGTGATTTTAAATTAGTAGCTTTATTGTAACTACCTTTCATTGTTGATTTTCCTCCTGAACAGCTCATATCTTTTATTTTATAACAGGTTAAATATACGAAATTTAGTTTGATAAACCTAATTGTTTTGTAAATATAGTCATAAATTTTTGTTCTTCTACTTCAGTTTTAAAAAACTGATTTTTGTAGTTTCTAATGTTAACCATATTATTTGTTAAGTTGAATTTGGCTTTACCATTACCGTTAATATAAAGGTCATAATTACCGTTACCTTTGTTAATAAGTTTTATAGTGTCATTAGAATTACTAACATGAAGGCCTTGTGCCTTTATATTTTTATAACCAAAAACCTTATCCATCAATTGTTTCCAAGTATTTCCGTGAGGATGGGGATCTAAATGACCTATTTGAGGCTTAAAATAAAAATGATCATAAGCATGACAGAGTTCATGGCAAATTGTATCTTTCTCTAAATCTGTACCTAATATAAATGAGGATAAATTTATTAAATAGTGGTTTGGTTCTAAGTATCTACAGTGACCAAATTTACTTTTAGCTTTCTCAGATACTTTATATGTAATTTTTAATTTTGGAACTCCTAAATCTTTTGATATTTGTGAATTCATTTCTTCTAATAATGCGCTCATATGTTTATTCGTTTGTTGTTTCGTAACTATAATGTACAGTATCTTTATGGATAGCGAAATGCATTTTGAAATCTTTATCACAATCTCTATTTTTAGAGAAATGCATTGTACGCGTTAAACCACTTTTATCACGCTCTATGTGACACATTGCATCTGTCATGTGTTTTATCCTGTTTGATCCTGCAAAATCGCCAGCTTTAGTAACTTGTTGGATATTGATAAAAGTAGTGTAGTAATCACCTTTATTATTACCTTTTTTATTCTGATCTTGTAAACCTAACAACCAATGTTCAGCTGCACCTTCTGTCATTTTGTAATTATCTCTTACCATATCAATTATTTCTGCAATCGAGTCGATACAAACTACATCATAACCTTGATCAAAAACATATTCTAATGTTTCTTTTACATTAGATTGATAATTTTTTAAAAATAATGTTTGAACACAATTAAATTTAGGTAAACGTTTACAGTATTTGTAGTAAGCTATTTCATCCATTTCACCACTTACAAATAAACATTTGTAACCTTGAATAGTAAAATTAGCTAACATATCAAGTGCTACTGTTGATTTACCTGATCCTGGACCTCCTACAAGTACCATATTAGTTCCAGGCATTAAACCTCCTTCTGTTGATAAAATTACATCTACTTCGCTATTAGTTTTAATAGGACGAAATAATTCATCACTAAATTTAAGATCGGAACCTCTAAATAATTCGATTGTTGAAGGTATAAATTCTTTTTGTACTCTTGTTGATGGATTAGCGGGTCTACCTCTTTTCACTACTACTACTTGATTTTTGGAATTTGTTTTTGTAATATTCATAACCTTTATTTGTTTTAATTATTATACTTAAATATACGAAAAGTATTTCAGGTAACCTAATTTAATTTGAAAAACTTTTACTTATTTTTCTTATGCTTAAATATACGAAAAAATATTGTGGTAGACAAAAAAACCCACCTAAAAGGTGGGTTAATTTTAAAATATTTGTTTCTTAGAAGTTTAAGATACAATAATCCATTGCTATTGTCAATGAGATTTCTGCTGCTGCTTCTCCTGAAGACCAATCGTAATCTCCAAAGTTTGCTGTTTTTACGAATGCTCCTTTTACAATCCATTCACTTACTACATCTCCCACAGGACCTAAAATATTCATTTTTAAGTCTTTTTTGTAGAAATCTGAGTAACCATCTCTACCTGTTACACTTTCGTGTGCTAAACGTGCCCATTCCATTACTGATTGAGCTCCTGATGGTGCGATTGGATCATATAGTGATAATGTCATATCGTTCCATCTAACTTTACCTTTTATTTTACGGTAAACATTAATGTGGTCTAATACTATCTCGTTAGCTTCAAATCCAGGAGATGATGCTTTTTTAATTAAGTAAGCCGGGATGCCGTCTATATAGAGTATGAATCTGTTTTGAACTTTTGGTTCAAAAGCTGTAAACATAATTTCGTTTGGGTTTAATACTGCCATGTTGTTTCTGATTTATTATAAATATTAAATAAATTGATTTTTATTAAAAGGTTGCACCTGTTGGTGTAACATTAAAGTCTAGTATAATAAATTCAGCTGTTTTAGTTGGTTGAACAAATATCTGACCTACTAATTGATTTCTATCAATTACATCAGCAGTATTATTTGTTTCGTCCATTACTACTTTGAAAGCATATAGACCTTGTCTTTGTTGAATTGAATCCAAATAAGGATTAACTTGAGATAAGAATCTGTTTCTTGTAGAATTACTATTTTGTTCGAATACTAATGTATTAGCAACTTGACCAATATATGATTTTAATTCTATTAACAATCTTCTAACATTGATTCTATCTAAAGCAGATGCTTTTCTTTGTAATGTTTTCTGACCGTAAGCAACAACACCTTGTCCTGGGAATGTAGCAATTGAATTTACGTTACCTGCGTATAATGTATCTCTATCTGTTGGAGATAATTTTCTTTCAGCTTGAATTACACTTAATCCACCTCTTGTAAAACCTGCAGGTGCGAACCATGGAGCAGATACTCTATCATTATAAGCAAATACAGATGGTATGATTGTTGATGGCGGAACCCATGTTAATTTACCAGTATTCGGCGCGTTAACTTGAACCCATGGGTAGTATGCCGCAGCATAACTATTATCGTAAGATAACGCGTTAGCTACTGCTGTAGTTACAGTTGCTTCTTTATTAGTTACATCTATAATTGCTATTACATCACCTCTGTCTTGAGCTAATGATATTAAGGTTGTAATTGTAGAAGCTCCTGTTGTTGTAGTTTGACCAGGTACTGTAATTACATTAAATTTGAATTCATCTTTATTACCTAATAAAGTTAATGAAGAAGTATAATCGGAAGTTGCTAAACCATATACACCACAATTTGTTCCTGTAGCACCACCAAATGATCCTGTTTGAGCATTTGGAATTGTACCTACTAATGAAGTTTTTGGTGTACCATTATTATCAAAATAGTTGATTGAACTAGTTAATACTTGTTTTACTCTAACGTATCTTGATTTATTAGTATAATCACCACTTACATTAGTATATCCAGCAGATGTATCTATTGTTTGATTACCAATTACAGCTTCAATATAGTTTGATTGGTTTGGATCTAATGATAGATTATTCCAAGCCTCTAAGATAATTTTTGAATTAGTAGTATCATTTCCTTGTCTAATTAATAAACTAAAGGTACCACTTCCTGTACTTGCTCCAGCAATTTCAAATCTTATGTTATCAGTTGAACCTGATGGTAAGGTACCATTTACTCCTGTAGTACTAGTACTATTTTGGATAGCTCCTGCAGATAAAGTTTCTAATATGAATGAGTTATAATTGTTGGCACCACTAAATAAAGTAGTTGTACTTCCTGATGAGTAAGTATAGGCATTTAATATACTATCGTCAAAGAAAGTATTAAGTAAAGATTCTTTAGTATTAAAGAATAAACCATCAGAACCAGCAGAAGCACTTGCAGTTATGTATTGTAAAGATGAACTATAAAGAGCATTTGATGAACTAGCATTGAATGCTGCTACTATAGCAGTAACTGTAGCAGAAGGTGTTGAACCTGAAGCTATATAAATAGCAGTTGCAGTATTAGCAGGTGTAGTACTACCTGTTATTGCAATATTAACTCCATTAATAGCGAATGAACCTGTTGGAGTAATGAATGGAGCTAAACTTGCACTACTGATAGTTAATGAAGCTGTTGCAGATAATATATTATTTTGAATACTACTAGTAGCGGGTGCAAACGCACCACTTACTGCTCTGTTTACTAATAAACTACCTCCTCCTTGTTGGAAGTAATTATAAGCAGATATTGAAGTTAGGTATTCATTTACTGTACCTCCACTTACGAAAGTTCCACCAAATTTATTTAAATAGTCACTATATGAAGTAACTAATGTTGGTACATTAACAGGACCCTTTACAGTTGGACCAACAATAGCTGCACCTGCAACTATGGGACCTTGTGTAACTTGTGAGGTGTCATTTTCTCTAGTTAATATTCCTGGAGATAAAAGAGTTTCAGCCATTTTTAATTATGTTTAAATTATTTATTTTATGTTTAGTAATAAATATTAAAAAAAGGCTCAAAACCTGTATTTTAGGAATATGTTATATCTCCTTCTTTTAAATCTATTTGAACGTTACCATATGTTTCTTTTAACTTTTTACCAAGTTCTACTTCTGTAGCAGTTATTTTATCATATTGGGATTTTAAATATTCTTCTTCTTTTTCTATTTGAAGTTTTTTAAATGATAATTGTCCTAATTGGGCAATTAAGACTTCAGATTGTTTTTGAAAATCTTTTAATTCTTGTAACTCTGTTTCTTGTAACTTTGTTGGTTTGTCCATAACGGTTTTTAAATTATTTTATTATAAATATTATTGTCTCCAAGGAAGACCTCTTTTTGTTGTTTCAGCATCTTTTGCTGCTTTACGAGTTGTTACTGTTTCTTGAAGTTGTGTTTCAATAGCAGTTACTGTTTCTTCTCCTAAGATAGATTTAACCCATCCTAAAAGGTTTTCTTCTGTTAAATTAGAAAATGGGATAAAGTTAGCAGATGTTGGATCACCCTCTAAAGTTAGAGTTTCTACTTTTATATCCATTTCTCTTTCTAATTGTACTCTACACATATAACTTACGTTTGTAATTAATCCGTCTGCTATTTGACTTTGAGTATCAAGTATTTGCCAAGTTGTTGTCATTTTTGTAATTTATTTATAAATATTATTGATGTAAAAAATATATTTTTTACTTTAATTTTTATACTGTTATTTTAGTGATAGTATTACTACCGTTATTTGCGGTATAAACATTATCTAAAGAATCAATAGCAATTCCAAATGGACCATTTCCTGTAGTTGCCCAAGGAGTTGTTGATACTCCTGCTGGGGAAACTTTAGTTATAGTATTGTCAGTGTAATTTGAGGTATAAACATTACCTAAAGAATCAATAGCAATTCCATATGGATTAGCTCCTGTAGTTGCCCAAGAAGCTGTTACTGCTCCTGCTGGGGAGACTTTAGTTATAGTCCTGGAAGTTATATTTGAGGTATAAACATTACCTAAAGAATCAATAGCAATTCCGGTTGGAGAAGCTCCTGTAGTTGCCCAAGAAGCTGTTACTGCTCCTGCTGGGGAGACTTTAGTTATAGTATTGTCACCTTGATTTGCGGTATAAACATTATATGAAGAATCAAGAGCAATTCCATATGGTATAGCTCCTGTAGTTGCCCAAGAAGATGTTGTTGCTCTTAATATGCTTACTTTAGTAATACTATTGCTAACGTTATTTGCTGTATAAACAGCATAAGGGTTCGAGACTTTGGTGGTGGCAATTCCTTGTGGACCAATTCCTGTAGGTGTTGCCCAAATAGTTGTTACTGCTCCTCCTGTTGTTACTTTAGTGATGGTTTTAGCTGTTAAATTAGATGTAAAAACAGCATCATTAAAATCGATAGCGATCCATGTTGGACCAGCTCCTGTAGTTGCCCAAGAAGATGTTACTGCTCCTGTTGATGTTACTTTAGTAATACTATTGCTATCAAAATTTGCAGTATAAACATTATCTAAGGAATCGATGGTAATTCCTCTTGGACCATTTCCTGTAGTTGCCCAAACAAGTGGGTCATAAGCAGTTGTTGGTGAAGATGCAGGTTGTTTATACAATGCTATTGGTAAAAACATATTAAATTAATTTTTTTATTGGAGTCATATATAATGCTGTAGAATCAAAAGAAATAAATGATAAAATATCTGGTGCAGCTGATGAAGATGGAGCTGAGTATAAGGAACCACTTACTTGTTTAATTACTGAGTTGAAAGTAACCGCACCAGTGGGTGAGTTTTGTGTTATTCTAAGGTTTGCTGTTTGTCCTGGTTGTATATTAGAAGCACTAATATGAACAGTTGCACTACTTGTAATTGTTAATGTAAAGAAATTACCTAATACCAAATTAAGTGATGCTGTTCGTGATGCAGGAACTGTTAAAGCATTTACTGCACCTCTTAGAGATCCTGTTATAGTTTGACTACCTGTTATTCTTAAAGATCCTGAAATTTCAACTATAGAATTATAGGCGTAGATAAGATTTGATCTAGCTGCATCTGATGTTCCATTTCCATGAATGAAGGCTCCAGCTACTTGGGTTGATATATTATATCGACCTTGTACGTGTTGGTAAGTTCCATCAGCTTTTGTATTTTGCCCTTCCGCATGTGCGTAAAGTGCTAATGCTGTTGTTTCTGTTTCATATCCTTCTGTATGTGAAACGTCTCCTGTTGCTGTTGTACGTAATCCTTCTGCATGTGAGTTTATTCCGGCTGAGATTGTGCCTTCCCCTTCTGCGTGAGAATAATCTCCAGATGCTAAAACTTCAGTGTCATCTCCACCTCCTTCTGCATGTGCATATATTCCAGTTGTTCTTGTACCTCTTCCTTCAGCATGTGAACCTTCAGCATTTGCTTGTGTTAATTGTCCTTCAGCATGTGCATAAAGTCCAAAGTTATCTTCGGCTGTTTGGGTTTGGTATCCTTCCGTATGTGAGTAGGGTCCCTTTGCTTCTGTAAATAATCCTTCTGCATGTGAAGCAATTCCAGAAGCAATTGAACTTGATCCTTCCGCATGTGATGCAAATCCTGATGCTGTTGTTAATCTTCCTTCTGCATGTGATCCTGTTCCTGATGCTATGTTTCCTGCTATTCCTTGAACAAGAGAACCTGTTATAACTGCTGATCCTGAGAATGGGAATCCGGCACCACTTCCTCCTGCATTTAATACGTAAGAAGCTGTTGTTGCATATGAACTTGATACTGCTTGTAGTACATAAGAAGCACTTTGTGCATTTTGTATATAAGAAGCAGATACTGCTTGTAGTACATAAGAAGCACTTTGTGCATTTTTTATATAAGAAGCTGTTGAAGCAAAAGATGCTGTACCTGCAAATTGTGACGTATTGGAACTTGTATAGGAATTAAAAGATGATGTTGTTAATAGTGAGCCTGTATCTACAGTACCTCCACTTCCACCGTTTAGTGCATAAGAAGCTGTTAATGCATAGGAAGATGTACCAAATAAAGATCCTGTTATAGATCCTGTTACTTTTAATGAACCTGTTATTTCAACTGTTGCTCCACTTCCTGTTCCGTAAGCATAAATAAGGTTTGATAGAATGCTAGGAGTCCTTCCATTACCAAGAATAAAAGCTCCCATTTCTGATGATGTTATATTGAATCGACCTTGTACGTGTTGGTAATCTCCTTTTGCTATTGTATACTGTCCTTCTGCATGTGAAGCAAGTCCTATTGCTATTGTTTGGGATCCTTCTGCGTGTGAAGCGGATCCTTGTGCTGTTGTATTATCTCCTTCTGCATGTGAATAGTCTCCGTTTGCTTTTGTAGAATTTCCTTCTGCGTGTGAGTAGAGTCCTAATGCTGTATTTCCTGTTCCTCCATTTATTAATGAACCTAATATATTTACATCTTGTTCTAATGAATCTATGTTGGAAGCATATGCTGCTTGTGATGAAAAGGCTGCTTGTGATGAGTTTAGGGCATAAGAAGCACTTGTACTATTATTTGAATAAGAACTTGATATAGCTCTTGAACTTGAAGTAGAATATGATGAAGTTCCAAACAATGATCCTGTTATACCAGTACTTACATTTAATGAACCTGTTATTTGCTGAGATCCAGAAACAATAACTGTACCATTTAAGGTTTGGGTGTCATTTGTAGCATCTCCGAACACATTTGAACCGGATGAAAATATTACAGAGGCTGATTCAAATGTTACGTTTAGGTATGTAATTGATGCAGTTCCTGTTATTGTTAAATTTCCGTTAATGGTTCCTCCTGTTAAAGGAAGATATAGTGGGGCATTTGTTGCATATGAACTTGATACTGCTTGTAGTACATAAGAAGCACTTTGTGCATTTTGTATATAAGAAGCTGTTGAAGCAAAAGAGGAACTTAACACACTCATTGAACTAGTTGAACTTGTTAAAACGTAAGGAGTTAACATTGAGCTAGTTGTAGATGTTAACACATAAGGAGTTAACATTGAACTAGTTGAACTTGTTAACACATAAGGAGTTAACATTGAACCTGTTGTAGATGTTAAAACGTAAGGAGTTAACATTGAACTAGTTGTACTTGTTAAAACGTAAGGAGTTAACATTGAACTTGTTACACTTGTTAGTACGTAAGGAGTTAACATTGAGCCTGTTGTAGATGTTAACACATAAGGAGTTAACATTGAAGATGTACTAGTTGTTAACACATAAGGAGTTAACATTGAACTAGTTGCACTTGTTAAAACATAAGGAGTTAACATTGAAGATGTACTAGTTGTTAAAACATAAGGAGTTAACATTGAACTAGTTACAGATATTAAAACATAAGGAGTTAACATTGAACTTGTAGTACTTGTTAGCACATAGCTAGGAGCATGTGACGCTGTTAATGCATAAGATGAACTTATAGTTTGTGATGCACTAATAGCATAAGAAGCAGTACCTGTTAAAGCACCTATTAAAGATCCTGTAAAAGATCCTGTTACTTTTAAAATTGTTCCATCCCAAGTTAAATTTGGAACTCCTCCAAAAACCCCTGTATTATTATATTGGATTTGGTATAGTGTACCACCTGGTGGAGTTGCTACTGAAGGTGAATATGAAGCGCTTACAGCATAAGAAGCACTTGTACTATTGCTCGCATAAGAAGCACTTGTACTATTGTTTGCATAGGAAGCACTTATACTATTGCTCGCATAAGAAGCAGATATTGCTTGGAGCACATAAGAAGCAGATACTGCTTGTAGTATATAAGAAGCACTTTGTGCATTTTTTACATAGGATGCGGATGATGCAAAAGATGCTGTACCAGCAAATTGTGAAGTACTTGATCCAGTATAAGAATTGAATGATGCTGTTGTTAAAAGTGAGCCTGTATCAATAGTAGTACCAGCATTTAATGCAAAAGATGCTGTTAAGGCATATGAAGAGCTTATGGCTTGTGAAGCACTTGTTGCTAGATTAGTATTTGTGAATACTGATCCTAATACATAAGAAGCTGTTCCTAATAGTGAACCTGTTATTCCTTGGGTTACATTTAAAGATCCTGTTATTTGTTGAGATCCAGAAACTTTTACTGTCCCTATTAGGGTTTGAATATCATTTGTGGCATCTCCAAATTGATTTGACCCAGAAGAAAATATTATAGAGGCAGATTCGTAAGTAGTATTTAAATATGTAATAGAGGCTGTACCGTTTAGTATTAAGTTTCCATTAATTGTTCCTCCGGTTAAAGGAAGATATAAGGGAGCATAAGAAGCAGTTGCTGCAGTTCCAAGTAGAGAACCAGTTATTCCACTAGTTGCAGATATAGATCCAGTTACACCGAATGATCCAGATAGTAGTATATCATTTGCAACAACCGCATTTAAGGCCTTTATTACCCTTAATATGTGGTCTGATTTAATAACTTCTAAGGGATATATATCTGCATATTGAATTAGAGCCATTTATTTTATTATTTATTTGATTTTTTAGAATAATGCTGTCCAAGTTGTTCCATTATAAAAATAAGGTTTACAATTACCATTTGAACCTGATACTATGAATGATCCTGTTGGTTGCCCTGTTGGTAGTGAGCTAGTTGGAGTTAATGTTAAAATATTTTTTATGCTTATAGATCCTGTTACCTCAACTATAGAATCGTGTGCATAGATAAGATTTGATCTATTATTTTCATCTGTTCCATTTCCATGAATGAAAGCTGATTGTACTGAGGATGTTGCATTATATTGACCTTGTACATGTTGAAATTGTCCTTTGGCATATGTGTAGTATCCTTCAGCATGTGAGTAAGATCCTGATGATACTGAAAATTGACCTTCTGCATGTGAACCTTGTCCAATAGCATTTGTTGAAGATCCTTCGGCATGTGAAGAAACACCAGTTGAAGTTGTACCTGCTCCTTCAGCATGTGAATAATTTCCTATAGAAGTTGAGTTGTATCCTTCAGCGTGGGATTGAGTTCCAGTTATTACTGGAATATATCCGTTACCTAAGGATCCAGATATTATTATATCAGTGGAAGCAACACCATTTAAAGCATATATTACTCTTAATATATGTTCTGATTTAACAACCTGTAAAGCATATATATCTGCATATTGAAGTAGAGCCATTTATTTATATTTTATAATAAATATGTAGAGTTGGGGTTTGTCTTGTTAAATTTTTATCCTGCTCCTTGTGATCCTAGTCTTCTTACTATTGATGCTGTAGCATGAGATCCTGTTGTTGACCAACCTGTTGTTGTACTTGTTAGTGTACTATTAGGTCCTGCAAACCAAGTTCCCTGCGTTGTTGATCCAGTATAGTCTTGTGCAGTTATGTTATTTACTGCTATATAATCACATACTACTAAGCCAGGATTTCCTTTTTTAAGAACTGTACTACTTGCACCTGCACTCCTTGCTATGTTTACAATTTTTCCAGGTGAACCCTTAACATCGTACGTATCTAAAATAGTGTGAGTGTTGCTGCCATACGATATATCATGTGCTGCGGTACCTAAATCTCTAAAGTTTCTAATTACTGAACCATTTGGGGCGGCTGCTGAGCCTCTTATTATGGTTGTGCCGGTAGAAGCTCCTCTATTAAGTATGATATTCTCATAAGTACCAGTACCTCCTAATATTAGTGTTAGTATACTAGTACTAGTATCTGTAAATTCAATAATACTATTTGTTTCGGTAATTATAGTGCTGGTGGTGCCGGAGGAAAAAGCATCTCCTGCTCCTGCTACAATAAGACGTGAGTTTTCTCCCATATTAAGGGTGGTTCCTATAAAGGTAGCAGAGGCTTCTATTCGAAAAGTATTACAAAGGTAGGGAGTAGTGCTTCCTAAAATGGTTAAATTTGCTCCAGTAAAGGTAGCTGCACCTGAACAAGAAACTGGAGAGTTGTCTAAAGTTACTGTTGCAGTAGTAGAGTTGTGATCTGAGCAGGTAATTGAGGTGTTGGTGAAAGAGCCTGTGCTATCAGTTGTTAATGTTCCCCCACAAATAATTGTAGAATTAGAACTATCTAACCATGATGTTTGTGTAAATGATACATCTCCTGATGAGCTAACAATAGTTGGGTAAGATGCTTGTGGGTTTGGTGAAAAGTAGCTTGCATCAGTTGCAGTTATTGAACTACATGTAATGGCACCTGCAAGTAGGTACATTTCTGGAGAAAAGGTGTTGGCGGTACTTAGATCTATTGCTGTAGCAGTTACTGATGATGAGTAATAACCGCTTGGAAGACCATTATAGGGAAGTGTATAAACTTGTCCCACTACTACTCGACTTGCTCCACTATTACCAGCGGTTAATGTAAATGTTCCTGTTGTTAAGTTTTTTCCAATAAACAGGTATGAGTATCCCTTATTTGTAAGACTTGAACATGTAAAGTTATCTTGTAGTAATACTGCACTTGTTTCTAAAAAATCTACAGTTGTGTTGGAAATAAAATTATCCGCAAACACAACTAATGATGATCCATTATTAACAGTAAGAGGAGAGGTTAGGGTTATTCCATCCATTGTTACTATAGAGGGGTATCCTGCTAAGCTAAAATCTATAGTCGGAAATTGTGATACCGTCATACTACCTGTTAGAGTAAGATCTCCATACAAAGAAAGAACCGAGGCTGTTGAGGTATTGTTTAATTTAGTATTTGGAGAGAATATTAGGGATCCTATATTTCCTGTACTTGAACCAGTTGAAAAGGATACTTCTGCTGTTGTTGATGTTACATATACGTTTGGTTGTTGGTATAGAGTATTAGCACCGGGTACTAAGGTTATTTTACCAGTACCTATACCTGATAGGTATATGTTAGGAGCGGTGAAATAGGAAGTTGCTGTTGATTGCAAAGCAAGTTTTTTTTCACCAGATCCTGAACCTGTAATGTATATATTAGTAATGTTTGATGTTAAGTATACACCACTGTCATGTAATGTTAGACTATCTCCTGTAAAATAAAAATTTGTGCAATTTATGGTTTTAGAATATGGACCTCCCGTAGCACCATTAACATATGTTCCTGTATATATATCTTGAAAAGTAATATCACAACTTGTAGGTGTTGTTAGTGTACTTGTACATATAAGTGGATAGTAAATAAGTGGTGAAGAAGGATTATATCCAGCTACAGTAGATACTCCTCCTACATTTAAGGAGTTAAAAACTATATCATTCGCTATAATATATAGATATGACGCTCCACCTACAGTCATTAATCCTCCTGTAGTAGTACCTGCTGCGTATATTAAATTAACTGATCCACCACTAAGAGTCGCTGTTGAGTTCATTGTTAAAGCACTACCACTAATAGTGTTTGTACCTCCGGTCATTGTAGCTGCTCCTCTAACTGTATTTGGGGTTGATTGTAGTTGAAGGGTTCCATCTAGAAGAACTAAACTTCCCATTGAGGATGTTCCTGTGCTTGTTAGTGTACTAGTGTTTAATGAAAAAGACTGTGATGTAAAAAGATTTTTAGCATTTATTGTTGAAGAAACAGTTGCAGATATTGAAGATGCTGATATATTGTTACTACTACTTAGATATGAACTATACAAAGTAAATGCTGCGGATGCTGTTATGTTATTACTGGTTAGGAGTGAGCTAGTTATGTTAATAGTTGAACCTGTAAGGTTAAGAAATGATCCTGTTGAGTCTGTTAATGAAATTGCTGTTCCTGTACAATTTGAAGCACTTAATATTGAATAGTTTGTTAGTGTAATTGCTGAACCTGAGTAGTTTGTTGCAGTTAAACTTCCACTATTAAGCGTAACAGTACCAGTTGTACTAAAATCTGGGGAATTTAATTTTCCACCATTTATTAATGAAAAGGGTATAGATTGTCCTGAAAAGCTATCCATAGTTCCTGTTACCCCATCCAGGGTTACTGTACCTGTTACTAACTTTTTTTCTGCTATAGTAATGGTAGGGTTATTAGTTGTAAAGGTTATAGCAGGAGTTAAACTAGAGGTCATTGACCCAGTTAATGTAAGATTTCCTTGCAAAGTAAGAACTTGCGAGGCATCGTTACTCCAGTTTGCAGTAGTTCCTGGTGAAAAAGTTACTGAATTTAGTGTTGCTGTACTAATTGATACTTGAGCTGGCCCAGTATTAGTTACATATACGTTTGGATAATAGGTTTGGTTAGCGGCTTGTGCATATTTAATTCTACCAGTACCAATACCTGCTAAGTATATGTTGTTACCATAAAAATATTGTCTAGTAGTTGCATTATTATAGGTTGTAAGTGTCTTAGCACTAGCTCCTGAACCTGTAATGTATATGTTGTTAATATTACTAGTAAGATCAAGTTGGGAAACAATTAGGTCTTGAACTGTACCATCTCCTGTAAGATATAGATTATCACAAGTAACTAATTTAGTAAATGGATTGGTATTAATAGAAGCAGGTATGTTTGTTGCATATATATTACTAGCACTTACTTGAAGATGGCTATTTAGGGTTAATGGACCTAAGGATCTAATAGTTTGATCAGTACCTGAACTAGTAGCATACATGTTTGTAAAAGTTGTAGTTATTGAATTAAAACTAACATTATTTGCATTTATGTTTATGATTACTTGACCGTTTGGAGGTACTCCTGTGGTTCCTGTACCAGTAGATGTTAATGCTCCTCCTGTAGTATCTGCAGAGTTTATATTAAAAGTTGTAAGGGCAGTAGTTATTGTTACTGTAGAGCTCATTGATACAGCATTACCATTAAGAGTGTTTGTACCTCCTCCTGAAATGGTGGTTGCTCCTGTTATTGTATTTGGAGATGAGGATAGATTAAGGATGCCATTTTGAAGTGCTAGAGTAGGTACTGTAAATGTTGTACTTGAAGGAGTTGTTAATGACCCACCATTTGATATTGTAAGTCCTACTCCTGGTACGAAGTCTCCTACTGCAGTTGCTGCTACCCCACTTATAGTTATTGCACCTGTTAGTAAAGTTTTTCCTGCTAATGTAATAGTTGGATTATTTGTTGTAAAGGTTAATGCTGGTGTTCTGGTTTGAATAGCCATTGTACTTAGTAATGTCATACTTCCTCTTAGTGTAAGTACAACTGAAATAGTATTTGTCCAAGTAACTGGTGTACTAAAAGTTAAAGATGTAATAGTACCAGTAGCAGCTATGTTAAAGATGGTGGCTAAACCTCCAGTATTTGTTACATATACGTTTGGAACAAAAGTTGTTCCTGGTGTAAATGCTATACTTCCTGATCCTCCTAGGTATAAATTTGTAGATCCAAAAACAGTATTAAATAGTAATGTTTTTGCTGTTGAGGTACTTCCGGTAACATATATATTTGTAATATTTGATGTTAAATTTGTGGTACTTGTAGTAAATAATGCTCCAACTCCTGTTAAGTATAGATGGGGACAGATAAGGGTTTTTGTACCTGTAGCAGTTGATATAAATCCTGTTTCAATATTAACACTTGAATCTGAAGCACTAACAATTCCATTAGTAAGAGTAAGAGTACTACCTGTGGGAAGCTTAAAGGAATCTTTAAGAGTAAATGTAGCTCCTGTTCCTGTATTATTAAATGTAGCTGATCCTGAAAATCGTGTTCCATTGCAGAATATCCAACCTCCAGTGTTAGCTGCAGAACCTGCAAAGGTAGTTGTACCCGTATAGCTTTGGGTCATTGCTGAGCTCCAGGCAAATAAAGGAAATGCACTAGAAGTTCTATTAGTTGTGGTACTTGTTACAGATAGTCCTAAAGATCCTGAGAGACGTCCTTTAAAGTCTGTAGCTACGAAACTATTACAAGTTTTAGCAGCTTCTAAGATTAAAATAGAACCTGAGTGGCTACCAGAATCAATTATAACATCATCAGTATTAGCAGGGTTAACATTAGTAGTACCTCCTCCATTTGGAAGCGAGAACCAGTTTATTCCTGTTGTACCCCAGTTTGAAGATCCAGATCCAGATTTATACCAATACTTTGTTGCCATTTAGTAGCTTTTTTTTATTCTGTTGGAGGAGTTTCTTCTGTTGGTGGAGTCTCTTCTACTACTTCTTCTGTTGGAGTCTCTTCTACTACAATCTCTTCTACTACTTCTTCTGTTGATGTAATGTCTTTTGTTGGGGGAATATAGGGTGTTGGTTCAACTATAACCTCTTCTACTAGTCCTAATTGTGCTAACACGTAGTCTTGTATTATAGTATCGTCTGTTCCCCAAGCACTAATTAGTTCTCTTGGAAGAGTTAATGTTCCCTCTTTGCTTACTGTTTCTCCACTTACTTTCCAAAATACTTCTATAGAAGATGGAAATAGAGAAAAAGAGTTAACTCTAATTTCTAAATTATTTACTGTTCCTAATAGTGGAAGCTGTACTGATTGTGTTTCTTGTATTTTCATCTTATTTGTATAATATGTTTATTATTAAATCGTTTAAAGCTACTGATCCTGAATCATTATCTGCAAGTCCAGTAGTTGTTGTTAGTGAAATTCCTGATGAAAAGTCTATACCCGCGGGAAATGGACAGTTTGCTGCTGATAATGCAGGGATTGGTATGGAAAAGTAAACTGCAGTACCTGCTTGTGGAGTTCCTGAGGTGTTGTGGAATGCTACTTTCCTAGCTGTTCCATTTGCATTATAGATGTACCATCCTGTTACTTTTCCTGCACCTGCTTTTATAATAGTAGGATTTGTACCTGCAGCAGATGCTGTATGCCACATCGTTGCACCACCTGTTGCTATTTCAACTAATGAGCCTGTTACTACAACGTTTGAAGCAAGTACAACTGGTGCTGAGTTTGCTGCTGTTGCTTGACCGTTTGGATTATTTGGATTATATGCCATATTATTTTATTTTTATATTATGAACCAGTTTGATGAAGATGCAAAAAGGGTTACTGATGTAAACTGAACTGGAAGTACTACTGGAATTATACTACTTCCTTCTATAGCTTGTCCTGCTGATCCGGATTGTACTGTTACCGTGTTTGTTCCTATATTTTTTATAGTATATATACTTGTATTACTTGTTGCTGTTGGAAGAGTTAGTGTAGTTGTTCCAGTTACTAAGTAAATGTAGGTAGTACCTGCAGTTGCATCAGTTATAGTAGTTGTAGAGGTTATTGTTGTGATAACTGGTGCAGAGCTACCTCCTCCTCCTGAACCACCAGTAAGAGCGTAGGAAGCGGTTAATGCATAAGAGGCACTTAAAGCAGGATTAGCACTTGTATAAATAGACCCTGTTACGTATGAGGCAGTTCCAAATAAAGATCCTGTTATTGATCCATTTACGTTTAGAGATCCTGTTATTGTTGTTGATCCTGATATAAGAAGTGAACCTGTTATAACTGCTGATCCTGAGAATGGAAAAGTTGAACCACCACTACCTCCTGTAATAGTAACTGTTGTTGTAGCTTCATTTCCAGATGCTACTACTCCTGCTCCTACAAAATTAAGTGTTGTTACTGTGGAGGAAAGAGTTGATCCCTCATTTTGTGTTGTTATTGTAGTTCCACCTCCACCTCCTGCGTTTAAAGCAAAAGAAGCTGTTAATGCATATGAAGCACTTGTACTATTTTGAGAATACGAACTTGAGATAGCTTGTGATGAAGTTCCAAATAAAGAACCTGTATGAGTTCCTATAAAACTTCCAGTAAAACTCCCTGTATTATAACTACTTGTAAAGGAATTAAAAGATGAAGTAGTAACAAATAAACTTGTGTTAATTGTAGTTCCTGCGTTTAAAGCAAAAGAAGCTGTTAATGCATAGGAAGAAGTACCAGCAAATTGTGAAGTACTTGATCCAGTATAAGAGTTAAAAGAGGCGGTTGTTAAGAGTGAGCCCGTATCTACAGTACCTCCACTTCCACCATTTAGTGCATAAGAAGCTGTTAATGCGTAGGAAGATGTACCAAATAGTGATCCTGTTATTGAACCACTTACTTTTAGCGATCCTGTTATTTCAACTATTCCTCCACTTCCTGTTCCGTAGGCGTAGATAAGGTTCGCTCTATTATTATTATCTATTCCATTTCCATGAATGAAAGCTGACTGTACTGATGATGTTATGTTGAATTGGCCCTGTACGTGTTGGTAATCTTCTTTTGCTACTGTGGAATATCCTTCTGCATGTGAATACCATCCTGAAGAAGTTGTACTAGATCCTTCTGCATGTGAGTAGAGTCCTATTGCTGTTGTATTAGCTCCTTCTGCATGTGAGTAGAGTCCTATTGCTGTTGTATTAGCTCCTTCTGCGTGTGAGTAATGTCCAAACGCTACTGTAGTATTTCCTTCTGCATGTGAATATTCTCCTTTTGCTCCTGCGTCAATTCCTTCTGCGTGTGAAGCATATCCTTCTGAATAAGAACGGAATCCTTCTGCATGTGAGTAATCTCCTAGTGCTTTGGATCCTGATCCTTCTGCGTGTGAATAAATTCCTGATGCTGTGTTTGAAGATGCACCCTGTTTTAAAGTACCTACTATAGTTGTATTTCCACTAACAGTTCCTCCTGTTAAAGGAAGATATAGTGGTGCATGAGAAGCTGTTAATGCATAAGAAGCTGTTATAGCTCTTGATGAACTTAAGGCATAAGATGAACTTAGAGCATAAGAAGCACTTAAGGCAGGATTAGCACTTGTAAATACTGATCCTAATATATATGAAGCAGTACCAAATAATGATCCTGTTATTCCTTCAGTTACATTTAAAGAACCTGTAACAGTTATACCGTTTGAGCCTGATACTAATAATGATCCTGATATGACTGCTGGTCCTGTAAATGGAAAAGCTGATCCACCTGCTCCTGCTATTGTAACTGTTACTGCATTGCCAACACTAGTTGCTGTTACTCCACTACCTGCAAAATCTAAACTAGTTAATGCTGTTGTTAATGGAGCTCCTCCATCATCTGTTACTGTGATAGAACTTCCTCCACCTCCACCTCCCATAACATAGGAAGCTGTTAGTGCAAAAGATGAGCTATTAGAGTATGAAGATGTACCAAATAAAGATCCTGTTATTGAACCACTTACTTTTAAAGATCCTGTTATTTCAACTACTCCTCCACTTCCTGTTCCGTAAGCATAGATAAGATTTGATCTATTATTAGCATCTATCCCATTTCCATGTATAAAGGAGGATTGTATTGAAGATGATAGGTTGTATTGACCTTGTACGTGTTGATAATCTCCTGATGCTGTTGTACCGTATCCTTCTGTATGTGAATAAATTCCTGATGCTATTGTGAAGCCTCCTTCTGCATGTGAATAGTTTCCTAATGCTATGGTACCTACTCCTTCTGCATGGGAATAGAATCCTGATGCTAGTGTAAGGTTTCCTTCTGCATGTGAGGCATATCCTGATGCTATTGTAATAAGTCCTTCTGCATGGGCAGAGTTGTTAGATGCTGATGTGTTTGATCCTTCTGCATGTGAATTTTGTCCTGATGCTACATTTCCTGCTATTCCTTGAACAAGAGAGCCTGTTATAACTGCTGAACCTGAGAATGGGAATCCTGTACCACTTCCTCCTGCATTTAGAGCATAAGAAGCTGTTAATGCATAAGAGGAACTTATTACAAAAGATGAACTTAAGGCATAAGATGAACTTAAGGCATAAGATGAGCTTACTGCTCGTGAGGAACTTATTGCAAAAGATGAACTTAAGGCATAAGATGAACTTACTGCTCTTGATGAACTTAATGCAAAAGATGAACTTAGAGCATAAGAAGCACTTACTACAAAAGATGCACTAGTAGCATATGAACTTGATACTGCTTGCGAGCTTGAAACAGCCCATGATGAAGTTCCAAATAAAGAACCTGTAAAGCTTCCTGTAAAAGATCCTGTACTATAGCTGCTTGTAAATGAGTTAAAGGATGAGGTTGTTACAAATGAGCCTGTATCTACAGTACCCCCACTCCCGGCATTTAATGCAAAAGATGCTGTTAGTGCATACGAACTTGATACTGCTTGTAGAACATAGGAAGCAGTTTGTGCATTTTGAGCGTAAGAAGATGTTGCAACAGACATTGAACTAGTTTGACTAGTTAAAACGTAAGGAGCTAACATTGAACCTGTTACGGAGGTTAAAGTATAGTCAGGTGCATGAGAAGCTGTTTGTGCGTAAGAAGCGCTTGTACTATTTTGAGAATACGAACTTGAGATAGCTTGTGAACTTGAAATAGCATATGAAGCGGTTCCAAATAAAGAACCTGTAAAGCTTCCTGTAAAAGATCCTGTACTATAGCTGCTTGTAAAAGAATTAAAAGAAGATGTTGTTACAAATGAGCCTGTATCAATATTTGCTCCAGCATTTAGGGCATAAGAGGCGGTTAATGCATATGAAGAAGTTCCTGCAAATTGAGATATATTTGAACTTGTATAGGAATTAAAAGAAGCAGTTGTTAAAAGTGAGCCTGTATCTATAGTACCTCCACTAGCATTTAATGCAAAAGAAGCTGTTAGTGCGTAAGAAGCGCTTGTACTATTATTTGAATAAGAGGATGTTGTTGAATATGAGGCTGTCCCTGTTAAGGTACCTGTAAATGATCCTGTAAAGCTTCCTGTATTATAGCTACTTGTAAATGAATTAAAAGATGAGGTAGTTACGAATGATCCAGTATCTATACTAGTTCCAGCATTTAAGGCATAGGAAGCTGTTAATGCATTTGTAGAGTATGAAGCACTTACAGCTTGTGAGGAGCTGATTGCGTAGGAAGCTGTTAACACACTCATTGAGCTCGTACTGCTTGTTAATACATAAGGAGCTAACATTGAGCTAGTATTAGCTAGTTGTAAATAATCAGGTGCATAAGAAGCTGTTTGTGCATAAGAACTTGATAATGAGTAAGATGCACTTGTACTATTATTGGAATAAGAGGCTGTTAATGCATACGAACTTGATAATGCATAAGAAGCACTTGTACTGTTTGAAGCTGTTCCAAATAATGACCCAGTTATACCTTGTGATACATTTAAAGAACCTGTTATTTGTTGAGATCCAGATACTAATACTGTTCCTATTAAAGTTTGAGTATCGTTTGTAGCGTCTCC
>Ga0181346_1000116_pt1 | contig 32336 bp, 41 predicted proteins | sample Su13VDMM15DN_FD_130100 | JGI IMG/M metagenome (GOLD analysis project Ga0181346, IMG submission 130100) | Freshwater viral communities from Lake Michigan, USA - Su13.VD.MM15.D.N | ecosystem: Environmental > Aquatic > Freshwater > Lake | place: USA: Michigan | collected 2013-07-15 | reverse complement strand
TTCCCTGAAGATTCGGCGGCCGAAGACTACGCCGACATGGTCGAAGCGATCATCGTGATTGGTAACGACGGCATGCTACTGAAGGCCGAGGCGAACCCGTACATGATGAAGGATCGTCCGGTACTGACCTATCAGGACGACACGGTGCCCAACCGGCTGCCAGGCCGTGGCACGGTGGAAAAAGCGTACAACATGCAAAAGGCGATCGATGCCCAAGTCAGGACGCACTTGGATTCGCTGGCGTTGACAGCCGTGCCGATGGTAGCGATGGACGCCACACGTCTGCCACGGGGTGCCAAGTTTGAGGTGCGGCCGGGCAAGGCGTTCATGACCAACGGCAACCCCTCCGAAATCCTGTATCCGTTCAAGTTCGGTCAGACCGACGGTAATAGTCTGACCACCGCGCAAGCGTTCGAGCGCATGCTCCTGCAAGCAACCGGCACCTTGGATAGCCAAGGCATGGTCAGCCAAGTAGCCCGCGATGGCGGCGGTGCCGGCATGTCGATGGCGGTGGCGACCATCATCAAGAAGTACAAGCGCACGCTGGTGAACTTTCAGGAAGACTTCCTGATTCCGTTCATCAAAAAAGCAGCATTTAGATACATGCAGTTTGACCCCGAGCGTTATCCGTCGGTGGACTTGAACTTCGTGCCGACAGCCACATTGGGCATTATCGCCCGCGAGTACGAGCAGGCGCAGTTCATCGCGCTCTTGCAGACGCTGGGACCTGACACACCGGTGCTGCCGTTGATTCTAAAAGGGATCGTTGCCAACAGCTCGCTGTCTAACCGCATGGAGTTGATGGAGTCGCTGACGCAGATGGCGCAACCCAACCCTGAAGCGCAGGCACAGCAGCAGATGCAACAGCAGCTGGCCATGCAAGCGGCTCAGTCGCAGATCGCGGTCAACACCACGCAGGCTGAACGCAACCGGGCAGAGGCCATCAACACCACGATCGAGACGAAGTTGAAGCCGATTGAGGTGCAGAGCAAGATCATGGCGGCCAACACGCAGAATTTGCCAGATAATGATGCGCTGGCCTCCCGTGAATTCGACAAACGGGTGAAGATTGCGGAGCTGATGCTCAAAGAAGCCGACATCAAGAACAAATCGAAGATCGTCGAGATGCAGATGGCGGAAAAGAAGAACAAAATTAGCGGAATGGAAGAGGATTTCTTGGATGAATTGACCAAGGAGCTCTCAGGTGGACGTTGAAAGCCTCGCTAAGCAGTTAATTCTGCAAAATATGACGCCAGAACAGCAAAAAGCTGTGCTGGAGTCGGTTCGCGCCACCCTGCAAGAGGCTCGCGGCAAGCAAAAACAGCGTGTCAGCGAGAATGTGGGTCTGGTAGTGGACGCGCTGAAGAAGATTGAGTCCGATATACGGGCTAAGTACGACGATTTAGGCAATAAGATCACCACACGGGTCAATTCGATCCGTGATGGGCGGGATGGTGCCAACGGATCGGACGGACGCGATGGTTTGGACGGCCGTCCAGGCCGTGACGGTGCTCAAGGCCCTGCTGGTCCGGCTGGCCGCGACGGTGTCAACGGGGTGGATGGCGTTGATGGCGTATCTGTCACGGACGCTAGGATCGACTTTGATGGTTCGTTGATTATCAGCCTGTCGAATGGGCGTGAAATCAACGTCGGTGAGGTGGTGGCAGCCGATGTGGCTGAGAAAATTCGTGTACTGACCTACGGCGGCAATAGTGGCGGTGGCACAAGCGGCCTGAACTATAAAGGTACATGGAACGCCTCTACCAACACCCCGACACTGACCTCAAGTGTGGGCACCAACGGCGACTATTACATCGTATCGGTGGCAGGCACGACCAATCTGAACGGCATTACCGATTGGCAGCCCGGCGACTGGGTCATATTTAACGGCACTGTCTGGCAAAAGATTGACCAGAGTTGGGCGACCGCAGGCGTTAACAACAACATTACGGCAATGACTGGCATCACTGGCGGCATCTCGTCGCCGGATTTCATTCAGTTTGATACGGCCGCTACAGTCACAGACACTACCGGTAGGCTGTATTACGACCCTGCGGATCAGTTTCAAACCCTAGCTTTCCAAATGAATGGCTCTGTCATTCAGCATGTAGGCGAAAATCAGTTCTACCGGGTTAAATGTTCGGGCGCAATTACCAAAGGCCAAGTCGTTATGTTTGCGGGCGCCGTGGGCGCCTCAGGCGGCTTGATTGGTGCTGCAGCTACCGGCTTAACTGCCACTCAAGCAGACTATATCTTGGGCGTTGCTGGCGAGACGGGCGCCAATAACGACTGGATTACGGTCTACGTGTTTGGTGAAGTAAAAAACATCAACACCACGGGCGGCGCGGAAACCTGGGTGCAGGGCGACGAGCTGTATTACAACCCACTGGTAACCGGCGGCCTGACCAAGACCAAGCCTACGACGCCTGCTGCCATCGCTAAAGTGGCTGCTGTTGTGTACGTGGGCGTTGCTAACGGCATACTGTTCGTGCGCCCTAGTTACGGCTCACTGTTTGGTGGTATGGATGGCGACGTGCAATTTGCCACGGTGACTTCAGGTAACACCATCATCTATGACGCCACAGCGGGTGTGTGGAAGAACGCCAACCTGACTGATGGTACGGGCATCACGATCACTGAGGGTGCTGGGTCGATTACGATCACCAACGCAGCGCCGGATCAGACAGTCGCGTTGACTGGTGCAGGTACGACCAGTGTTACTGGCACGTACCCTAACTTTACAGTTACATCGAACGATCAATACGTCGGTACGGTCACAAGTGTTTCTGGCACCGGTACGGTCAATGGCATTAGCTTGTCGGGCACGGTCACATCCAGCGGCAGTTTGACTCTGGGCGGCACATTGTCGGGTGTTAGTTTAACTACGCAGGTAACAGGCACGTTGCCGATCGCCAACGGTGGTACGGGCCAAACAACACAGACTGCAGCGTTTGATGCACTGGCACCAACGACGACCAAAGGTGATTTGATTGTCAATGACGGGTCGGATAATGTCCGCCTAGCTGTTGGCACCAACAGCTACGTACTGACAGCCGACTCCGCACAGGCCTCTGGCGTTAAATGGGCAGCGCAAAGTAATATAAGCATTAGTTTCCCATTCTATAAAGCTGCTGGAACATTAGATACGATTGCTCTAATAAGTAATCAGTATTTGCCGTTTTTTAATTATGCTGGAACAGCTAAAAACATTGCATTGACAACATAGGTGACGCATGGGAATCCGTTTAGTTAAGTCCATATATACCGGCAGCGATGTTACTTCGTTAGGGGAATCAGCCACAGCAGATACGATTGATGGTGTTCTTGCCCCGACAATTACTGCATTAACTGATGGTGCAACGATTACGCCTGATTTGACTGCATCAGCTAATTTTTCAGTGACGTTGGGCGGCAACCGAACCTTAGCTAATCCGTCTGCAATGACAGTTGGACAGAGTGGATCTATCTTCATTACTCAAGATGCAACCGGATCAAGAACATTGGCTTACGGCTCCCAATGGGACTTTGCTAATGGAACTGCCCCGACTCTAACTACAACGGCTAATGCGGTTGATCGTCTTGATTATATTGTCCGCACATCAACGTCTATTCACGCAGTATTGACTGCTAATTACTCATGAGTGGGTTTCACGATAATGCGCTTATAGGTGCTTCTGGTTCTCAGGGCTACCAGATCAGCCGTTCTGTGCGGCTGCGGTCGAGCGCGAGTGCGTATTTCAATCGGACACTAACAACTCCTACAAATAACCTTAAATGGACTTGGAGTGCATGGATTAAACGTGGGACGCTTTCAGTTACCAATGTTCCTTTTGGCGCGGGTGATGGAAGTAGTAATAACTTCGGCTCAGTGCAATTTACTACTAGCGACACGATACAGTTTGCCCAAATTAATGGTGGCGTATATAACGTGCAAATGGTTACTTCAGCCGTATTCCGTGACCCTTCGGCTTGGTACCACCTCGTTATTATTTACGATTCGGCAAACGCCACTTCTACTGACAGAGTTCAAATCTATGTTAATAATGTTCGTCAATCGGTAACGTATTCAACAGGCCCGTTTGCTCAGAATACAGCAAGCAAAATTAATTCTGCAATTGCTCATTACACCGGCAAACTGGATTATGCTGGAGTGTATTTTGACGGCTACCTCACCGAGATCAACTTCATCGACGGTCAAGCCCTGACACCTTCGTCATTCGGTGAAACCAACACCACCACCGGCGTATGGCAGCCGAAGAAGTACGCAGGCACCTACGGCACGAACGGCTTTTACCTGAACTTCAGCGACCCGTCTGCTGCGACTGCTGCGGCTATCGGCAAGGACAACTCAGGCAACGGCAACAACTGGACACCGAACAATATCAGCGTGACTGCTGGTGCGACGTATGACTCGATGCTGGATGTGCCGACGCAGTGGGCTGATGGTGGCAATGGGCGGGGGAATTATGCGACGTTGAATCCGTTGGATAAACTTTTAAGTCCTACTGTTGTAGATGGAAATTTGGGGGCTACTGTTGGCGATAACGCTGAAGTCAGGGGAACTATTTACGTTTCTTCAGGCAAGTGGTATTGGGAAGTAGTGCCTACCACAATGACATTTTCAATGGTTGGTATTGGTATTGGTGGGGCAACGAAACATTGGGCAACTACTGGCATTTCCTATTATGGAGCTAATGGTAATAAATATGTAAACGGCACTGCATCTGCTTATGGTGCTTCTTATACGAATAACGATGTTATTGGTGTTGCGCTAGACTTAGATAATTTACAAATTACTTTTTACAAAAACAATACCTCACAAGGAACAATTACAGGGTTAACCGCTGGTTCATACGCCCTTGCATTGTCTGCCGCAGGTAATTCATCTGTATATACTGCCAACTTCGGCCAGCGCCCCTTCGCCTACACACCACCGTCCGGCTTCAAAGCACTGAACACGCTGAACCTGCCGACGCCGACGATCCTGAAGGGCAATCAGTATTTTGATGCGACGTTGTATACCGGAACAGATACAACACAAAGCATCATAAATAGCGGGGCGATGCAGCCCGATCTGGTTTGGGTTAAAGCACGAAATACAGCCTACAACCACTACTTGTATGACGTTGTTCGCGGGGCAACAAATGCTTTGCGTTCTAGCACTACCGGGGCTGAATCACAGGCTGGTGACTCAACATTAGTTTTACAGTCAAATGGATTCCAAGTAACCGGAACAGGACTCGGCGTTAATTCAAACGGAACCACTATCGTCGGCTGGCAATGGAAAGAAGGCGCAACGCAGGGCTTCGATATTGTGACGTATACGGGGACGGGAAGTAATACGACCATCGCGCACAACCTTGGCGTTGCTCCAGCAATGATGATATTGAAGCGTAGAAGCGCAATAGATTCGTGGCCTGTATATCACGCATCCATCGGTGCCGCCAACGCGCTTATTCTTAACAATACAAACGCGCAAGGAGCTGTTGCAACCTACTGGAACAATACTGCGCCAACATCTTCTGTCTTTAGCGTTGGAACCGATAGTGCGGTCAACGCAAGTGGCTCCACCTACATCGCCTACCTATTCTCCGAAGTCGCAGGCTTTTCCCGCTTCGGCAGCTACACCGGCAACGGCAGCGCGGATGGGCCGTTTGTGTTCTGCGGGTTTAGGCCGAGGTTTGTTATGGTTAAGAACATCACAAGCGCCGCTGATTGGTTTATGACTGACACGTCGCGAGACACCTACAACGTTACGGTCAACAAACTAACAGCAAACACTGCTACCGCCGAAGCAAGCAATGCTGGTCTTGGTCAATTTGATATTTTGTCTAATGGTTTCAAACAACGACAAGGCACTGGCACTGGTCTAAATAACTCTGGTAATACGTATATATTTATGGCGATGGCAGAAAACCCATTTAAGAACGCACTTGCGAGGTAACACATGTTCATGCTCAACAACGTAGCACTGCCGCTCGACACGCCGTTTACGCACGATGAGGTGCAGTACCCGGCGAACTGGTTGCGCTTGACTAGTGCCGAGGAGAAATCCGCCATCGGCATTACCGAAGTCGCCGACCCAGAACATTACGACGACAGATACTATTGGGGGGTTGGTAACCCAAAGGATTTAGATCAATGTAAAACAAACTTAATTTCTCAAATTAAAGCCACGGCTGGTTCGATGCTGGCTCCCACGGATTGGAAGATAATTCGTGCTGCTGAAACTAGCGCAAGGGTAGATGATGAAACGTTGGCAGTTAGGGCGGCTATTCGTTCTGCATCAAATACAAACGAGGCTGCGGTAGTTGCTTGCACCACAGTAGACGAACTAGCTGCATTACAACTGATCTGGCCTACACCTACGCCTACATTTACGCCATGACGCCTGAACTGCAACAGTATTACGAAGACCGCTTCTCGATGATGACTCACCAGGGGTGGCGTGATCTGCTGGAAGATGTTGACTTAATGATAACTACGTTAAACAATGTCTCTACCATCGCTGACGAAAAAGATTTACAATTTAAGAAGGGTGAGTTATCTATCCTGAATTGGCTGAAAACCTTAAAACAGGTCAGCGAAGAGGCGTATGAGGGACTCAATGAGAAAGATATTTGAATTTCTCTGCGAAAGCGGAGAGCGAGTTGAGCGATTTGTCGAATTTGAAAACAAACAAATTCGTTGCAAATGCGGCAAGTTAGCCAACCGCGTAATATCTGCACCGGCATTTAAACTTGAGGGGTGGTCGGGAGCGTTTCCAACGGCTCACGCAAAGTTTGATAAAAAGCACCGAGACAAGCTAAAATCCGAGCAGAAGGCGAACAGATAAGCAGAAATGCCCTGTTCATGTTTAATCCTGAGAACCAAAAGATGGCAGGAAAAGGAACTTCGACATGTTGATTGATAACGAACCAGAGATGCCTAGTGAGTTAGAGGCAGAAGACGCAAAACTACCGGATTACGCAGCGCCAGAGATACCTGAGTTGCCCGACCGCTATCGCGGGAAGTCAATTGAGGATGTCGTCAAGATGCACCAGGAGGCCGAAAAGGTCATTGGTCGTCAGGCGCAAGAAGTCGGGGAAGTGCGGAAACTTGCCGATGAGCTGATTAAGCAGAATCTCTCGTCAAAATCACAGCCTGTTGAACAGGTAGAGCCTGAAGTAGACTTTTTTGAGAATCCCCAAAAGGCGATTCAGAAAACCGTTGAAGCACATCCAGACGTTATTGCTGCCCGTCAAGCGGGCATTGATTTCAGGCGGATGCAAACTCAGCAACGTTTGGCGCAAGAGCACCCTGATTTCATGGAGATCAGTGCCAATGCCGATTTTGAGAATTGGGTCAAATCATCTCAATTTCGATTGGAGCTCTACACCCGGGCGGATGCGCAGTTTGATTACGAAGCGGCCAATGAATTACTGAGCACGTACAAGCAGTTGCGCGGCATCAAGCAAAAGCAGGTAGAGCAATCCGGTAAGGAAGCTCGCCAGCAGACGATGAGAGCCGTGCAAGTGGATGCGGGCGGAACGGGTGAGAGCTCAAAACGTGTCTATCGCAGAGCTGACCTTATTCGGCTGAAAATGACCGATCCGGCTAGATACGACGCGCTGTCTGACGAAATTATGGCGGCGTACACGGAAGGCCGGGTCAAGTAAATTTTACTTTTGACTTTTAGGAGCTAGACATGGCAACCGCATTTAACCCCGCAAATAGCGTAACATCGACAACAGCAGCAACCTTTATCCCAGAGATTTGGAGTGATGAGATTGTTGCGGCCTACAAAAAGAACCTGGTTCTGGCCAATGTTGTCATGAAGATGAACTTCAAAGGCAAGAAAGGTGACACCGTTCACGTTCCAGCCCCAACCCGTGGCAATGCCTCGGCCAAGACTGCCACCAACGCAGTCACGCTGATCGCTGCAACGGAGTCTGAAGTCCAGATTCTTATCAACAAGCATTATGAGTACAGCCGTCTGATTGAAGACATCGTCGAAGCCCAAGCGCTGAACTCGCTGCGCCAGTTCTACACCAGCGACGCCGGCTATGCCTTGGCTCGCCAAGTGGACACCGATCTGGTTCAGCTCGGCCGTGCCTTTAACGGCGCAACCGTCGGCACCGACGACTACGCAACCAGCAACACCACCACCAAGGCTTTCATCGGCTCGGACGGCACGACTGCGTACAACAGCACCACCTCGAACGCTGCTGCCCTGACCGATGCTGCGATCCGTCGCACCATCCAGCGTCTGGACGACAACGACACCCCGATGGACGGCCGTTTCTTCATCATCCCACCATCAAGCCGCAACACCTTGATGGGTCTGGCTCGCTACACTGAGCAGGCATTTGTGGGCGATGGCAACGCCATCCGTAACGGTGAGATTGGTAACCTGTACGGTATCCCCGTGTTCGTCAGCTCCAACGCCGACTTCGGTGCTGGTAGCTCGGGCGCTGACCGTATCTGCCTGATGGGCCACAAAGAATCGATGGTTCTGGTTGAGCAGATGGGTGTTCGTTCGCAGACTCAGTACAAGCAGGAATACCTGGGCACGCTCTTCACCTCCGACATGCTGTATGGCGTCAAAGCCATGCGCACTGCCGCAAGTGTAGGCGCTGCAACCTCGTCGTCCGCATTCGCTCTGGCTGTTCCAGCCTAATTAAACTCCCCGGTTTCGGCCGGGGGTTTTCAACCTAATTAGGAGAACATCATGGCAAATGCAACTTCCGTTGTGGTCCGAGCTGGCAATGACCAGTTTCGTGGCCTCTATACCAGCACTTTTTTGGTTCGTGCCACCCTTAACGCCGACAGTTTGGTTGATGGCGCGGGTGATACCGATACCGTGGCTGTACCCGGCGTGGCACTTGGCGACATGGTGCTGTCGGCCTCGCTCGCCGTTGATGTGGCGGGTCTGATTGTGACCGGTTATGTCAGCGCAGCAGATACCGTTAGCATTCGTTTCCAGAATGAGACGGGCGGCACCGTGGATCTGGCATCCGCTACGTTGCGTCTGGTAGTAGTACGTTCACTGGCGTAAAAATTGGGGGTGAAAGCCCCCAATTTGCCGTTCGGAGGTTTTGTGGCAACTTTCAAATGCTTGACTAGTGGCCAGATGGTCACGTTTAACCTTCAGCATGATATTGACAGCATGAAAGGCCATCAAGGCTACGTGCGTGTCGATGTGCCTGAAGACCTGCATGCAGAAGTGCCGATGACAGTAACTTTATCGCCTCCGGCTAAACGCATGGGGCGGCCAAGGAAACCGGAAAATGTCAGAAATTGATCCTAGAGAATTTGGGAAGCTCGAAGCACAAGTCGAAGCAATGAACGTGGAAGTCCACGCCTTGCGCGACGACGTCAAAACCCTGCTGGAGCTGGCCAATAAGTCTAAAGGCGGCTTTTGGATGGGGATGACAATCGCCTCGACCGTGGGTGGAATACTGACTTTTGTAGCTGATCGGCTATTTTTTAAGGGGTAAGATCATGCCAATGGTTGATGGTAAGAAGTATCCGTACACGAAAAAGGGCAAGCAGGAAGCTGCTTCGGCCAAGATTAGCAAGCTGCGTAAAGAAGGCTACCCGCAAAAACAAGCGGTGGCGATTGGTTTGAGTATGGCTGGCTTGGCCAAGAAAAAGGCCAAAAAATGAAGCCCGGCCTGTATGCCAACATAAACGCCAAGCGTAAACGCATCGCTGCCGGTTCGGGCGAGAAGATGCGTAAGCCTGGAGCTAAAGGTGCTCCGACTACCGCAGCGTTTAAGGAGTCGGCCAAAACGGCTAAACCGAGGAAAAAATGAAAACTCCCGCTTGGCAAAGAAAAGCCGGTCAAAACCCCAAGGGCGGCTTGAATGCCAAGGGCCGTGCGTCTTATAATGCAGCAACTGGGGGTAACCTCAAAGCGCCAGTAAAATCTGGCGACAACCCGCGACGAGCTTCTTTTCTCGCTAGGATGGGTAATATGCCCGGCCCTGAACAAGAGGGCGGCAAGCCAACCAGGCTACTGCAGTCACTGCAGGCTTGGGGCGCATCATCCAAGGCAGACGCAAAGGCAAAAGCTAAAGCTATATCCGCAAGGAATAAGGCGAAAAGCAAATGACCTATTTAGAACTCGTCAACGACGTCCTAGCTCGCCTGCGAGAACAGCAGGTAACGACTGTCGCCCTGACTACGTACTCTTCCTTGATCGGCAAGTTTGTCAATGACGCCAAACGTCAGATTGAGGATGCTTACGACTGGAACGCGTTAGGCCAAGAAGTTACGGTTACTACGTCAGGCAGCGTGTACGAATACTCGATGACCGGTGCCGGGCAAAAATTCCGCGTTACCAGCGACCCACTCAATATCACCAGCAATGTCATCATGCAGGTCATTCCTGTAAGCGACATGCGCCGCAAACAATACCTGCAGCCAACGATTACGGCAGTTCCGTCCGAGTATTGCTTTGAGGGCGTAGACAACAACGGCGACGCTAAAGTGCAGCTGTGGGGTCGCCCTAACGGTGTGTACACCCTCAAGTTCTTCTTGGCGGTGCCACAAGCAACCTTGTCCGCCGATTCAACTTCCGTGCTGGTGCCAGATGTGCTGGTCGCTCAAAACGCTTACGCTAGAGCTTTGGTTGAGCGTGGTGAGGATGGCGGTCTTAATTCATCCGAGGCCTATGCGCTCTATAAATCCATGCTGTCGGATTACATCGCGCTGGAGTCCACTCGCTTCCCTGAGATGCAGGAGTTCTTAGCCGTATGAGCCAGCCGCTACGCATCGATACGATCTCGGCGCCAGGCTTTTACGGCCTGAACACCCAAGATTCGCCACTTGCTTTGGACGCTGGGTTTGCCTTGGTGGCGACTAACTGCGTCATTGACCAGTACGGCCGTGTCGGTGCTCGCGAAGGGTGGTCTAAGGTTAATAGCAGCTCCGGCAACTTGGGCGCTAACGATATTGGCGTCATCCATGAACTGGTGGTTGCTGACGGCACGTACACAATCCTGTTCGCAGGCAACAACAAGATTTTTAAACTTGACGGCAGCAACGCTGTTGTCGAGTTGACCTACGGGGGTGGGGGTACCGCCCCAACAATTACAGCCAACAACTGGCAGTGCGCCTCGCTTAACAACATTACGTACTTCTTTCAGCTGGGCCATGATCCGCTGATCTACGATCCGGCAGTCAGCACCACGACCTATCGCCGCGTAAGTGAGAAATCGGGTTACGCGGGTACTGTGCCGTCGGGCAATATCGTCATTTCGGCTTATGGTCGTCTGTGGATCGCCAACACGGCCTCTGACAAGCAAACGCTGACGTTCTCAGACTTGCTGGCGGGGCACATCTATACCGGCGGCACGTCAGGCACACTGAATATTAATAATGTTTGGCCTGCTGGGCCGGATGAAATTGTTGGCTTAGCTGCGCACAATAATTTCTTGGTTATCTTTGGCAAGCGCCAGATATTGGTGTATCAAGGCGCAACAGCGCCGGCCACCATATCTTTAAGCGATACGGTGGTAGGTATTGGCTGCATTGCGCGCGATTCGATTCAAGGCACTGCGACCGACGTATTTTTCCTGTCCAACAGCGGCGTGCGCTCATTAATGCGCACGATTCAAGAGAAGTCAGCGCCATTTCGTGACATCAGCAAAAACGTGCGCAATGATCTGATCAGTATTATTGCAGGCGAGACGCTGGCTAACATCAAGGCTGTCTACTCTGAAATCAACGCGTTTTATCTGCTGACGTTGCCTACCAATCAATCCGTGTATGTGTTTGATACGCGCGGCTACATGCAAGATGGTTCTTGCCGTGTGACTCAGTGGACATCGATTACCCCTTCGGCTTTGCTGTCGCGTCGTAACGGCGATCTGTTGTTAGGCCAAACAGGGTACGTCGCTAAGTACGGCACATACCTTGACGACACCGCTGAGTACCGGTTCCAGTATTACACCAACCATAGCGACTTAGGTGACCAAAGCGTCACGTCTATATTGAAGCGTATCGGCGTCATTGTGATTGGTGGTACAAATCAAGACTTAACTATTAAATGGGGTTTTGATTTTAATGAAAATTATCTATCGCAAAACACGCAAATTCCTATGCAAAGAGTATCTGAGTATGGCATAGCGGAGTATGGCGCTAACGGCGTTCCTGTAGCGGAGTACGCGGATGGTATTGCACTACAAACGCTTTATGCCCAAGGTACGGGTTCTGGTCGTATTGTTCAAACGGGCTACGAAGCTGACATCAATGCTTCACCGTTGTCGATTCAAAAAATTGAGATTCTGTCGAAAAACGGAAGGGTGACATGAGTAACTACACTAAGAGCACGGACTTCGCCGCCAAAGATGCGCTGGCGTCCGGCAACGCAGTCAAAATTGTTAAGGGCACGGAGATTGATACCGAGTTTAATAATATCGCCACGGCGGTATCTACTAAAGCTGACTTGGCAAGCCCTACATTTACTGGAACCCCCACGTTTCCAACAGGTGCTGTGGGGGTTACGCAATCGGCGGGTAATAACACCACTGCATTAGCCACCACAGCTTTTGTTCAAGCAGCTATCGCATTACTTTACCCAGTTGGTTCTATCTATACCAATGCAACTAGCAACACTAACCCCGGTACATTGTTGGGGTTTGGTACGTGGACAGCCTTTGGCGCCGGCCGCGTCATGGTAGGTTTTGATTCTGGCAATGCATTATTTAACGCGGCAGAAGAGACGGGTGGTTCAGCCAACGCTATTGTTGTAAGCCATACACACACGGCCACATCAACGGTCAGTGATTCAGGCCACGTACATGCGGCATCTGCTGGACAATTTGTTCAAAGTGGCGGCGGTGGTTTAGGTATTGGCGGTGGTGCTTCATATGCGTTATACCCAAATACAGCATATGCAACCACAGGAATTACGGTAGCCACCAGCGTTTCAACGGAAGGTTCAAGCGGTACCGACGCTAACTATCAGCCGTACATCACGGTCTACATGTGGAAGCGCACAGCATGATTACCGACACGTTTCCGGAGCATCAAATTACGCATCATTTCAGTGATGGGCTGTATGCCAAAGAGATGCGTGTTGAGGCAGGGCAAGCCATTTTGAAGCATACACATGAGTTTAGCCACTTGTCGATTCTGGCTCGAGGCCGTGTTGCCATACTGATGGGTGATGAAATAGAAGTGATTGAAGCGCCAGCTTGTTTGAACATCAAAGCGGGTTTGGTACATGGCGTTAAAGCCATTGAAGATTGTGTTTGGTATTGCATCCACGCCACGGACGAGAAAGACGTGGCCAAGGTGGATGAAGTTCTCATAAAGGGGTACTAACATGCCAGCAGCAGTAACAGCAGCACTTATCGGCGGCGGCGCAAGCCTACTAGGTGGTTTTTTAGGCGGTAGATCGCAAGAACGCGCAGCAGAGAAGTCGGCGCAAGCCCAACTGCAAGCCGCGCGCATAGCAGCTGAAGAGCAGCGATTCCGCCCGGTCGGCGTCACTACCCGGTTTGGCCAAAGCCAATTTCAGTTTGGCCCCGAAGGCCGACTAACCGGCGCTGGGTATACCCTTGACCCACGGTTGCGCGGTTATCAAGATCAACTGCAGAGCTTGGCTGAGCAACGACTTGGTGAAGCTGAGATGGCCGGTGAAGCTTACGCGCCTCTGCGTCAAGCCGGCCAGCAACTGTTTCAGTTGGGCGGCCAGTATCTAGCGCAGACGCCGGAGCAGGTAGCGCAACAGTACATGTCACGCCAGCTGGATTTGTTGGCTCCTTCTCGCGAACGTCAGTACGCCCAGCTGCAGAACCAACTGTTTCAGACAGGTCGTGGTGGTCTGGCCGTCGGCGGTACCGGCATGCGCCCAGGCGGTGGCGCAGGACTGGGCGCGGCCAACCCCGAGATGGAAGCGTACTACAACGCCTTGGCACAGCAAGACGCGCAGCTGGCAGCGCAAGCCCAACAGGCAGGGCAGCAGCAGCTGGCGTTTGGCACGGGTCTGTTCGGTCAAGGCGCCGGACTCTTGGGTGGCTACGAGTCGGGCGTCACAGGCGCGCTGAATCCGTTCACTACGACGCTGGGCGGTGTCTCTACGCTTGAGAGCTTGGGTCAGCAGCCGCTGGATATCGGCTCTACATTGGGCGCGCGCGCATCAACCGCCGGCGCTAACTCTGGTCAGTCGTTATTGCAAGGTGGCATGAGCGCAGCTCGCACTCGACAAGCGGGTCAGTTTGACCCAGTAAGCGCTGCGTTGATGGGCTTGGGCAGCAACCCGGCATTTGGTCAAGGCGTGGCAAGTATGTTTGGCGGCGGTGGTGGTGCAGCGTATAACCAGACACAAATAAGGCCTGAGTATTCTGATTCGACTGGTTCTTATTTTAACTACAACCCGAGTGCGAGGTCGCAAGGTTATGGCTACTACTGATATCTTAGGTCTGTTCATGTCGCCTGAACAATATCAGGCGCAACAGATGGCGCAGCAGCAAGCGGGCGAGCAACAGCGCGCGTTTAACTTTGCGGGTCTTGACCCCCGACAGCAAGCTAACTACGGCGTGTTCTTGGGCGCCCAACAGCTAGGCCGTGGAATTGGTGGTCTTCTGGGTGTGCAAGACCCCCAGCTGCAGCGCATTCGCCAGCGGCAGGAGATCATGCAGTCGATCAATCCGGCAGACCCTCAGTCGCTGATGGCTGGCATTCAACGTGCAGCACAAACGAACGACCAAGAGTTGGCGCTGACGTTGACTGACTTTATGAACAAGCAAGGCAGCGAAATGGCCTTGGCACAACAGCGCAAAGCGCAAGCGGCGCGTGAACGCACGCAAGCGTTGCCTGCTGGCGTTCAAGAAGCTGAACTTATTGGCAAATTGACGGAAGAACTACAAAAAACCACAGACCCTAATCAACGCGCAGTTATTGAAGCCCAAATACAACGACTTCAAAAGGCGCTCCGCCCCGGCGCCGAGGATAAATATTCGCAACTTCAAGACCTATATAGTAGACGCGAGGAAGCTGTTGCTCAGTTGGGTGTAGATTCGAACGCTGTTAAGAGTCTTGACCGTTTGATCCAATCATTGGTACCACTAAAAGGCGGCGCAGGCGGTGAAGGTGATGGTGAAGGCGACGGTGCAGGTAAGAGTAAGAATAAGGAAATTGCCATTTCTAGAGAGCGCGCTAGATTAACCGCTAAACTTCGTTCCTTAGATTCTCAAAATATGGCAGGCAGCCCTGAATATTTAGAAGCTCAAGACGAACTAAACTTCTTAAATCAAGCGGTAGTGGCTAAACCATCGGACGTAGAGTTTAAGTTAGGTCAAGCTCGCCCATTAATAGCCAAGCGTAATGATTTGATAGCTCAAGGGTTTTCTCCTGAGTCTAAAGAAATTAGAGATGTCGAGGATGAACTTGAAATTTTGGGTGCTAAGCGCGGAGAAGGTAAAGGTGACAAAGATAAAGTGGATGATGTTGGGCGTCTTGCAGGGTATTTTACTGAACTTGCGGGTATTAAATCGCAATACGGAACTGACACAGAAGGGTTTGAAAATGATACTAGAGCTAAAGCATTGCAAATTCTTATCGATAAGGCTAGCGGCGCCAAAGGTGGTGGTAAACAACCTGATGCAATAGAAATAGCTGATGCTATCGCTGGAATTAAGAAACAAATACGTGATGCTAAAGACCCCAACGCGCCAGAAATACTTCAGGTTAAAGATAAGCTTGCTGTACTGGAACAGCAACTCAAGAAAGATAAGCCAAACCTTACTGTGGTCGGCGAGGTTGAATCTGGCCCATTCGCAGGATTAGCGCTTTATGTTGACGAAATTAAAGACGAACAATTTGTATACGTCACAGACAAAAATGGTAAACAAGTACGTCAGCCTGTTACTGCAAAAGTGGACCGCGTAACTTCCAAAGTAACCGCAACTGCTACATCTTCTAGCGCTGCTGCTGAAAAAGAAGTTCTCAAGGGTATAGCTAAATTAGATGTGGAAGACGTATCGATAGCTAGGTCTAACAAACGCGCTGCTATGGCCGCTAATACCGCGCTAAAAAAATTAAGTAACTTAAATGATACTGGATTAATTAGTGGTTCATTTGCACCTAGCCGAGTAGGTGCAGCTAATTTCCTAAATACTTTAGGTTTACTTAGCCAGAGTGATGCAAATAGATTGGCCACTTCAGAGCAATATCAAAAAGTAGGTTCTGATCTTGTATTCCAATCGTTGCAAGGTAAATTAGGTACAGGAATATCTAACGCTGACCGTGACTTTATCGAGAAAATATTTCCTAGATTGGAAAACAGTGCGGCAGCAAGACGCGAACTTATACAATATATAGCTGATAAAAATAACGATTTAATTAAAGAAGCTGATGCACTTGAAACGTGGGTTCGCAAAAACAAATCTATGGAGGGCTACAAACCTAGAATTAGCGGGATATTTAACGTTACGCCTAGCGGCGTGCGAAGCATGACTGATGATGAGTTAGAGGCGGCAATTAAAGCAGCGAAAGGTAAACGATAATGGCCGAGCCAACGCTAGAAGAACTATTAGCCGAACAGGCGCGCCGTACTGAAACAAAAAGTACCGAGTCTGTTATGGATGAGCGCGGCTCTAGCTTTGATAAGTTTGTCAAAGCCGGCGAAGCATTGCTTAAAGGCCCAGCTAAAGGGCTTATAAATATCATCGGCGGTTGGGGTAATTTATATGACGTGCTCACAAAGTCAGGCGACCCCAGCGCGTTATCTAGCGCGGGTATAGCGCGCGGCATTAAAAAATTAACCGGCGTAGATATTCTAACTATCCCCGGATACCGTGGTGTGTATGAGTTTGGCGAAGCCGGAGCGCCAGCAGCAGCTTTTTCGGCGCTAGGTGTACCAGGCTTATTTAACCGTACCGCCCCCGGTTTAGTGGGTGAGTTTGGCGCGGCAGGCACCACATCATTAGCCGCGCAACAAATCGCGCCTGATAGTCCTCTTGTTCAGATGGGCTTGATGATGGCGCCTTACGGCGCAAAAGCTATGTACAAAGGGACGCAAGGCGCAATTACACGCCCGCGCGGTACATACCCAACAGAAGCTGAGATCAGCGAGCTGTTGCGCGTAGGCCGCATTACACCCGGCGAAGCCAGTTTGTTCCGTAACCAGCTGGCCACCGAAGCCCGCGTTGAGGCAACGCCATCGTCTGGGCAGGCACCTTCGCAATTCCGTATTGGTCAAGCCAAGGATGTTGAATCCTTCTTGGCTAACTTATTTGACCGCGCTGCTGGTGCCCCAGTGGATACGGCGCGCGCGCAGCAAGTCACTGGCGCCATTGTTGACGCGTTTAAAAACTACGGTAGGGCGCTATCAGGAAAATTACGCTCAGACGCCAAGAAAGACTTCAACGCTGCCAAGGCATCCGGCGGGCAAGTAGACACTACACCAATTGTGGATAGAGTACGTTCTCAGTTGGCAAGCATTGTTCCTGAAGACCCAACGTCCGGGTCATTAAAGCAATCACTTGAAAATATATTAAGTGAGTACGTGGATCCAGGCGCTGCTGCGTCGGTGACGCCATCCACTGTTCTTGGCCCAACGGGTAAACCCGCGTCGGTCAACGTCACGCCAGCGCGTCCACCATCCAACAAACCAATCAGCATCGGTCGTTTGCAAGACAATCTGGCTGTTTGGGGCGAGGCCGCGTATTCGGGCAAAGCTGACTTTGGTAAAGGCAACATTTTTGAAAATGTGGCTCCGGGCAAAGCTAAAGGTATTGCACTGTCGGTGTTGCGTGGCTTCAAAGAGTCATTGGACGAGGCCATTAACAACAATATCCCCGGCGCCGATAAACTAAAAGCCGCGCGCGATAAATTCTCTGCAAATATTGACCGCATAGAAGAGTTTTCCGAACGGCCGTTAACTAAAGCATTTGACGTCAATAACGTCAGTCAACTGGTGCCTGAAGATGTTCTTGGTAAGTTGAAGCGCATGCCCCCATCGCAACGCGCAATCTTGATTGATGTCATGCAAAATAGCTCCAACCCACAAGTTAATGGGGTATTGGCGACGTTGCGCCGCGCGCAGATGGACGACGTGTTGAGCCGTGGTCGTCAGGGCGCAGAAGGCGCATCAGCGCTCGATCCGCAATTCAGCCTAAAACAAGTGTTGCGGGGTTTGCAACGTAAGGGTGACCTAGCCGACTTGTTCCCTAATCCAAAAGACTTGGCTGACGCGCAGCTGGCCATCAAGTATTTGCAACAGGTCATGGCTAAAGAGTCTTCGGCGGGGTTAGGCGGGCCTTCAGGCGGCGCCGTGTTTGGTGCTGCGCGAGGTGCTGGCGCAAGTTCAACGGCTAGTATTGTGCTGCGTGAAACAATCAATCTTGCCCGCGACGTTATCGCCAGTCCAGAAGCATTCTCTAAAGCCATTTTTGACCCTAACAACCGCAAATTAATACTTGACTTAGCGCGTGGCAAAACCAAAGGCGACCGCGCTATGGACGCTTTAAACACACTCAAACGCGGCACAATACAAGTGGGCACGCGCGGTGTTGCGGCGTCGGAAACTACACCAACGACGGTAGAAGAGCGAGTGCTACCAGAGGTGACAGTGACTGAAAGTCCTGAACTTACTCTAGAGCAGTTGCTAGAGGAAGCGCGAAGCCGTGGTATCCCCGTGGAGGAATAACTTGGACCCAGTAACAATCGGACTAGCGATTGCAGGCATCAAAGCGGTTGTTACTGGCGTCAAGGAAGCGGCGGCATTAGCCCGCGAAGCATTTGACGAAATTAACGGCGCAGTCGAATCCGGCAAGACGTTGGCCGACTCCATGTCGGGCGTCTCAAAGTTCTTCTCGGCGGCGGGCAAATACGAGACCAAGCGTACTCAGCTAGAGGAAGCCAAGGCCGCGCAGGAAGCAGCAGTTGCCAAGGGTGAGCCGGTGCCAGACTACGTGTCAGATGCTGAGTACGTCATGGAACTGATGATTATTGATCGTCAGATCAAGCAGTATTACGCTGATATCAAGCACATCTTTACGTACCACTTTCAAGAAGCCGGCATGTGGGACGAGTTCTGGTCGCGGATGGACAAGCTGCGCTCTGAGCGGGAAGAGAAAGCGGAGTCGCTGCGTCGCGTAGAGATGGAAAAGCGGCTGCACGAAAAAGCTGAAGTAATGAAGAAACGCCGGGCGAGGGAACGCATGGTGGACAACTTAGAGCTTATCGGTTTAGGCATTATGATGGTCGGCGTTATTTGCGTATTTATCTTTGCAATATGGTGGATGTTTCAACAAGGAGGCTGATATGCCATTCGGACTAGACGCGCTGCTCGGTATTGGCGGCAAACTGATCGACAAACTAATCCCTGACCCAGAGCAGAAAGCCAAAGCGCAGCTGGAGTTGGCCAAGATGGCGCAAGACGGCGAGTTGGCCAAGATGGCCAACGACACAGACTTATATAAGACTGAGCAGAACAATCTGACCGATCGCTTAAAAGCCGATATGGCCAGCGACAGCTGGCTGTCGAAAAACATTCGGCCTCTGACCTTGGTCTACATCTTGGTGGCCTACATGGCGCTGGCAATCCTTGACGCATCCGCTATGGATATCGCGGATTCTTTCGTTGAGCTGCTCGGGCAGTGGGGCATGCTGGTGATGTCGTTTTATTTTGGCGGCAGAACGCTTGAAAAGATCATCGACATGAAAGCCAAGAAATGAAAGAAAACTTCGACGACGCATTAGCTGCCATCTTGAAGCATGAAGGGGGTTTCGTAAACCATCCGAAAGATCCTGGCGGCATGACCAATCTGGGCGTGACCAAGAAAGTGTGGGAGGCATGGGTCGGCGAAGCTGTTGGCGAAAAAGAGATGCGCGCGTTGACGCCAGCAACTGTAGCGCCGATGTACCGCAAACAATACTGGGACGCGGTCAAGGCCGACGAGCTGCCAACCGGCCTCGACTACTTGATGTTCGACTTCGCGATCAATGCTGGCCCTGGCCGTGCAATCAAAACCATGCAGAAAGCGATCGGCACCAACCCGGACGGCGCGATTGGTCCGAAAACTATGCAAGCGTTAAAAGACGCTGACCCAACTGATCTGATCGCCAAATTCAGTATGGAGAAAGAGCTGTTCTATAAAGCCTTGCCGACGTTTGCGACTTTCGGCAAGGGCTGGATGCGCCGCGTTGCTGAGGCGCAGTCACATGCGGTGACGATGCTGGCGTAACTGCCTGCACACCGCGCGGTCTTGCGGCGACATGTCAGGCGATATCTCCGCGACACCGCACTCCATTGCCGTAGGGCGGCGCGGTTCTTCAGCAAAAATGGCCAAGAACCCCACCGTCGCTACGATAATGCCCGCGTAATAAAGATAGACGAGTTCTTTCATACGCTCAACAACCTGCCAAACAACTTGGCTATGGGCGACTCAACGTCAGACTTGCAGTTCAGCATGATATCTTGCACCAGCCGCTCCTCGGGCGTTGATTGGCGTGTGTAAAACTGCGGCACGTAATACGCGCCAATCTTCGGGGGTTCTTCTCGAATAAAGTGTCCATCACGTAGCATCGTCATTCCTCCTGTCTTCATTTGCGCGGCGAGCGTCAACGCCTTTCTTTTTTATTAACGCTGCCTCATCATTAGTATAGATCGATTTTCCGACCATCACGTTGCCTGCAATCCACACCTCGGCGGTGTAGGCGCTGACCTTGCAAGCCTCACACCGACGCTGGCGTCGCACGCCGCCTGGCTGTTGGGCTGTATTGACAACATACGTCTTGGAACCACAGGTTTGGCATTTCATTCCGGGTCCACTAGGTGATTCCGAATCTTCTCAATACTCCAGCCGGTCTTGTCGTAAACGCGCAGAATCATGTCGCCCGACACGTTGTATCTGTGGTGACGGATGCGGGAAATTTGTGGTGGGGGTAAGTCTAAAAATCGGCCTAAATCGGCGTCGTTCTTTAACTTAAACTCTTCGATAATGGCGTCAAACAACCGGTGGTTAACTTTTGGGCTCATGGTTTAGTGGCTCCTGACATAACTTCGAGTCGTTCACGGGCGTCGCGCAGCGCGCAGTAGCGCTGGTGCAGCCGTTGCAGGTGGGAGGCGCGGCGCTCGGTCAGCTGCTCTTCGGTCAGCATGGCGAACACCTCGTCTTCGGACAGCGCGGCTAGTTTATTGTTTAGCGCGCGCCAGCTTATTTTTTTCATCTTCTATCCTCTTTTCAATCATTTCAACTCTGCCGCAAGCCCGAAATAGCGCTCGGGCAATCTGGTTGTACTGGCGGGCTATTTGACGTTCTTCTGCGCGAGCAGCGGGTAACTTAGTCTTCCAGTATTGCAATCGTTTCATCGTCTTCCTTTCAGCTCTTTGGGTATCTTTGGTTTGGGGCACCATCCGATGCAGCTGTCTTCCCACACGCCGATGATGCACACACCGCCAGGATTTAAAAGCAGCATGCTGGTGGCTTTAGGCGGCGGCTCGACGCGCGGGTCGCGGAAGTACAGCTGGTCGGTAGTGGCTTGTAAAAACTTATCCATTCTTGGCTTTCAGCTTGGCTTCGATGGCACGGATAAACTCGCGCAGGCTTTCATGCCCTACGATGTTCCATCCATCTATCTCCTCATCCGTCAGCCCTTGCCATTCGCGCTGTGGTGGGGTGGTGTAGAGTGGGATTACTTCGCCCTCTGCCCAATCGCTTGGGTCAAACTCATGCAAGTTTCCGTTATACGTCCACGCCACCGGCTCCGGTTCAGTAGTGATGTACTTACGTCCATCTGCGCCGACAATAATTCGTTCTTTCATTTCAGTGCCTCCATTGCTATGTCTGAGATGGCTCGTTTGTCGTGCAGGGCTGCCCAGATCTTTTCGTCAACTGTCTTCTCGGCGAGTAGAATATAGACCCAGACATCTCGCACTTGACCGGAACGATGGAGCCTTCCGACAGTTTGTTCGTATAGTTCCAACGACCACGGCAGCGACAGAAATACCATGTGGCATCCTCCGTGTTGTAGATTAAGGCCATGTCCTGCGGACTTTGGATGCACAGCGAGAAGCTCGATTTGTCCAGCGTTCCATCGCTTGATGGCGTCGGCGTCGTCGAGGGTGGCAAGCCTTGGATAGCGGCGACGAAGTTCTGCCACCTCTTCCTGAAACTGGTAAACAATGAGCGTATTCGCATGTTGGTTCTCCTCCAGTAGTTCATCAAGCCTGTCAAATTTGTGACTGCTAAACCACACCGCCGTTTTGCTAGATGTAAACTGACCCGGCACGGCGGACGCAACCCGGCTGCTGTCGTACACAAAGCCAGACGCCATCTGTTGAAGCTTAGACGTGACAGCAGCCGCGTTCGCTGCCAGTATCTCAGCAGTCGGAAACTGTACTACAAAGTCTTTTTTCATCTTTTCGTAGGGCGCGCGGTCGGCAAGCGTACAGCGCAGCTCGACCACATGACAGGGCGGCAGCTTGTCCTTGTACTCGCCAGGCTCCAAAACGAACGTGGCTGGTTTGATGCGTTGCATGACCAGCGATAGCGCGCCTGGGCGTGGCAGCCACTCACCGAAGTCGCGGTTCATGCAGACGAAGTATTGCTGCAGGAACGCGCCCTTGGCACGGCCCAGCAGCTTCTCGTCGACGATCTTGCACTGCCCGAAGACGTCTTCCAAACCGTTGCTGGTGAATGAGCCTGTCAGACCCCAGCGTATCTTGAACTGGTCGATGATCTTGTGCAGCGCCTTGAAGCGCGTGCCTGATGGGTTCTTTAATTTCGTCAGCTCGTCGAACACGATCGCGTCGAACGACGACAAGTCTTGCTCGGCCAGCCAACCGATGTTGTCGTAGTTGATCGCCACGATGTGGGCGTCGGAGTCCAGCGCCTCGCCCCGACTGCGCGGTGTACCCACGGCTGTGCGGCAGTGCAGCTCCAGCGCCCACTTGCGCGCCTCAATAGGCCACACGTCCGTGCAGACGCGCTTGGGTGCGAGAACCAAAAAGCGTGACGCATGGCCGTCTTTCACCATTGCCTGCATGGCGGTTAGCGTGATCGCTGTCTTGCCGGCGCCTACAGGCGCCAAGATCATCGCCCGGTCGCGCTCGTACAGAAAGTCGGCGGCTTCATCTTGATACGGCCGAAGATGCATCGTTTTCCCCAAAAAGTGTCGTGTAATTTACGGTGCAAGTTTTTTTCATGCTCGACTGCGCGTTCAGCTGCGAGTCTATTTATTCTCGTTGTTTGGCTACTCATTTACTGACCCACTCATCCACCATCTCCTTTGACCATAAGCAAGCGTAGTTTTGTTTCAATCGCAACACATCGTTGCGGAATATCTTTTGCATCTCTGACAAGCGACCCTTGGCCGCTTTCAACTCCACAAACCATGTGGCGCCATCGGGCATACAAGCGATGCGGTCACTCACTCCGCGCTGGCTAATCGACCTGAACTTGTAGGTCTTGCCGCCAGCGCGCTCAACTGCCCAAACAAAATAGTTCTCGATTTCTGATTCACGCATAGCCGAAATATAACACCCTAAAAAAGTATTTGACAAGGATTATTTTACGGTGCATAGTCGGGGTTCGAACAGTACACGGAGATAAAGTGAACCATTCCAATATCGTCGGCGGCTCCACCGCCAAGCGCGTCATCAACTGCCCGGCATCGGTTGCCCTGTGCGCCAAGATGCCGCCCAAGCCATCATCCGAACACGCTGACCGTGGCACGCTGCTGCACAACGTCATTGCCGAACTGCTCGAGTTCGACAAACCACCAGCGCAGTGCATCGGTGCGCAGTACAAAGATCAGGTTCTTACACAGGAGTTAATTGATGAGAAGATTATTCCCGCTTTGGAAGCACTCGACGAAATCGATCCAGATAAGACAATGGAGATTATGGTTGAAACCCGAGTTGCCTTTGGCGATTTTCTGCCTGGTGTCTTTGGTAGCACTGATCTTCTTGGGCGTAAAGATAAACGCGCAATCGTTCTGGATTGGAAATTTGGCGATGGCGTACTTGTGGATGCTGAAAACAACCCTCAGCTCTTATTTTACGCAGCTGCGGCAATGCGAACCCCCGCAGCAAAATGGATCTTCGAAGGCGTAGAGGAGATCGAGTGCGTTATCGTGCAGCCGCCCATGATGCGACGTTGGGTGACGACACCGGAGCGCGTCAAGCAGTTCGAAGTCGAGTTAGCTAAAGCAGTGCGTGAGTCGTCGTGGCCAGAGCCTACCATGCAGACGGGTGACCACTGCCGCTGGTGCGCAGCCAAGCCGGTGTGCCCGCAGATGACTGGCTAAGCTGACCGCGCGCTGCGCGTGCAACTGGCAAACCTGCCAGCAGAGCAAATCGCGATGCAGCTCGAGCAGGCCGATCGGCTGGAAGACTACATCAAAGACCTGCGTGCGTTGGCGTTCCAGATGTTGGAGAACGATCGCCCGGTGCCAGGCTACAAGCTGGTGGCCAAACAGGCGCGTCGTCAGTGGGTGGACGAAGAGAAAGCCAAACAGTTTTTAATGAAGTCACTTGTTGAGCCGTACAAAGAACTCGAAGTTATTTCGCCAGCGCAGGCTGAGAAAGTTTTGAAAAAGATTAAAATGGAATTACCGTCGGAGTTGGTCGTATCGGTTTCGTCGGGTAGTACGTTGGCCTCGGATTCTGATCCGCGTCCACCGGTGTTGCAAATCGGTCGTCAGTTGATGGCCGCTCTTTCTAAAATTCAATAAAGGAAACTACAATGTCATTTGCTCTAGCGAATCTCCCAAACGTTGCGGCGCTTACAACCGCTTTACGCTCCCTCGAAAAAGACATGGGCCCTGTGGGCTTCGTCATCTTGAAGATGGATAAACGTGGTGATTGGATCTTTGGTGCCAATCAAACTGAAGTGCAGCCTGACACGCTGTGGGCAGTTAATCCAGCATCGTTCGTTCACGGCTTTATTGCTTGGGGCGACGCTGTTGTGTTGGGTGAGAAGATGGTACCGATCACGGAGCCATTGCCCGTAACCGGCGAAGCACCTGCAGGGGCTGAGAAGGGTTGGCAGACGCAAGTCGGTATGGGCTTGAAATGTATCAGCGGTCCTGACAAGGGCATGGAAGTGCGTTTCACTGTAACGTCTGCTGGTGGCAAGCGCGCCGTGCAGGAGCTGGGTGTCACGATTGCGCAGCGTATCGAAGCAGACCAGACTAAGCCTGTACCGATCGTCAAGCTGAAAACTGACTCTTACAAACACAAGATGTACGGCAAGATTTTTACACCTGTGTTTGAAATTGTTGATTGGGCTAATATGAATGGCGAAGTAGCAGAAGCCGCGCCAGTTGAAGCAGCAGCCGAAGAAGAAGCGCCAGCACGTCGTCGTCGTTCGGCGTAAGTAGCACGGGGGAAAGCGGATGCCGAATGCGCTATTAGGTAATAACCGAAAGGCAACTGTTCGGGGCTAAGGACGCAGCGAGTACCCCACCTTTCAATGGCTCCTGTCATTTAATCATCAGGTTTTCCTTGGTCGGTTCGGCCTGATGAGGCGGTGACCGGAGCCACCCTCTCAGAATAAAAATTATGCGATTCCTATCTGTTTGTAGCGGCATAGAAGCCGCCTCCGTTGCGTGGGGGCCGTTAGGTTGGAAGGCGTCTGGCTTTGCTGAAATCGAGCCGTTTCCTTGCGCTGTACTAGCGCACCATTACCCTGACGTGCCGAACCACGGCGACATGATGCTGTTGCCTAGCAAGATCCGCGCAGGCGAAGTTGAAGCGCCTGACTTGTTGTGCGGCGGTACGCCCTGCCAAGCCTTTTCCGTTGCCGGTTTGCGCCAGTCACTAGATGACGCGCGCGGTAACCTGACACTTACCTTTTGCGAGATTGCCGATGCCATCGATTCAAAACGAGAACAACCCTGTATCGTCTTCTGGGAAAACGTCCCAGGCGTCCTTAACACCAAAGATAATGCCTTCGGATGCTTTCTGGGAGCGCTTGCCGGCGAAGATGATGCACTCGTCGCACCAGGGGGCAGATGGGCTAACGCTGGTTTTGTCGATGGCCCCCAAAGAGCAGTCGCGTGGCGAGTCCTCGACGCCCAATATTTCGGAGTGGCCCAACGACGCCGTCGTGTGTTCGTTGTCGCAAGTGCTAGAGCAGACTTTGATCCCGCAGCGGTTCTTTTTGAGTTCGAAGGCGTGCGCCGGGATACTGCGCCGAGCCGAGAAAAGAGGGAAGGTGTTGCCAGTAGCACTAGAACAGGCGCTCAAGGCTGTAGTCATTGGGATGGAGACTTCCCCCACCCAACCCTAAATCAATCATCCAATTGCGGTGGTGTTGGATCAAGCAATCAGGAAATATTCAGCCAAAGAGGTGCATATTTAGCACCAGTAAAACAATGGCCAGCCGAAATAAGCAGCACATTAGACACTACGTTCGGCACAAAACAAGGATTAGAAGATCAGCACGTTAATGCTGGTTGCCCGATGTTCGTGCCAGCGCAACCCATTGCCCTTGCCGAAAACACTATCGGTCGGCAGCCTCATAACGGAGGTAACGGCGATGGATTTACTGAAGGTGGCCCGATGTACACGCTGAACGCGACAGGGGTGCATGGTGTGGCGCAGCCGATTACCCAGTACGGCGAAATCGCCGGAAGCCTGACTGCGAGGCATGACAGTTCGCCATGTGCAGACCGCGGTCAGAATGTGTTGGCGCAGCCAATAGCTCCGACTTTAACTGCAACTAACGATCCGAGCCGTAGCCCGCAGTCAACCGAAGTCACAAATCAAGTCGCCGCTGTACACGCTGCCAGCATGGCTGTGCGTCGTTTAACAGCAGTAGAGTGCGAGCGCCTGCAAGGTTTCCCCGACAACTACACCAACATACCGTGGCGCAAGCAGCCTACCGCACCGGACGGCCCACGCTACAAGGCGCTGGGCAACTCATGGGCGGTGCCTGTGGTTCGATGGATAGGAGGCCGAATTGTCCGTTCTCTGGCTTGATTTTGAAACCCGGTCGCGCTGCGACCTGTCCTCTAAAGGGGTTTACAACTATGCACAAGACGCAAGTACAGATGTACTGTGTATGTCCTACGCGTCTGACGACGATGACGTTAGTACGTGGCGGCCCACTGATCCATTTCCGCAATCCGTGCGCGATCACACCGGCCCCATCTACGCACATAACGCCGCGTTTGAGCGCCTCATCTTCTGGTATGTCCTACAGTGTAACTTTCAACTCGAGCAGTTCTACTGCACCGCTACACAAGCGCGTGCTAACTGCTTACCTGGCAGCCTTGAAGACGTCGGACGAGCAATCAGCAGCAACATGCGCAAAGACCACCGAGGAAGCCAGCTTATCCGACTACTTTCCATCCCTCGCGCTGATGGATCGTTTAACGATTCGCCAGAGTTAATGGCCGAGATGATCCAGTACTGCGAGACGGACGTCAAAGTCATGCGCGAGATCAGTAAGGCCATGCGCCCGCTGTCAGATCAAGAGCTGGCCGACTATCACACGAACGAGCGCATCAACGACCGTGGCGTGTTGCTCGACCTGCCGTTAGCTCACGCAGCCATTCGCTACGCATCCGTTGAGCTGGACGAGATCGAGACGCTGGTGGCCGACGTGACGCAGGGCGAGATCAAGTCCGTGCGCAGCCCGCGCATGAAGCAGTGGGTGATGGACAGAGTAGGACCGCAAGCCTTGAAGATGATGGAGGTCTACAAGGATGGCGAAAAGAAGTACAGTATCGACAAATCAATACGCGCTAATTTACTGGCTTTTGCAGAGGAGAACCCCGATGAGATTCCGGCCACTGTTGCGGACGTCATTCAATGCGCAGACGACCTCTGGGCGTCGTCGGTTGCGAAGTTCAGCCGCCTTGCAGGCTTGGCAGACGAAGACGATCACAGAGTACGAGGTGCTTTTGTCTTCGCCGGAGGATCTGCCACTGGACGTGCTTCGAGCTATGGCGCGCAAGTCCATAACTTCACCCGCAAGTGCGCAGTCGAACCCGATGATGTTAGGCACGCTATGGTCAGAGGCCACAGCATCACGCCAAGATTTGGAAAACGCGTTACAGATGTTCTCAAGGGAATGCTCCGGCCCGCACTGATCCCGGCACCCGGCAAGCAGTTCGTTGCAGCCGACTGGTCAGCAGTCGAAGCCCGAGTGACCGCCTGGGCGTCAGCCGATCCGCAGGCCGATGAGGTCTTGCAGGTCTTCCGCGATGGCCGTGACATCTACAAGCGTGAGGCGGCTGGCATCTATCGCGTGCCCGAGGACGCGGTTGACAAAGAGCAGCGCCAGATCGGCAAGGTCGCGATCCTCAGTTTAGGTTTCGGCGGCTCAGTCGGTGCCTTCTCGGCAATGGGTCGCAACTACGGCGTCGTCATGGCCGAGTCCGATTCCCGCCGGATTGTAGACGCATGGCGCCGTGCGAACGCTTGGGCAGTGCGCTACTGGGACAAGCTCGAGAACGCCTACACGCGGGCGCTCAGGAATCCTGGGCGGGAGTTCCCCGCCGGTCGGGTGACGTACCTGTACGACGGGCGCCATCTTTGGTACGCGCTGCCGTCGGGTCGCATCCTGTGCTATCCATTTGCTAAGTTTGAAGGTGACGAGATCACTTACGTCAAGGCGGCATGGAAGCCAGCAGCGGATGCGACCGAATGGCCGCGTGCCCGCTTGTGGCGCGGTCTGGCTTGTGAGAACATAACGCAGGCAGTCGCCAACGACTTGTTACGGCACGCTTTACGCCAGCTTGATGATGTCGTGCTGCATGTGCACGATGAGATTGTTCTGGAGACCGCCGACCCTGATGCACCCAATACCCTGCAACAAGTGATGTGCACGCCGCCTGATTGGGCGGCTGGTCTGCCATTGTCGGCAGAAGTAGAGACAATGACGCGTTACGGCAAATAAAAAAGCCGCCTGGCAGGGCGGCTTCTTCAACTACAAGGACTGCAATGGATTTCTTTGAATTTTACACCAGTCTCACACCTGTTGGTGAGACGGCGCTGATCGTGCGCCAGAAGCCCATTCTGGTCGATGGCCAGATGCAATTCCACGCGGATGGTGCGATCAAGGCCACATGGCCAGCGTACTACCCAAAGCACAAGCGCCGCGACGGCGAGAGCTGGTACGGCAACACGGCCAGCTTTATCATCGACCGCTTCAAAGACAAGCCGAGCGCCAGCATTGCCAATTGCGAGTACATCCTGGTCATGATGTTGGACGACATCGGCACCAAATCCAAAACACCACCACTCGAGCCCACCTGGATTATGGAGACCTCACCCGGCTCATTCCAGTGGGGCTACGTTTTCTCCGAGCAGCCATCGAAGGCCGACTTCGCAGCCGCTATCCGCGCGATCGCCAATGCCGGCTACACCGACCCCGGCGCCTGCAACCCAGTGCGCAACTTCCGCCTGCCGGGTTCCGTCAATCTCAAGCCCGGCAAGGACGGCTTCAAGGCGCAGCTGGCACGCTTCAATCCCGAGCGGGAATACACGCTCGAGCAGATCTGCGCAGCGCTCGACGTCGTGCCGGACGATAGCGTGCGGTTGGGTCCCGTGGCCATCCGAGTCGCCGACGACGGCAACGACGACGTCATGCGCTGGCTCTCCGACCAAGGTCTGGCGCTGCGCCACCCGAACCCCGAGGGCTGGATGGGCGTCGTTTGCCCGAACCACGGCCAGCACACCGATGGCAACCCCGAAGGCCGTTACCACCCGGCCAACCGCGCCTACTGCTGCCTGCACTCGCACTGCCTCGACTTTGACTCGCAGACGTTTCTTGACTGGGTAGCCGGGCAGGGTGGTCCGAAACACTCAGCCGGCCTGCGCGCCGAGCTGTTGGTTCAGGTGATGACAACCGCGCTCTCGAAGATATCCGACTCAGGCATGTTCGCAGACCGAGCGGAATATATCGTTCAGGATATAGAATCTAAAAATGCCCGACGTCAATTAAACCAGCTGGAAAAAGCCGACTGGTACGAGAGATTTGCCTATGTTCAGGAAGATGAGAGCTTTTTTGATCTGGAAGATCGCCGGGAAATTTCTCGATCTACTTTTAACGCACTTTTCCGGCATATCCCCTGCCGGTCCATACATAACGGCAGCAAGATTGAGGCGGCTACGTGCTTCGACGAGAATCGCCAATCGGAGGGCGCTCATGCGCTGGTCGGCATAACCTACGCAGCAGGCGAGCCCAAGATCGTCACCCGTGAAAGCCACCAGTACGGCAACCGCTGGCGCGACACTCGGCCTGCAGGCATCCCGGGCGACGTCACCCGATGGCTCGCACATGTCGAGCGCATGATCCCGACCGACTTCGAGCGCGAGCATGTTCTGAACGCGCTGGCTTTCAAAATCCAAAACCCGAACCAGAAGATCAATCACGCGATCCTGATCGGCGGGCACCCGGGCTCCGGCAAAGACACGATGATGGCGCCGTTTTTCTGGGCCATTGGTGGGAAGACCAAACAGAACTGCAGCCTGGTCAAGAACGAAGACCTGAGCTCGCAGTGGGGTTACGCGCTCGAGTGCGAAGTGATGGAAATTGCCGAGCTGCGCCAGTCTGAGGCGCGCGACCGGCGAGCGCTCGAGAACGCTTTGAAGCCCATCATCGCAGCGCCGCCCGAGCTCTTGCAGATCAACCGCAAGGGCTTGCACCCGTACATGTCATTGAACCGCGTGTTCGTCGTCGCATTCTCGAACGAGCGCGCAGCTATCTCGATCCCGTCGAACGATCGGCGCTGGTTCTGCGTCTGGTCGGAAGCCGGCCGGCTGCCCGAGCCCGAGGCGCTTGCACTCTGGCAGTGGTACTACTCGGGCGGCTTCGAGGCCGTCGCATCGTACCTGCATAGGCGCGACGTGTCTGCATTCAACCCGGCTGCAGCGCCGCCGATGACCGAAGCGAAAGCGATTATGATCGACCAGGGTCGCAGCTCAGGCGAGTCGTATCTGGTCGAGCTGATCGAGCGCCGCCTATCCGAGTTTGCGTCTGGCGTGATTGCTGGACCATTCCATGCGTTGTGCGACCGGCTACAGAGCGGCGTCGCAGGCAACCAGCGCATTTATCAGGCAGCGCTACTGCACGCGCTGCGCGAGGCCGGCTGGGTCGATATGGGGCGCATACACTCGGCCGAGTTTCAAACCAAAAAGCATATATTCTGCGCGCCAGAGCTGGCCGGCATGAAACGAGCCGAGCTCCGGCGCATGGTCGAGGAAGTCCCCGCGCCGGCAGCTGTGAGGCTGGCATAGCAGGCATGCGGTCATGCGCCTGCGGCGCCTGCCCAAAAAAAGCCCGTCAGGTTTTGGCCTGACGGGCAAATCCGCCGGAGGGATGGCGGAGACTCAAGTGCGAGCGGAGACTCTCGCGCGCCTATCGTCTCACAAGCACCCACAATCCGACAATAATTTTAAACAGTAGCATTAGCATGTCGGACCCTCGATCAGCGCTTCAGCGGCTTCGCGCTCGATGTCTTTGATGATATGGTCTTTGAGCAGCTCGATCACGTCAACGCCGCCAGCGTACGCGTGAATGAGCCACGCGCCGCCCGTCCATCCGACCGACCGGTCTGCGGGCTCCCAGTCTACAAAGCAGAGCAATTCGGTGTCGCCGTGCGTGTAGGTGTACGGCCAGAGGTTTTGCGGCCACTGCAGGCCGGCGGTATTCGTTTGAGTTTTCATTCTGTTATTTCCTCGAGTAATGGAATTGTCGGATCATATTGCGCGGCCGTGTCAGCGCTTGCGCCGGTATAGTCAACGGGCTGCAGGAAATTCAGCGCATCAAACCGGCGGATGTAATCGGCCGTTGACGTTGTCAGCGTCCATATAGGGAATTTCCGGATATCTTTCGGCTTTTTTTGCTTATACGGTTTTCGGGCAAGTTTTGCCAATTCGAGCGGATCCCGATCGAATTTCACTTTGTATGTGGTGCCGTCAATTTTTATCGTTTGCATAATTCAGACTCCAGTAAGTAAGTATTGATTAAATGCAGCGCTTTTTCGGCGCTTGTCAGGCCTTCATCCGGTTCGGGATTATCGATTGCGTCCGATAACGCATCTCTGGCGCGCCAGAGTAGCGATTCATTAGTGCCGATAATGTCGACGGTTTCCTGCGCGCGCAGAATCGCGGTTTTGAGTTTTGCCATGATTAAACCCTCTCAATATTCATCGTCAGTACAGGTTAAAATGAATTTTAGTTCTTTAATTGATAACCCTGTAATGCGTGATAATTGAGCCAAAGTCATGTCAGGGTTTGAGTCGTACATATACTTAATTTCAGCGATTGTCATAACGATACCTTTCAGGTTTACCATAGCGCCGTGCCATGAGTTCCAATTGTCGGAATCAGGCGCGCCGGTACGGGCACGCGCCGCGTGATATACCGGCCATCCTTTTTT
>Ga0181346_1000115_pt1 | contig 32392 bp, 35 predicted proteins | sample Su13VDMM15DN_FD_130100 | JGI IMG/M metagenome (GOLD analysis project Ga0181346, IMG submission 130100) | Freshwater viral communities from Lake Michigan, USA - Su13.VD.MM15.D.N | ecosystem: Environmental > Aquatic > Freshwater > Lake | place: USA: Michigan | collected 2013-07-15 | reverse complement strand
GTTTACCGTTATCATCAAACAACTGAACGTGCATATTTGCGTAAATACCTAAAGCAGATGCCATCCCTTTATTAACGCCCATTGAAATTTCATCTGTTAGCTTTGCATTTGACTTTACCATAAATTATTTTTTAATCGTTATTAAATTAGCTTGTTTATAATTTACTTTTACTGATTCTGTTTGTCCACCATACGACCTTACAAGTGTAAATGTATCTGGTAGTAACCTATTTTCCAATGCCTCAATTACCTTGTTATTACTTTCTATTATGTCCTTACATATTTGCTGTGCCGAAGATACAAACTCTTTTGCATTTAATTCTACATTTACATCAGGTTTTGGAGTGTTTAGTATTGTACTTACTAAGGCCTGTATTTTACTTGTTTGCTCATTAACTGATGCTGCTAATTCATTGCCATCTTTATTAGCTAAAATAGTAGCAATGTTTTTTAAAGAAGTCGCAAGTTCTCTATGGCGCTTATCTGCTAAAAGCCTTTCAAATTTTTCATCTTCTTTGTCAAATTCTTTTACCATCTATAAACATTCAATAAGTTTGCGAATATTTTTATATCGTTCTTTAATTTCATTATGTTTTTCCCTGTTGCCTTCTGGGTCTTTTGAATTAACCAAATCTTCTGTTTTAACTAACTCTAATTTTAAGTCAGGCTTACTTACCTTATCTATTTCAGCATCTCTTTCTGCTTCTAGTTTTGTTATGGCTTCTACCTTTACTTCTTGGGTGGGTGATTGTTCTACTGGTTTTTCCTTTACACTTTCTGGTTTTATATCAAAAATAACAGAACCTTCCGAACTACTGTCGGGAGATGCTTCGCCATTTTTTTCTTTTAATCCTCTGACATCTACACCTTCATATCCTATTGCTTTTAAAATAACCGTTTCTAATCTTTCTATATTTTTTTTACTTCTAATATTTTCAAGTTCATTATCCTTCCATTCTTGTGCTGCCTTTTTTATCTTATCCTTTTTGGCTAACATTTCGTTATATAATTTTGGTGAACCATACTCTAATCCACCATAATCATTAAGCGATTCAAATGCTGCATCTATCCCATTTCTTAAAAAACTATCCTCAAATCTTTTAAGTCCTGCTTTTATACTCCAATATTCGTTTGTTGTAGGTTTTAATAGATTGTATTTAGAAAAATCAACAACACTTACATCGTTATTTGATAGTTGCGACCTATTGCCTCTCCCTTCTGCGTTTGACCTATCAGAAAAAAAGTAATGACCAGTAAAAGGTTGGTCGCCTCTATACCCTTGTGTCAAATAATCTGATTTTTCTTTCAAATTACCACCATGATAACCAAAGTTTTCATTATCATTATACCTAAGTCCTCTTGCATAAGCCTTATTCCCAATCACAGAAACCTCATCGGCTGAATTAACAGAAAACCCATCCTTATCTACAAACTGATTATTCTTTTTAGGATCAAAAAATATTTCAACACCCTCCTTGTTAATATTCGACTTTATATACTCTCCATCTATTGATGCCATAGGGAATTTAGAACTTTCACCTGACGCTATTTTTTCTGCTGCGTTTTTGTTTACACTAAATTTTACATTCCTTAATGTTACTTCTTTTGTATGCCCAATAACTTTGCCACCAAAAGACTTATCATGTACCGATAAAACATTTTCACCAGTAGCTTTTCTAATATTCAAATTTAATCTAACCCCTACTTTATCACCTTCATTTAATTCACTTTTAACATCTCCTCCTACACTTACATCCTTAGCTTCTACCTTTACTTCTTGGGTGGGTAGGGGTTGGTCTTTGAGTTTGGTTACTGGAAGCTCTTTTCCTTTTAATCTAATTTGGTTTGGTTCAAGTGCTACATAGCTTATATTAGAACCTTTGCTACCGTAATTACTATCCGTTATTTTTAACCCGTCATATCCTGCATCAATAATTTTTTGTCTAAACTCACCAGTGTCGTATCTAAATAATTGCCAAGACGGTATCTCTCTTCTGTTCCATCTCGGGTCAGGTGTATTTTCAAGGGACCGCTTTACTTTATCAGTTAAAAGATTATTGTCTTCTAACCATTTTATCCATTCTTTAGAAGTGTGTTTTAATCCTGAAAGATCTAATGGATTTTTAATATTAAGCTCAAACTCTCGTATTTTAGGATTTTTATTATTTGCAAACCTTTTAGCATACGCCCTTACCCAATTTTTATCCTCTGCGAAATAGAACATTTTATTTTCACCGAACTCGCCAAATGATTGAGGCTTAAATTCTGTAAATGTATTATCTCCATCAATATTTGAGTGGTAAACTATTAATGGTTCACCTTTTTCATCAACAACTTTATTTCCACCTTTTGCGGTAAACTCCACATCTCCCCCTACACCACTACCTACTCCCTCTTTTTTTGCTTCGGCTTGGGTGGGTAGGGATTGTTCTACTGCTTTTGGATTACGATTTATATCTATAATCTGGTAATCTTCGCTAAACTTTGATGTTCTACCTCCTAATCTTTTCCATATTTTAGGAACTTGTGTTTTATTTACTCTACTTGGAGTATAGGATAAAATAGCTTTTACATCATTACCACTATAATCAATTAACGCTTTATATAGTTGGGTTGAAAGTCCTTGTCCTCTATGGTCTTTCTCAATTTCAACTTCGCTTATATTTAAGTATTTTGCGAAATCTATATCTCCTTCTTCTGAATATCTTGATTCTTTAATATTTGTATTTAATACCCCTCTTTTTGCCCAATACTCTTTTCCATTTACTTCTTCCCTGTGCCATAAGACAGCCTTTCTTGCATTATTTTCATCATCTACGGATATTCTATAATCTCCTTTTTCAAATACAATATTATTACCATTATTATCCTTAAATAATATTGGCTTCCTTTCCACATCTCCCCCTACACCACTACCTGCCTCTTGGGTGGGTAGGGATTGTTCTACGGCTTTTACAAGTTCGGGATTGTTCCCATCTTTCTTTGCTTTGTGGTATGCTTCGGAAATATCTTTTATTGAATTATCATAAATAACACTCTCTTTACCCTTTTCAAATTTTACAACAGAAACTATTTTAGTAAAATCAGGATTTAATACCACATAGGAATAATCTTTATCTTTACCCTCTACTGTATTCTTGTATTTCAACCCTTCTGCATCACCTATTTGTCCTTTATATGAAATGGAATTATCTTTCAATGCTTTTTCAGTTGCATCTTTATGCGACATCCCCTCACCTACCAATTCTTTTATTTTTTTACTAATCAGAACCTCTTGGTCTATCCCTTCTTTTAAGTTTTTAGCATCTAATTTTACTTTATAAATATACCCATCAGCACCATCGTTATTTAAAAAAGATTTAGCTTGTTCAAATGTGCCTAAATGTATTCCATCCCCCATATTCTTTAACTCTGATAGCTGACCATACTTATCCCATTTCCCATCTCTAAAACTTTCCCCCATATTCCCATGATAAACAATATTAGCTGCCTTTTCTAAATTAGTTATTAATTCAGTGTTTGTTTTAGATACATCTTCAAGTGCTTTAGCTGTACTTTTCACATCTTTTAATGCAGGCTTATCCACTACTACATTAGATAGGGATGGTTGTTCTACCTTACCTTCTCCTATTACTTCTACTGGTGGTGGTACGTTTTCTGTTGCATTAACTTTTGGCACTTGCTTATTAAGTTTAGCTAATAACATTTTAGCGTTATCATCTGCTACTTTAATTGCTTCGGTGTTTGGTAGATTATCTACTTCGGGTAGGTTTTCTTTTGCAAGTGCTAATTTTTCTTGTATTGATAATTCACTCCATTGTTTTTTTACTTCTGCTTCTGTCTGTGGTGTTTCTGTCTGTACTGGTTCCACATAGTTTTTCTTAAAGGCTGCTAACCTTTCTTTTCTGTTACTAGGTGGCTTTATTTCTTCCGCTTCTTGTGTTTTAGGCTGTGCTTGTTTAGTTGCTGCTGCTTCTCTGTCTGAAATTATTTTATCTAATACATCTACATCTTTACTATCAGGATTGTTATTTATTAAAAAGTCTAACCCTTCTTGTAGTTTTTCAGTAGGTGTTTGTGCCAGTACTTGGTTAAATAATTCATCACCTAAATCTGCTTTTAATTTAGTTGGTGCTTCTGCTACTTTATCAATTGCATAAGTTAATACATCTGCATCTTCTGCTTGGCCTAAATTTGTAATTTTTTCTTTTAATGCAGGAATGATGTTTGGCGTGTTATCTGTTTTTTCTAATTTTGTTTTATTACCTACATAATTATCATAGTAATCATTTATTTGAGCACGTTGCTTTTCTAAATTTTCTTTTTGCACTTCTGCTGTTGCATCATTTGGATTTATCTCTGAAATCTTTTTATCAATTTCTTCTAAATCAAGTTTGCGATTATTTTCAACATCAACTGGTGGTGGTACATTATCGCCTATTGGTATTCCTGTAGCTTGGTCAATACCTTCTATTGGTTCGGTTAATGAGGTATTTGTTTCATTTTTAGATTTCAATAATTCAGTTCTAAAATCTTGTTGCTCTTTTATTTTACCTTCAAGTATTCTTTTTTCAGCTTCATCTTTACTTTTTTCAATTTTATTTTTCATTACGGCTTCCGATGTTCTACTAAAGATGTAATCTGCTTTTTCATCGGTATTTAATTTAGCACCATCAGCCTTTAATGGAAGCTCTGCATTTACTACTGCTGCGGTATTTATTATTTGTGCTTTTTCATTATATTCATCTTGGTCAATATTATTAAGTGCTAAATCTTCGTCTAAGCCCTCAATTAATTTTTGACGGTTTTGGGCAGCTACTAATAAACTACCTTTTGAAAATGTATTAGCATTTGCCGCACCTATCCCATTTAACAATGCAGGAATTACCATTGATAATCCTGTTTGATATGCTGTTACTGTAAGTTCATTTTGTAAATCTCTATTTTGAAAACTTTGTGAGTTTGGATTAAGAGTTGCATTGGTAACGTAGTCTGCTATTTGTGTAACAGTTTCCTCTCCTATTTCTGCACCTACCACATAAGATGTACCAGAAATGCCTTTTATCGTCTTGGTTAAAAAATCTTTTAGTTTATCGGGGTTCTTCATTAAATTTTTATCCGACAATACTTTTAGTAAATCTTCTGTAACTCCTTTACTTGCAAACTTTGCGCCTATACCTTTTGCAATATCTAATGGCGATAAGAATAACTCTGTAGCCCCTTCTAAAGCTGAATTTACAGATGCGACTTGTTTTGCTAATTGGTTATCACTTGTATAATTTAATGCGGTTTTAAGGTTGCTATCATAAGACTGTGCGTAAGACGTTATGAATGTAGATATGCCGTCCTTTGTATTCATTAATGCACTCCCTATATTACTACCTACTGCCGTTTCACTAGCTAATAAAGCCTTTCCTGCTGCACCAACTGCACCACTTGTTAAATATGCAAGTCCAGCTTGTGTAACAAATTGACCTGTGCCTTTAACCACGTCATTAACAACTCCACGAATCCCAGTATCTTCTAACTTTAATCTTTTTTCAGAAACATTTGTATTCCCTTGTGATTGGCTTTCAACATAAACATCATTTGAGCTTTTAGCTAAATCTTCTACACTATTTGAAATCCCTCTTATTGGTTCTGCTAACCCTTTAAATAATTCTCTTACACCACCTGCCTTTGCAATGGAATTTTCCATTATCATTGAGCCTTCATTATCTTGCAAATACTTAATAGCTTTTTGAATACGGCCATCTTGCGGATCTAAACCGTTTTTCTTCGCATATTCTTCTGCTGCATATTTTATTTCTGCATCATCATAATTCCATGTATGCCCAAAAGCGTAAGATGAAACCGGGTTAATCATATCAGCCGCAGCGTTTTTTTTCTTCCCTAATTCATCTAAAATATTTGCTGCACCATCTGATAAAAATGCCCTCAATGTTTCATTATTATCTAATAAATTATTTTTTCTTACTGTATTTAACTCTAATGCTTTTGCACTATAATCTTCAGGAGTAATTTGTTCCTTGTCTAATTTCCTTTTAAAACGAGCTTGTTCTAATTCTACTCCTTGTTGAGTTATAGTAGCTATTTGGCTTTCACTTATTGGTAATCCTTTTTGCAAGGCATCTGTTATTCTTTCAAATATAACTGGTTCCGAATTTTTAAGATAATTTAAACCTGTAACAAATTGTGATGGGAGTTTATCTATGCGTTCAGATGTTTCTTGTGAAATACCGATTAATCCGCTTGTAATAGATGAAGGGTTTTGGCTAATTGCCATTAACCTATTAGTAGTTTTATTTAATAAATTCCCACTTTCATCAGTGCTAATATTGGCATCTATTTCATTTTCTCCCTCAATAGTTAATTCTGCTGCTAATTTATTTCTTAAAGTTTTTGCTGCTCTTAAATCATTTTCTAAAGCCGATAATTCACTTTTAGTTTTATTGATAGTTTTTGCATCAGCCTTAAACTCATTGCTTCTTAATTCATTTTTTTTAAGGCCAATAAGTTTTGTAAGATTATCTTCAACAGATTTAGCATCTGTTATTTCGGTAATAAATGGTTTAGCAATAGTGTTATCTTCAATACTAATCCCTTCTAAATTTTTATTAGGGTCTAATCCTGTATATGAAGTAAAAAAAGAAGGAGTGCTATTTTCTCTTATTTTTCTTAACTCTTCCTTATCAGATGTAATTACGTTATACTTTTCTCTTATTTTTTTTAACTCTTCTTTATCGGATGTACTAAACAAAATTTCGGGAGTTTTTACAATAGCGCTTCCACCTGCATCTTTTACAGCATTGGGTATTTGCCCTCTACGTTTAAAAGTGCCAATAGTTAATGCGGCTTCCTTGTTAATTTCATCATTGTTTTCAACTATTGGTTCTACGGATTGGGCTTTGGAACTCCCAGCTACTCCACCAATTCCTCCACCTACGCCACCATCCGATTGTGCTTTTTTTTTAACTGCGCCGGCTGACATTGCTCCTTCCATTTCATTATCAGGTATATCGGCAATGCTACCGTCTTTAAAAACCATTGAGGTTGATTTTTCGGTATGCCTTTTTGCACCTGCTGCTAATGCACCACTTAATTCTGATTCATTAATTTCAGCAATAGAACCATCTGGGAATATGACTTTTACTTTCTTCAATTAATTTCTTGCTTTTTTATATTTCATGTAATACTCTGCATCAGTTAATTTACTATCATCGGTTGCCGCAGGTTTTGTTGCACTTGGGGCAATCCCCGTAAATGTAAACGGATTACCTTCTTCACCTTTTCTATCTTTTAAAACGGTTTGCGTTATAGCAATTGATTCTTTTTGGTATTTTGCTTGATTTACTAATACAGGTTCTTTTACACCTTTGTAAGATACTTCTACATCTCCATTTGGTAAAATATTAAATTTTGCTTTTTGGCCTTCTTCATTAAGTTTGAAAATACCATTTTCATTTACCACTAATGTAGGGTCAATAGCTGCTATATCGGCTGTCGTTAATTTACCTTTATAGCCAGTTAAATCCATAAAATTCATTGTTTCCTTTGTATTATCACCGCCTCCACTTCCCCCACTACCTTTGCCCGATAAAGTAGCTCTAAAATTTTGACCTGCCTGTTGCAAACGTTCTCTTTGCGTTTGCCCAGCTTGTTGCATACCTTCTATCTTTACTTGGTTTGCCATCTTCTTTTCATCATTGCCATAACCTGTTATAGTTAATTTCATATCTACCTTATCAGGTCGTGCTTGTTCAAATCTTGCAAGTGCGCCTAATTGTTCTGGAGACAATGGTTTTTTGGTATCAATTAATAGACTTTTTAATTTCTCCGGAGTGTCGGCTCCTTGTGAAAAAAGAGGCTTTTTGCCTGTTATTGAACTTTCATATTGTTGTTTTTCAAGCCTATCTATTTTTTTTAATATTGCATCATTATACGCTTCTCCTAATTGAACTATTCCTCCTGCTAATGGATTGGCTGATTTTATTTTATCAACATCTACTTCATCTGTAACAACTGTTTGTCCATTGGGCGTTGCAATTACATTGACATTATCGTTAACTATTGTTTTTTTATAATTAGGGTTGGTTAACGCTTCGCCATAAAATTGTGTGGCATCCTTCCATAAACCCATTTTGCTTTGAGAAAATGCTAATTTTTTTTGTTCGTATTCTGCTTTTTGTGCTTCTGTTGCATTTTTTTGTAACACAGGCAAGTTAAAGTCGTTCACTTCTAAAAATGCCTTTTGAGCATTTCCCGTAAAAGAATAATCATCTCTTGTTTCATCAATAATGTAATTACCACTTTCATCTTCTTTATAAACTTCTATTTTATCATATACTGCTTCGCCAACTTTTGGAACGACTATTTCAGTATCCGGAATGTTTGGCAAAGTGTAAACATCGGTTTCATTAAATAGTTTTTCTGCCCGCTTTATCTTTAATTCTTTTAATTCTGTAGATAATTCTTTATTTGCTTGCGTTGCATCTATGTATTTTTTTAGTTTTATATCTCTAGCATTTGCCGAATTTAATATCTTTTCCGCTTCTGCTTTATCCTGTTGAAATTTTAAATATGATTCTTGTTTTTCTTTGGCAGTTCCTGGGATTTCTGACGCATACTTAGTAGATATTTCTTGCAACTTTAATTTAGCAGCCTTTACAGCATCTACATCTTTTGGAAGTCCATTTATAGGGTCAAATCTAGTAAGTTTGCCTAACTCTATTATTTTTTCATCTGCATCCTTTTGTCTTTGGTCGTATTGGGATTTATTGTACATTAAAGTATAGGCAGCTAATTGCTGTATAGGCTTAGTGTCTATGTTGATAGCTATTTCATTAGCGCCACCTAAAGCAGCGTTACCTACATAACTGTCAAGACCACTTATTTCGTTGATAGTTGCCATTTACTTTTTATCTTTTAAAGCCTATTCCTTTTGTTTCTAAAAATGCTAAAAAACCTGCATCTTGTGCAGCTTCACCTATTGGTGTTGCTGCTAATTGAGGCGGTGGTGCTACTAGTGGAGGCGGTGCAATTGCATTTTGCATATTTCCTACTGTAGCCGAAACTGCCCCTGTACCTGTTTTTAAAGTATCTAAATATTCCTTGTATAGTTTATTGCTTTGTGCTGCTGACAAACCTGCCAATGTAGTATTTATTCCACTATTTATTGTTGCGTTTGCCGCTTGACTATCTGCTGCTGCTGCTTGTAATTGGTCTTTAACTATATTTTGTTGGCTAGCATACTCGGCATCACGGCTCTTTGCTACCATATCCAAACCTCCAATATACTTTCCAAATGCTTCCATATTACTTGCGTGGAACTGTTGCCCTACTTGTAATATGCCTTGCATTTTTTGCTGAAACATTCCGCTTAAATCATTTGCATCTGCACCTAAAAGTTCGGCTACTCCTAACTGTTGCGAAAAAGCGTTATCTATTTGTTGTGTTTGAAAATCCCTTGTAACGGTATCTCCTTGTGAACGGTTTTCAAGTGCATTAAGTATTTCGAAAGTTTCATCTTGTGTAGTATATGCCTTACGTTTAGATAAAGCCTCTTGTTGTTTTTTGTTGGCTCTACCTTTGGAGTATGCCCCGTATGCTGTTGTAGCTATTCCTATACCAACGCTTACCCAAGCCATAGTTTTACAATTTAATTATTTAACTGAAATTCATTTTCATTAACCAAAACATTGTTTTTTATACGTAATCCTATTAATGGATTTATATACTTTTGAAGTATTTGTTCACCTACTAAATTTGCTGCTTCTTCTTTTGCTTCTTCACTATCATTTTTTGGAACTACATTAGTTGGGTGGCAAGTTATCCAAACCGTATCTTGAATTATCAATAAAACCCTTCTTGTATTTGGTGTTGTAATTCCACTATCCCCAGCCTTTAAATGTTGCACACCATCATTTTCGCTATACACCGAAACTTCCCCTTTTAAAACAAAATAAGGGTGCTCTGTATTGTGCACCATTGATGTAACCCAATTATCTTTGCCGTCTTTTCCTTTAGGCATAAATATTTCTCTTATATACATTCCGGGAACAAAAGTATGTTTAACAGGACAATCTATTGGCTCATGGTTTAGCATAGCTAATTCCAATTCGTCAATCATATTGTTTGTATTATTTATTACTTCTGTCATTTATGGTATAAAATTACTTATTTTTTATTATATTATCATAAATTTCCTGTAAAGCCACTTTGCTCACTATCTTGATACTTAAATAGTATTAAGTCAAGTTCATCAAATGCTACTCTTTTTGTATCGTCCGTTGTATTCCATGCCAAATTTAAAGTATTATCACGAACAAATGTTACCGCACAAAAATAACCTCTTGGCTTTTGCCCTGCTACATTTGGGTCGGTTCCAAATACGCCACCCCTTGCATTAACATTACACAAAAATTCAGTGTTCCATTTATCTTCTTTTTTAATAACCCTTATTGGTGGGATAAAGCTATCAAAATTTGTATCGTCAACCTTTACAGATGTAACATAAAACCTACTTTGTGATTGTATCTCTATTGCTGTTGGTCGTTTTATCTTTTCAGGATTTTGGTTTATTGCTATGCCAATAATAGCATCAACGGCTGTTCCAAAAAATTCATTATACTTAATAGGTATAATCGGATGAATATAAGGCACTCCATTATAAAATGCAACAAACGCTGCCCCTGTTGAATTATTTAAAACAATATTTCCATACCCCTCTGGCGTGTACGAAGCAAAGGTTAAAAGTTCTTCTGTATTTGGCTCTATTAGTAAAGTTGATTTGTAACTTATAAATGGTTGTTGTTCGTTATTTATACCATTTTGATTTAACGCTTTTGCTGTTAATTGCAAAGCGCCTGTATGGTAATTCATTCCTGTAAAAAACCTATACTTTTCTATATCGGTAGCGGCAGTACGGTTAAAGTTTTCCATAAACTGTACCGTCTTTTTAACCCATGTATTAAACTTACCTTGTGAAATATCTTTGGCTACATTAAAGTCATGCTTTACAAGTGCTGACTTGGCTATATCCACCCACGTAACAAATCCATCGCCAAAAAATATTGAGCCTATGCTTTGATACCTACACCCAAATATTCCGCTAATTTTAGGTTGTGTATCACTTACTAAGGCATCTGCCGGTGCAGCCTGTACCAATCCATTTGAACCCAGTCTTAAAAATTCATCCGATACTTGAAATAAGAAACTATCGAACTCTCCAATACCTAAACCTATTTTGCCATCATATATTGCCATGGCAATTACATCACCTTGCTCTGGTGCATCTAATGTCTTTTCTAAATTTCCGAAACGATTGTACCTTGTCTCGGAATTTATAGTTATATTTCTTCCAAACCTTCTTTCGTTTTCAAAGGCATTTGTAAAATGAACTTTACCTACATCACTTAGTCCTGTATAAATTCCTTGTGTAGCGTCATGCCCCCAAAAGTCAGATGGGAATTTATGCTCAAATTGTTGTGGTGGATAGCTTATGGATGTGCTATTGCCTATTTGTCTTGTAACAATAAAGGTATCAAAGGTAGTGAATGTTCCTGTCGGATTTTGTAATAAACGCTGCCCACTTATTTCGATAACAGGTAAGTGTTCAATTTCAAAGTAGGCTGGCTCCGGTGTACAAGTTTTTGGCCGTTGAAGCTCTATCTTTGCACCCACAGTTAAATCATCTAAAGAGCCATCGTCATTAATCAATATCTGATTAAAAAAGTTAGCAGGTGATTCGGTTTCTCCGCTTATTACTTTATCGTGAAATGGACTTAATACTTGATAGTTCAATAATCCAAAAGTAGTTATATCATATATATCTCCGTTTCCGTTACTTATAAATTCAACCCTATCACCTTGCACGTATTGATAAAGTGTATTTGTTTCAAAGTTGTATGTGGCATTATAATCATTAAGGCTTTGAATAGTTAATCTAATTTTTCTATCTGCCGTTCTTTCTATTTTATCCACTACCCATTGTAGTTCGTAATTGTTTACGTTCTCACCTCTCACAATTGCAACACATTCTGCCCAGTCAGGTAATACCATTCCTGTTCCATCATAAGCAAAGCTGCAAAATCTTAATGCCCCTTGCTCTTGTGTCTTAGGAATATTTATGTAGTTATCTAATTCGGGCAAACTTCCACCATTAAAAACGGTTGCCGGATATACTGCGCTTATTCTTCCACAACCACCCTTTACCACAAATCCAAAAGGGTATCTACCTCCATTTTTTAACCCTTTTTTATTTAATAAAGCTGTTGTTTTATTAAGGTTTGTTGTTGTTGCAATGTTTGTAGTGTTAGGTGGATAAATAAAACAAGCTGGCAATAAGGTATCTGCCGTTACGGGCAAACATGGGTTACACCCATCGCTACAATCTAATGTAAAACATCCATCAATATCCATTACAACACCCATAACACTACGGTTTCTTGTGCTATAATTTCTAACCTTAAATGTTGCAATACCTGTAACACCATCTGTTACTTGATATTTACTTCCGCTTAAAGCTACTCTTACTCCACCTACAGGCAAGTTATCACAATCTGTTACAGGTATAGTTACTGTTTGATAAAAGCCATTCTTATAATTTGGAAAATCAATATCGGTTATTTGTACACTTGTAACACACATTTGTCCATAACTGCCGGAAAATGTTACGGTTTTTATGCTATTAAAACCGCCTACACAATTTGTTTCTACTTTTATATTTACTTCAATTGTTTGATTATTATTATTTCCAAATAAATTAAAATGATAAAATCCATTATGGTCAGACTTTGCTCTATCTAACCCATTATAATAAATTATTGCACCCTCTACTGGTACATTGTTTGCATCTGTAACATATCCTGAATAGGCCGATGAAGTGTGTGCTCCATTTGTAAATTCTTTAAAATTATCTTCGACTACAATCGTTTCGTCTAACTCAACATCTCCACTACAAGTATCAAAATAAATTTCTTCTTTGTATGTAATTATGCTGCCAATATCCATATCGCCCTTGTACAAATTCAAGTTAGGTATTGTTCCTAATAGATGTGTTGAGGTTAATTGACCCTCTGACGGCAACCCATTTTTAGATGAATGTCCTGCTAATCTAATATAGCCTCTTGTACCTTTTTTTACTCTAAATTGAAATTCTTGATAATAAAATGAACCGCTATTTATCTCTCCAAAAACTTGCAAACTTGTGAATAAATCCGACATCCCAGATACTATACCAACCTCTCTTGGCGATACAAAAAAAGCATCCGATTTCCATTGCTTCATTTGCCCCCACGAATTACTAGCGTCTATGTAAGGAATAAAGTTTCTTATTTTGCCTGGGATAGAAAACGACTGCATCATATCTCCCGAACTTCTGCTTGCTCCAAATATTGCAGCATCTTTATCATCATCTGGATCGCCAAGTTTTCCTCCTAAACGAAAAACAAGGCCGCCTCTACTTCTTAAAACATTATGTACAATAGCCCTAACTGTTACCGTTGCTATTTCTTCATTACAATTTGCTGTACTATTACAATTAAGAGATACTTCAAACTTCTTGGCCTCTGCACCGCTTATAGGACAATTGCCTTTTAGGTAGTTATAAAATCCTAAACTATTTTTTATTCTTATTAAGCCCTGCGGCTTTCTTGGCATTGGGTTAAATACCCTTGATGCTCTTTCTGGAGAAACAGGGTTACACTCTTTATCATTACAAAAATTGTAACTAAATGTGCAATTAACTAAATCCAAATCCGTTAAATCTGCTAACTCTCTTTGATACCAATATTGAGATGAATTAGCATAGGGCTGATACTTCTCTATTATGTCTGACGATTTCCATGTTAACCCGTTATCGGTACTATAAACTATTTCAATTTTATCTACCATCGGGTTGCCTAAAGGAACCGTAAATTTTATACACCTTGGAAAACCTTCCTCTGCATCAAAACACCCTTTACTATCTTGAAAATACAAAGTGCTAATATCACTCATTGTACTTTCTCTTTGGTCGTAATAAATATGAAAAAATGCAACCTTAATACCTATGTCAACAATTTTATTATTAAGGTCGGCTTCGTTTGCTGGTAACGCTACAAATTCTCCTTCTAATGCTCCACAAGGTTCGGGCACACACATTTCGGTATAGGCACATGGGTCAGGGCAATAATCGGTAAAAAAAGGTGTCCTAAAGCTATCTGTTGCAATACTTGCCTCAACATCTAACTGCCCTATTTCGCTATCTCCATTTGTCCATATAAGTTGTTTGCCGTGCTGATTAGCACAAAATCTATCGTACTTTAAATAGCACCTCCATTCTTCTATTGAATGTTCTGGCGCTGCACTTAATTCCAAGCAATCTCCATCATAAACAATTTGGCAAGTACCATCGCCATTTAATCTTCCTACATAATGAACACCGTTTGTATTGTATGTCCACCAATATAGTTCGTTTGTTTCTTCGCTAAAGCAATGCCCATTATTATAATTATCCCCTGCCGGTTGGTCAACCATACAAGCTAAATAATTTGCAACAAGTGGTGTAGTTTTTCCTAATGTTCCTGTACCATTAATATTACGTTCCCGGTTAAGCATATAAAATGCTTCCGTTGGTGTCAAATATTTTTTTGACTTATCAAGGTTTACCGAAATAGGCTTATTTATTTGTCGTTGCTGCATTAAACCATTTTATTAAAGTTCGCAATAAGCACATCGTCTTCAAACCAAGGATTTGGGTCACGATTAATAGTTCCTGTTGTAGAATCAAAAGTAAAGTTGTTTAACTTTCTTGTTTCATTTACATTATTCACAATTATATATTCCAAATTCAATGCTCCAATAAGAATATCGTTTTGATAATACGTAAGTCCCGGTATTGGTAATCCTGCTGTTTCTGCTGCCGGAACCTTAACTGCAATTTGAAAGGGAGTAAGTTTAGGTGTGCTGCTACCTGTTGAACAAGATGCCGATGTTACCTCGCAAATATTTGAATTATCAACTGTTACTGTGCTTGTTGTTACAGGGCAGTAGTTATTCCAGCTTGGAGCCGTCCAATCGAATTTAGGCGTAAGGCTAATGATATAAATTACATCGTCAAGGCTAAATCTTGACATTACCTTTAGCATTGCCTTTCTCTCAATATTATACCTTGTCCATCTGTATGCTTTATCAGGATTAGATACATTCTTTTTCCCATCTACTGCCATTGCCTTAACGTATTCTACCAAGGTTTCAAAGGCTACCTCTGGAACTGCTAATTGCCCATTTAATTTAGGAATAAATCCAAGGTACTCCATATACACTTGTGTATGACGGAACTTGTAGTCAAATTGAATAAGCCCTGTTTCTTCAAATATTTTGTACCCACCAGATTCAACATCGCAAACAGGGCTGCAACCTGCATAGTAAGTACAATAAGCATCGTAACAGCAACTCTTTACCGTTTCAAGATTTTCTACTGTGGGATTAATGCACCCACAATCTAATAAATCTATTGCTGCTATAAATTCTTTAGTGGTGGCGTAATCTATTTCTTCTTTTGTAACATTCCAATAAGGAATTGTAGTTTCTAAATAATAGCTGCCGTCTGGATATAATTTTTTTATGATTGTTTTAATAGCTGTGGTATCGTTTACAACTACCACTTCCTCTGTTTCTGTTACAGTTAAATCATTGCAAATAGTAGAATCTTGGCCACACTTAGCACAGGTATCTTCACACTCAATAGTTGTAATTGAATTGGTGTTTATTAAATTTGTTTTAAGTGGTATAGAAACTTTTTCACCGTAATCATTAATGTAACCTACAAATAATTCTTCCTCAAAGTCTGCCGGTAAAGATGCTGTACGGGTATTTTGATTAACGGTAATTAAGCAACTACGCCTACCGCTTTTTAAACTTTCTTTTTGTAACTTTTTTAACCCTCTTGCAGCCCAATGAAAATATAACTGCTGCACCTTGCCAATTTCCTCATAGGCATCAATCGCAGCAGCATTAACCACCCTTGATATGGGTGTAAGTTTTTTTAATTTATCTGGGCAATTTGCGTTCATTATGTTTGTGGTTGTCCGTTATTATTTTTATCTACAATACCTACCCTTTGAAAATATATTTCATCCAAACGATTTCTTACTTGTGCTCCAATAGCATCATCAACTTCTATGTTTTCATCAAGCTCTTTACCGCTACCTGCATATATAATTGTTATCTCTTTTGAATGTGTTCCTTTTGGGAATATTATTTTTTTACCTAAAATTACATAGGGATAATATTCAGAGGGCAACGAATCATCATCTTTTAAAAGCTGCGTTTGGTTTATGTTGCTTTTTACGTAAACACATTCATCGGTTAATTTTCCAATTTTGCCTAACCATTTATCGTTTGGCAAACGGCTCATAATATCCAAACTAGAAATATCAACTTCGTTATCAACTACAGGTAAAGGCTCTGATTCTATTGATAAATTACCGGGCATATTAAATGCACCTTCTGTTGCATTTTCTCTCCAATACCATAATAGAAATGCATAGGCGTACTCTAATTTTGCCGTGGCAATAAAGGATTCACGACTAATAGCCACTTCATCAGTAGCTAATGGGAATTGCTTCTCCCATGACAAATTCGCAATTTCTAAAAGGTTAGCCAATTATTTTTTATTTTTATTGTAATCTATTTTTCTTTGTTTCAAGTTTAAATATTCATTTTCCTCTTTGTGTGTAAGATAGCTATATTTTATCTCTATTAACTTATAAATACCCCACGCTGCACCGCTTAAAAAACTTGCCCCGGCAACCACAAATGGATAGAGAATTAAAATCTTCCATGATAACTCAATCCATCCCAATCCTAATGCCGAAATAATTCCAAATATACTATGAATTGATGGTCTGCACCAAATACAAATAATTAATGGCTCAAAAATCTTATTACTTTTAGTCTCTGCCCATAATCTTACTTTATGCAAAGCCATATCTTCACTTAAAACTATTTCTATTCCTAAGTTCCATATCGTAACCAAAATAACTATTTGAATAAATTCTATCATGCCGTTGGTTTTGGTTTACTTGCCATATTCATTTGAAATAAACTATTTTCTGAAATATGTGTTGCAAACGATTGTGTTAGGAAATAAATTAAAAGCTCTCTTGCCCACTCTGGCCACTCTGTATTAGTTGACAATGTAGGCGAAGCTACATCATTATAAAAAATAGGATCAACTTCTGAAACAATTTCTCCGGCTATTGGATAGCGTATGTATTCTAAAGTGCAGCTACCTAATTCCTGTGGTAAAAATTCAATGGTATTGCCTACCATTTTTGCAATAGGCTTTTGTGGTGATGGCTTTAATCCCTTTATGTATGTTTGTGCTCTTACATAAAACTGTTGTCCGTCTAAAACTTCGACTGGTGTTTTTATTATTTCTTGCTGTACATCATCTTCATCACAACTGCTACCATCATCGGAACAGCCTTCTTGATTTTTTAATGATAGTATATAAAGGTTTTCGTAATTATAGTAATCTGCTGGTTTTTCTATGGTTCCACTTGAGATAACACTTGGGTACTTTGTAATTAAGAATGATACAAAGTCTTTAGCTTTTTGTGTAGAATATGAAATAGGTAATTTTTGATTATCTGAATCTCCTGTAATGTAATCAAGTACTCTATTAGATGCACGCTGAATCATTCGGTTAAACATCTCGTAACTGAAATATCCCGATTCGTCTTTGTTTGCCTGGTCACGAGCCGCATCTTCGTATATTGATATTATATCCAATTAAGTACATTTTTTATTGATTCAAAATAACTATCTCAAAGGCTGTGTTTAACAGTATGCTGTCTGATGCTATTCCATCTGCTCCGGCAGTTTTAAATTCAATAAGCCCTGTTGTACTATTGAAATAAGCATCAACAGTTGACGCACCTTCTGAACCACTACCTGTTATCAAGAAAACGCTATCAGTTAATGATGGTACAGATGTTCCAGATAATGTTGCAGTGTATAACCCTACACTTGTTCTTGCAAATGTTAATTCAACTCTATTAAGTAAATCAGGTACATCGGTAGGTACACTTGTTTCTACTTGGGTTAACAACCCACGATAAATGAAACTGCCACCACTTGAACTATTACCTATTATTGGCGTTCCTTCATTGCAGTTACAAGTACATTGGCATCCTAAAATATCTTCAAGTTGTGAAATGTAGTCCGATGGGTCTCCGTTACAATTACCTGCTAAATCTGCAAGTTGTTTAAGCCATAAAGCGTTTACAATAGTTGAGGCCGTTTCATCTTTTTGTGCTTGTGTACAATCTGATTGAACTTTTAAATTAAGTTCTTCAAGTTTTGCAAATACACAACATTCATCAATGATGCACTTAACTGTTTTTTCGCACTTTACCTTGTAGTTTACTTTGAAATAAACTTCGTCACCGTAGCTATACAATGCACATACGGTTCCCGATACTTGATATTGTCCTTCGTAAAGTATCAAGCTAAATGAAGCCAAGGTAATAGTTAAATCTGCTTTACCGCTTGCCGTTGGGTACTTAACAGTTAAAGCATTTACTTGTGAACTCCACGTTGTTCCCTTGTAGTTTGGTGGGTTATTAAGTAAAAACACAACCTCACCAGTTCTGCAATTAGCCTTAATGCTCATATCTAAGCATCCGTATTTTCTTGTTGCATTATTTGGGTCTGGTGGGCAAATGTTTACCGACTTAGTCACCGTATATTCTGTACCATCTTCATCAGTAAGTCTTACTGCAATGGTATAAGTTCCATATTGATAATTCCCTGCTATTAGTGGTATTGCTGTTGTATTTACACTTGTCATAGGAGGGTAAATATCAAAGCCAGAAGTAGGGTATTGTTTTATTATTATACCAACTGGGTTGGTTATCTTTACGCTTGCGCCCTGCACATCCAATTCCCCATCGCTTATAAATACGGATGGCGATACGTCAACTAAAAAATTACCGCCACATAAATCTCCGGTTATTTTTGAATCTAGACTTGTAATATGAGGGCTGTTGTTAATAGGTAATGCAGGCATTTTGCGTTTATTTAATTTTTAAAAAAACTGTACCACCGTTATTGATGGTACAGTTTTAACTATCTGTTTTTAGAACTAAAGGTTATCTTAGGTTTGCCGTAAGTATTTATACCACTAGAAGAAAAAGTTTTTGCTTTACTTCTGCCGTTCATACTTTTCGGTGCTGAACTTTTTGGCTTACCTGTTCCTTTGTTTCCACCACATGAAGCACATCCCATGATTATAAATTTAGTTGCTTAAAAAATTATTCTGTTGTTTGTTTTTTTGCCGCTTTTTCAAAGGCTTTTAGGTCTTTTTCCAAATCGGTTTTAAGGGCTTTTCCATCTTCTGTATTCAAGAAATCAGAAAATAATCTTTTTCTTTCTTCCATTGGATATTCATCTGACATTTCCCTTACTACTGACCATTTGCCATCTTTATCTTTCTTGGATATTGTACCTTCTGTTGCATCGAATGAAATTAATTTAGCATTAAGCAAAGAGCCAATTAAGATTGTTGTTTTATCATCCACGGTAATATCCTTTTCATCCATTAATACCGCTTCCAATCCTTTTTCTTCTGCATCGTCAACAAATGCCCAAAGCATATTTTGACATTCGCTTAAATCTGCTTCATCATTTCCGGTATTTGGTGTTTCTACAAAACTACCATTTAAACGGATTATCATTTCCCTTGCTTCGTTTAATTTTAAATCCAACACTTTTGATGCCGCTTTAATCCTTTTCCTTGTGTCGGAATTTTTCAGCAATGCTTCTGCCGCTTCATCCAATAATTTATACTGTGGCTCTCTTACTTCGTCACAAGTACCTTTAAAACCTTCAAACCCTGGGTATGCTTCAAGATACGCTTGCGCTACTAACTTGTTTGTAAAGCATACTCCACTTTTAAATTCTAAATCCCTGTATTCATGCCTAGTAAAAGGCTCATTCGCTTCAATTTTTAACTTGTCAATTTGTTCACGTTGATCTAAAATTATTCTATCAACTATTTTGCCATCTTTTTCTTCTGATAGAACTGCGTTGGCCTTGTATCTTATTACCTTGCCAACTCCTTTTTCATCCTGAAATGGTATTCTTAAATATGGCTTCCATGTAGGAATTTTTTTTACTTGCATCCTCCCTTCTGGAGTTTGCTGAAATACTGGTGCATCCGCATCTAAAGATGATAATAGCACATACGTTTTTAATGACATTTTTTTATTGTTTTAAAATATTTGCTTCAACTTTATTTACGGGCTAAAGCGATAACCGTTTTTTTTTATTTTAAGAAGTGGGGGTAGTCCTTTTTTCATTCGACCACCCCCGTTATCTTCTTTATTACTTATTTAATAGCTTACGCTAATCCCATGTACACCCAACTGTTCATGCAATGTACCTCCTGTAAAAAACGGCTTTCAACACTCCATTCGTGGTTTTTACAACCAGTACCGAAGGTGTTACGTCCATTAGGGCCATTTAAGAAACCGTTGCTATCCGTAACCATATCGTAGCGCTTGCCTTGAATTGATTGGAAGTAAACTGTTTCAAAATGCTTCTCGGTGTAACCGTTTCTACCCATTGGTGATACTGACCTTTCAGGGTCTTTCTCACGATTCCATAATGGAACCCAAATAGCAGAACTTGGGAAGTTCATACCTGCTGCACCTAATTCTTTACCGTTGCTGAAGCTGCAATCTTCGTAGATGTGAAGGGTTAAACCTTCTACTTGAAGACCGCAATACTCTAAATTAATCCACGCACAATCATTCATTGGTCTTTCTGCATACAATAGGTTTGTTATACCTGTTGTGTTTAGCAACCTTTGGAATTGTGAGAAAATTACGTTACCGGCAAAAATTGCATATTCACGACCTGCTATACCATAAAGGTCAAGCTGTGATTTTAAATCACGTAAATCGTCAATAGTTATTGCAGAAGGTGAACTTGGTGTAAATTTAATACCTCTAGCACGTATGCTTGGTACTATACCAAAATTAGGGTTAAGCAATTTTTCATAATGCTTTCTTCTTTCAAAATCACGGTACATATCTTGCTGTGCTGATGTGTACCAAGCTGATTTTTCACCAATCTCTTTGCCATCGGCATCAAGGAAAGGAATTTTTAAATACTGGCATTTTTCAATTGCATCACCGCAAAGTGTACCTTTTAATGCAAAATCAATCATAGCCAAATCAATTTCCAAAGGTAAATCACGGAAATTAAACTGGCCTGACGGACAAACACAATCGGTAAGTATTGTACCCTGTAACACCAACATTTCATCACCTGACGCAATGGTTTGTGCTGCTGCTGTTGCACTACGCTGGCGTACTGTTAATACGGTATCAAAACCTGTTGCATGGGTTACGGCTGTAACTTCCGCTAAGAAACCTCTTGGTGTAAGAACGATAGTGTTACCCACCTGTGGTAAAACGTATGCGCCACTTACAAAGTGGTCTTTGGTTGATAATGTAATTGTACCCGTTGTTGCCCTTGTTGGAATAGTTGTTCCTGCGCTAGCTCTAATCTGCCTACGGAAACTATTGTATTCCAAATTGGTGTAAGCTGGGTGGCAATCGTAGGAAACTCCACCAAATTCTTCAAGCCATGTGCTCATATTGCACATACCTGTAATGTTACAGTTATAGGCTTCTTTGTAGATTTTATTGGTGTTAATGTGCCCTGCAAAGGCTGCGTCAAAGAACGCTTGGTCAACCGGTGTTCCCACCGGGCCGGCAAAGTATCCGGTTTGGTATCCTAAACCATTCGGATCGTTGGTTGAAATTTCTCCTGGCATGATAAATATTTTTATTAGTTGGCGGTCACTCTAACCCTTTGTGGCTTACCAACACTCGCTACTTTACCTGCACTGCCATTGTTTTGTTGGCTTGTGCCTGTACCTAATGCTGATGCGCTACGATAAGGGAATATTTTTTCAAATTTTTGTACTTCCCTGTCTGCGCCAGTTAGATAAGCGGTCTTGGCTGCTGTTCCTGATTCAAAAAGTTCTGCTTTAAGAACTAGGTCGGCTAAGTTGGTGTGGTTAATAGAACCGTCTTGGTTAAATAATAGTTGTTTTCTTGATGCAGTAGTATTTAATCTTGCCCTTGCTTTGTCAATTACTTCTTGGGGAACTTCGTATTCAACCGGGGCAATATCGGTGTTATCCACCTTCCCTAATTGTAAAGTCATTTTCTTTTCCAATTTTGAGAAATGTTCGTCAACATTAGCCGAAACTTCATTCTCTCTTTTGGCAAAGAAGTCCTTTTGATTAACTGCTTCTTTAAGGTTATTTAAAAAATCCTCTGCATTTTCTTTTAGTATTTTGCCCTTGTTTTCAAACTTGGCTTTGCCATAGTCGAATTTCTTTTGGGCTAAGGCTTTTTCTTCTTCATCTTCGATTTCATCAATTTCAGCCTGTTCAATTTGATAGTACCTTTCCTTTTGAATGGTATCTATTTGTGCTTGGTCTGTGATACCAATAGCTTTTAATTCTTTTGTTAATTCAGCTTTTGAAAGTTCTGTTAGGTCTTGTGATGCAATATGCTTTAGTGAAGCAAATTCTTCAATCTTACCGCCATTTTCTACGTATAAATCAAGCATCCTTTTTTCAAAGGCATCGGCTTGTTTTTGTTTATCTTCATCGCTAAGTGCTGCTTGTACAGGAAATCTCTTTTCGTATTCGGCTTTTAATTCTTCGTCTGTAAATGGTTTGGTAGCGGCTTTCGCTGTTCCATCCTCGTTTAAACCTGCTGCTAAGTTTTCAGCTTTTTTTTCTGTGGTAAGTTCAATTACTTTTGCACTACCATCTTCATTAAGTCCTGCTGCAATGTTTTCTGCTTTCTTAGCATCTGCTAATTCATTATCTGGGTTGGTATTATTATCTCCGTTTGCATTTGCAGTTTGAATTGTTTTGGGTATAGTCATTTCTTGACGTTCTACCTTACCTAATCCTGCTACTACTGGCTCTGTTTTTACTTCTGACATAAAATTAATTTTCGTTATCGGTTAAATTTCAATAGTAAAGTTATATTTTAAGATTTTCAAATTTGTATATGTAAAAAATTATCGGTAACTTTACGTAACCATAAAATCATGTTATGATACGTTACGAAATGCCAAAAGATGTAAGAGAGTTTGTTCTTAAATACCAACTTAAACAAAAAATTGAAACTGGTAATGGCAAGTTCTCTCAACAACAAACTATCTCAAAAATTATCAAGGAATTTAAAAAAATAACAGATAATGGATAACTCGTTAAATTTTATGGATTCTATAATAATGCAGCAGCAAAAAGAATTTGTAAATAAAAAAGATAACGTAATAAAAGACGCACTTGTCCGTAATGGAGTTGATATATTAGATTTAGAATTTTTAAAGAGCAATTTGTCAAGAGTAATAAGCAATGAATTTCAGCATTACTATTTATTTTATGGCACAGAAAAACAAGTGAGAATAATTTCTATACAAGAATGTCCCACAATAACAAATAATCAATCAGATAAAAATTTTACAATTACGGCTACCTGTAAATACTATTAACATACACACCATGACAGATATAATAGAAAAAATGACAGCTAAAGAAATGTGCGAACATATTGAAAGGGCTGATATACTAATTGGTAATGATGGCACTAAACCTACTGCAATTGAAATATTTAATTATTCGTCAACAGGAGAATTATTTATGCTGCAAGTTTGGTACGAAATGGCTTGTAGAAAACTAGGATGCACAGCTTTAGAAGAAATTAAAACTGAATTGAAATGACTAAAAGAGAAACACGATACCATTTACGAAATAAAACTTTAACTGTCGCTTTTAAAAATGGCATATTTGAATGTAAGGAAGGTGGTCGTGCTGATAATCTATTATCTAACTATGGAAGTACCAAAAAAGAAATCCCTGTATTTAGTTTTGAAGATTTAAGAGAAACTATTGAAGAATTTAAAAAAGCTAATTTAGAAAGAGGCTCACATATAGAAGTTACAGAGTATGACGAACTGCATTATCAATTAAGCGGAAGTGCTTATGGTATAGTAAGAAAAGATAGGTGGAATGAATTATTACTTAAAGAAGCAAATAAATAATTATGGGAAGGCATAAAAAACCAAAGATTATACTTACAAAGACATTAACCATTGATGATGTAAAAAAGTTGGTTCGTGAATCCGGATTGAAAGTATTTGAAATAGAAAGGGGTGTTGGTATGCCTATAACCACATTGGATAAGGTAATTAATGACCGTCCAACTCCGGGTTCGGGTGTGCCCCGAACATTACCTGCTAAGTGGGAAGCACCCATGATAGATTTTATCAAAAAAAAGAAAGCAGAAAAAGAAGAACTGCTGGCAGCAACAAAAGAAGTTTTTATAGAACTGAATATCCCTGTAAAAGTAGAGCCTGTTGAAATACCTGATGAAGAAAGAAAACTTGCATGGATTGAAAAACTAAGGGAAGTAAAAGCAGAACTTGAAGCCGACTAATCTATATTAACATCTCCAAATATTTTTCTACCTTTTAAATATGGTCTATACGAAATAATGGTGGTTAAAGTATTATCTGACTTTCCACCTATTTGTTCGCAAGGTACTTGGTCGCAACAAATATATTGATGCAAATTGCATGTAAGTCCTAAATGCCTATCAATGTGAACATCGTCTGGTATTGATAAAAAGAAATCATAAAATCTTTTATAAACTATATAACATGACATCCCAGAAAATCCATTAACTATTCTGTTATGCTTTAATCCTCCATCATACACAAAAGAAAAATAAATATCTGCTTGATCTGGCATACTGTTTAAGAAGTACTCCCATGCCCCTAAACCAAACCATGTAATATCATCTTCCGCTACACAACAAAACGGATAATCATTTTCCTTTGCATCTCTAATTATCATTTTGTGACCTTGGCAAATACCCATTTTACGATTATGCCTATTCTCTATGCCTTCCCAGAATCGCAAATAATATCCTTGCTCCTTTGCTTGTTGTAATGCCAGTATCTCTCTATCCTCCCTTCTTGATAAGTGTAAGCAATTTACTATTAGTTGTTCAGTCATGTTGCAGGGGTAAGTTTTGCGATTTTCTTTTTTATCATTTCAACAAGTTCATCGTACTCTATTTCTTCCATATCTTTTTCAAAAAATACTTGCAGCTTTGGAAAACGAATACCCAATGCAGGGAAGCATAGCCAGTAATATTCCGGCATGGTTTTATTAAACATCTGTATTACATCAGCAACCGATGTTTTTAAGCCGCTTGGCAAATCAAACACCCCTTCTGGGTAATTAAATAGTGCTATTGGTTTTGTCATGGCTGTAATTTTCTTATTTCTGCATAATACCTTGTTTCTAAAAACCTACTCCAATCAGTATATGCTTTACCTATATCTGAATAGTTTGCGGATTGAGTAAATAACATTGGATATGTAATATAAATGTTTTTACGTGGCTGAAAATCTCTTACAAGGCAGTTATCAACTGGCTCGTTTATTGTTTTATTAACGATAAACTCCATTGCTTTTTTTGAATAGGCTGTGGCATGAGTGGCGTACATAATTTTAACTGGTAAAAGATTTGCCGAATAAAATTCTGTTAAACCCGATGCGCAGTTACCACCAAGATAAAATAAATCCCAATCATTTGGTAATTGCTTTATAGCATTTTCCATTGTTTCATTAAAAACCTGGGCATCTACCAATGGTAAAATATCGTCTTCAAATAAAAGGCATTTATCACCACCTGCATCTAATACTTTTCTAAAATACCTTTGCATACTATCCACCAAGCCCCTGCATGGGAACTCCATGTTATCGGTAGCTTCCCATACTTCATACCTTACTCCAAATTCATCTAATATTTTTGTAGATGTGGCTAACCTATCCTCTCTCTTTTTTAAGTTGATAAGGGCTATATGTTGGAAGTATTCGTTTATCATAAATAAGATTTTTTATAAGCACAATCTCCCCAGCCCCAATGCTCGTAAATGTGTTGTGCGAATGGTTCAAATCCTTGTTCAAGTAAATAGGCATCGAGTTCCGGTTTTAAGGCACAAGACTCATAAACCTCTTTAGTATTTACTTCTAAATAACAAAATCCAAACATAGTTAGTAAACCCCCTGCGCCTTGCAGCATTAACATTTCTGCACCTTGCAAATCACCTACTAAAACCCATTTATCATTAATTATAGATTCATCTATACCTACTTCTTTTAAAACTGTTTTTAATGTTTTAGTTGTGGTTTCAAACGTCCTTACATAATGAACTTCTGGGTGTGCTACCTTGTGTTCTTTAAGCTGCAAAAAAGATGAACTTTGGGCTTCATTATTTGATACATTAAATGTTACTTCTCTACCATCAATTTCTCCCAAACAGGCATTGATAGCAATTTGGTTTGGATAGCCTTTTAAGTTCCTTACAAGTTCATCGTACACCTCTGGTATAGCTTCAATCCATATTACTTTTTCAATGCCCATATCGGCATAATGCTGCCTCTCTTGGCCTGTTGAGGATCCACAATGTACGATACCTTTAATTGGCTCAAATGGTTTAAATAATTCTGAAAATGGTATTAGCATAGTTTTATCTTTTAATGAAGTAAAATCCTGAATCTTCGTCCTTATCTTCTGGTATTAAAGTCCAGTTATATCTATGTTTATCACAAAACTCTGTAACCGCTTGTTTAACTCCATAAGCAGGTGAAAGAAAGTCGTGCCCTGCTAATATACCTCCGGAAATTAATTTTGGATAAAAAGCCTCCAAATCTTTACTAACTCCACTTAAAGAATGGTCTCCGTCAAGATAAACAAGTGAAACGGAATTATCTGGTATTTGAAATGCAGCCCTATAAGATAAGCCACGAATTATAATTGATTTATCTCCAAACTTTGCCGACTTCAAATTTGCCGTATCATAGTTTTTGTCATGCCACTCTTGCTCAAACCCACCGTCTCCTGTTTGATTTAATGTTTGCCACGCATCTATTGAATATAATTTTTCAATGCCGTTGTTAAGTAAATCTTCGCTAAAATTAAATTCAGCTACACCAACCTCTACGGCTATCATTGGCAATCCTAAACGCTTCATTAACTCTGGTAATTGTCTGCGGTATTGTATCATACAATAAAATTTTCGTAATTAAATGTATCCATTTTATCAGCCCACCAATGACTGCCCAACATTGCAAACCCAGAAAAAATAGTTAAACCATTTCCAATATTTGATTGGTTATCTATTTGCTTTACACAACCTGGAACAAAGGCGTATGTATTTACTTTTGGTTGCATCAGTATCATAAGCCAATCAATGCCCATGCTCAAATGAACATTCTTATCAAGGAAATCAAGTACATCCTTTATATGGTCTTTGTTTATGATATAGCAGTGAGTTGAGAAGCAGCCCAGTGTTCTTACAAATCTTTTATCTTCCGTTGCTATTGCATCAACTCCAAACTCACAATCGCATTGAGGTAAGTCTGGCCCATGTCCGGGCTTGTGCCACCATGTAGGGCTATTTCCTACGCTTACATGATATGTACCACCAAGCCACAAAGCTGTCCAATCCTTATCCTTTAAAAATTCTTCGGCTATGGCTAACCTTTCTTGAAAGTCAGAACAAAATTCACAATCATCTTCCATTACAAATGCGTGTTTTCCTTGCCTTAACGCATCTTCCATTATTGCAACCTGACCGTAATGGCATCCAACGGCTCCCTTTGTCCTGTTCCACATTACCTGTATTTTTGGGTTTGTGCTATCGTATTCATCCGGCAATTTGCCTCTGGTTCTAATAGCCTGTAACCCTACCCTTTTTAGTTCACTTTCAATGTGTTCTTTTCTGTCTGTTCTTTGGTCAAGATTCAAATAGGAAATATAGCAATCATCAAGTAAACTCATATTTATTTTTTTAAAGTTGGTTGCCAATAAAATACCTTTGTTATTTCCCAAATGCCATTTTCTCTTTCTGTTTGATATGTATGTAAGAATTGATGCTCTGGAAAGGATTGATTGGTTTCTACAATAGGTGGTCTTTGGATGGTTTCTGGCAGCATTAAATCTACTGCTTTTTTAACACCTGGATTTTCTACTGAAAAGTAATCGTGCCCAGCCATTATGCAGCCGTCTTTTAATTTGCTGTACCAATTATAAATTTCTTTTCGTGTTGGTAAAAATTCATGGCTTGAATCCAAAAATAGAAAGTCAAGTGAATCTCCATTAAAATCATGGCTAGCAGTAACGCTATCTTTTGGTATTATTTCTATGAAGTCTGCAAGTCCTGAATTATGTACATTTCTCCATATTGTATTTAGCTGATTCATTCCACCATAATCCATGTTATCAACCATATACATTTTGAATGGTTTACTTTTTGTACGTAGTTGGTTTGCTAAGAATAATGCACTTGCACCATTAGCTACACCTACTTCACATACGGTACAATTTTCAGGTAAGAGATTAGCTATTTTATCATAGTAATCTTTAAAATCAAACATGATGCTTTCTACTTCCATTGGTTATTTATTTAGTAGGTTATTTGATACCACTCTGGTCTGAATAAATCTTTTACTGTCATTTTCTTTGCATTATCTGGCCCAAACCAATTGCTTTCGGAAGGTACTACAACTACCTTGTTTGGATTCTGATTAAGTTCTGCGCCCCAAACTGCAAGTGTGCTGTTTGAACAAATATTGTGAGCGCAATGGCTCATTAAAGTTAAATCTTCTACTTCGTTTCTCCCTTCTGAATAAGCGATATTTTCACCTTTTATATTTTCTTTACACCATGCAAGATCATCGCTAAATACAAGAAAGTTTGCTGTATCGGTGTTTGACAAAATGTACTGCATTGCTTCATTTATATACCCCATTGTTACCACCGGATGCTTTGTGGGGTATTGCAAATAATCGCCACGCCTCACATGGATTGAGCAAACTTTATCTTTAAGTTCATAAGGAAAGTTAAAGTCTTTCAGCATTTCATCACGGCAAAAATCAAAATAACGATACGATTGATTATACCCGTTAAAGATGATATTCTTACCCTTCATTTCATCTGTGTACTGATAGTCCTGATAGTGCTGTTCTGTTGTCCATACTTCATTTACCAATATATCTTCTTGTAAAATAAATTCAGGATGAACTAAGTGCTCCAGATAAACGGGATTCCACTTAGTATCGTTTGTATTTGGATTTACAGAAAATATAAGGTTATGCTTTTTTGCAAAACCATAAGCACAAGCTGCCTCATACAAAAAATTTCCCATGCGGCCAAAGTGCCTAAATGAACAAAATACCATAACTATCCGTTTACTTTTTTATTAATCCATGAATAAAGCTTTTCCATTCCTTCACGAAGCGGTTTTGATGGAGACCAACCTAAAACTGATTGGCAAAGTGTATTATCGCTGTTGCGACCTCTTACTCCTAAAGCATTGCTTTCTACATTCTTTATTGTAAGGCTTTTGCCGCTAATTTCAATAACCATTTTAGCTAAGTCATTAATGCTTATCATTTCATTACTACCAATATTTATTGGCTTATAATATTCGCTACCCATTAATCTTCTTACCCCTTCAATACATTCGTCAATATAAAGGAAACTTCTTGTTTGTAGCCCATCTCCCCACACTTCTATAAAACCACCATCTTTAGCTTCTGCTACTTTTCTACACATTGCCGCAGGTGATTTTTCTTTCCCACCTTGATATGTACCATTAACTCCAAAAATATTATGAAATCTTGCTACCCTAATATCAATATCATAATTTCTTCTGTAGGCATCATATAGCCTTTCGCTAAAAATCTTTTCATAACCATATTCACTATCTGGGTTAATGGGATAAGCGTCCGATTCTTTTAAGCCTTTATTATTAGTTTCTTCTTGTATGTGTTGCGGATAAATACAGGCACTTGAACTATAAAATAGTTTGCATTTACTTGGGAATACTCCATTGTCTGCTGTAACAGAATTTACAACATTCAAATTAATAGAACAAGAATTTGACATTACATTTGCATCATTTTCACCTGAAAAAATATAAGCTGCACCACCCATATCTGCTGCAAACTGATACACTTCGTCAAATGGATAGTTTTCTATGCCTATTTCTTTTGGCAAATTCATTATTGTTAAATCTCCTATAACAAACTTATCGCATGATGTTTGGGAATATTCTGGATATTTTAAATCAACTCCACAAACAAAATATCCTTCTTCTTTTAATCTTGTAGCCATGTGGCTACCAATAAAACCACCTGCCCCTAATACTAATGCTTTTTTCATTGTAGTTGTTTTATTTTCTCTGTAATTTCTTGATATAAATTTCCAGTCAAGTGAACATTGTTTTTATAATGGCTTCCATCGTGGACTAAATGATTGTAATGAAGGTTTGGCACTATTAGCATTTTATTTCCGGCTTTAAACCAATTATAGTTTTGGAGTAAACTATCGGCTGTATGTGGTGTAATATCTTTTTGCCAAACTTTAAGATACTCATTTTTGTTTATAAAATAATTCATGCAGTTACAACAAGTACTTAGCATGGGCTTATCAATATATTCTGCAATATTTTCTTTTGACAAAGTTACACCTTCGTATTCAACGTATGAAAATAATGGTTTTGCAAATGATGGCATATAAGCTGTGTTATCATCCCATTCCTGGATTTCATACAACCTGTCCAAGTAGGATTTATCCATGCAGTTATCGCTATCAAAAATTATACACCAATCGTTTGAAGCTACAGATATGGCTACCATTTTGTTTTCGTAACAATCTCTATTGCTAAGGTTACGAAATAATTTTATCTTATTACCGTGCAGCGAATTTAATACTCCTACTATCCCTTTTATTTGATTGAATAATTCTAAATCTGAACAATCATCGCTTATTACTATCTCGGATATTCTTTCATCATCTATTACTTGTTTAAACGATTCGATTAATAATTCTACCCTGTTGTAGCTAGTTAGACATAATGAAATTTTTCTGTTATCCATTTGTTTTAGTTAATGTAAATTATAAATTCGTTTTTATTCTTTTCTATTTCTGAAACGTAACAGTCAATATTCTTTTCTTTTATTAACTTTTCAATGCCTTTTAAATGTTTTTCTTTACGGAGTATTGATGTAGATGTACAGTACCAACCAACAACTTCTTTGCTTCCTAATTTTGCTAAAATAGGATTTATTATTGAGCAATTAAGGCTTAAAATGTATTTTCTTAAATCTTCATTCATGCTTAAATTTTGTAACTGTATTGTATAGCGAAAATATGAAATTTATTTGAATTATTAAATTCTTTTGCCTTTTTTGCCAATTTTAATTAAACTTACAGTAGAATTTATTATTGTATATCAAACAATCTTACTTTCATCTATACTCAATATAGGCAAATGTTTGGGCTATTTTTTCTTTTTATTTTTTTTATTTTCTCTCATTGCTTGTTTAAATTTTCGTATGCTTTGCGGCAATCTTTTTGGCATCTTTCTAACCGGTCTAGTTAAAACATCTTCAATACTCCAACCTTTATTTATCCTCCATATAATACGTGATGGGTATATCCCACATTCCTTACTCCATTCAATTATTCTTTGTGACCTTCCATTAAACTCAATATATCTATCTACTCCTTGACCCATTATTTTATTAATTTTTGAAGTTCACTAATTTTTATTTTTAGTTCTTGGTACTCTGTTGGGTACTGCCCTAATTTGTAATAAGGATTAGGCGATTTAAAGCATTGCTTTTTTACTCGTTCCATACGATTGATAAGTTCTTGTATGTTTTCTTTATCTACCATATTTTTAAACTATTTTTAACCATTGAAATAAATTAATTAAATCCTTTGGGCTGTTAATAGTTCCATCGAATATCGTTTTATACAACCAAGTACTTGTATTCTTTTTTTCGTGCTTCTGTATTTTTATTTCAGACTCTTGGTTGAAATATTTTAACTCTAAGGTAAACAATGGACTACCACCTGCTGAATTTTCATTGTAAGCAAAGTTCTTAAACATACCTCTACTTTTTACAGAAGTAAATCTAAAGTTGTTTGTAATATCTGAACTTATAATCATAAAATTAATTTTTACTTAGGTATAACGCTGTGTTAATATGTGTATCTAATCTTTCTAAAATAACAATTGCATTGCTTGAAAATATTTGCTTTTGCGTTTGCTTTTTAGGAAAGTCTGGCATAGCTAAAATCTTTGCTATCTTTTTTTGAATATCCTCGTTTTTTTTACCTCTGCTCATTTTATAATATTTTAATTAGAAAACATTTCTTTTTGAAACAACTCGCATTGTTTTAGTTTGCCCATTTTTGTTTTATTAATTAGTAGGCTAGAGAAAT
>Ga0181346_1000113_pt1 | contig 32567 bp, 34 predicted proteins | sample Su13VDMM15DN_FD_130100 | JGI IMG/M metagenome (GOLD analysis project Ga0181346, IMG submission 130100) | Freshwater viral communities from Lake Michigan, USA - Su13.VD.MM15.D.N | ecosystem: Environmental > Aquatic > Freshwater > Lake | place: USA: Michigan | collected 2013-07-15 | reverse complement strand
TCTCCATTCTAATATAGACTGGAAGTGTTACAATTGATTGAAAAGAAGCAAAACGTTAGATGTTAAAAGACATGATAGCTGCATGAGCTCCATGCTTTGCTTTTAGCTTTATCATCTCATCCATAAACTCTGTGATTGAGAATAAACATAATCCGTTTATAGTCATCATTACGTTTACAGACTTTACGTTTGCTTCTTCGTTAACTCGGTACATATTCTTTAACCAAGTTTCCCACTCAAGACCATATCTAATATATTCAGCTTGTAGTCCTGTTGCTTCACAAGAAGTATACAAACTAAAATCTTTAAAACTATGTGTAGATTCTATAAGAGCATCTAATAATTCTTTCTTCTGTCCTAAGTTTGAATTTACTGCAAAAGGAACTTCACATTGTGGGTTACGTTTCCACCAATCCATTAACTTCCAAAAATCTGGAGACATAGTTGGTTCTCCGCCTGTTACTCTTAATTCTCTTAACGAGTATTGTAACTCTGCTTCCCACCATTTCCAAAAAGCTTCTATATAAGGGTTACCTTCGTTCTTTCTACCATAAGGCATTGCATGTCTTCCGTCATGTTGAAAAGCTCCTGCTCCATCAGATACTAAATTCTGATATGGACCAAACTTTTTAATATCGTTTTGCCAAGTAGTTGAAAAAGATGCATTACAGTATGAACAGCCAAAATTACAATTAGGGTCAAAGGCAATCTCTAAAGTTTTTAAATCAACATCTTCTGTATACCCTAACTCACCTTTAGCTTGTTTTAGTTCTTCATCTGTATAGATAACTGATTTGTAAACTCTGTCAGATACTTTATCAGGTCCCATATCTTCTATCTTCCAACAGTATTCACACTCCTTAGGACGCTCTCCTTCCATCATTTGTTTACGGATAGCTTTCTTATAGGTTGTGTTGTGAATTGCTTTGTAAGACTTAGCAACTTCCTCTAAAGGTATTTTATGTGCTGGTGGGTGATGACAACTTGCTGTCGTACCGTTACCTAGCCAGATGGTAGCATTGTACCATTTAGCGCCACAAAAAGATTGGGATAGTTTATTAATAACCCTTTCTCTATATTCTTGGAACGATTCCTCGTCCTTTTTTGCGAAAACTCCCATTATAACTTGTGTATAAAATTTAGGTTACCGGAAATATCAACAGACTTATCAAATATAAACTCCTCAAAAGTATGATGAGATAGTACTCCTGTTATTCCTTTTAATATAAATTCATGAAGATCTAAACTTGTATAGTTTAGGTTAAAATTGTTTTTAGGAAAATTACCTGCACCAAATATAATATGCGGGCTATCGTCTAAACCAAAAACCTTATTATCTAAATTAATCTCTTCAATTAGTTCCTTATTAATAAATATTCTTAAATACTTATTTGGCTGATGTTCTACAGTTAGTAACACCTCTTCACCCACTTTAATTAGTGCGGGTAAGTTGATATAGGAGGTATCATCTTCTGTCGTATATGCAAAAACCATTCCTTCTGAATGGATATCTAATCCTGTGTATTTAGGAAGTAGTGCAAATATTGTTTTTCTCTCTACTGGTTCTTCTCTTAAAGTAAACCTAAGATCAAATTCAAAATAACAATCTCCTCTTAGTATTCTATTCCCTGGATGTTCAGGAAAAGTATCACAGATACTACTAGGCCAAAATACCCACGGTTCTCCTGTTTTTAATTTTAGCATAAAATTCTTTTAGTTCTGGGAATGTCTCTGAGAAGTTTGTACCTCTTCGTTTATCTAATTCGTCTACAAATATGACAAAGTCTTTTCTATTTCTTTCTATATCAAAATCATCTTCTGAAATAGCGTAGTCGTATATTCTTTTTATTTTTTGAATCTCTACGTTGGAAAATCCGTAATTATCTTTTGTAAATTCTTTTATACCGTAATATAAGGACTTTTCTGCAGACTTTAAAATTAAGTTTTTATGTTCCGGCTCTAGTATCTTAACAGATAAGTGTGTTGGCCATCTCAAGTAAGAAGTATCTAGCTGTAGAGCAGATACCCAGTATCTTTGTCCGTTAGCATGCTTCTTCTTCATCTCAAAAGTCTTATCTATTAACTCATCGTAACTAAATACAGAAAGTGCATTAAATGTTGCCATGATATTGATAGTAACTTTCGGTAAAGCAGTTAAGATCTTATCTACATTAGCCCAAAATTTATCATACTCTAATCCGTATCTTGTATATTCCGCTTGTGCTCCTTTAGCTTCTACTGAAGTAAAGATAGTAAGTTCTCTTACTTTATCATTTTCACAAAGGTCTTTAGCAATCTCAATAAACTTATCTATAAGATTATCCGGAACACCAAGGTTAGAGTTTATTGAAAGAGATAAGTTTGGATTCTTATGATGGTGGTCTTGAATGTATTCTAAAACTTTAAAAGTATCTTTAGATAATAGAGGTTCGCCTCCGGTAATTCTAAAAGTATGTAAGTCCTTATACAAGTCCGGCCACCATTTCCAAAATGCTTCTACATATGGATTTATATCAGAATGCTTATAAGGCATCTCTCCTCTTGCTTGTATATTGCTGATGTCGTTAAAATTGTAGCTAGTTGGGTATGCCCCGTGTTTCTCAATCTCTTCTACCCATTTGGATGAATACTGTGGGCCACAATAAGCACACTTGAAGTTACAGGTGTTTGAGAAAGATACTTCTACGTACTTTGGATTAAAATCATCTCTCCAGTGGCCGTCTTTTATCTTTTCAAACTGATCTATTGACCAAGGTTCTGAAGATTTAAAAACTCTATCAGAAAATGAATTAGAGCTCTCTTCTACTTTCCAGCAATAGTTACACTCTTCTGGTTTTCCTCCCTCTAGCATTTCTTTACGCTTCTGTTTTTTATAAGAAGTATTATGAAGTGCAGAAGGATTTCTTTCAACTTCTTTCAAAGGTATTTTATGAGGAGAAGGGTGGTGGCATGAATGCGTCATTCCCATTCCTAAATGCATAGTAACTTGAGTCCATTTTGCTAAACAAAACCCGCATCCTACTCCGTCTAATTTATTTTTTACTTCTTGTAAACTCATAGGGTTATATTTAACATTTTAGCCCAAGGAGTTAATTTCTTTTCTTCTACTAGGTTATACTGTACTTGTTTTATTCCGTCTTCTTTGTAATTTACTTCTCCTTGTTGCATCTGAAGTACGTAGCGTCTTTCATTAGCTGCTGTTGTATCCCCTTTTACAAATCTACCGTTTACAATTCCTTCATCAGGGTGTGGTAAGCATCTGAACTTACCTTCAATTCTATAAGGTATAATTGAATTAGGTATTTTAAATGTTTCTTCTTTCTCTTCTACGCCATAACTCTCTACTGTTGTTCTAGGATAATCAGCATCTAAGTTCAATACAAGATCGCCTTTAGGTAAATTTAGATGTATAGCTGCTACTTCAGCAGGGCTTAGAGCTCGTTTCCAAGCAAATACTTTGGCTATATCACCTTTAAAATACTTAACAGGGTTCCCTTCTTCTAAAGAAGGAGTCATACCTAAGTATGCAGAGTTACTTCCGTAGCTTTTTAATTTACCTTCCCATTCTAATGGTGAAGGACTCCCGAAACCTCCTTTAGAGTCTACCTCAGTCCCATTTAAGTAAAAGTGAGCTGTCTTTGTGTTTTCATTTATAACTGCTGTAACCCAACTCCATTGGTTATCATATCTTTTAACCCACATGTAATTATGAGCATCAAAATTATTCCAAAAAGTTAGAGTCATAGCTCTAGAGTTATTAAAAGAGATTCCGTAATCATATCCTGGTAATCTAAAGATAGGATACTCTACATACTTGTTATTGTGATCCCCTAGTAAAAAGATAGGATTCTTTTCTGGTTGCTGAAATGCTCTTGTTAGTATTGAAATAGTATGACTACCTGTTGTCATTCCTCTCATCTCTCTATGAAAAGGAATCTTCATATAGGAATCTTCGCCATTAAATCTCCAGTACTTCTGTTTTAAAGGACGAGGTCCTAAATACGTATTTCTAGTAAGACCTTCTACATGACATCTCCAAAATAGATCATCATCTTCCATTCCCCAATCCCAGTAGTTATTAGAATATCCATTTGTAGCTTCTACATGTTCTTTTGTAAATAAAACAGCTCCACCGAAGTACTCATGATACTTTAGCTGGTAATCCATTTGTGATATTTTTGTTGCAATGTGACGTGGTCCGTTTTCTGGGTATGAATAGTCACAATCCTCTTCCGGGATCATATCAATGTCATGCCATACTATATAATCACATCCGTCTTCAAATGCATGTTTAGCTGCAATATTTTTTGTAGCTCCTCTATTAAATAACTTATCATCTACCTGATGGCAGAAATACATTTGAAAATCTATACCCTGTTCTTTCAAGTACTTGCCTACTTTAGGTACAAACTCCTGTAGGTGTAATTCTCTATTTCGGTAAGGAACACAAACTCCTAATTTATGTTTTATCATAACGTAACTAATAAGTGGTGATAGTTCTGCTTACTTGATAAGCTTTTTACAGAGTATCTAAGGCTGTTTAAGCCATCATTTTCAAGAGTACTTCCTTCTTTAACTTTTTCATAATACCTTAACTGATTTTCACGACTAGCCCAGTTAACCCAGTATCCGTCTTTATATCCATTTTCTTTATGATTTAAAACCGAGAAAGTACTATACCTACGTGAAGGTATTAGTTGAACATATTCTTGAGGTTGGTACGTTTCTACTAACCCGCAGTTGATTAATTGACCATCTTTATTATTCCTACTTAAATCTACTAAGGTATTCCCAATAGTATGTCTTCCGTCATAATATACTTCAAGTTCATTACCTGGGCTGTATCTATCAAACTCCTGAGTTAGACTGTATCTAGAGTTGTTATTTAAACTCTTTATCTCTTCTGTAGATAATTCTCTACTAAATACTGCAAACTCTGTTATGTATCCGTAAAAGTACTTTTGAACCTTTTCTCTCAAAGGATCGCCAACTCCTAGGTACATATATTTTTGATCCCAATATGGGTGTAAGGTATCTTTTATTCCTTTTGTACCTACTTTTTCTCCATTAAGATAAAATTCTATCTTTTTAGTTTTAGGGTTTATAGTTACTATACTCTTAGCAGATAGGGGAGGTAAATTTTTTGAGTGGATAGAATGAGGTTCTCCGTTTTTATCAAAGGTCTCAAACTTATAAGTATTAAATGAATTGTAAGAGAGGTTCAAATCTCGTCCTGGGATAGAATAAACTGCTAGTTCATCTGCAATCTCTACAGGGTTTGATTTTATTCTATAAGGTTTAAATGTAGTGTATATTGTTAGAGGTTTCCTAAAATTACAAACGTTTGGTAATCTCACAAAAGAAGACTCTCCGTTGAAGTCTAACCCTATACCGTTTACTCCATTTTGTTTATAAAATTTTGTTGCAAGTGGTATACCTTTCTCTCTACATCTAACTAACAAATCATTATCCTCAAAACCCCAACCCCAATACTCATTAGAATATCCGTTAACATCTTCGAATTGAGAAATAGGAAATAGAGTAACACCGCCGAAGTATTCATCGGCTACTGTTCTCTTAACTCCTTCTTCATATACAAATCTATTAGCTAACTGTGTTGGTCTATCTACTGGACTATAGTCTACTTTTATAGGATGCATATCTACATCGTGAAAACACACGTAGGTACACTCTAACCTTTTCGCTTTTTGAAATCCTATATTTAATAACTTCCCTCTGTTAAAACTCTTATCAGAATCTTGTTCTACGATAATTAGTTCGTAGTTAATACCTTGTGCTAATAAGTAACTAGAAATTTTTAATTTGAAATCATAAAGCTGTTGAGGTCTATCTCTATAAGGTACTATAATACCTAGTTTATCCATTTATAGTTGGATCTTTTGGTTTCTGAAAGTTATGAAACTCGTTCAAGTAGAACTGGATACGCTCGCTCCAATCATCTTTGTCAACTTCTTCAAACCAAATAGTTAATGCATCTACTGATGCTGCAATTTTCTCTAGAGCTCTAACCTTTCTTTCTTCTAAAGCGATTAGGTCTAATTCATCTTGTTTTAGTATTTTACTCATATTGTAACAATTTTATCTCTTAATAAATTCCATTTAGAATAATCCATATAATCAATATACGAAAAATTATTCAATTTTTCAACTTTAAATTCAGGATTACATATATCAATTTTCCATCCCCATATTCTAATAGCGTCGTACATAGTCCAGTATTCGTGAGAATAAGCCCATGGCTGGTCTATATCAGCTACTTCTTTAATTCTTTCTATACAGGTTGAATCCCATTTAAAATGATGTACTTGAGTAAATACTTCTTCTATTGGGAACCTTCTTCGGTGTGACCTTCCCCAGCTATTTGAACCGTCTTTAAAGTCGGCATAGTGTTGTCCGTAAGTTACATCTTGATACCCTTTCATAAGTGTTACCTTATTTGGGCAAGCATTTGACATCGGGTATCTAAAAAATCCTGCATATGGAAATGCAGCATGTATATCTGTCTCTCTAGTTACTTCCGGAAAGATACCGTCAGGTCCTATTCTATCTAAAAAACCTCCTGTTACGAAATCATAATGGTGTTTTTCACACTCTTTAATTATATCGGGCAGTTCGTAAGGATATACCTGTAACTCATCATCATCTGCAACTATCCACCAGTCTTTAGGTCTTGTTTGTTTTATAAAATTATACAACTCTGTAACTCTTTCCCAGTTGTATTTTTGATCTGTGATTATAATATAAGGTTTAATACCTAAGTCTAAAACCTCTTCTAGTATTCCATCATTTTCATCTTGACGGTATACAGCTACAAATATCTTATCTACTTTACCTTCATAGTGTTTTAACATATGAGGTAGTATGTGGGTGTTACGTCCTACGACTGTTACTAAGTTAAGCATGTTGTATTAATGTTAATCCTGTAGAAGATGGCTTACTTTTTAAAATACCTTCATTAAAGAAGTTAAACAGTTTCCATTCCGGTCCTAGTTCTTCTATAAATGTAGAAGGTCCGTCAAACTTATGGTAATCTTTTTTAGCATCTTCAGAAATAATAAATGCTTTTTCGTATTCTTTATCTGTGTCGTGAATAGCAATAATACCTCGATCTGAAAGTATATTAGAGTATAAATCAAAATCTGTCTTTACTCCTTCGTATGAATGGTCTCCGTCTATAAAGAGAAAGTCTATTTGAATATCTTGTTTAACAAAAAAGTCATAATAGGCATCGACAGAAGTCGATTTGATAAACCTAGGATAAAACGTCTTCCGGAAGAATGATTCTTCATTATCCAAATCGTTAGGACCGCCAATACCGTTACAAGCATCAATAAGATAAGTAGTACCAATATCACCCCAATTATAGTCTCCATTTCCTTCAAAAATACCTTGGTTATATAAATCAATTCTGGCTTGTGTCATGATACGGGGGATAAAACCGCTTCCGCTACCAATACATACACATACCTTTGCTCGCATCATTTGTATGATGCTATATACTAATAAACCGTCTCCTAGATGTTTGTCTGTTGCGCCATGAGTCCATCTATATTCTATTGGAGTCCCGTTATTAGTAGTAATTTTTTCTTGTATGAATTTTAAATCTACTATTGACATTTATAAAACCGTTAGATGCGATAAGTCTAAGTTAGGCATATTTACGCAATTTTCCAACTCTTTTATTACCTTATCGTAATTCTGGTCACCTTCGTTTTTTATAATCCAAGATTTTAAAGGTCCGTAATGTTTAAAATATTGCTGAGATTCCTCATAAGTCCAAAGACCGTCTTCATGATCTTCCGCCCACTCCCATGCCTGACAATCCCAATATGTTTTTATTAATCCTTTTAGTGGTTTCTGTTTTACCTCTAATAAATGTCGTAGAAATAATTGTTCTGCAAAAATTAAATACTGAGGATTAGGAGCTCCTAAAGCTGTTAGTTCTTCCATCATATCTAAACTCATATTAGCATACAGTTTAGTAAATTCCGGATCGGGTAAATGTAAAAATGCTACGCAGAGAGAATCAGTTTTCCATCGAGGACGGTAACTTAGTTTTTTAATTATTTCATCATACCCAGTTGGGTAGTAACCTCTTCCTTTCTCTAAATTACATACGTATGTTGTATCTTTATCTAAAAGATGTGTAATTGGTTTGTATACTAAGGTATCGTTATCCATTAGTATAACCGGTTCTGTTTGTTGGGAAAGGACTGCTACTTTACTAGCTGCCCAAAAAACGGTTCTATCAATGTTTCTCGTATGAGTGTACTCTTCTATACTATCCCATAAATGACCTATAGAGAGACGTTCTAAATAACGTAGGGTCAATTTATCACAGTAGAGTACGCAGTTGTCTGTGGGGTGGTTCTTCTTCCATAATTGTATGGAAGCAATTAGCATGAGAGTGTTTAGTTTTCCGTAGATACCCTCATCATCTTTAATATTTTCTAAAACCCAAATTACTTTCAAAACTAAGTCAATTAATTATTAAATTTACGAACTTTTTTGCATATATCCAACTACTATGCTTATGGACTTATGTGAGTAGTTGTAAAGTATGCGTAATATACACTGTAGTCTGCATTAGAAGAGTTTGTTATAGTGAATGTAGCTGAGGTTGATATTGCAACACCGCCTGCTCCTGCAGCTGATCTCCATGCTGAAAATGTCCAAGGGTAGGTAGCGGCTGCTACTATTGTTATATTATATGCGTTTAGAAAAACGTTTTTAACAGTAATAGAACTTCCGGTTGCTGCTACAGAATATGGTGCAGTTATTGAAACTGTTCCTCCTGTTTGCGGTGTTATTGTTCCTTTAAAAATCGTACTATTTGCTAATTCACTTGCACTAAAAGGAGATGTATTTGCCGGGAACATATTACCCATTGCGGTAGCTATAGAAGTATTACTGTCTGAAGAAACAGCTGTTGACCATTCATCAAAAGATCCCCAATTTATATTTGCTCCTGTGTACGTTTTTCTTGACATCTTATTTTACTGTTTCGATATTATCTTTAGGAAACCATTTTGCTAACTCACCTTTTAAAACTTCATAAGTGAATTCTGCTAATCTATTTGAAACGCCGTAATCAATTACTTTTTTTACTTCTTTTTTAACACCTACTTGAACTTGTTTCTCTTCAGTTATAGTTCTGTAGAGTGTTACCTCTTCTCCATTCTCATCAAAACTAACATAGGGTACTTCTCTTTTTACTATTTTAGCTTCTAATATAGGAATATCTACCTCTTCTTCATTTACTGCAAATACATCTAAGTATTGCGGTAAAAATATCTCAGTTTCATCTGAGCTTTCTGATGGGTAGTATATTACTCTATCGTAAATTAAACCTACCATATTTCTCTGCTCTTCATCCAAAAAAGTCTTTGTGGCTTTTATTGCATGATTTTGATCTACCCAGTATGTAATTTGAAACATTACTGCTGCAGTAAATTTATTATAACTGATGCTTTCTACTCGAGCATAGACCTCTTGAGAAGGTCCTGCGCTCGTCTCTAGATCGACATTTAAACGTAAACCCATTTTATTTATTTTTTAGTACTTCTATTTCTGCTTTTAGTAATTCAATCTGTATTTGTTGTTCTTTAATTGCTTCAATAAGTACTGCGGTTATGTTACCGTAAGATACTCCTAACATACCATCTTCTTGTTCATGTACTACTTGTGGAAGTACTTCTTGAATCTCTTGAGCAATTACCCCTATCTTTTCAGATTTATCTTCTTTATCTGTTCTATTATATGTAACTCCTCTTAGCGCTTTTACTTTATCTAAAGCATTTTCAATTGTGTTTATATTCTCTTTTACTCTTTCGTCAGAATAAGCAGTTATATCTCCTGTTGCTGTTATACTACCTCCAGCAGCTAATGTAATCGCAACACCACCTGTTCTATTTCCTGCGTGGACTCGAACACCTCCGGTAAATCTCATTGCGCAGAAAGAATCATTTAAGTCTACGATATCTCCATCATCTGCTAATATAATACCGCCGGCGCTTGAGTTACCGCTAGATACAGTTAAGTTACCTGTAAGGCTTAAAGATGTAGCTGAAGATGTAATATATCCTGAGTTGTTAGTCCATTGTGATATGTTACCGCCTTTATTAGTTAAAGTGTCTGAAGAACTTGCTGTAATATATCCTGCACCGTTTGATATTTGGTTATTATTTGTTACGTTAGTAGCTCCAGATGCAATACCATCTAATTTATCTCTACGAGTTGTAGTAAAGTTTACAGCTGTTAAACCTCCGTCACCTACTGAGTAGGTTGTATTAGTATCTGTTACTGTTTCTGTACCAGTCTCGTATCCTGTTACGTGACCGTAAGTATCAAAAGTTAAAGCTGATACATATCGTCTACTAGATGTAGTTAAGTTTGTAACAGATGAAGTATCTGAGTGGCTAATAGTTACTGCCCCTGTAGCTCCTGATACTGTAATACCACTTCCTGCTACGTTTGAAGTAACACCTGCGTTAGTTAAAGTTACTGTACCTCCTAATGATGCTGCTCCACCGCCACTCATACCTGTTCCTGCCGTAACAGTAATGGATGAGTTAGCTAATTTAGCATTTGCTACTGAAGCATCTACTAATTGAGAACCATTTATTGTTTTATTTGTTAATGTCTGAGTTCCTGATAAAGTTACTACTGAGCTATCGATACTAAAGGCTGTGCTTGTTAACGTTAAACCTGTAGAAGCTGTATATGTTGTGTTTGTGTCTGTAGACGCAATTGTAAAGTTAGGATATGTTCCTGAAATGCTTACATTTGAACCTGCAGTTAATACTACTGTTTGGTCAGGAGCAGAGTTTGTAATCGTAGGTGTAGCTCCTTCTGCTGCTGCCCCAACTGTAATTCCTGTACCTGCTACTAAAGATGCTACATAGTTACCAGATGTTCTAGTTCCTAATGCGATATCACCCGTTGTAGATGCAACATTAATCTGTGATGAACCGCTTACGGTACCGGCTGGTAGTATAGCTGCTACGTTACCCGCAATTACTGTGCCAATTGTTGTAATAGAATCATCACCACTATATGTTCCACCCGCAACAGCTGCCAATGTAGCATTATATGCTTGAACATCTGAACCGATTGCTACTCCTAAGTTAGTTCTAGCAGTGCTTGTACTTGTTAAATCTGATAAGTTAGAAGCTTTCGCTAATTTACCGTCTACTAAAGTATTTAATGTACTATCACCTGATGCAAGCGATGCAGATATCTCTAATAAAGTATCAAATGCAGCATTTGCACCACCGATTAAGTCGGTAAGTTCTGTTTGTACGTAAGCAGTTGTTGCAATCTTAGTAGAGTTATCGTTACTACTAGGGGTTTGTGCTTGTGAAGTGCCGTTAATGGTAACGTTATTAAATGTAACATTACTTCCTGTGCTTAAACCAACTACTGTAGCAGTAATTGTACCTGATGTGTTAGTAAAATCAATACCACCTTGTCCAGTAGTATCATTAAATGTTAATCCTGATTGATATGATCCTGTTGCTGCCTCTAAAGCTGCTAATCTAGTATTTTGAGTCGTGTTAGTTGTTGTTGCAGTAGTTATGTTAGACTCATCTGTTGTTAATCTAGTAGCAAATGAACCTGATACTGTGCTCAATTCTGAATCAGTAGCGTATGTGTTTCCTAAATTACTTATTGTAGTATTTACACTATCAATTCTTCCTGCTAATGAACCAGATACTGTAGTAAATGATTGTTGATTAGTGCTAATAGTATTAATAATAGAGCTTGAAACTGCTATAAGTTGTGCGTCTGTCGCATAAGTACTATCTAAGTTACTTATTGTGGTGTTAACAGTGTCAATTCTTCCTGCTAATGAAGAAGAGACGTTTATAAGTTGAGAGTCTGTAGCGTAAGTACTGTCTAAACTACTTATTGTACTATTAATAGTTGCTATACCGGAAGCTAATGAAGAAGAAACGTCTGTAAGTTGAGAGACTGTAGCGTAAGTACTATCTAAGCTACCTATTGTGTTATTGATACTTGTAATACTTGTAGCAAAAGAAGAAGAAACGTTTGTTAATTCACTATCAGTTGCAAAGCCATTACCTAAGTTATCAAATCTGGTAGATATTTAAGAGGATACAGCCGTTAATTCTGAATCTGTAGCAAAGGTATTAATAATTGTACTAATACTACCTGCTAAAGAAGAAGAAACGTTTGTTAATTCACTATCAGTTGCAAAACCAGTACCTAGATTATCAAATCTAGTAGCAATGGATGCAGATACTGCAGTAAATGATCCCGATATTTGGGATGCTATTTGTGCAGACCCGGATAGTAAGGTCGGTTTATTTAATACGTTAGCATACTCTACGTTAGAAGCTGCTACGCCTGTTAAACCGCTACCGTTCCCATAAAAAGACCCACTAAAGGATCCTGTCAGTGCGGCGTTAATACCTATTGGATTGTCAATTCTCATGTTATTCTTCTTTTATAGTCTTTTTGCTACGTTATTAATAAATATCTACTTATTCACTACTACACTCCCTGAAATATATGCACTAAATTCCACTACTACAGCATTACTTGAAGCTGAAGTTATCTTAGCTGGTATAATTTGTTCTCTTTGTGAACTATATACCTGTACTACTGGGAAATCCTCAGAAAGATTATGTGTTATAGTAAAAGGTCCACTACCTGTTATAGTTTGTCTATAAGAAGTAGAAGGTATATTTGTAAAGTTGGTGTAGTTTAGGTAATATGCAGGAGTTTGACCGCCTAACTTAGTAGAATCAACGGCAGAACCAGAAACTATGTGTCCGGCTTTGCCTACTACTACAAATCCTGAAGATACTTGTGTAAATGTAACAGTAACGCTGTTTAAATTTGCAACATTAACTGTTTCTGGTATAATTTGATTGTATTGGTTGTCGTAGACCGATACTAATACGTTTCTTGTATCAAAATTATGTGTGACTACCTTTGATGTAGCACTTGTGAAGGTATCTGTAACGGTTGATACTTGTGATATTGTAGCATTACCTCCTACAATGTGTCCTCCCTTTGCAACTACTACTGTTCCTGTAGATAGTTGGTTAAATGTAATAGTAACCGAGTTTAAATTTGTAAGATTTACATTAGCCGGTATAATCTGGTTATCATTCTGATCATATATACTTATAATTAAGTTTTTTGAAGAGAAATTATGATTAACTACCTTGGTTAAGGTATTAGTAAATGTATCTGATACGGTTGCTTGTTCAGATACTGTAGCGTTAAGGTTAGTCAATCCGGAACCGTCTCCTACAAAGTAAGAAGCTGTTACAGCGCTAGCTACGTTAAGATTGTATAAGTGTGCACTTGACCCACTTACGATGAGTTTCTTCCAGTTTGGCATTCGTATTACTATTACGGTTGGTTACACCAATGTGCGGTGCCCACTTCCCTTTCGGGCCTATAATGTACATATAAATAGCAAAAGGACCTATTAAGGTCCTTCTACTCTCTAATTGTTTTTCTCTAATTCGTTTGTGAGCTTAACCCATATATTATAAAAGGCTTCGAACTCATCCCCTTTATAAGTCGCAGATCTAAGTTTAGCGAGTAGAAACTCGATTTCCTTTTTTGTGAACTCCGACTGAGCTTCTTGTTTACTGTTTTTTGCTCCGAGTTTATCTAATAACCCCATAACTTTATTTTATTTTTATACGTAAATGAATATATCTGATCCGTCTACTCTAATGTTACCGATATGATCTGCTTCTGCAATTGCTGCGTTTGCTTCAGTTCCTTCAAATACACCTCCTACATAGTAAGCTGGTGTTTGTGCTCCTGTTGCGTTAGAAGCCATGTTAGCAACTACTGCAAGACGTCCGTCATTACTGTTGTAACTAGCATCCCAGATTAAACCAGCTCCTGCTGCTACTGCTCCATTAGATCCACCGAATATGATACCTGAATCACCTGTTGCAGATGAACCAGAATTTAATAAGATGAAAGCATCTTCTACATCTAAGTTAGTAGTATTGATGTTAGTAACTGTACCTTGTACGACTAAGTTACCACCAACTGTTAAATCTTGAGAAACTGTTACGCTATTTGGTAAACCAATAGTGATTGTCTGTCCAGATGCTACAGCCTCTACTTCGTTAGCTGTTCCTACTACTGATAATGTCTGGCTACCTAAAGCAACTGTACCGCCGCCTGTAGAACCAGAGATTGATAATGTTGTACTGATGTTAGCTGTACTAGCTGCAGTTAAACGACCGTCAGCATCAACTGTAAAAGTTGGTATAGCTGTTGCACTACCGTAAGAACCTGCTGTTACTGCTGTAGCCTTCAAGCTAAGCTTAGCTGAACCGTCAATTTCGATAGATGTGTTATCTACATCTGCTGCAATACTTAAGTTATTACCACCAATAGTACCGCTAGATGTGATACCATCACCACCTGTAATACCAGTTCCTTTAATAGTAGCGTCAGCGCTAGCAAAAGAAGAACTAAAAGCTGCAAAGCCTGTAGTATCTGTGATTGTAATTTGAGCTGAACCGGATACTAAGGTTGGTTTTCCTGTAATATTAGCAAATGCTACTGAAGCAGCTTGTACGTCTGTTAAGCTTGCACCATTTCCTGAAAATGAACCGGTAATGGACTGGTTGGCCACTCCGTTTCTTGCATAATTTAAGTCGTTTGTTAATTGACTGATACTACTACCAGAAACGACGAGTTTTTTCCACTGTGCCATGTTATTTTTTTAAGTTATTTTTGCTTATTAATAAATATTCCTGTTTTTACAATCCAAAATAGAAAGCATTATCTATTCCATAATAAATACTACCTGTAACTGGTGTTGGGGGTGTAGAAAAAGGATGTAGTACTACAAGCCCTTGTTCATTTACCTTAAACTTATCATTTCCACCTACGTTTACTGCGAAGTAATCTGATACTCCGTCTAACTTAAGTCTAAGAGACCCTGTTATGTGTATATCTGATGTTGCTGATGCGTAAGATCCTGTTTTATTAAAGACAGAAGCATCAATAGTAGAGATAGACTGTCCGTTTAAGGTAAAATTACCTAATACATTTAGAGATCCTGTTAAATTACCGGATCCACTAAGGTGAGGGCTTATCTGTTTCCACTGTATTAATGCCATCTTATGCTAATTTTCCTATTAATGTATATTCATCTGTAGAAGCAATAGCAAATCCTAGTGTATTATTAAATGTTACCACTAAGTTACCGCCTGATTCTACAATTGTATCGATTGCATCTGTTTCAACAATCATACCATTAATAAATACTTGAAAATTAGCTTTAGTAACTGTTGGGAAACCTGCTGGAGCTTCAGCTAACTGCTGTCCTGTAAATGTTAATGTTCTAGCCCCTACATTTACTTGTGTGTTTACAGTATTGCTTGTAATTACCTTCTGTAAAGTAACGTATGCTTTTTGTTCTGATGTCATAGACTCTTCGATTGTTGTTAAATTTAAAGTATCACTTGCTTTATCGTAAAATCTTGCTTTTCCTTTCACGGCTTGTGTTGTTGTTTGTGTTTCAATGTTAGAAACCATTTCAAAACCGAAATTAACTGCTGATTTAGAGTGAAACTTGTTCATACCTCTTACAGTAGCGTTTATTGAGTCAGGAACTATGTGTCCTAGTAGTTTAATAGTAAAAGTAGTCTTAACTGTACGGTCAGATCCGGTAGCTAGCTCAGTAGTCTGTGCATAACTATCAATCATTGCTCTAAAACTAAACTTTTCTGGGTCTCCCCAGTAAGAATCCGATGCAAAGTTGATAGCTTCTACTAGTTTATTCATTTGCTCTACATAATCTGTAAAGATTATACAAGAATACGTTATATCTACGAAGTCTGGCATAACAACAGCATAGAATTCCTTTACTTCATCTCTATTATTTAATAAACTGAAGCGGTCATACATGTTTTTCTTAGAAAACTTCTTTTCAAAGATGCCATAATTTAGTGGATTGTTAGCATCTAGCTTATTTCCATAGCTTCTATTCTTTTCTACTGAGTCTCTCTTAAACATTATAAGAGGAGCTTGTATCTTTCCGCCTTTATCTCTATAGAATCCATCTTTCTGTACAGCAGCCCATCGTTCTGGTGAGCCATATAGTAATGGTACCTCCTTTTTTAATCCATTTTGTATTACTGTAGGTCTAATTACCTTAGTAAAGTAGTAGAATATAGTCTCATCTATGTCTTTTAGACCTAAAGAGAACTGTTTTACATCATCATTCTTTACAGTCTTCTGTAATTCTCTTCTTTTATTATCAACAGACGGGGATTTACCTGTAGTCAGTAGTGGATCCACAAAACTTTGTGCGATTTCTAGCTGTGTTTTAGGTATTGGTTTATTATTAGCCATCTATTATATAGTTACTTTTGTTATTCCTACTTTTTCTGCTCTTGTTAGGTGACATTTAACTATAATTGATACCGAGCTTCCGAATTGAGAGCCGTATTGTGTAAAATTATAGCTACTATCCCTACCTAAAAACAGTTGATTCTCTACAACAGTATCTACTTCGTAGTAATTTTCATGCCAAAGTAAGATATCTCCTACCTCTGGTACTATACTTGTATCTACTAAGTCTTGTCTTATGAATGCAAAGGAAGCTTCTCTTGTTAAATCTGGACCAAAGTCGTCATCTGTAATTATTTGGTCGCCTCTAGTAATAAAACAGTTTAGTTTTACTGCATTCCAGAAGGATTTACTAAGAGCTTCCCCGTATATATTAGCTTCTGTATCTTCTACACTAAATTTATAGTATAAGATCTCTTGCTCAACTATGTCTTTGAGTAATTCTCTACCTATATTAGTAAGTAGTCCAAAATCTCTTGTACTTCCAAATATCATTTTACCTCAATTGTTTTAGGTGCGAACTCAAACTTTGTTATTTGAGGTATTTTACTTAATGAAACTTGTTTTAATTTAGCAAAAGCCGGTTCTGCTTGTTGTTTTGTAATGATTTTCATCTTCATTACAGCTGTATTGTTACTATCGTTATGTGATACCTGTGTTACTGTTATAACCCCGGGCATAGCTCTCATCAATTCACCGGTTTCTTGTATAGTGACATCAGGGGATATAGTAATTCTTACTAATCCTTGGTATGTATTATACTCTTCTTCGGTTAATATCTTAAGTAGTTTTATCATCCTATGTAAATAAGCATTGGAACACCTTGTAAAGTGTCATTTAAAAATTTAGCTTCGCTAGCTTTTGCTTCTAATAAGGATGTCATGTTAGTTGAAGCTAAATTAGCTCTAAGACTTTCTATTAACCCTGCTTTTTCTGTTCTAGCATCTGCTAATAAGTCACTTTGGTTTAATGTAGCTTCAGATCCTGGTACAGGTATTGAAGTATACTTACCTCTTATGTATGCTAGCATCTCTTTAGCTGTAGCGGCTGCGTAATTGTATACCCAGGCTTTAGATGGGGCGTTAAAATCAGAATATACCGGATTTGCATACGGTACGTTAGAAATATTTGTAATTATATTATTTGTATTTGTAGTACCCCCGTAATTAGAGCCTGCAGAACCTCCTCCTAACATTACTCCGTCGTCAATATACCTTTTATCTGAATTTTTATAGTATTCAAAGAATAGTTTACCGCCATTCTTAGGTATTGGAAATAATTTTAGTTGATTTGCTACTAATTCGAAGGAATAAGCTGAACGTCTTACCTGATCATTGAATTCAATTGCTTGAACTTTCAACATATCAAAAGATGTTGGCATTAATAAGAAGTTTACACCTGGACTATATGATCCAAAGTCAAAAGCATCCATTAAAGACTGTACACCTGTACCAGTACCTGCATAAGGGTCAAAATATCTTAATATAGCAGGAGGAGCTTCGTAGAATACTTTTCTAATTTCAATTCCTCCTGTTATACCTTGTTGGGTTGCCCATAAGTTTAAGTCGTAGTTCTGTTGATCAGGTACTGTATCTAAAGATCCTGAATATTTTCTTACAGTTCCACCTACTCCTGCTTCTGTACCATAATTCTTACTAATTTCGATCATTCTATTTAAAGAAGGACGAACTAAGGTAGCATTTAGGTTTATAGATGAGTTACCCCCCTGTACTGATAAGAAGTTTTGTTGTATTTGTTGTTGATATAGTTCATTACCGTACTGTGTAATTGCTTCTTCAAATGCAGCATAAAAAGATCCAGATGTTAATTCAACATCCATCAAAGGCCATCCTAATTTTATAGCACAGTATTTTGCTACTTTATCAGCTTCAGCGATAAACTCAGAATCTGTGTCATAAAATCCAAACGGGGTTTGCCCTGCTGCAAACTGTGATGAACCGTTCCATATCTGTATATTAGCCATTCTACTTTATTTTATTAATAAATAGTAACTATCTTTAGTCCCTAAAAGTTTCGTATACCTTTAGAACCGGAGCTACTATTGCGTGTCTGTGATTCTTTTCTAAGTTGACAACTCTAAAGCCTTTTACTTGTTCTTCTACTCTTGTTAAAAAAGAAAACCCAGTCTCTTTTTTAGAGTGTAAATCAATTTGTGCCATGTCGCCACATATTACCATTTTACTTCCTTTTCCTAATCGACCTATTACAGCTTCCATTTGGGAATGAGTAACGTTTTGAGCCTCGTCGACAATTACAAAAGAATCAACAAAAGTCCTTCCTCTCATAAATGCAAATGGTACAATTTCTATCTTACCGTTATCTAAGTCTCTATCTATCTTAACCTTATCATAAAGCATGTATAGATTGTGATAGATGGGTGCTAACCAAGGATCCATCTTCTCTTTAATATCTCCTGGTAAGAAGCCTATATCCTCCTTGGAAACGGTTGGTCTTGTAATAACAATACGTTCTACTTCTTTATTAAATAACATATCTAGAGCTGCTTGAGCTGCTACTAATGTCTTTCCGGAACCTGCCATACCCTTTATAACTGTTATCGGGTTTTCTATAATTATAGACTTGGCGATCTTTTGCTCCTCGTTGAGCTGAATGTTAAACTTGATTGGATACTTAGGTTTACGTTTTTCAACATACACCTCATCAGTGTGTGGTTTTGATGTCATAGATCTTTATTTAATAAAACAACTCTTTATATGTTTATAAATAGACGATAAAGACCTATATAAACAAAAAAAGAGGCCCGAAGGCCTCTCTCTCTATTATTCTATCCTAGATTAGATTTGCTCTAAATCTGTGATAAAGATCTTACCATAGAATTCTGGACGGATCATTTTCTTAGCGTAACGAGTCATCAAACCTTTACGTGGAGTAAATGTTTCTGGATCGTATACTAATGGAGTCATCATTAAAGGCACATAAGGAGCGTAAACCGCACCAGCCTCTAAGAATTGACCACCACGGAAGCCCATTAAGATGGTATTCTCAGTCATGTAAGGGTTTTTGTAAACCTTGAAACGACTGTTTAAGTTACCAACTTTTTGAACACCCATTGCAAACTCCATTTTGTCGCCGTTTGTATCAGCAGCATATCCAGGAATTGATTCCAAGATAGTTGCTACGTTTGGAGAACATACTAAGAAGTTAGCACCACCACGTAATGTCTTTTGGTGAATTTTGTTAGATACTTTTTGAATCTTAGTACCTAAAGTTTGGAACCACTGACCTTGTGTGTTATAGAAATCAGAAGTTGAAGTAGTCCAAGCTGAACCATTCCATACTTTGTTATTCTCTACAGACCATTTTTCAGTAGTACGAGCATCTTGAATCAACATGTCGATCAATTCTAAATCGATCTCCATAGAGATATATTCGCTCAACAATGAAGTCAATTCAGCTTCAGCATCAATGCTATGGTAAGCATTTAAGTCTTGAGCGAATTCTGGAGTCCATTGTGCTTTCAATTTACGAGTTTTAGCAACTACTGCCTCAGAACGTAATTGAACGTCAATTTCAGGGATTGTGATAGAGCTATCTACCGCAGCTGAAGAGTTAGCTTCGAAATCACCACGAGCGTTATCAACTGGTTGTTTGTGGTAAACTACATCGAAGTTAGAAGTACCAGCAGAACCTGTATCAGCTGCTACTTTAGTGATAGCTGAACCTAATACTACGAAAGCTACAGTTGATGTACCGTTTGTAGTAGTGTAAGCTTTTAAAATATTTGCGTCTAAGTTAACAGAAGCAGATAATAAAGCAAAAGCACGAACACCTTTAGCGTCGAAGTTAGTTGAAGATGGTAAAGTTGCAGTTACTACTACGTAGCTAGATGGGTTAATACCGCTTTCATATCCGATAGAAGCTGAACTAGCAGCAGATACTGTGTAAGCTACGTCTTCTTGAGTCTTTGTGTTCAAAGAGTAAGAGAAACGACCTACGCCGTAAAGACCACCTGTAGGATCAGTATCTAATGTATCCAAAGTACCGTACATGTTATCACCATCCGCGAATGGAGCTTTTGAAGTACCGTATTTGAAATCAAGATAGAATACAAGACCTGAAGGTAAGTTCATTGGTTGAACTGATAAAAAGTCTTTTGCAGAGATCTGAGCGAATACTTTACGTACTAACGGTAAAGCAACACCAGCCCATTGTTCACCATTACCAGCAGTAAATGTACCACCAGTTCCGGTTGTGTTAGCTTCAGCAACGATTTGCTTAGCTTGGTTTTCTAGGATCATAGCCATGTTAGTCTTTTCTTTCTCTCCAGAAAGACCTTCTAACAAGCCTGATTGGCTCCACTTATCTGCTAAACGAGCTGAATCAGCTGCTTGGCTTTTGTAAGTGTTTGAGCTTTCCAATAATGAATTAATTTCCATTTTTGTAAGGTTTAATTTGTTTGATTGTTATTTTAAATAATTCCTGCCAATTTTTGCATTCTACGAACTGTCTCAGATACTTCGCTAATTACTCCTGGATTACTTGCAGTAGTTCCAGTTGCTTTGCTAGCGAAACCTCTTGATTCTTTGATAGGGTTAGTTTCTTTTTTAATTACTAAGCTCTCGCAGATAGTTTCGAATACTAATTTTACTTCTTTTACCGTCTCAGCTTTGTCAAAGGCAGCGATGACATTTACTTGTTGTGTTTCGGATAAATTGTTTGCTTTTAATACTTTGTTTAAATAAAGTAATTTAGCGTTTAATAAATTAACTTCAGTTAAATCTTTCTTTAAAGATTGAATTGTTTCTAAAGCTTCTTTCATTTCACCTACCATACCACCTTTAATACCTCCGTATTCACCTGGTGCTGCTGGTAAGTCTTTTTCTTCTTCTTTTTCTTCTAAAGACTTGTATTGGAAGTCATCAGCATGTGAACCCATTTGTGAAGCTGCGTTCCATTTGCCTAATTCTGCACCTTTTGCATCTTTAGCCATCATGTAGCCGTTTTCATCAGCAAATTGAGTACCTTGAGGGAATGATTTTTTCCATTCTTCAAAGTTATCGAACATTCCTGCTCTCAACTCAGTTAACTTAGCTTCTAATTCAGCAATTTGTGTTTCTTTAGATGGACCTGCTTCTGCTTCTGGAGCCATTGCTCCTTCTTCTTTAGCTGGTGCACCCATTCCTTCTAATTCTTTTAAAAGTTCTTCTAGGTCGATTTCTTCTCCGTCCGCAACATCTGGTGCTGGGCCTTCTAAGTCATCTCCTGCTGGCATTTCTTCGCCAGGAATTTCTTCTCCTGCTGGAGCGCCTGCTCCCATTTCTTGAGCGATAATATCGCGGATTAAAGTTTTGAAGTCTTCAACTGATAAGTCGCTTACTTCTTTATCTTCATCAGCATCCATCTCTCCTTCTGGAGCTTCTTCACCTTCCGGTGCATCTTCTGCTGCTGCAGCATCGTCTTCAGATTCTTCTGAATCATCCTCTGCTGCTTCACTGAATCCTAAGTCACTTTCTGCTACTAATCCTTCTTCTGCAATTACCTCTTCAGAACCTTCTAGTTCTTGAAGTTTAGCGGCTAACATATCTTTTAAATGAGGAGTTAAACTCTCTTCTAAAGATTGTTTTGCATTAGCGATAGCGGCTTCACGGACAGATTTGGCTTCAGCAATAGCTTGCTTGAATAAATCTTTGTTTGCCATTTTACAATAAAATTGGTGTGGTTTGTACGATTATTAAAATCGTAATAGAATTTTGTAGTGTAGATACCGTATAAGAACGGTATATTTGTATATAAATATATACTATTTTCCGAAACCGGTTAATTACTAGAAAAACTTGCTTATGTACTGTTTTACTTCACTACCTTTAACAGCAGCTAGAGCACCTTCTAAACTAGCTAAACTAATATTTTTAGCCTGCAATGCTTTTACAGCTGTAACACCAGAAGCGAGTAAGAAGATTGCTACTATTACGTGGAATATAGCGTTAGATATGTTATGAGCTTTTTTAGGATCTTTAACAAACTTATGAACGATTGCTTCAATAGGTCTAACATATAAATGATGTAATTTATCCGCTAATACACCCATATCTTGGAAATACTTTTCAGCAGCAGATGGGTCTTCTGGTTTATCACCAAATATTTGTCTTACTAACTTAGAAGCGTTTCTTCCTAGACGTGCAATTAAACCTAGTATAGCAGGTAATGCTACTATAAGACTTGCTGTAGTGAGAAGACCTTCTTTAGGGTCATCTGCTTTATCAAATTCTGCATTAATACCGTTAGCAAGTGTTTTAAACTCGCTACCTAAGGCTGCTGCTAGTTGATCTATTTTGTTGTCGTTCTCTAGTATAATTGCTGTTAGTTTCATTACGCTCTTAATATGTCGTTTATAATGTTGTCTAATTTACTAAATTTAGACACAGATTGTATGCTTTCGTTTAATGAGATTGGATTCATAAATGCTCCATGAGTAGATGGATTAGATACGAAATCCCAACAAACTAGTTCAAAATCTGGTTGTACTTCTAGAGTACCTTCGTTAGTTTGTTGAACAGATCCTGTACCTCTTGAAGAGATACCTATAGTATGGCCGGCTTTGATAATTTCTTTTACAATGTTACCTGATGGTGTGTTAAGAAGTTCTACTCTACCCATTAGTTCATCACCCTTCCACCATAATTCTTTTATGATATGAGATGCGTTCTTTAGAGATACTAAAGCAGATTCCGGATGATCTAATTCACCGTATGCGTTACCGTTTTTAACAAACTCGGTTATATACTTATCTACTTCGCGTAGTAGTATTTGTTTATCGTAAACACGTCCGTTCTGGTTTTTAGCTCCAGCACGTTGCATAATACCTTCCACTTCGTATACTCCAGGTCTTTCCTTAGATTCTCTAAGAATAGGTCTAAAGGTTTGTACTTCTACTAATAATGCCATGCTTATTTCTTTTTTATAATTTTGCCTTCTTTCATCGAAAACATTGCTCCTCTAGAATTACCTGCTGAGTATCCTAACTGCTCTAACTCTTCTGGAGATAAACGTCTAGATTTCGGAGTTTCTATAGCAAAATATTTGGCCATTACTGGTTTTAAATCTTCTTTAAATGCACTAGATACTGCAGGGGCCATAAATGAACCAATTTCTTCATAAATACCTTCTATATTTTCTCTTGTATCTAAATACATTTTTTCAATCTTAGCAATATGTGCTGCTAAATCGGTAGCACCTTTTCTAATTCTTGCTGCTAAGTCTTGATTGTCTGGGTTCTCGTAGTTAATATACTGCTCTAATTTCTCGGCTGCAGCTTCATTTAATGGTTGCTTATCCTCTAATAAGTTAACAATAATTTTTTTCATAGCTTCTTTTAACTCTGCTTTTTTCAAACCGTTAAAAGTGTCTACTTTGTTATTATCTTTAGCAGTTACCATTTGATCATGTTTGTCTACTTTAGTAGATTCTTTAGCCATAAGGTTTAAGTAGTAGTTACAATCTTTCTCTAAGTTAGCCATTGCTTTCTTTTTAGCTTTTTCGTATTCCTTCTCTTCTACTTTACCGGCTGAATCAACACCCATAGCGTCTAATTCAATATCAACTCCTCTACGAATAGTCTCTGGTGAGTAACTATCTTCTGATTTATTATCATAAACTACTTCTTTTACTTCTGCTATCAGTCCTCTATTTTTAAAGATTTGAATACTATCTTCATACCCATTAAACTGAGTAATAAATTGAGGGTAGTGTTTTTGAGCATCACGTAAGAATTCAGCTTTTGTATATCTGTTTTCGTTTACAGCGTTAAACTTTTCTTGTAGCGTTTTCATTTAGATAGTCTATTAATTTTGTATTTGAAGGTCTGCTTGGACGGCTTACTTTTTTAAAGCCTAGCTTCTTCGCATAATTTGTTGCTTTGTTATCTTTCTTTCCTCCAAAAGCAAATCGAGTAGCGAATGCATCGTTTGCTCCGGGAGTGTATGTAGAACCGCCAACATTGGTTACGTTAGCTTCTTCTAGTACTTCTTGTACTAATTTTCTTAATTCGCTTATTTTCATATCGTTTCAAGTTCATGTACTAACTCGTAGTACTGCATAAGGTTGACTAAGTGGGTATCCCCTATTTTCTCCTTGTTTGACACAGGTTTAATAGCTTTCTTTACCTCTTCTAGTTTAATCTTAATAACCTTATCAGATACCTTCTCAGACAATTCTACTACCTTTGTTGCAATCTTTTCTAATTCTTCGTTTACGATTGTTCTAAGGCGAGTAGTTGAATTAACAGAAGTTATAAACTCTTTTAAAATATTTTTTTGTTCCGGAAGCAAATCTTTATAGCTGTCGTTAAACTTTTCTAGTAAGATTTTAAATGTAAGTAATCTTAAATCTTTGTCGTATTTTGAATACTCTTCGATTAAGGTATCTTTTACATCATCTTCGTTTTGAGCTTTTGAAGTTAAGTGTTCTAAAATTGTAGTTTTATTTTCAATTAAAGAACTAGGGTCAACATTATCTGCATTATTTTGTGTTTCTAATAAACAGTATAGGGCAGCTAATGCTTTATAGTCTCTTACTTGTATTGCAAAGAACTCGTCTACATTGTAGTGAGTTTTTATTTCTGCAATTAATTCATACTTTTGTTTCTTAATAGCAGCTTGATCTAACTTGCGAGAGATTTCTGTTATTGTTGATAGTATTGCTTCTGCTCTTAGAGGAGAAACATTACTGTTTTTTGATATAAATTCATAGAGTTTATACTCCTTAGCTAAAGAGGACTTTCCTGCGTAGAATTTCTTTAATACACTTAATGCAGGAGAATCTTTTTTAGATAGGGTATCTGATGCGATTTGCTTTACAAGCAATTCGAATATCAGTCCTGTGTTTTTATACTTCGAATGTTTTACTTTCATCTTATAGGTTTCCTATTATAAATATGCTTTATTCACCTAAATCTCTAATATTGTCTTCCTTTAGTAGATTTGATTCATCTTTCTTCTGAGTATTAAAGACCATTTCTTTAAGTACTTCTTTATTTCGATGGTAAACAGCTTTTGTATTTAACCCTTCCATTACGTTATCATTATCGCTCGGGTAACCGCCTTTCATTCCATGGCTCCCTAATGGATCTCTTCCTCCTAATGGATTGTCATTGGTATGGTACATTGACATATTTGTTCTAGGACGTCCGCCCTCTTCTCCTGGGTCAGTCAACCCTCTTGGTGGAGCTGGATGATCTTCGTACCCTGGTGGTACTGAACCTGGCCCTCCTCCTGAAAGTCTATCTGTAGCAGTTGATCTTCTACCGTACATTGACGCTAGGTCATGTGGTGTACCGTAAGATCTTCCTGATTGGGCAGGATCGTTTCCTTCTCCTTCTATCTGAGCTAATCTAAAGTTCCTCTTGAAATCTTCTCTAATTAACTCTCTCATCTCATTGTACTTATCTTCTGATAAGTGGAAGATATTATCGTAAATATAATCTGTTGAGAATAATTTAGTATCTATCATCTGAGCTGCTAAGTCAATCTTCTCTTTCATTAAAGCAACTCTTTCTTGTTCGTAAACAATAGAAGGATTTGTTAATTTAATTTCAAAGTTAACTAACGATTCACCGGTAAAGCCTTGAGCATATAAATGGACTAATGCAATCTTTGTTAACTCAGATTCCATAATCTTTTGTACTCTCTCTACTGTTCTAGCAAAACGAATATCTTCTGCTGCTAAAGTTGCTTTACCGTTTAACTCTCCTTCATATCCGAAGTAAGCTTTAGGTATCTTTAATGCAGCAAATAATTTATCTCTTAAGTAAACAACGTCGTTTGTTCCGTCGTATTCTAAACCTTTTGTAGTCTCAATACGAGTAGAAGTATCACCTCCCCTTACAGGTAGGTAGTAATCTTCCATCATATTTTGTAGATTGAATCGTAAGTTATACTGACCATCTTGACCCATGTAAGGAGTCTTTTTCATAGTGTTGATAGTCTTTTGCATAAACTGTTCAACCTCTGCTGGTGGTATCTGACCTACGTTAATGTAGAACATTCTCTTTTCTGGAGCTCTCATGATACGGTGAATTAACATCGCATCTTCCATCAAAGTTAACTGTTTAAAGATCTTACGAGCTGGTTCTAAATAAGAACGTCCATAAGGTAAGTAGTTAGTATCTGAAATTAACCTAAAGTGAGCCATTTCGTAATTGTCTAACTTAATTACTTTCTTATTTGTATTAGGAGTATAGTTAGGGCTTTGTGAAGTAGCTAAACCATCTAAGTCGATCTGAAAGGTTACCTTAGTAGGATTTTCATGATCTTCTCCTTCATGTCGTGAAATATGGTAAACCGTATAAGGTAGTACGTTATATACCCCTAAACCGTCTGCAATCTCTAACTTTAAAAAGAAGTCTCCGTACTTGACCATGTTACGAGTCCATGACCATAGGTTAAATTCGATATTAAGTATATCGTAAAATAAATTATATAAAACTCGTTGTATATTTTCGTCAGAAGACCTAATAGCTAAAACTTCACCAAAATCGTTTTTTACTGTTGCTTCATCGGCTATAATATCTAATGCAGAAGCTAAAATAGGATCTGTATCCATAGCTTCATAGTCAGAGTATAACTGTATTCTTAGAGTTTGAAAGTTTAAATTCGGGTTAAATATATTTCTATTGTTATAGACATATAATCTACTAAACCTATCTATAAGAGAGTTAGTTTGGTATTTACCGGTTGTTTGTATTTGATTAGGATCGATTACTTTTAACTCATCACCACCTACGTTACGTATAAGTATGTCTGTTGCGAAGAGTCTCTGTAGTCTACTAAATAAGCCTTTATCTGCCATTTAATTAAAATGTCTTTAGTTATAAATAGATTCGTTTAAAATAACCAGCTTATATCTTCCTTCTGCTGGTCACCCATATCTATAAGATACGGATTATTTTGGTAGGAACCAACTGTTGATATAACAGCTTGGTTTTTTGCATTAAGATTTGAGAAAGAGGAAAGTTGTGCTCTAGCTAAGTCAAGACCTTGCTGTCTTAGTCTCAATGCGGTATCCCTTACGTATAGTGAGGTTGCGAAGGCCATCACTAAATCATCATTATAATTTATCTGTGCTTGGGCTTTTCCGTTCTTCCATACAAATACTCTCATCTCAAGTAGTAACCTTTTAGATTGAATAGTAACTGCTTTCTCCCTAATATACTCAATCATCTTTGCAACCACTAATGGACGCGTTTTCATTGACATTGTAAAGCCGGGAACGAGTTTCTCTCTTTCATATTTCGACATATACGATTCAACTGTATCTTGGTTAGAGGTTGAACTGTAGTACATATTCTTATATTCTCTTTCTAATATCTGTTCTATGGTAGACCACCCTATATTTGCATTTTCTACTACTAGAAGCGCATCATTGTATTCAGAAGCTATTCCTACCAAGACGTTACCGAATTCCTTCGGGGATAACTTCCCTTTGTACTCTGCTACCTGAACGCAACTTTCTATATCCATTACGTGAAACGTAGAAAAGTCAGTAGAGTCACCTCTAGATACGTCGGCTGTAACCATATAAGATTTTGTATAATCAGGACTTTCCCAAACCCATAAATTGCCATCAACTCCTCTTTTTTCTGCTGGATCTTTTTGATAAGTTTCTTCATAAAATTGTAAATCTTCTGGTTCAAATACGGTTTCTCCTGATGATAGGAAATCACAGTCACATTCCTGTGCTGCCATTCGAGGTCCTAAATCTCTATCTTGCATCTCTCTCCAAACCTGATTTCTTTCAGGATGGACTGTCCATGGTAGTTTAATAGGTACAAAGGAATTTTCAGCTACTTCTGCTTTTACATAGGTAGAGTGAAACCAGTTACCGATACCGTTAGGAGTCGATAGAGCCATACATTGACCACCGGTTGCTAACGTTTGTTGTGCAGCAGTAAAGGTTTCCTCAATGTTATCAATAAAGGCGGCTTCATCTATTAATAATAGTGATACTGCTTCAGAACGAGCAGAATCAGAATTACTTGACTTTGCTTGTATCTTTGAACCGTTCTTAAGCCTCAGTGAGAGTTTATTCTTCTCTACTGCATGTAGACGTAACCACTTAGGTAACTGTTCATACATGAATTGTACTTTAGAAACTAGGTTTCTCGCTGTTGCTTGTGTAGTTGCTAAGGCTAGTACGTTCTTATCTTTATGGAAGACCATCAACCACAAAGAGTAACCAGCTGCTAAGGTAGATATACCAAGCTGTCTAGACTTTAAAGTAATAAGAAATTGATTATCTCTAAATAAGTGTAGTACTTTCTCCTGAAATGGGTATAAATTAAAAAGAATTCTACCTCTTGTCGGGTGTTGAATATAACAATACTTCTTCATGAAGTACCCTGGATCTTTAGCACATTTTAAATATTCTTGTGCTATTATGTTTCTAATATCTTGCGACATAACTAATTAATTATATCTCAATCCCGCGAATCTTATCTAAAGTTCCGAATCTAGATTGAGTTGAGTTACTTCCTTCTTTTTTCGTAAATATACGACGTAGTATAATGCCGTTAATGTCTTGTTGAGAGTTTGTAAAGAAAAAATCACCATCTCTTTTTCTTATATGAGCATATAAACTCCCGCCGTGTTCTTGTATAAATGTATCGACAGGTACAAATTTACCGTTCTTAAAATTAACCGTGTTACCTTCTACTTCAAACTTAACTTCCATATCTCCTTGGTAGTAATAGTCAATAGGTCCTCCCATTGGTATAGTACCTTGAATTATTGTTTTTATAAGTTCTTCAGGTATTTTTCTCGAAACATCAGGAATAAGTTTGTTACCTGTTAAATTAACTCCGTCTAAGTTATTTGCCTCAACTCTATCTTGGTAGAACTGGTATGCATCTTCATAAAAGTCTGTTAACCATTCTCTTATTCCTGGATTAGTTGACGACATTGCTGTCATTCCTTTGATTCCTCCACCAGCTAGAGTTGGTGCTTCGTTTCCTTTAGCTGATACTTTCACATCCTGTCCTTTGACTTTCAGTATAACATCTGCATAAGGTTCTGTGTTAAACTCATTCAAACCATCTACTTTAACTGCAGTCTGAACTCCGTTGATTTCAATACCATTAGTACCTTTTAAGGTCTTAACACCGGGTACTGCATTTATAGCATCTATGATGCCATGCTCTTGTCTCTCTGTTGTTTCAATCTTACTGCCTCCAGATCCTCCAAATTCTTTAGTTTTTTGTAATGCGCTAAAGCTCACATCATTTCCTTCTTCATCTTTGAAAAAAGGGAATTGGTTTATTCTAGTACCGCCAATTTTTTTGATTGCATCTACTTCCATTGAATGAAATAGTGCTGCGTAAGAATTGTCAGCGTATGTTAAAATACTTTGGCTACCATCTTTAAATTCAAACGGTGCTCTGTTCTCTATCTTATTATCTATAACCTGTAATCGTGAATACTTTCTACTTGCATTACTGAAGTCGTCCCATTTAAGAACTCCTTCGTCTAATCTAAATCCAAATAAAGATTCAAAAAGGTTCATATCCTTTTCGTTAGTTAAATCGGGATATCCTTTCTCACATCTATATGACCATTCTAGTATTGTTTTTTCTACTAAGTTCATTTATTTCGGATCTTCTGCTGGTTCTTGAAATTCTACGTCTTCTCCTCCTAAATCTGCTCCGCCTTCTGCTCCTGCTTCTCCTTCCGGTGCTGGTTCTTCTTCTGCACCACCTGCTGCATCAGAGCCTGGGAAGTCTCCTCCACTAGTGCTACCTGATGATCCGCTGTCTCCAGCATCTTCTCCACCTTCACCTGGCTCACCGCCTGTGTTAGGTCCGTATTTAAGTAGTTCGTTTAATTTATCTAATGCTTGTTCGAAGTCTGCTAATTTATTAATGTAGTAACGTTTTCCTTGAATTTGTGCTTCAAAGCCCTTACCTGTCCACTTTAATATAAAGTTCTGTTTGTTTTTTAACTCAACTCTAAATGTAGAAGGACGAGGTGCTACCCATAAAACTTCTTCTACGAATTCTCCGTATTGATTAGTAAGTAGAGATTCTACAGCTTGTTTAAGACTAGGAAATTTACCTAACATCTTATCTGTAGCTGTTTCTAATACTGTTTCTTCTCCTGCTTTCTCTAACGGCTTCTCGTCTGTTTTTTCTTCAGGCTTCTTTGCTGGTTCTTCTTTTGGATCTTCTTCTTTGATTAATTCTGCTAATGATTTATCTTCGTTCATTGAGCGTCTTTGCTTCATCATAGCATATTGACCTGGGTATTCAGTTCTTAAGAAATGACGAAGAGCATTAAATGTCTTACTTACAACTTCAAATACTTGTCTTGCTTTTTCATCTTTACGAATATCATCAATATGCATCAACTCTTTTGTTGAATCAACTGCAGATGATAAATTACGGAATAAATTTTCAAAACTAGGTAATTGAATTATCTTATGTCTGACTCCTCCAGTCTCCTGATTTACAAGATCTGTTTTAAAATATGTAGATAAGTCTTTATTAAAAAAATCTTCATCTTTTATAGGACCGTATTTATCTTCTATTGATTTTAAAAAATCTTTAGGTAGGTCTTTTGGTTTTACTGTGTTACCTTCTTCGTTCTCGTCTAGTTTTTGTAATTCGTTTGGTGAATGTTTATGTATTTTACCGCTCGGTAATTCAATACCGTAGTACTTTTCATCATCAGCACCGTGTTCTTTATCTAAAGATTTTACAACTCCGGTTCCGCCATGAGACATTTTTACTTTGTCACCTATCTTAAAATGAGATTCGTTTTTTTTAGATCCAACTTTATTAATATAAGCATCGTCACCATGAGGTGATAATCCTTCTTTAAAAGGTCTTGGACAAGGTGTTCCTTTAACATGAGTATGACCGCATCTACCACAGTGTGTGGCTTTCTTTTCAGTTAATACTTCGAAATAAATTTCTTCAATAAGTTCTCTAAATTCAGCTTTATTCATTATCTTATTATTATTTGAAGAATTTTTCAAGAGCTTCAATTTTATCATTAGCATCAACTAACATAGTTAATGCTTCTTCTGCATTTTTATAATAATCACCTGTGGAATGATCTCCAATACCTACTGGATGTTCAGAGAGCAAATTCAAAGTCAATAATGCTTTTGATTTTTCTGCAATGGCAGATGTCATTAACATATCAAATAATTCTTTTTTCATTATTTATTTTTTAATATCCTTGACGCTTAATAGAAGCGTTTACGAAGTTAACTGCATGTGCCATTGGTATATCCCAAATCTTAGATAATCTCTTTAGAAAGTTTAATACCATTGCATCTCCTTCAGGATTAACTCCTCCTTCCGATATTCCCATTCCACGGCTTACTATTTTAGCATTTTTTAAAATTGTAGAAAACTGTGGTGTACCGCCTTCAAAGAATTGAGGTAGTGGATTTAATTCGTCATCTACTTTTTGTAATACTACTATACCTCTTTGTCCAATTTGACACTCAAATTTATGTCCTCTAAATTCTATTATATCTCCAATACTGTATGCTTTACCTGTTATATCAACTGCAGTATCATTTTGAGCATAATCTTCTTCTTCTTTCTTTAAGCTCTTTTCCTTAGCCATCATCCCTTGAACCTTTTCGATTGTTGCCATATCTTTAGGTGTCATCTTCATCTTACGAGTAAACTCTTTAGATGTAGGGTCTTGTACTAATTCTGTTTCGTGCTTTCCCTCGTTGTTCTCGTATTCGTCTTCTAAATCTAATTCGTCTTCGTCATCATAATCTTCTTCTCTATCACCTGTATACCAACTCTGGTTAGGGTCATTTTTAGGCTCTTTTGTAAAATCGTGTGCTTGCCAGTTAAAGTTTGGATCGGTAACTAATGCCGGGAATTTAACCGGTTCTGTATGTGTTGGATCTTCGTTAAATGCAATAGATATGCCATGTGATCTATCTCCTGAACCTCCATTCATTACATCTAGTAATTCATAATAGTCCATTCCCCCAAATTCTCCGTATCCTTCATAGTTACTTTCTGCGTACTTTTTACCCTTATCGTCAATCATATAAACAACTCGTAACGTATTTTCTTTTTCAGAGCCGATCTGCTGATTTGAATCTTGAGTGTACCATGAAAATTGACCTTCGTTAACTACTGCTTCGTTCATATCAATATTACTATCAATTACTTCGAT